>Ga0214473_10000523_pt1 | contig 53973 bp, 50 predicted proteins | sample RVTome_7_FD_203509 | JGI IMG/M metagenome (GOLD analysis project Ga0214473, IMG submission 203509) | Soil microbial communities from uranium-contaminated site in the Upper Colorado River Basin, Wyoming, United States - RVT98D197 | ecosystem: Environmental > Terrestrial > Soil > Contaminated >... | reverse complement strand
AGCTATTTTTAAGACAAAGAGGGTAGGCTCCAGGGAATTAATGCAAATAATGACCCCTGCATTTGAAAAGAGTTTTTTTAAAAACAAGCTTCGAAAACTCCTCCGTGGTTAGCATTATAATCCCTGCTTATAATGGCGGAAAATAAATTGAAGGCTTATAATTTTAATTTAATGGGACGGCCCATTTTCTGCGTTTCACAACTTTTTCATAGCCAGAAAAACAGTCAAAACCTCAGGATCAAAGTGTGTGCCTTCAAGGGAGCGTATATGCTTTATTACCTTTTCTTCTTTAAATGCCCCACGGTATGATCGATTAGAGCAGAGAGCATCCCAGACATCTGCTATTGCAAAGATTCGGACTGCTATAGGGATATTTTCTCCCGTTAATCCCTGCGGATAACCTGTACCGTCCCATTTTTCGTGGTGGCAGTAAGGGATGTCAAGTGCAGGACGCAGAAAATTAATTGGCGAGAGCATTTGGTATGCATATATAGGGTGTCGTTTCATTATTTTCCATTCCTCTTCATTGAGAGGGGAAGGCTTTAACAATATGCTGTCAGGGATTCCAAGCTTGCCTATGTCGTGCAATAAAGCGCCCCTGCGGATATGCACAAGTTCAGATTCGGCCAGTCCCACAGCACGGGCTATCTGCAGAGTTAGCTCTGTGACACGCTGAGAATGCCCCTCGGTTTCCTTGTCTCTTATGTCAAGAGCTCGAGACCAGCCAAGAAGGGTAGAATCATAAGCAAGTGTTATCTCTATGTTTGATGATTGAAGTTCATTGAATAGAGTTGCATTATCTATTGCAATGGCAATCTGAGAAGCAAGGGCACCCATAAATTCTAACCATTCAGAATCAGGGGCTATAGGGGTGCGGTGAAAAAGCTCAAGGGTGCCCTTGACATGCCCTTTGGCTATTAGCGGTAAGCCATAATAAACGACCAGTCCCTCTTTTTTAAGGAGTGAGGAATTAACACTGGGGATCTCTTTCTCATGGAGATTCGGGATGCTTATGAGGCGCCGCTCAAGGGCAACCTGACCTGCAAGGCCTTCTCCCAATTTAAGTTTAATATTACGTACGTCATGGGAACGAAAGCCACGGCTTTCAGCATATTCCATAGTAAGTGTATGTCGGTTGAGTAACATGATTACAGCTGCATCAATATTAAGCCTATCTATTAAATGACCCAGTAAAACATTGAGCATGACTTTCAGGTCTAAGCTGGAGAGGATCGCCATATCAATGTCTCGCAAAGTTGTAAGACGCTGAATCTGACGCTGAATCTGCTCCTCTGTCCTTTTACGCTCTGTGATGTCCTCGCAGGTCGTAACAATTCCTATGGGCTGGCCCTCATTATCTTTAACAACATCCGACATCAACTGTACAGGGAAGGTGCTGCCATCTCTGCGTACATTAACCCCTTCTCGCCTCCAGCTTGTAAGCTCATTCAACTGGCTGAGCGTTCTCTTCTCCCGGTAAGTAGAGGGAGCGAGAATGTTTACTTCTCTGTCCAATAACTCTTCAACAGAATATCCATGCATACTTGCTTCGGCAGGGTTTGTATATAGAACCATTCCTTGGGTATCGGTGGTTGTAACGCCAAGCTGCATTGTCTCAACTGCCTTCTTCAATGCAGAAAGTTCTTTTTCACCTGATTTCTGCTTCGTAATATCATATGAGGCAGCTAAAACATAAGCAACTTTCCCCTTATTTGTCCAATATGGATAATAAGTCACATGTATAGTTCTTAATCCTAATGCAGAAAATTTAAACTTTACCTGATAATGAACCACTTTCCCTTCAAAACAGCTGTCCAGATGACGCCTTATGACTTTTTCAAAAACTTCCTTGCCCCATATATCAGATACAGATTTATTAATCATTTCCTGCCGTTTCTTATTGTGGGCCATACAGTACGAGTCATTTACGGCAACATATTTGTAATCTGTACCTATGAGGCTTAAAAATCCATGGGGGTGTTTACTAATGAACTCGTATTTTCTCCCCATTTCCTCCAGAGCCTTCTGGCGGGATTTTGTTTTTTCTAACTTAGCCGTTGTATTAGGCCTCTTCTTTGACATCTTAATATTCTATAATAAGACTTTTTATAACCTTGTCAACCTTTCTTTTATAAAGTTATAATCTTTAAATAGCAAAATTAGGGATAAAATAGATTCTGGTTAACTTTTTGATTGATATGGCGTTCAAAAATATTATAGGACAGAAAAAAGCAATTAATATCCTGCTTGGAACGATGGCCAGGAACAGGATTCCTTCGGCATATCTCTTTGCAGGCGAATCGGGAATAGGCAAAAAATTCACTGCGATTAATCTCGCAAAAACACTAAACTGCCTGAAAGCAGTAACGAGTAACGAGTTACAAGCAACAAGTAAAAGCCAACGACAAAACTCCGAACTCCGAACTCCGAACTCCGAACTCAACTCGTCACCCGTCACTCGGCACTCGTCACTGATTGACTGCTGTGATGAGTGCCCTTCCTGTAAGAAAATAGACTCACAGACACACCCTGATTTTCTCATGGCAGCGCCTGAAAAGGGAGAGATAAGGGTTGATGAGATAAGAAGGATTGAAGAGGCTGTCTCGCTTGCGCCTTACGAGGGAAAAAGAAAAGTCGTGATTGTTGATGATGCAGAGACAATGAACCCGTCTGCCGCTAATGCATTTCTTAAAACACTCGAGGAGCCGCCTCCGCAGAGCATCATAATCCTTATTTCAGCAAGCCCTGACAGACTGCCTGAAACAATAAGGTCGCGGTGCTCAAGGTTAAACTTTTCTCCTCTGTCGCCTGAACAATGTAAAGAAGTCATTAGTCAGCAGTCAGTAGCCGATAGTCAAGAGAAAAAAGACTCAGGACTCCCGACTCCCGACTCATGGCTTAAGACTGTTGCCCGTCTCTCCATGGGAAGGCCCGGACTTGCAATCTCAAGCGACCTCATAGAAGAGAGGGACTGGTTTTTCAATCTTTTCAGGGAAATGTCAGGAGGCAGAAATAAAGAGACCTGGGCAGACAAGGAAGAGATGGAATTATGGTTTAATAAGGCATTCATGCTTTTAAGGGATATTGCTGTATTAAAGATAACAGGGAAAAGCGACATGCTGATAAATACAGACCTTAAAGACAGATTCGCTGAGATGAGCAGAGCGATAGAGATGAAAGATATAATAGATATTTACGGCAGGCTATCATTCTTGAAGGGTTACCTTGGCTTTAACCTGAACAAATCAATTACATGGAATTATGTAACAATTATAATAAAGGGATTAGGCGTTAGGTTTTAGGTTTCAGGTTCCAGGTTTTAGGTTTCAGACTAACACCTAATACCTGATACCTGACACCTGTTACCTAATTTGTGAGGGATATAAAATGCCTGACGTTATCGGAATAAGATTTAAGGACTGCGGAAAGATTTACGACTTTGAGGCCAATGGTTCGGGCGCGGAACTTAAAAAAGGAGACTGCGTAGTAGTTGAGTCTGACCTTGGGTTGAGCATAGGGAGCGTAATTATAGGGAGGCGCACAGTTGAAACATCTGCCAGAGAACTCAGGAAAGTGCTGAGAAAAGCAACAGAGGAAGACTTTAAGCAAAAACAGGACAACGAGGCTTTTGAGAAAGAGGCGAAGGATTATTGCATTGAGAGGATTATGGCGAGAGGACTTCCGATGAAGCTTGTGTTTACGGAATCTACTCTGGACAAGAAACGTATCGTTTTTTATTTCACAGCGGACGGAAGAATAGATTTCAGGGAGCTTGTAAAAGACCTCGCTGCAAAGTTCAAGACGCGCATAGAGATGAGACAGATAGGTGTAAGGGATGAGGCAAAGATAGTCGGAGGGTTTGGAATGTGCGGCAGAGAACTATGCTGCAAGACATTTCTTACGTCATTTGAGCCGATATCCATCAAAATGGCAAAACAGCAGGAACTCGTGCTTAACATGAGCAAGCTGTCTGGAATCTGCGGCAGGCTTATGTGCTGTCTGAGCTATGAAATTCCTGATGAAACATCCGGGATCCAACCCAAGGATGAGATAATGGTCATGGAAGAGAACACGCCTCTTGAGGATGAAACAGAAGGTGCATCTCAACCGGAAACCGTAATGGAAACTGTTTCGAGACATATAGAAAAACCAGTCCCTGCTCTCCATAGCGCTGCGCCTGCTTCTTCTGACAAACCTCAGACAGAAACTGCCAAGGAAAATGCAACAGGACAAAAACAAGAGACTGGGCAGGAACACAGAAAACGCAAAAGATGGCGCTGGAGAAAATTTCATAAAAAATGATAAAGCCCTTCTATAAGAACCTTTAAATGAAACAGAGATTCTACGTTACAACTCCAATCTACTATGTCAATGATATCCCGCACATAGGTCACGCATATACAACCATTGCAGCGGATATTCTTGCGCGATACAACAGACTGCAAGGAAAAGAAGTTTTCTTTCTTACAGGCACAGACGAACATGGCCAGAAGGTTGAAAAGGCAGCCGCGGAAAAGAAACGCACCCCGAAGGAACATGCAGACATCATGGTGGACAATTTCAGGAATCTCTGGAAAACGCTGAACATATCCAATGACGCATTTATCCGGACAACCGATGACACACACATCAAGACTGTGCAGGGGCTTCTCCAGATGCTCCGGGACAGAGGAGAGATTGAAAAAAGGGAATACTCCGGCTGGTACTGCACTCCTGATGAGCGTTTCTGGACTGAAAAGGATCTGGTGGAAAGCAACTGCCCTGACTGCGGCCGGCCTGTTGACCAGATTCATGAAGAGAACTATTTCTTCCTCATGTCGAAATATCAGGAAAGGCTTATCAAATATATCGAAGAAAACCCCTCCTACATACTCCCGGACACAAGGAGAAATGAGGTGCTCGGATTTCTGAGGAACAACACTCTCGGAGACCTCTGCATCTCAAGGCCAAAAAACAGGCTTTCATGGGGAATTCCATTGCCGTTCGATGAAAACTTCGTCACCTATGTCTGGTTTGATGCCTTGGTAAACTATTTTTCGGCAACAAAATATCTTGTCCCAACCACTCTCAACTCTCAACTCTTAACTCTTAACTCCGGAGATTGGTGGCCTGCTGATCACCACCTTGTGGGAAAGGATATCCTTACCACCCATGCTGTGTATTGGTCAACAATGTTAATGGCATTAAACCTTCCTCTTCCAAAAAACATTTTTGCACACGGCTGGTGGACAGTTCATGGAAAGAAGATGTCAAAGTCCCTCGGAAACATGGTTGACCCCAATGCCATAGTCGAAAAATACGGTGTGGATGCCCTGCGGTATTTCCTGTTCCGCGAGGTGCCTTTCGGGCTTGACGGAGATTTTTCAGAGCAGGCGCTCATTAACAGGATAAACACAGACCTCGCAAATGACCTCGGCAACCTCGTAAGCAGGTTCCTTGCAATGGCAGAGAAATATTTTGGAGGAGCAATTGATATTGGGCGCATAGATGCAGGCGCATCAAGTGAGCTTGAAGAGCAGTGCACTTATGCGCATATGAATGTACACAGAAAAGAATATTGGTCCCATCTGCACTTCAGTCTGATGCTTGAAAATATCTGGAATATAATCGGAGAGACGAATAATTATATAGCAAGGAAAGAGCCGTGGAAACTCGCAAAAGAGAACATAGATTATTTGAAAATTGTTATGTTCAATATCTGGAATGCCTTGCGAATCACAGCGCTCTCGCTTTATCCTTTTATGCCCGATACTGCCGGGAAGATATGGATACAGCTTGGCTTGAAATCTTTGGTTGATGAGGCAAAACAGTACAGCCCTGAAATTTTTGAATGGGACTGGAAACCGTCTTATGAAATAAAAGTCTTTAAGGCAGAACATTTATTTCCGAGGATAGAGACGAATGAAGCAAAGAAAAAGTAAAACATTTCTTACATAATCAAATCCATAGATTCTCTTTACAGAACTTTGCTGCATAGACTATAATTTTGTATGGCGACGGCAACAGAATATAAGTATATTGTGAGTGACAGAAAAATCCTCGGCGGTGAGCCGGCAGTAAAGGGAACCCGCACCCCTGTAAGGGCAATTGTGGAAAACTGGCGGTTGGGCCTCTCGCCTGAGGAGGTTGTAATTCGCATGCCCCATCTCAGGCTTGCGCAGGTATTTGAAGCCCTCAGCTATTACAGCGACCACCAGAAAGAAATTAACAAATACATCGAAAAAAATCAGATTCCCGAAGATAAAATTCACCCCTCGTTGAGATGATCTCTATCTACTGCGATGAGGATGTAGATGTCCTCATAAAACCGCTTCTTGAAGCAAAAGGGTTCAGAGTTCTGACCACTCAAGACGAAAATATGCTCGGCTCATCCGACAGAGAACAAATAGACTACGCGATAAAAAAAGGCTGCGTTTTTCTGACACATAACCGCATTCATTATGAGCAGTTATACTCTGAATTTATCTCTAAAAATACTGCTCATTTCGGTATTATTTTAGCTTCAAGAAGAAGTGTTTATGAGCTTGCAAGAAGAATATCACGGGTTTTATCAAAACATACCAGGGAAAGCACAAAAGGCCAGCTCTTTTATGTTTAGAATAAATAAGGGTAGGTGAATCGGTTGCAAACTGCTGACTATATTATTCAGGCTGATTATATCATCACAATGAACAATGACTTGCCTGTTCTGAGGAACAGCGCTCTTGCTATTCAGGGGAATAAGATTGCAGACATAGGAAGCTCTGATGACATAGCGAAAAAGTATTCCTCAAAAAATATAATCAAAGGCAAAAACACAGCAGTATTGCCCGGACTTATTAATACTCATACCCATGCGGCAATGGTCTATTTCAGGGGCATGGCAGATGACCTTCCTTTAAAGGAATGGCTTGAAGAACATATCTGGCCTGCTGAGAATAAGTGGCTCAGCCCTGAATTTGTATCCGACGCCACAGAGCTTGCATGCCTTGAGATGCTTAAGTCTGGGATTACAACATACAATGATATGTATTTCTTTGAGGATGCCTCAAGCATGGCTGCTAAAAAAATCGGCATGAGGGCTGTTCTTGGCGCAGGAATAGTTGACTTCCCCACAGTCGCGGGCAATTCTGTAGACGAATATTTAACCAAGGCGGAAAGATTCATAAAGGAATGGCAAGGCGATGATTTGATTGTCCCGTGCATTGCGCCTCATTCAGCTTACGCATGCAGTCCTGAGACTCTCAAAAAAGTAAAAGAACTTGCTGATAAATACAACGTCATGATTCACACGCATCTTTCAGAAACAAGGTGGGAGGTTGAAGAGGTAAAGGGGAAATACGGTTTAACCCCTGTTGAGCATCTAAAAAAAATCGGCCTTCTTGACGAGAACATTATTGCAGCCCACTGCGTCTGGGTTGATGAGAAAGATATAGAGGCTATTGCAAAACACAAAGTCGGAGTCTCTCACTGCATAGAGAGCAATCTTAAATTGAGTTCGGGCATTGCGCCTGTGCCTGAGATGCTTAAGGCAGGCGTAAAGGTAAGCCTCGGAACAGACGGCGCCGCAAGCAATAATGACCTTAATATCCTGAGTGAGATGTCAACTGCAGCGAAAGTGCATAAGGCAGTCTCAAATGACCCTACTGTTCTGGATGCAAAAAAAGCTTTGCTCATGGCGACAAAATGTGGCGCTGATGCTCTTGGACTTGGAGTCATTACAGGCAGCCTTGAAAAAGGCAAGGCAGCAGACATTGCGATAATAAACCTGAATAAACCTCATCTGACGCCTCTTTATGATATTTATTCACACATAGTCTATTCAGCGCGGCCATCTGATGTAGAGACAGTATTTGTTAACGGGAAACTTGTTGTTGATAAAGGCAGGCTCTGTACTGCTGATGAAGAGGAGATATTATCTAAAGCCAGAGATTGGCGGGGGAAGATAAGGTAACCTTACATCTCCCTTCTTCCCTCAAGCGCCTTGCTTAAAGTTACCTCGTCGGCGAATTCAATATCGCTTCCGATTGGAAGGCCGTATGCAATTCGCGTAACTTTCACACTAAAGGGCTTCAGGGCATCTTTAATATACTGGGCTGTCATCTCTCCTTTTGTATTCGGATTTGTTGCAAGGATTACCTCTGCTACGCTGTCACCTTTCACCCTTTCCACAAGCTCAGCTATCTTTAGCCTGTCAGGGGTCATCCCGTCTATAGGCGAGATTGAACCGAGAAGGACATGATAAAGACCGTTAAATGCCTTTGCCCTTTCAACAACAAGGATATTGCTCGGCTCCTCCACAATGCATATCTTTGTTCTGTCCCTTGACTCATCCCTGCATATACTGCACACCTCGGTGTCCGTAATGTTAAAGCACCTGATGCAGAACCTTGCCTTCTCCTTAACATCATTAATAGCTTTGGCTATGTCTTTTGCGCTTTCTTCAGACAGCGTAAGTATGAAAAAGGCAAGCCTCTGCGCGGTCTTTCTTCCTATCCCCGGCAGTTTTGTAAGTTCGCTTATGAGGTTTTCTATTATTCCCTGTGCCATAATCACCAAGCTTCTTTAGAATATAGCTTACAATCTTTCGTTGTCAACGCCTTCCCTTTTCTCCCACCATTTATAATATATCTCTCCGAAAAATATTGCCGCAATTGCAAGGATAACCCCTGCGATGACATCCACAACATAGTGATACCGGCAATAGACGGTGGAGAATAGCAGAAGGATTACAACCGGCAGGTAAATTCGGAATAGAGTTTTCTTGTACCTGTATGCAAGGTACAGCACTGTCAGCGCAACGCCTGTATGCCCGCTCGGGAACGCATCACGCTTTATGCCTTCAAGCCTGTTCAATAGATTCTGCATCGGCTCCGCTATAAAAAATCCTTCAAGCCTCTGCGTCTGCAAATGAGCAAGCTCAAACCTCGGGCCAAGCGCAGGCCAGATTATATAGCCAAGATACGAGAGATAAAAACAAAAGAGTATCAGAAACAGCGACCTGTCAAACTCTTTTCTCTGGTTGTTCCTTAGCAGCGCTATACCGAAAACAATAGGCAGGAAATAATATGTAGAGTATGCTGTCTGAAGAATGTCTGTAAGAAATGGATTCATTATCGCTTCAAGCATGACAGTAGGATGGTTCCCGAAAATTATGTAATCAAGCCTTACAAGCAAAGGGTCTATGTCTTTTGGATTCACATAATGGATAACCCATTCAAGGCTGTCAAAGAGTATGATGACGCATATTATCGGGAATACAAGGTCATAAGTTATTCTCAGGAAGCTGTTCCTGTCCCTGAACCTCATAATTATGAATTGCGTAATAAGGAGTGCGGTATATATTGAGATTAAGAGCAGTCTCTTCGGAATAGCAGAGTTAAATGCGATTGTGAGCAGCAGTAAGATGCTGGCAAACACCACTGTCACAGCATCAGCAGGCCTTATTTTCACCTATAAATACCCATCTTTGTCATGCTGGCTTGTCCAGCATCTTTCCGACTTGTTCGGAATCGGAAGAAAGATTCCCGACAAGCGGGAATGACATTTTCATATCCCTTTGCGCCGACAGGTCGGCATGTGTGTTTCATAACTTACTCATTGCCCTCATTTTTGTCTTCTCTTTTTTAGAAAGCCTTCTGGGGCTTCCTTTTTTAGGAAGCTCATATTCCTCTTCATCAAGCAGCTCAAATTCGCCCTTCTCAACCCTTAAAGGCTTTCCAAGTATATCCGAGAACTCACCTGATGAGACAACAACAGAGCCGTTTGCCCATGCATGGTCTGCAATCTCCCTGTCAGAAGTTATAACAATCCACTGTTTTTTTTCAGATGATACGATTCTCTTGATAACAGCGTCTGCCTTTTCTCCAAGCCTTGAGTAGATGACTTTGATACCCCCTGTCACTGAATGGGACTCATCACCGCTTCCGCTTTTCCATCCGTCAAATACAACAGTGATTTCATGCCCTTTTATTTTCCTGTATTCAGCAAGCCTCTCCACAAGCCTCTGCCTCTGAATTTCAAGGTCTTTGTGCTGTATGCCGATGAGATTGTAACCGTCTATTATTATTGAAGCGATATCGCACCTCCGATTCTCGGATATTATAATGTCTTAACCGAATATTCCGCTTGACTTTTTTAATACACCATTATACACTTTGTATTAATATGAAGGCGCAGCTAAGCCATAAACAGGCAGACGCGGTTCGCTATATCCGAAACCAGCTTATGCATAAGGGCAAAACTCCCTCTGTGCGTGAGCTAATGACAGCGCTTGAATATAAATCCCCTCGCTCGGCTGCTTTAATTATTGAGGAATTAATACAGAAAGGTATTCTGAGAAAGCGTTCAAATGGAGATTTGCAGTTAATTAAAGATATTGATGCAGATTCAGCTCATGCCCGCACAGTCGATATTCCTTTAGTTGGTATGGTAACCTGTGGAGTGCCTATTTTAGCTCAGGAAAATATTGAGGGATATATTCCTGTATCAGTTTCCCTTGCAAAGCCCGGGTTTAAATACTTCTTACTTAAGGCTAAAGGCGATTCTATGAACAAAGCCGGAATCAATGATGGAGATATAATACTTGTTCGCCAGCAGTCAACTGCGCAAAATGGCGATATAGTTGTAGCACTGATTGACGATAAAGCAACTGTAAAAGAGTTTCAACATAGCAAAAATTGTGTTGTTTTAATGCCAAGGTCGAATAATAAAAATCATAAGCCGATTATCCTGACTGAAAATTTTCAGGTTCAGGGCGTGGCTGTAACAACAATTCCAAAATTTGTTTTTAACGAAACTTTAATATGGAAAAATCAAATTCAATAATTTTATTTAATCAAAAACTGGTTCGTCGTATTTGGAACGAAGAAAAAGAGCTTTGGTATTTTTCAATCGTTGATGTCATTGAAATATTAACTGAAAGTCCAAGACCAAGGAAATACTGGAACGCTTTAAAAACAAAGCTAAGACAGGAAGGAAGTGAGTTGTCCCAAAAAGTGGGACAACTGAAATTAGAATCTCCTGACGGAAAAAAGTATCTTACGGATGTGGCTGATACTGAAACACTTTTGAGACTTATCCAATCAGTACCTTCTTCAAAAGCTGAGCCGCTTAAACTATGGCTAGCAAAAGTCGGATATGAACGAATAGAAGAGACCGAAGACCCAGAACTTGCTTTTGATAGAGCGATGAAAACATACTTACAAAAAGGTTATTCAAAGGAATGGGTAAATCAACGATTAAAAAGCATTGAAGTACGCAAAGAATTAACCGATGAGTGGCAAGAGCGGGAAATGCAGGAGGGATTAGAGTATGCGATATTAACCGACGAGATTACAAGAGCATGGGCAGATAGAAGCGTGAGAGATTATAAAAAGCTTAAGGGACTAAAAAAAGAAAATTTGAGAGATAATATGACTAATCTCGAATTGGTATTGAATATGCTCGCAGAAGCTTCGACAACAGAAATATCTAAAAAGAAAAAGCCAAAAGGGTTAGAAGAAAATAAAAAAGTGGCCCAACGGGGTGGTTTTGCGGCAAAAAAAGCAAGGCTGGAAATAGAAAAACAAACAGGCGAAAGCGTGATAACTAATAAGAATGCAAAACTCTTGAAGGGCAAACAAAAGCTTTCTTTATCTGATAAAAGCAATAAGTAACTATGTCAATTCAAATTTTATCAAATATAAATTACCCTATCGGTAATATCATCAATCAAGAATTGCAGAATGCGCAATCCGCTAGAATAGCTATTGCCTTTCTAAAACTCTCAGGTATAAAAGTAATAGAGAAATCGCTGGATCAATGCTTGAAAAACAATGGGAATGTCGAGATTATTGCTGGGCTTGATTTCAAAACAACTGACCCGCTATCAATGCATTATTTAATTCAACTCCAGAAATCAACGCCTAACATAAAATTTTATTGTTACGGTGATAAAGATGTTAATAAAACTAATATTGTATTTCATCCGAAGATTTATTTGTTTCAAGGCAAAAGGGAAACAACGGCCATTGTTGGCAGTACCAATCTGACACATGGCGGCTTGATGACAAATTTTGAAGCAAATGTAATTTTCAAAGAAACTAAACCGCTTTATTTTTCACAGCTCGAAGCAATTTATAACTCTGTAAAATTCACCGACTCCATATTCTCTCCTGATGAGGAATACTTAACTGGTTATTCTGACGTATATAAAGCTTTCTTACAAAATGAGCAAAGTGCTATCCAAGATAAAAGCGTTCAAAAGATTATCAAACAGATTCAGAAAAGAGAGCAATTTCTCCCTGGCACTGTTCCGTCAATTAAAAGTCTAATAATCCAGATTATTAAAGAACAGCAAATCAAGGGCATAGAATTTGTACCGCTTCAAAAAATCTATGAAGAAGTCGAAAGATTGGTGGCTGAAAAAAATCTCACATATAAAATGGATACGTTTAGAAATTCCATTCGTGGCGAACTTAACACTCACGAAAACAACAGCAGACATCCTAACAATATTCATCTATTTGTTCGCTCAAAGGACGAAAAGGGATATTATTCTTTAACTGATAACGGGAAAAATTTTCAGGGTAGATAAACTAACAACCCATACAAATATGACAAAAAAATATTACTACGCACTATTTGATAATCAAAATAACCGAATTACTTCAATCGGCATCGATAAAACATCAAAAAATGCCATGAAAGGTCATCTAATAGATTTTTTATTACTCGGCAATTTTTCAGAAGAGGGCGAAGATTCAATAAAACGGAATGCTTTATCAGAATTATTAAACTACTTTGAATTTACATTATTGAAATCGGATACTCCATTCAAAGCTTGATACTTGGTTTAAAATTGCCAAAGAGCTTGGGAAAACATAGGGACAGCGGTTCCAGTATTCCTAAAATACACAAAATACAAATCAAGATATTAAAAGGTTAGCCTCCGTAAAAGAGGTTTAACTTTCTCACAAAAATATCGCCTTATTCTTCAGGTTCTCCTACCTCCCCGATAAGGTATAATAAATCATGTTTAAAGACCGTGATTATGACGTAATCGTTGTCGGCGCAGGACATGCAGGCTGCGAGGCAGCGCTCGCCTCCTCGCGCATGGGCCTTTCCACATGCCTTTTCACCATTAACCTTGATACAATCGCGCAGATGCCGTGCAACCCTGCAATAGGAGGGCTTGCAAAGGGGCATCTTGTCCGTGAGATAGACGCCCTCGGCGGGGAAATGGCAAAGATAACTGACAGCGCAGGAATTCAGTTCAGGATACTGAACAAGTCAAAGGGGCCTGCTGTGTGGTCCTTGAGGGCACAGGCAGACAGGGTCTTGTATAAACTTGCAATGAGAAAGGTTCTTGAGTTTCAAAAAAATCTTGATATAAAGCAGGCTTTCGTAGATGAAATTACAGTGGAAGATGGGAAAGTAAAAGGCATTCTTACGTCATTGGGGATATTCTACGGAGCAAAGGCAGTGATAGTGACAACAGGGACATTCCTCAGGGGATTAATCCACATAGGTTTTGAGAACTTCTCTGCGGGCAGGGCAGGAGAATTCCCTTCTATCGGCTTATCAGAATCATTAAAAAAACTCGGCCTTGAGATGGGACGATTAAAGACAGGAACTCCTCCGAGGCTTGACGCAAAGACAATAGATTTCTCAAAAACAGAGCCTCAATACGGGGATGATCCTCCTGTTCCGTTCTCTCATAGCACAGAGAAGATTACAAACCAGCAGTTTCCATGTTTCATAACATATACGAATTCTGAAACTCACTCGGTAATCCGCGAAAATCTGGACCGCTCGCCATTATACAGCGGAAAGATACAGGGAGTCGGGCCGAGATACTGCCCTTCAATAGAAGATAAGGTTGTACGCTTTTCCGAAAAGCCAAGGCATCAGGTATTTCTTGAACCTGAAGGGCTTGAGACAAAAGAATATTATGCAAACGGCATATCCACGAGCCTTCCTTATGATGTGCAGGTAAAACTTGTGCAGACAATTTCCGGGCTGGAAGCTGCCGAGATAATGAGACCGGGCTACGCAATTGAATATGACTTTGTGTATCCTACCCAGCTAAAACACAGCCTTGAAACAAAGCGCATTGGCGGGCTTTTCCTTGCAGGACAGATTAACGGGACTTCCGGATATGAGGAGGCGGCAGCGCAGGGTCTGATAGCAGGGATTAATGCATCGCTGAAACTTAGGGGAATAGAGCCTTTAATACTTGAAAGACATGAGGCTTATATCGGAGTTTTGATTGACGACCTCATAACAAAAGGCACCTCAGAGCCGTACAGGATGTTCACCTCACGCGCAGAATACAGACTGCTTCTGAGGCATGACAACGCTGACTTAAGGCTGATGGAAAAGGGGTTCAGCATAGGGCTTATCAGCGGCAGTGATTTTAAAAGATTTGAAGAAAAAAAGAAACGTATCTCAGAAGAAATTGAAAGGCTTAAGAAAACCAGGCTGAAGCCCCCTGAGGTTAATGAGGCTCTTGCAGAGGTTAATGCCTCTCCTGTGTCAGAAAATATAAGCCTTGAACAGCTTTTAAAAAGGCCTGAGATTGTATACAATCTTATCAAAACACTCTCCCCCCCGGAAAAGACTTTGGCGCCTGACATAGAAAATCAGGTTGAGATACAGGTAAAATACGAAGGCTATATCTTAAAGCAGATAGAATTGGCGGAAAAACTCAAAAAGATGGAGGGGAAAAAGATACCTGATAATTTTGACTATACTTCTGTAAATGGACTTTCAACAGAGGTTCTTGAAAAACTTCAGAAGGTAATGCCTGCAAACATAGGGCAGGCAGGCAGGATTCCGGGGATTACGCCTGCAGCGCTGTCGCTTCTGCTGATAAGCATAGAAAAAAGAAGAAGACAAAGAGAGCCTAAATCCTAAAACCTATGCGAATAGAAAAAAAATTCAATGTCATAAGCCTGATAATCATTGCAGTTTTTGCAGCAGCAGATGTTGCTTTTTACTTTCTTGCCCATCACTTGTTTGAAGGCACAACAGCGCTCATACTATGCCTTGCCGGCTGTTTGGCTATTGCGATAATTGCACTCATCTTCCTAAAGAGGTATGTAACAAAAAACATCGTCCAGCCTCTTAAGAACATCCACACCGGCAGCTCAACAATAATAACTGAAATCAGCGAAGGAAACTTCAATAATAGGATTGATATTAAGACAGAGGACGAGTTTGAAGATCTTGCAGATAATTTTAACAGGATGGCCTCGGTATTGCAGACAAGAGAAGCAGAGCTTAAAGATGTGTCAGAAAAGGAACAGCATGTCATACGGGCTCTTGCGATGCTTGCTGAGATGATGGGCTTCATAACCTCGGAGGTTAAATTTGAGTCAATTCTACAGACATTTCTTGAAATGACAAAAAGCCTCCTGAAGGCAGAGCACAGCGGAATTTTCTTGTTTGAGGGAAAGGAAAAAGAACTGAAACTTTTCAAAACCACAATAAAAGGGGAAGCTCCTGTATCTCTTGACTGTGCTAAGGTGATGCTCATAGGCCCTCTCGGAAAGGCAATGAAAACCTCATCCGTATTAAGGATAAATGAAATCACAGCGGAATTTCCTCCTAATCATCCGGTTGTTAATAATTTTATATCCATTCCTCTTCGCTCGTCAAAAAATAAGATGTCGGCACTATTAATCACAATAAATAAACATGGCGGTTTCACTCCGGATGACGAAGACACGCTTTTCAGTTTTGCGTTTCAGGCTTTTCAGTCACTTGTCCTTCATGAAGAAATTGCGCGCCTTGCCGTAACAGACGGGCTTACCGGGCTTTACAATTACAGGGCTTTTCAGGAAGAACTGTCTGAAGAAATAAACAGGGCAGAGAGGTATTTCAAGACATTCTCCTTAATTATGCTTGACATAGACCATTTTAAGTCTTTCAATGACATTTACGGTCATCAGACAGGAGACCTTGCACTGAAAGAAATATCAAAGATTATAGGCAGCGAACTGAGAACTGTTGACTTCCCGGCAAGGTACGGCGGAGAGGAGTTTATAATTATATTGCCTGAGACATCTGTCGATGGCGCTGTGATTGTTGCAGAGAGGATAAGGAATGCTGTGGCTGAACATCCATTTACATCAGAAAGCGGCGAAAGGCTGCTGCTTACTGTAAGCGCTGGAGTTGCCTGTTATCCTGATGACGCAGCTTCAAAGGAAGATATGATAAAGAAGGCTGACCAGGCTCTATATCTTGCAAAAGACAAGGGCAGAAACACTGTCTGCACCTATCAGGATACCATTGATAGATAATATCCTCCCTGAGATCCTCTATCATCACGAAAGATTTGACGGGCAAGGGGTATCCTCTGAGAAATAACCTCTCTTGACTAAAAACCCTTCTACAGGCTTAAATAAGAATATGAAACACACATGCCTCATAGAGACACAAAATGTCATTCCCGCTTGTCGGGAATCTTTCTTGAAGAACGATGCTGGACAAGCCAGCATGACAAAGATGGGTATTTACAGGTGAAAAAAATCACAGTGGCATTGCTGCTTTTATCTCTTGCGCTTGTACTATCATGTTCGGGCAAGCCTGCAATAAAACCCGCAGAAATATTTGACGGCCAGAAGTCCTTCGCAAAGGCAAATGAACTGATGGACAAGCAGGAGTACGAAGAGGCAAGGGCAGCGCTCCTTGAGATTAAAAACAGGGACCTGACAAAAAAATACGCTCCGCTGGCGCAGCTCAGGATTGCTGATTCGTATACAAAAGAAGCAGAGCCTGACCGTGCAGTTGAAGAATACAGAAAATTTCTGGATATCTACCCTGAGCATACATACGCATCCTATGCCCAGTTCCAGATTGCGGTGATTTATTTTAATCAGATAGAGGGGCCTGACCGCGGATACGGAGGAGCATCAAAGGCGCTTGAAGAATTTGAAAAGCTAAAGAGAATGTTTCCGAGAAATCCCTACCGGGACCTCATAGATGTAAGGATTGAAAAATGCAAAAATACGATAGCGGAGCACGAATTTCTGGTTGGCACATTTTATTACAAGAAAGACTCTTACAGCGCCGCAATTAAGAGATTTCAGGGAGTGCTCAGGAAATTTCCGGGATTTAAAAAAGAGGCCGGCGTACTCTATCATCTGGCAATGTCTCATAAAAAACTCGGGGAAAAAGACAGGGCAGAAGAATATTTTAAACTCCTCATAGAGAAGCACCCTAAAAATAGTCTTGTCCCGCAGGTAAAGAAAGAGCTGTTATCCATCAAACCGTGAAGCGTAAAGCGTTAAGCGTTAAGCGCAAATCAAATCCGGAATTCTCATCGTCTGCTACGCATCACGCATCATGCATCACGCCTGTTTACTATCCAGTATTGCTGAATCTGAAAGGCAAAAAGTGCGTAGTTGTCGGTGGAGGCAAGGTAGCGGAAAGGAAGGCGCTGCCCCTGCTCAGGTCTGGAGCAGAGGTAACAGTAATAAGTCCTGAATGCACAGTGAGACTCAAGGAAGAGAATCTTAAAAGGCACATACAATATATCTCACGCAGATACAAAAAGGGCGACCTTAAAAATGCATTCCTCGCCATTGCTGCTACAGACTCTAACGAAACAAACAGGAAAATCTCAGAGGATGCCGCCTGTCTTGTAAATATTGTTGATATGCCTTTGCTCTGTAATTTTATAGTGCCGTCTGTGGTAAGGCGAGGCCCATTAACGATTGCTGTCTCAACATCAGGCATAAGCCCTTCCCTCGCAAGAACTATCAGGAAAGAGCTTGAGGGACTCTACGGACGTGAATTCGTAAAGCATCTGAACTATATTAAAAAAATGCGTGTAAAGACGCTTAGAGAGATTAAGGACAAAAAGAAGCGGAAGAGATTTCTGAAAGATCTGGCAGCAGTAGCATGGGATAAGCTGCGCTCATCCGAAAAATGCATTAGCATGGACATGGATGACTGAAAAGTATTTTGCAGCAACACCTTTTACATGCCATAATCAATTCTTGATTTGCACATTGTTGTCCAATAAACGTTTGTGAATTGCATTATGGCATCCGATTAAATCATGTTGAAATCAAAAGACTTTGAAGGCATTCATGTCCATGCACGTAAAAAATCACGAACGGCTTATAAACTCCCTGAGCCATTTGTTTCTTGACGGGTGCTTCAGTTTCCGGATTGCGCCAACCTCTATCTGTCTTATCCTCTCCCGCGTAACTTCAAATTCTTTTCCTACTTCTTCGAGTGTTTGGGGCGCTGCGGCGTCTCCTATACCAAACCTTTTCCTTAAAATTTTCTGTTCCTTTTCGTTGAGAGTGCAGAGAGTTTTGTCTATCTGAGCCTTCAGGTCATTTTGTATTGCCGCATCGAGGGGAGACAGCGCAGCTTTATCCTCAATAAAATCACTGAGATAGCTGTCTTCATCGTCTCCTATCGGGGTTTCAAGCGATACCGGTTCTCTTGCCACCTTTAATATGCTCCTGATTTTTTCCGCCGGTAACTCTACCTTATAAGCAATTTCCTCTGTAACAGGCTCTCTTCCAAGTTCCTGTACCAGTTCCCTTGTTGTCTTTGTTATGCGGTTTATAGTCTCAACCATATGAACGGGGATTCTTATTGTCCGCGACTGGTCTGCAATCGCCCTCGTAACCGCCTGCCTTATCCACCATGTTGCATAAGTGCTGAATTTATACCCTCTTTGGTATTCAAACTTATCACACGCCCTCATTAAGCCTATATTGCCCTCCTGTATCAGGTCAGAAAAACTTAAACCTTTCCCCATGTATTTTTTTGCTATGCTGATAACAAGTCTCAGGTTCGCTTCTATAAGCGCTTTCTTAGCCTCAAGGATTTGCCGCTCACCTTCCATTAGAAGCCTCAGCGTCTTTTTTGTTTCTTCCGCCCTAATGCCGAGCGCTTCTTCTTTTTTTGCCAGCTCTTCCCTGCATTCATTGTAGGCTTTAATTAGAGCGCACGCGCCGTCCTTCAGGTTTTTCTTCACCTTTATATCTTTGCCTATATCAGCATTAATGCCGTTCTGCCTGAGTTTTTTTCTGACAGCTGACAGCTTTTTGTCTGTTTCTTCAATGCCGGAAATTGCATTTTTTATTTCCCCGGAAAAAACAGCCACTGCGTCTTCTTTTAACCGCAGCCTATCTATTTTGTCCAGTATTTTAGCCGTATTATCCTCAAGCATACGAATTGTTTTTTCCTCTCCCTGTCTGCCTTCAGCTTCAAGCTTTTTGAGACACGCCTCTCTCTTTTCATGCAGTTTCTTTATCTGCGCCGTTACATCAAAGAATATCTTTCTTTCAGTAAAAAGGTCTTCTTCAAATGTCTCCTCACCGTCCTGTATTATTTCTGCCAGCGGCGCATCGCCTTTTTCAATCAGATCTCCCAATTCAATCAGTTTCCTGACCGTAAACGACAGGACAAAAATAATCTCCGCCACCTTCCTTTTGCCGCTTTCAATTCTTTTCGCTATCTCCACTTCCCCCGCTTTTGTGAGAAGGGGTACACTGCTCATCTCTTTCAAATATATCTTTACAGGATCATATTCCATATCCTGAAGGAGAGGCTTTTCTCTCGCCTCTTCTACTGCCTCGTCTTCCAGAGCATCCTCCAGCAAAGAAAGCCTTTCCCTGTCTTCGTCTCCTTCAAAGTACTCAGGCTGTTCTCTCATCTTTTCTCCTTGCCATTTTTTGTTTTTCCGCTAAGAGGCTGTTCAGAAGCCGTAAATCTCCAGAGGTTTTAGCGAGCCTTATCTTTTCTTCTATTTCGCAGTGCGCCATATCTCTCAGGCAATCCCTGATATTATTATCAACATGTTCAATATCAAATCCGGGATTAAGCGACAGCCTTGTGATAAGCGCCTTCCCTTCATCATTTAGAATACCGAGCATTGTATTCATATTCAACCTGTCGGCTGAAGGTTTAATTTCCTGAAAAATATGTCTTACTACGGGATTGCACACTCTGTCAATGTTGAGATTATCAAAAATATACGGCGCCCTGTCAGGGAATGCGACTATAGCGCTAAGAAGTAAAACTTCCTCATCGTAGAAGAACTCTGCAGTTTTTGCAGCAGCAGGCGTTCTGGCAATACCTGCTCTTTGTTCATACCTTTTAGTCTCCCCTCTGAGAACAGCTTCCCGTATCCCTGACTTTTCCGCTAATTCCTTAAACAACTCTTCTCTCAGTATCAAATCCTTTGCATTGTCTATTATCCCGATAGCTGTCCTGACATTGTCTGACTTATCTCCCTTCAACCTAAGAATGAAATCCACCATTGACTCTGACTTTGACAGTTTAATCTGAAATGCGCGGCTTCCGTTTTTCCTGAGAAAACTGTCAGGGTCGTCTCCCTCGGGAAGAAGCAATACCTTGCTCCTGAATCCATGCTCATAGAGAATTGACAGCGACCTCTTCGCAGCGGCAATACCTGCTGCATCGCTGTCAAAGACCAGAAGAACTTTCTTTGTAAACCTTCCAAACTTCTGGAGATGTCCTGTTGTCAGCGCAGTGCCCAGAGGAGCAACCACATTTAGAAAGCCATGCATGTAGCACATAATTACATCAAGATACCCTTCAGTAATCATTACATAACCTTTTTTCCGTATCTCATCCTTTGCAACATTAAGCCCGTAAAGGGTCTCGCTCTTTTTAAATAGTAAAGTCTCGGGAGAGTTGAGATATTTCGGCATTGAGTCGTCAATAGCCCTTCCGCCAAAAGCGACAGCATCCCCCTGTATATTGAATATCGGAAACATAATCCTGTTTTTGAAAACATCGTGCAGCCCGCTTTCTCCTGTGAAGATAAGTCCTGATTGTGTTATGAGCAAATCATCAAACCCCTTTGCCTTCAGATGGTCATAAAGAACCTTTCTGCCCCTGTCCGCATACCCAAGAGAGAATGCCTCAACCATTTCCTGACTTACTCCCCTTTTGTCAAGATACGCTATAGCTGTTTTTGATTTTTTGAGATTCCCTGTAAATGCATTCAATGCCTCTTTCTGAATAACATAAAGCCTTTCTTTTCTTTCAGCCAGGCCGTCCTCAAACCTGTAGCCTGAAAGTTGTACGCCTGCCTTTTTGGCAAGCATCTTGAGCGCCTCCTGAAAATTAAGGTTTTCATATTTCATTACGAAACCAAATATGTCTCCTCCTGCTCCGCATCCGAAACAATGGAATATCTGCTTGCTCTGGCTTACCATGAATGACGGAGTTTTTTCTGCGTGGAAAGGGCAGTTCGCCCTATAGTTCTGTCCTGCCTTTTTGAGTTCTATATAATCCGAAACGAGTTCTATTATATCCAGCCGTGATTTTATGTCCTCAAGGATTCTGTCTGTTTTCATATCTTTAGCCGTGAATAGTATATTTATACATCGCGTAATATATCTTTGTGCCTCGTTCAGTATTATTGCAGATTTTGTCATGCCGGCTTGTCCGGCATCCTTCCGACCTGTTTGGAATTGTCAAGAAAGATTCCCGACAAGCGGGAATGACATTTTAATGCGTAATAATTTTTGACGCTGCACATAGTGAATCGTCGTTAGAACCTGTTCACTACTAATTTCTGCTGACTCTTTTAAAGCCGGAACACTCAAGAATCTCAAGCGATGAACTACGAGATAATTCATCCAGAAGCAAATTAATGCCGACGTTATCACTTGCAATATGCCCTGCAATAACAACATTGAGATGGTTCTTCTCGGCTTCTTTACGGTGCTCTTCGCTGAGATGCATAGCAACGATTGTGTTTACCCCGCCTGCTGTCAGGCTTTCAAATATTTCCTTCGAGCCCTCTGTGCCGCCAGTCATGTCAACAAATATTTTGCCTGCCCTTCTGTTTTTAGAGCCGGTTAATATCTTAGGGCCTGCGCCGTTAAAACTCGCTGTCCTGTATTCAGGTATGCCCTTCAAAGCCTCCATCACATCGGAAATCCTGTAAGGTTTCTTTTCGTCAAAAAGCCTCTGCAGATAAGTTGCAACCATATTGTCAGCAGGGGTGTGCAGGCATATGAACGGCATGTCCAGAAGCTTTGCAGCGTCAACAGCCCTTGTATGATTAACAGGCATAAGTTTTCTCTCAACCTCTTTTATCCTGCCATCCATAAGGTCTTCAGCTATATTTATGGGCACTCCGAACCTATGCAGTATGTCTGACTGCATCTGCATAACAGAATAGAGATTTGCGTATGCCCTGCCCTCGGGATGATGAGAGATTAGCAGGTCTACGCTCTTCCCTTTTGCCTTCAGGTTTTCGGCAAGCAATAACTCTCCAACCTCTATATCTATTCCGACAAGGGCGGATTTTATTTTTTCTTCGCCGGTGCCGTTTAATATCCTTGAATCAGAATACGGGTTTTCAAGTGTTTCGCTGTCAAAGAATTCTTTTTCGTCTTCCTTTAGTTTCTCAAAATCTTTTTTCCTCGTATCAAGCTCTTTCAGGACAGCATCTTTTCCGCGGGGGTCATTTTTAATGCCTGTGGATACAGCCTTTTTGTAGAGTTCTTTAAGGGTCATTTGGCATCCTTTTCATCGGAGATTTAATGGTTTATTCTATTTGTTGTCTTTTCTGTTTGTCAATCGCTTTCGCTATCATATAAATAAAAAACTTCAGGATTCATTTTATGCTACCACCGGCAGGGATAAGTATGTTATGTTATATCGTAATGCGTAAATACATATTTTTTATTTTTGTATTCGCCGTTGTATATATGCTGAGTGTGCCGCTGTCGTACGGTAGCAGCGACGCTGACCATGACTGCACAAAATGCCATAAGCTAACCTCAGATGAAGCACAGGGTATCATTCAGGGAGGCATCCCTGCTTCTAAGGTTCTTGAAATAAACCCCGGCCCTGTCAAAGGTGTATGGGAGATAGTTTTTGAAGTAAGAGGCCAGAAGGGGATAGTCTATGTAGGCCTTTCAAAAGAACTTCTCATCTCAGGCGACATATTTGACCTCAAGGCAAAGAGAAACCTCACAGGCGAAAGACTTGCCAATCTCAATAGGATAGACGTATCACAGATACCTCTTGATGGTGCCCTGGTAATGGGCGATGCAAACGCACTCAAGAAGGTGATTGTCTTTACAGACCCCGATTGACCATTCTGCGGAAAACTTCATCTGGAGATGAAGAAGGTTTTAGAGAAAAGAAAGGATATCGCCTTTTATCTGAAGCTGTTCCCTCTGGTAAAGCTGCATCCGAAGGCATACGAAAAATCAATGACAATAGCATGCAAGAAGTCATTAGAACTTCTGGAAGACAACTTTGACGGCAAAAAACTTCCTCCTCCTGAATGCAAAACCAAAGAGATAGACGAAAACCTAAAACTCGGAGAAAGTCTCGGTATCACAGGCACTCCTGCAATTATATTTCCTGATGGAAGTATCGTCCCCGGCGCAATGGCTGCCGACGCCTTAATCTCGCGGATTGACAGAAAACCTTAAACAACAAAATATTTTCAAATAATTTTTTGTCCACCTCCTTTATTTACACTATGTAATTAAAAGGTTATGACATTTAGTGCTCTATGTTTATTCGTGTTGACGCAATGTGAAGTTTATGATAATCTTTTGCTAAATCATTATGTGTCAGAGGAAAAGTGTTTAGCACTGATAGGGCAAGACACCTGCAAAACCTTTTTTTATCAGAGAGCTGGAAAGGCCGCTTCAAGACCCTTTCTGATACTACAGGATTTAATCTAAGAATCTATTCAGAAGATGGGAACCCAGTTTTTTCTACTGAGGAGCATTATCCAATGTGCAGGGGTTTGCTCTCTGCGCCTGATTTTAGGTCTAAATGCGATACCTACTGCCACAACACTATGATGGAAGCTTTTAGTAAAGGCCACCCAATAATCTACAAGTGTTATGCAAAAATAATGAGTTTTGCCTTTCCAGTCGAATATATGGCTGAAAAGGTAGTAATCTTAGGACAGGGGTCATTCCCCACCTACGAAGATTTCCGCGAATTTATAAAACATTTAAGCTTTTCTAAGGTTAAAGATTTTTCTGTAACAGGTCCCCTTAAATTTACTACTGCTGAAGATGCAAGAAATGCATGCAGTCTTGTTGATAGTTCTATAACTCAGCTTTTAAAAAACACTCAGGAAACCATTACACTTAAGAAAAAGGTGGATAGCCTGAAAGAAGTCCTTGGCATGTGGGGTGTTGCTTCTAAGGAGCAACCAGATACACTTTATAAATATATGATAGCTAATCTATTCACACTTCTTGACATTAAGTATATTGTAATTTTTCCATTAGACAAAGAGAGCGGCATCTATAAGAGCCTTTACAGCCTGAAGAATAATGATAGGGCGGCAGAGACCTTCAGCGTCAGCGAGCATGATATCATAGTACAAGAGCTCCTTAAAGGTAAGCCGTTTGTTTCATCAATGGAGCCCTATATGGCTGTCAGGGTTGACTTTCTGAAAGACACAAATGCCTTCTATTTTTTCCCTATCTTAGTTAATCAGAGATTAGAAGCTATCTTAGGTATCTTTGACAACCATCTTGAAGAGAGCGATATAACTATCATTAATGGGTTCTGTACGCAAACAGCAATATCCATAGAAAATCAAAGATTACACCGTGAACTATATAGGAAAGTTGATAGATTTGCTATTGTCTCAGATATAACAAAGACCATAACACATATTCTAAACCATGAGACACTGCTGCAGACAATTCTTGACAAGTCTGCTGAGTTGCTCAAGGCAGAACAGGGGTCCCTGATGCTGCTTGACCAGGAAACCGAGGCGCTGCTTCTTAAGGCAAAAAGAGGTATACACGATAGCCTAACAGAAAAACTCAGGATTCAAAAGGGTGAGGGAATAGCTGGGAAGGTAGCCGAACTCGGTGAACCATTCCTTGTCGAGGATGTTGAAAACGATCCAAGGATTAACCAGAAAAACAGATTGCGATATAAGACAAGATCATTTGTCAGCGTGCCTATAACGATACAAGACCGCGTCATTGGAGTGCTGAATCTATCAGATAAGACAACAGGTGAGATCTTCAATAAAGAGGACTTAGAACTCATTCAATCCTTTGCAACTCAGGCCGCTATTGTTATGGAGAGGAATATGTTTTATACACAAACAGAAGAGTTGAGAAAGTTAGCTATAACAGATCCCCTCACAGGTTTGCTAAACCGCAGATACCTGAGTGATAGATTAGAAGAAGAATTATTGCGTTCTCAGAGACATGATCGGCTTTTAAGTCTTCTGATGGTGGATATAGATGGGTTTAAGGGTTATAACGACACATTTGGCCATCCTATTGGCGACAAGGCGCTTAAGGCTATAGCAGAGTCTATATTGAGTTCTGTGAGGTCTGTGGATATAGCATCTCGTTACGGCGGAGACGAATTTGTAATAATACTGCCGGAAACAGGCAAGACATTAGCTGTTAGTATAGCAGAAAGATTAAGGAGTGATGTGGCAGAGATCAAATCACTGCCGGAAGGCTTAACTCTTACAATCAGCATCGGCATCGCTTCTTATCCGGAAGATGGTAAGATAAGTGAGCTGCTTCTTGAAAATGTTGACAAGGCGCTCTATCTTGCTAAGAATAGAGGCGGAAACAGAATAGAGGTGTTTTTATAAACGCCGTTTCAGATAATACCAGAGCAGGAGTTTTTGGCCGCAAGGAAGAATTGGCATAATCAAATTTTCGGCATAATTACATATCGATAAAGAATGGTGCCGGTGGAGAGACTTGAACTCTCACGGGGTTGCCCCCACCGGATTTTGAGTCCGGCGCGTCTGCCAGTTCCACCACACCGGCTGTTACTACATTACCCTAACTGAATGCAGGATATTGTATTCAAGCGGATTCTTTTGCCGATAGACAAACGGTCTGAATCAAATAATCAAGAGGCAAAAGCCCTCGGAGTCCCGATTTTATCGGGGCGAGAATGAGCGAGAATATTATATCCTGCATTATTAATTTAACCTTCACTCGTCTCAAAACTTCCGATCCGCCTGAGTCTTTTATACCTTTCATCTATGAGCTTTCCGCCGCTCTTGCTGCCAAGCTCTTCTATTGACTGCATTATTATCTCAGAAATATTTTTCGCAACTGCTTCCGGGTTTCTGTGGGCGCCGCCAAGCGGCTCAGGTATTATCCCATCAATTATCTTAAACCCGAGAAGGTCTTGTGCGGTAAGCTTGAGTGCATCCGCGGACTTTGAGAACTCCTCCGGAGTAAGGTCTCCGTCTTTTTTCCATAATATTGCAGCGCATCCCTCAGGTGATATGACGGAATAAACAGAATGCTCAAGCATATAAACCCTGTCTGCAACTCCCAATGCAAGCGCTCCGCCGCTTCCGCCCTCGCCGATAACAACAGAGATTATAGGAGTCTTCATTTTTGACATCTCCGTGAGATTCGTTGCTATTGCCTCTGACTGGCCTCTCTCTTCAGCGCCTATGCCGGGATAGGCGCCTGGCGTGTCAATAAGCGTGATTATAGGTTTTTTAAATCTCTCCGCAAGTTTCATAAGCCTCAGAGCCTTTCTGTAGCCCTCAGGCTGCGGCTGCCCGAAGTTTCTGTATATCCTCTCCTTTGTCCCTCTTCCCTTTTGGTGGCCTATTATCATTACATGCACGCCATTTATGGTTGCAAACCCTCCGGCTATCGCAGGGTCATCAGAGAACCTTCTGTCGCCGTGAAGCTCTATGAAATCTTCTGAAAGCATGTCTATATAGTCAAGCGTATACGGCCTGTCAGGATGCCTTGCAAGAAGCGTTTTCTGCCACGGGGTGAGATTGGAAAAGATTTCAGAGCGGAGTTCTTTTGCCTTTTTCTCAAGCTTTTTTACAGCCGAGGTTATATCCATGTCTTTCCTGTTAGAAAGACTTTTAAGCTCCTCTATTTTAAGCTCAAGCTCTTCTATGGATTTTTCAAACTCAAGGTAATATCTCATAATAAGTTAAGAGTGAAGAGCGATAAGTTAAGAGTGAAGAGTTAAAGGTTTTAACTTTAACCTTTCAACTTCTAACTTGTAATTCTCACTGCTCCTTTCCCGAGTATCCCTTCAAGCCTGCCTATCAGCATGCTGCTTGGATCTATCTGAAACCCTGTGGCAATAAACACCTCAGCGTCAGGCAAATCCATTTTTAAATACAAAGGGCATTCCCCTGAACTGCCTGACAGCGCTTCTCTCAGATTTTCGAGGATTAGACTGTCAGCAATAGGGTATTTTATACTAATCTCGCATTTTAAGCCATTTCTGGAACCAAAACCGTCTATCTTTACTATTTTGTTTGAAATAAGTTTTGTGCCTTTTTCTGTACGGTCAACTGTTCCCTTCACAATAACCAGAGCGTCTTTCTTAAGAAGATCACTGTTGTTTTTGAAGAGTTCCGGAAATGCAATCGCCTCAACGCTTCCTTCCTCATCTTCAAGGGTAAAGTATGCCATTGTTTCCGCTGTTCCGCGTCTCTGTATATTTTTAATCCTGCTTATAACGCCTGCAACCTGAACTTCGTCCCTGTCAGAAATACTGTCAAGCTCTGAAGTCCGTTTTATGTGCAGCGCTGACAATTTCTCTCTGTGCTTCATAATAGGATGACCTGTGACATAAAAGCCGAGAGCCTCTTTTTCACAACTTAGGATTTCCATCTCATCCCATTCTTTAATAGTGTCTGCTTCTTCCTGAGAGCCGAAAATGTTTTGCTGTCCCAGAAGGCTTCGGCCGCGAGAACCGTTAAGAGAATCCTGCACAAATAACATAGCCCTTGCCCTCGTTAATCCGAGAGAATCAAAGGCCCCTGCTTTTATAAGGTTTTCAACAACCTTTTTATTTACCTTTCTTGAATCCGCCCTCTTAATGAAATCCTCTATCGAGGAAAAGCTGCCCTCCTTGTTCCTTGCATCAAGGATTACCTCTATAGCTGAACCTCCAACGCCTTTAACTGCCTCAAGACCGAATCTGATTCCGAGCTGCTCGGAAACTTTAAATTCCCTCCCGCTTTCATTTATATCAGGAGGAAGCATTTTTATAGACATACTTCTGCACTCGGCAATCAGATGAACTACTTTGTCTGTATCACCCATATCAGCGCTTAATGTTGCCGCCATAAACTCAACAGGATAATGCGCCTTGAGGTATGCAGTATGGTATGCGAGATATGCATAAGCAGCTGAATGGGATTTATTGAACCCATACTCAGCAAATAAAGCCATAAGGTCAAACAGCCTTGTAGCCTTTTTTTCTGATATCTTGTTTGCAACTGCTCCGTTAATAAACGCCTCTTTGAGTTTTTCCATCTCCTCCGGTTTTTTCTTGCCCATGGCTTTTCTAAGTATATCCGCCTGCCCCATGGTAAAGTTCGCAAGTTTGTTTGCAATCTGCATTACCTGTTCCTGATAAAGAATTACGCCGTAGGTCTCATCAAGGATTTCCTTTAACTGCGGCAGTTCATATTTGACAGCCGTCTTTCCTTTTTTTCTCTTGATGAAATCATCTATCATGCCGCTTCCTATGGGGCCCGGCCTGTAAAGCGCCACGAGCGCTATAAGGTCTTCAAATCTGTTCGGCTGCATCTTCACAAGTATTTCCCTCATGCCTGAACTCTCAAGCTGGAATATGCCCGTTGTCTGTCCTGAACTCAGAAGCTTATACGTTGCCGTGTCCTCCAGAGGCACATCTCTAAGATACAAATCTGTTCCTGAATCCTTTATGTAGCGCAGCGTCTTTTCTATAACAGTGAGGGTTTTTAGCCCGAGGAAATCAAACTTCAGCAGCCCGATGCTTTCAATAGCGCCCATGTCAAACTGTGTTGTTACTGTTCCATCGGATGGATTTTTATACAGCGGCGTATAATCCGTAAGAGGTTTTGGAGCTATAACCACTCCTGCCGCATGGGTTGAGGCATGCCTGCACAGCCCCTCAAGCCTCTTTGCTATGTCAATCAGTTCTTTTACGCGCGGATTGCTGTCATAAAGCTCTTGAAGCTGCGGCTCTGTCCGCAAGGAATTGTCAATCGTAATATTCAGGGTATTCGGCACAAGCTTTGCGATTTTATCAACCTCAGCGTAGGGAATATCAAGCGCGCGTCCAACGTCTCTTATCGCAGCCTTCGCAGCCATAGTCCCGAATGTTATTATCTGGGCAACATAGTCCTTGCCGTATTTGTCTGACACATACGAGATTACCTCTCCCCTTCTGTCTTTGCAGAAGTCAACATCAATGTCAGGCATGCTTATTCTCTCCGGGTTAAGGAATCTCTCAAACAAAAGGCCGTATTTAATCGGGTCCAAAGCAGTAATGTTAAGGCAGTAAGATACAAGGCTTCCGGCAGCAGACCCTCTTCCCGGGCCGACAGGTATCCCCTTTTCCCTCGCATGAGTTATGAAGTCCCATACTATGAGGAAATAAGAGGAGTAACCCATCTTTTTTATTATCTCTACCTCTTTCTTGAATCTTTCAATATATATATCAGACGGCTGGCTTCCAAATTTCTCGTGCATGCCTTTTCTTGCAAGTTCTTCAAGAAAGGAATCAGGCGAGAGACCGCTTTCAATCTTATATGCCGGCAGAAAGGATTTGCCGGTTGTAAAATCCACATTGCATCTTTCTGCGATTGCCCTGCTGTTCAGAACAGCCTCCGGCACCCCTTTAAAAAAGGTCTTCATCTCATCAGGAGATTTGAAGTAAAACCCCCCGGAATTGAATTTCAGCCTGTTGCTGTCTGCAACCGTTTTCCCTGTCTGTATGCAGATCAATATATCGTGGGCCTTTGCATCCTCTTTTTTCAGGTAATGGCAGTCATTTGTGGCAACAATTCCTATATGAAGCTCTTTTGCGAGCGCAACGAGTTTCTCGTTCAGCTTGTTCTGCTCCGGCAGGTCATTGTTCTGTATCTCTATGTAAAAGTTCTCGGGTCCAAGTATGTGCTTATACTCAAGCGCAATTTCCCTCGCCTTATCCAAAAGCCCTCTCTGAAGATAATAAGGCACCTCTCCTTTAAGGCAGGATGTAAGGCCGATAAGGCCGCCGCTGTATTGTTCAAGAAGCGCCCTGTCAATGCGCGGCTTGTAGTAAAAGCCTTCTGTATAAGCCTTTGTCACAAGCGTGACGAGATTTTTGTACCCATTGTTGTCTCTTGCAAGGAGTATAAGGTGGAAAGATGCCTCTGAAACATCATCTCGTAGAGTCGAGTCTTTGACCTTCTCCTTGTCAAAACGGCTTTTAGGAGCAATGTAAACTTCGCAGCCAATGATGGGTTTAATCCCTGCCTTTGAGACCTTTTTATAAAACTCAACAGCGCCGAAGAGATTTCCGTGGTCTGTTATGGCAAGCGCAGGCATCCTGTAAGAGGACGCAAGAGCAACCAGCTCATTTATTTTAATCGCTCCGTCTAAGAGACTGTATTCTGTGTGGAGGTGCAAGGGGACATAGTCCGAATGTGAATGCATAGAAAATATTAACTATATGAAAGCTGCCAAGTCAACTTTATCTATGACGATTATAACCCATTATCTTTACAATGACTCGTTATTGCGATTATAATTAAAAATATGAGGAAAAAAATACTAACCGGTATAATTGTACTGCTGTCCGGATTCCTCCTCGTGGGGATTTCATTTTACATCTTTGGCAGGATTGCCCCGAGCCGCTCGGGGCCGCCAGTAACAGTATCCCCGAGAGTGCCGAGCCAGATAATAGAGACATCAAAGGCATTCTCCGAGATAGCAAACAGCGTCTCTCCTGTTGTTGCGAATATCTCTACCACAAAGGTTGTTAAGAGAGAGACGCCATCTTTTTTTGACGACCCGTTTTTTAATTTCTTCGGCCCATCTCATGATTTTGGCTCACCAAAAAAATGGAAAGAGCAGAGCTTGGGCTCAGGCGTTATAGTCTCAAGCGACGGTTATATAATCACAAACAATCATGTGATTGAGCAGGCTGAAGAGATAAAGGTGACACTTTATGATAAAAAAAGCTTTAAGGGAAAAATTGTCGGCGCTGATCCGAAAACAGATATAGCAGTAATAAAGATTAATGCCGGCAACCTGCCGACAGCCGCATGGGCAGACTCTGATAAACTGCAGGTCGGGGAATTCGTCCTTGCCATCGGCAACCCATTCGGCTTAAGCCATACAGTAACAATGGGCATAATAAGCGCGATGGGAAGAGCAAGCGTGGGAATCACAGACTATGAAGATTTCATACAGACAGATGCTGCTATTAACCCGGGCAATTCCGGCGGCCCTCTTGTAAACATCAAGGGAGAAATTATCGGCATAAATACAGCAATCTTTTCAAAAACAGGCGGGTATCAAGGCATAGGGTTTTCGGTGCCAAGCAATCTCGTGCGGTCTGTAATGGAAGACCTTATAAAGTACGGCAAGAAAACAAGAGGCTGGCTCGGAGTCTCAATACAAAGATTAACGCCTGAGCTTGCCGAGAAATTCGGGATCAAGGATTCGGATGGAGCGCTTGTAGGCGATGTTGTAAAAGGCAGCCCTGCTGAAAAAGCAGGCATAATACGCGGCGACATAGTCCTTGAGTATAACGGTAAAAAAGTAAAAGATGCCGATAGCCTGAGGAATACAGTTGCTCAGAGCAAGACAGGCTCTCAGGTAAATCTCAAAATACTCAGAAAAGGGAAAGAGTATAATCAGACTGCAACGATAGCCGAATATCCGAAAGAACCCGGCGAGGCAAAGATTGAGTCAGTTCCAGAGGATGCCAGACGAGGTGAAGCGCTGGCAGGACTTGAAGTAGTAGAACTGACAAAGGAGATTGCCCAACAGTTAGGACTGAACAGAGACGAGAAGGGCGTGGTGATTTTAAAGGTGGAGACTGGAAGCGCAGCAGATGAGGCTAAACTCAGGAAAGGAGATGTCATCCAGGAAATAGACACTAAAAAGGTGGCCACTATCAATGATTTTAATAAAATTGCCTCTACTATAAAGCCCGGGGCAACAGTGCTGCTCTTCATTAACAGAGGCGGACAAAAATTTTACATGGCAATAAGGGCATCATAGGGAATGAATAACCCTGCGGCAGATACTGGAGAGTATCTGAAAACTGAATATTGTTTCCGTTGTCATTCCCCCGACATTATCGGGGGAATCCTTCTCTTGTCATTCCGACTTGTTCGGAATCCTTCAGAAAGATTGCGGACAAGCCGCAATGACAAAATAGGGGACAAGCCAGAATGACAGAAATTTTGTTGATTTTTGATTTTATTTATAAATAGAAAGGAGGTAATCAGAGTGATTTTTATTGTTTTAAGAATAGCTGTATTTGCAGTCTTTTTAATGGCGGGTTATCTGCTTGGCAGTAAATATGATTCGCAAGTTATCGGCGCTGTGTGTGGTGCGGCAGCCGGAGCGCTTACCCTTTTTACAGAAGCCGTATTTAAAAAAATTTCAATCGGGGTGGTGATTGGCGGAATATTTGGCCTGTCAGTAGGCCTTTTATTCGCAAACCTCCTGCTTCTCCCTCTAAAAACAATTGTTCCGGATTATGCGACAACCGCATTTCTTCTGAATGCATTATTCGGGTATACGGGATTGCTGATAGGGCTCAGGCGTGGTAAGGAACTTACCATGTCAGGCATACTCAGGATTTTCAGGGGACAGGGGATTGAGGAGGATCTCAAGCTGCTGGATACAAGTGTAATAATAGACGGCCGTATTGCTGACGTGTGTGAAGCAGGATTTATAGAAGGGACATTTATAACACCACAGTTTATTCTCCAGGAGCTGCAGTACATTGCGGATTCTCCTGACCCTCTTAAAAGGGGGCGAGGCAGAAGAGGGCTTGATGTTCTACACAAGCTCCAGAAGATGTCCAATGTGACTGTAAAAATAGTTGATGAGGATTTTCCGAAAATAAAAGAGGTTGATTCAAAACTCGTAGCGCTTGCGCGGATGCTTGACGCAAAAGTAATAACCAATGACTTTAATCTCAACAAGATTGCCGAACTTCAGGGAGTATCTGTCCTGAACATACATGAACTCGCAAATGCCCTGAAACCTGTTGTGCTTCCCGGCGAAACCATAAAACTCTTTGTCATCAAAGAAGGGAAGGAGCATAATCAGGGGGTAGCATATCTTGATGACGGCACAATGGTTGTTATAGAGAACGGCAAGAGGCTTATCGGTAAAAACGTTGACGTTACTGTGACAAGCGTCCTCCAGACAACAGCAGGCAGGATGATATTCTCCAAAACAAAAGAGGATTACGAGAGAGAAAATTGAGGGCGGTAAAGTCGCACACTTTAAGTGGATAAAGTAAAAAGCTTCTAATAGCTCCCCTCCTATTTAAGGAGGGGTGTCCGAAGGACAGGGTGGTAAGCCGGAAAAGGAAATTCATTCTAATCAAACCACCCCTACCCCTCCTTAACTAAGGCGGGGAAAGGTATTGACAAATGAAAAAAGTTACAGCCATCGTTCCGGCAGCCGGGCTCGGAAAAAGATTCGGACAGGGAGGCAACAAGCCGTTCCTGATGCTCGGGAATAAACCGTTGATTGTATGGATTTTTGAGGTATTAGAATCCATTAACGAGATTGCAGAGATAATTCCTGTTTTTAAAAAAGACGCTATGGCGCTTGGATGTGATTTGTTAGAGAGATTTAGATTTTCAAAGGTCAAAAGGATTGCGCCCGGAGGAAAAGAGAGGCAGGACTCTGTTTACGGCGGACTTAATTTAATAGACAATGAAACAGATACGGTACTGATACATGACGGGGTGCGGCCGTTAGTAGAGAGAGAATTAATTGAAAGGACAATACAAGAACTATTAATCCCCCCCGCCCCCCCTTTACTAAAGGGGGGTGAGGGGGGATTTGACGGCGTTGTTGTCGGAGTCCCCCTTAAAGACACAATAAAAGAAGTCAGGTGTCAGGTGTCAGGTGTCAGGAGAAAAGGGGAAGAAATCATTGTGAAGAAAACATTAAATCGGAATGTTCTCTGGGCGATACAGACGCCTCAGGTCTTTAAATATTCCGTGCTGATGAAGGCATACAGAAAAGCAATGGACGAGAGGTTCTACTCAACAGACGATTCCGCAATAGTAGAGAAATACGGAGGCAAAGTAAAAGCAATAATGGGCTCTTACAGCAACATAAAAATAACAACTCCCGAAGATCTGGATATAGCGGAACTTCTTTTAAGAAAGAGGGCTGAAAGCGCATCGTGAGAACAGGCTTTGGATATGACTCACACAGGCTCATTAATGGCCGCAAGCTCATTATCGGAGGAGTAGAAATACCTTTTGAAAAGGGGCTGACAGGGCATTCGGATGCGGATGTCCTATGCCATGCAATAATAGATTCTCTAATCGGAGCCCTCGGTCGCGGAGACATAGGAAAACATTTTCCTGACACAGAACCGGCATGGAAAGACGCATCAAGCATTGCCTTGCTTAAGAATGTTATTGAGATGGCCGTCACGGATGGTTTCGAAGTCCTGTGGATAGACTCAACAATAATTGCGGAAAAACCAGGGCTCTCGCCATACATTGATTCCATGAAAAAGGCTCTTAGCGGTGCAGGGATTCCTGCAGACCTTATCAATATAAAGGCAAAGACAAACGAAGGAATGGGTTTTACAGGCAGGGGCGAAGGCATTGCAGCATACGCTGTATGCCTGCTCGGAAAAACCCGATCTGAATCTGCTCAACCCGGAAATCGCAATTGACAGTGGCATAGGTGACTGAAAAGTCTTTTGCAGCAACACCTTAAACATGCCATGATCAATTCTTGATGCGCATAATTTTATGTAGGAAGCCCTTGTGAATTGCATCATGGCATAAGATAATTCCTGTTGTATCTAAAGACTTTGAAGGCATCTATGCCACTGTGCATTAAGGTTAATTGCATTTTTCTGGTTGAATATTGCATATGAACGGAAAAAATTTAGTTATAAACCTCAACAAACCAAAAGGGATAACCTCGCAGCAGGCAGTCACAAAGGTCAAAAAGCTCTTCGCTGCCAGAAAAGCCGGGCATGCCGGAACGCTTGACCCGATTGCTACAGGCATCTTGCTTGTATGTCTGAACGAGGCGACAAAAATAACAAGATTTCTCGCAGACGCCGACAAAGAATACCTTGCCATGATGAAACTCGGCGAACGGACAGACACCTTAGACTGCGAAGGAAAAATAATTTACAAAGCGCCTCATTTCACTTTGGATAAGAATCTGATAGAAACTGTTCTTGAGCGCTTCAGAGGCAATATTGAACAAATACCTCCTATGTATTCTGCAATAAAGGTCGCAGGCAAACCCCTTTACAAGCTTGCGCGAAAAGGCATAGAAGTAGAAAGGCAGCATAGAAGCGTAAACATATATAAGCTTGATATTATCGGCTTTGTCCCTCCTTTTCTGGAGATAAGAGTGCTATGCTCCAAGGGAACATATATCCGCACTCTGTGTGATGACATAGGAACTGCGCTTGGAATAGGAGCACATGTCGTTGAACTTAAGAGGACAAAAATAGGAGATTTTATGCTTGAGGACTCAGCAGATTTGGACGAATTGCCTCATAAAGAAAAATCTGTTTGTTCCATTGACGCTTCACTCAACCATCTTAAAGATATCATCCTCAGCAGCTGTGACTTTATCAGGATGGCAAATGGAGCAGTGATTGAGTGGGGAGAGGGACAGGCTACTTTTTTTGGGAAAAAAGTTGCCTGTCCCTTACCGGCAGATTCGTATCTGAGACTTAAAAATCCTGACGGTAAATTGTTTGCAATAGGCAAGTCAACAGGTTCAGGGATAAAAGTAGAGCGGCTGCTGCATATCCTTTAGCATTACGATGGAATCGCCAATTCTTAAACCAATATCTTAAAAGTTTTGCGAAAGCTTTTGATATATCTGGAAAATTCATATAAAAATAACTTGACAAGTTACGTATTTTCTGGTATTTATTAAGTTATGATTTTTGGCAGCAAAGGCTCTATAGGCCTGGACATAGGCTCCAGCTATTTCAAAGTAGTGCAGATCAAAGACACTAAGAATGGCTACGAGCTGGAACTTTTTGATACGCTTCCGATTGCGCCTGAGATTATAGTTGATGGAGCCATAATAGACTCGCTCAGGCTGGTAGAAGCCCTCAAGGAACTTACAAAAAAAGCCCGCGTAAAAACAAAAGATGCAGTAATGGGAATCTCAGGGCATGCCTCAGTAATTATAAAGCGGATATCTCTTCATGAGATGTCAGAGGATGAGCTGGCCGAATCAATAAAATTTGAGGCGGAACAGTATATCCCGTTTGACATTGAGGATGTGAACCTTGACTTTCAGATACTCGGCCCCAGAGAAGAGCCCGGGCAGATGGACGTTATACTCGTTGCGGTTAAAAAAGACATAATCAATGAATATGTTGCAGTTGTAAAAGAGGCAGGTCTGAACCCCATAATAGTGGACGTAGCTGCCTTTGCTCTTGAAAACATGTATGAAATCAATTACGAGATTGAACCGAACAGAAGTGTGGCGCTGGTCAATATAGGAGCAAACACAATAAATATAAACATCCTTAAGGGCGGGGTTTCTGTGTTCACAAGAGACAGCTCTCTTGGAAGCAATCTGTACACAGAAGCCATTCAAAAGGAATTCAGCATTACTTATGAAAACGCTGAAAGACTTAAAAAGGGAGAAGCCATAGAAGGTGTGTCTCCCAGAGACGCATATTCGGTAGTTATGAATACCTCTGAGGACTTAATCAATGAAATAGGACGCTCGTTAGATTATTACAAAAGTACCACACTGCATGAAGACATACATGAGGTAATACTGAGCGGCGGCGGCGCACTCATAAAAGACTTTCCGCGGGTCCTCTCGGAAAAAATCGGGGTTGAATCAAAGGTAGCAGAGCCATTTAAGAACATTTCCATCCCACCAAAATTTGATGTTTCATATATACAGGAAATGGCGCCTATGGCAGCTGTTGCTGTAGGGCTTGCACTAAGGAGGCCCGGCGACAGATGATAAGAGTAAACCTCCTGCAAGTAAAGCGCAAGAAAAAGCCCAAAGCGGTTCCGGTATTTATTATAAATAGCGTCCTGTTTATCTTGGCGGCAATCATAGTATCAGGTTATCTTTATTACTATTATAGTTCCCAGTTCGCCTCGCTCCAACAGCAAAAAAAGACTAATGAAGCAATAATAGCGGACATGAAGAACAAGATAAAGGAAGTAGAAAACTATGAAACCCAGAAACAAACGCTTGAAAAAAGAAAAGGCATAATAGAACAGCTTAGAAAGAATCAAAGCCTCCCTGTAAAAATCCTTTCAGAGATGGGCAATGTACTGCCAAACGGTGTCTGGCTTCAGTCCATGTCTGTATCAGGCAATGACATAAAGATAAGCGGTACCGGATTCACAAATGAGGATGTTGTCAACTATGAAAAGAATCTTAAAAAGTCAGAGCTTTTTACAGATGTAAAACTTCATGGAACACAGAAGTCAACCACAGGCAAGGTCGTAACTTATCAATTTAATATAACGTGTAAGGTGAAGGCAGGATAACGTGGCTCTCAAACTTAACATAAAATTTGATCTAAAAAAGGTGCCAAAAGGCGCAAGAATAGCCATAGCCGTTGCTCCTGCAGTAATCATCGCGATACTGTTTGTAGTGTTTGTGTATTTCCCTAAAACAAAGGAAATAAAAGACGCAAACGCTAAAATATCTGTACAGGAAAATGAGATAGCCAAAAATAGAACAAAGGCGGCGAAACTGGATATTCTTAAGATAGAAAATGACAAGCTTATTAAAGAGCTCAAAGAACTTCAGGAAAAACTTCCGGAAGAAGAAGGTGTCTCTACGCTGATTCAGCAGATAGCCGAGATAGCTGTAAGGGCGGATATAGATATATTGACGTGGAAACCGGAGGTAAAAAAAGCGCACCCAAGCGGTATAGCTGAGGAAATCCCATTTTCCTTAACCCTTGCCGGAACGTATCATAACCTCGGCTCCTTCTTCAGCAGCCTTACACGATTAAACAGGATTGTCAATGTTTCTGATATACAACTCGGGGACCCGAAGGTGCGAAAAGAAGAGGCGGCATTAAGCATATCGCTAAAGGCAACAACCTTTTCAGCGGTGAAAGAGAAGGGCAAATGATACAGAAGACAGAAAACAGCAGAGCAGCAGAGCAGCAGAGCAGCAGTAAAAACTACTGGTCTACTGGGCTACTGTCTACTGTCTGCTACATGCTGTCTACTTTCCTCATAGCTTTATTTTTTCTGGGGGCGTGTGATAAAAAAACTGCTCCTTCCAAGGCAGCGCCTACAAAAACCACACAGGAGGCTGCCACTCAGAGCGCCGAGGCAATAGGGACTAAAGCCGTGGAAGAAGTAACCACTTACGATAAAAGGGGGAAAAGAGATCCGTTTGTTTCTCTCGTTGTAACTGCGACAGAAAAACCTAAGAAGGGGCAGACCCCGCTTGAAAATTACGATATCAGCGAAAAAGGCGTAATAAAGATTTTGGGCATTGTGTGGACTGAGAAAGGTAATTTTGCAACAGTAGTTTTGCCTGATGGAAAAGCATATATGTTGAAAGAAGGCATGACTATCGGGATGCACGAAGGGAAAATCCAAAAGATAAACAAGAATCACATCGTTATCATAGAAAGAATAAAAGATTACAGGGGACAACTTAAATCAAAAGAAACAATTTTGAAACTCCGTGAAGGGGAGGAAGAATGAGACAAAAATTAAAAACCAGGAAACAGAAACCGGAAAACATAAAAGAAAACAGGAGAGGGACAGGCAACTTTTTTCCCAAAAAAAGTAGCCTGTCCCTTACCGCCTTCTTGTTGGCAGCTCTAATGCTGACTTCAGGATGCACAACCACAACCGGCGTACAGGAACAAAGGCAAATCGCCACGCTGACTGCGATAGACATCACAGACAATACGCTTAATATCAATGCGGACAAGCCATTCAAATATACAATATACAAGCCTTCTGACCCGTATAAAGCAATTGTGGAACTTCCGGATGTAAAGCTTGGCATTGCTGCAGGCAAAATCAAATCAGAGAAAGCCGGGATAACAGAGATTATGCCGTCTCAAACAGATGCGCCGCCTTTAACCAAGCTTGAGATACTCCTTTCTTCTCCTGCCGGTATCGTGCCTGCCTACAAGGGAACCCTGTTGACACTCAACATTATTAATCTGGAAGAAGAACTGAAAGCAAAGACAACTGAGAAAGCGGCTGAAACGCCAAAGGCAGAGGAAGCCAAGATCGCAGCAGAGAAAATAGAGGATGCCTTTAAAGAAACTAAAACCGTAGAAATTGCAAAACCGGAAGAAAAACCAAAGACAGCACAAAAAGAAGAACCGGCATTGCCAAAAGCTGCTGCATCAAAAGAGCTTCCGCCTGCAACATCAATTTTAAAGGTAACCGTTGAAAAAGAACAGGATTTTTTAAAGCTGATAATAAAAGGCAACGGCTCTATAAGCCCTAATGTTTTTGAACTTGACAACCGGACAGTTTTAGACGTGCCTAATGTCACACTTGAAGCGCCATTACCCAAAGCGCAGTCTCCGCTTAAAGGCATCAGGTCAGGCAAATATAAAGACAAAACAAGAATTGTGCTTGACCTGAAAGAAAAAACAAGCTTTACTGTCACCTCAATAGAGGATTCTGTAATAGTAGCATTCCAACTCCCTGAAAAAGAAACATACGCCGCAAAGGCAGAAAAACCTGCCAGTGTGGAAACAAAAACTGAGGGAGCAATGCCTGAAAAGCCTTCGCCTAAGGCGAATGAAGAAGGCAAATACAAAGGGCAGATAATTTCTCTTACTTTTCAGGATGCTGATATAGTCCCTATATTAAGGGATCTTGTTACGTTTCAAGGGAAGAGTTCAGTCATTGACCAGTCTCTAAAGGGCAAGAGGATTAACCTTCAGCTAGATCATGTGCCAGTCGATCAAGCTATGGATATAATACTCCAGACACACAACCTTGCTAAACAGGAAGAAGGCAACGTAGTATGGATTGCGCCGATTGATACATTTACCAAAATGTCAAAAGAAAAAACAGCGGCAAAAGATGTGGAGGAAAAAGCAGAGGATATTGTACAAGAGATTATACGAATAAATTATGCTACTGCTTCCGAGATAAGCAAGGCTATTACGGATGCCAAAATAGTTAGCAAAGAGAGCAAAGACAGAGGCATAACAATGGATACAAGGATGAATACGCTTATTATTAAGGACACGCAGAAGAACATTAACAAAATAAAAGAACTTGTAAAAATAATGGATGTAGCAAAATCGCAAGTTATGATAGAGGCAAAGATAGTAGAGGTAGGCAGCAATTACAGCGAATCACTTGGAATAAGATGGGGCGGAGACTTCTACACCCAGACATTGCCGAATACATTAGCCGGTGGATTTTCTATAAATACGCCGGTCTCTCCGGTTTCAGGCGCTGGTGGAGTTTTGGGCCTCAACATAGGATACGGGAATACTCTGAAGGTAAATCTATCGCTTTCAGCGCTTGAATCAGTCGGGAAATCAAGGAGGCTGTCAAACCCCAAAATAATGACAATGGACAATGAAGCAGCCACTATCCAGCAGGGTGTAAGCATCCCTGTTCAGACTGTCAGCGCTGAAGGGACAAAAACAGAATATGTTAACGCAACCTTAAGCCTTGGAGTCACACCAAGGATTACGCCCGATGGTTATGTCCAGTTAAAAATAAATGCAACAAACAATGCCCTTGGTATTCTTACGCCCCAGGGTTATGCAATAGAGACAAAGAGCGTAAACACCCAAGCTCTCGTAAAGGACGGCGACACATTAGTTGTTGGCGGAATTTATACAACAAACACAGCAGAAGGTGAGGAGGGAATACCTCTCCTGGGCAGGATACCATTGCTCGGCTGGTTGTTTAAAACAAAGACCCAGACAGGGCCTAATGTTACAGAACTTCTTATATTCATAACGCCGACAATAGTAGGGAAGCCCGGACAAGAGTTAAAGTAAAGATTTTAATTATGATGATACTAAAATGACATCACAGGAGGAGAGATGAAGAGAACTCATTTATTATTTTGTATTGTTTGTTGTTTGCTGCTTGCTGCCTTTTTGTGGGGGTGCGGCGGAGGCACGGGTGGGGGAGGAACAGTTTATAATACAGTCATACTTACTGCCAGTTCAGGCACTACTCTTCTGGATTCTGATGTAGCGAAACATTCTAAAGCAAGCACTGACGCTGAGTTTTGCGCTCCTACAGATACAATTACAATTGAACCAAACGATGTGGATGTAACTATAAATTCCACTACAATCCCAAATCTTCCATCATTTGTAACGGCTTCACGGGTAAGGCTTGATAGAGTAACAGTAATATTTTCTCCTGCTAATGCCACAAGCCCTGCGCTGCCGCAACAGAATTATACACTGGGTAGTTATGTAGAACCAGGGGGGTCTGCAACTGTCCCTGTCAGGGTGGCAAGCCAGGCATTAAAACAGGGCAATACTCTTTCTGCCCTGCAATGCACAAATAAAATATACCGTTACTATGTGACGCTGAGATTTGAAGGTGTTGAGATTAACACTGACCAAAGAGAGACTTTTGAAACAACCCTGAATGTTAATTTTTCGGATTTTGTGGATAAATAAATGATTGGTTTCATTGTTAACGAGGAGGATATAATATGAAAAGATTTTTATTGCTGGGACTTTTAATATTTCTATATTCATGCACCGGTGGAGATAGCGGTAGCACTTCACTACCCCCACAAAATCCCCCAGACACTGGCGGTGGTAGCGGGGGCATCACTGTTTCATCCAACCCTGCATCAATCTCTACCTATGGCCTGGCAAGTATTACTGCCAAAGTAAGGGACACATCAGGAAATCTTGTAGCTGACGGAACATCAGTAAGCTTTGCGTTGAGTAATCCCAACATGGGGACCCTTTCCAGCTTAACTGCTACAACCACGAGCGGGATTGCTAAGGTTAGCTTTACGGCTAAAGGTCTGACCGGCAGTGCGCAGATCAATGCAACATCCGGTGGGCAGACAGGCGCTGTTTCAATAACCGTAACAGCCTCGCCCGGCTCTGCTATAAGCCTGACGGCCAATCCATCCTCGCTTTCGGTGTCCGCCATGTCCACAGTCACTGCCAGGGTGGTTGACAGTTCGGGGAACCCGGTGGTAGATGGGACACTGGTTTCTTTTACCCTGGACAACCCCACAAAAGGCAGCCTTTCGCCTTCCAGTGCGTTTACCATCAACGGGGTGGTTGCCACAGTCACCTTTACGGCCTCATCAACTGCCAGTGGCACGGTAAAGATAACGGCTATAGCGGGGACAATAAGCAACTCTGTTGAACTTACCATCGTGGGGACAGGCGGCGGCACAGCTACTGCCAATATTGCTCTTGCGGCGAATCCATCCACTCTGACAACCCGGGGAACTTCCACTATTCAGGCAACTGCAACTACCAGTACAGGCGCCAACGTGCCGGATGGGACTGTTATAAATTTCACTCTCAGCAGCAGCATAATGGGGACAATTACGTCTCAGGCAACCACATCGGCGGGGATAGCATCGGCTACCTTTACTGCCGCAACAACGCCTGGGACTGTGATAATCACGGCCACCTCGGGCAGTGTGTCTAAAACGGTTACAGTGAGTATTAATGCTCCAGTGACGGGGAGTATTGAGTTTGCCTCTGCCACCCCTCAGGTTATCGGACTTAAGGGCAGCGGGCAGACAGAGGTATCTGAAGTAAAGTTTTTATTGAAGGATGCAAGCGGTAACCCCGTACTGGATGGTGTTAATGTAAGCTTTACAATGAACGGACCAGGCGGAGGCAAGCTGCCGGCTAATGGTGGAGAGTATATCGGAGACAGTGATTCTACGCCGACCACTGCGACAGCTTCAACCGTAAATGGATATGCAACTGTGATGTTGCATAGCGGAAATGTAGCCGGCCCTGTTACCATCATAGCGACTGTGACAGGCAGCAGTCCTGTTATTTCATCGTCATCTGCTGTGATATCAATAGGCGGTGGTGTACTCTCGGCGACACATTTCAGTCTGGCCGTGAGTCCATTCAATCTAGCTGGCTTCAATGTCTACAATTTAAAGGCGACTATCTGGGCCTATTTGGCGGACAGGTTTGGCAATTACAATGTGTTAACCGGGACATCGGTTTCCTTCTATACCGAGGCAGGCGCTATAGACAGGAGCGCTGTTACAGATTCAACAGGACTAACCTCTGTAACATTTAGAACTCAGGCCCCTATGCCTGCGGATGTTGCTCCTCTTGCATGGGAAACCGCTTTGCAGGGTTATTTAAACTCAACCTATGGAATATCCACAACCGCCCATCCAAGGGACGGTTGGGTAACAGTTCTTGCCACTGTTCAGGGCGAAGAGGCATTTAATGATGAAAATGCTAATGGCCTCTTTGACAGCTCTTATAATACAACGGCATGTCCGGCCGGCCCAGGCTATATCTGTCAATGCAGCGGCGGCAATCCCTCTGTTACAGGAGGAACATCATGTGCCGGAGGCAGCACCAGGTCAGAGGGTTTTATTGACATTGGGGAACCGTTTATAGATAAGAATGATGACGGCATCAGGGATTCATCAAACCCATTTGAGGAATATATAGATGCCAATGGAAACGGCGTTTATAACAGTCCAAATGGCGTATGGGACGGTCCAGGTTGTTCTGGTGCAGGTTGTCAGACCAGTAAGATAATATGGACAGACATTCCCCTGGCATTTACCGGCAATCCGGCATTTTGTGCAATAGCCCCTTCCAGTTCGTTTGCTCTGGGAAGTGGTGCTTCCCGAGCCTTCACATTTGTAGTGGGAGACGCAAATACTAACAGCTTGATTTCCGGGACAACTATTAAGGTCACTAAAACAGGTTTAACAGGAACTACATTTTCAGGTACAACCGATAAAACCCTTGCTGATGGGGTACCCTCCGGACCTGCGGAAATATCATTCAGCATCCAGAATGCTGCCTGCACCACGTGCGGCAAAACATCACCTGGAACAATTGACATTACTGTTACCCCTACGGCTCCTCTTGTAGGGTGTACTGTTAGTGTTAGTGGCACAGTGTCAACTGATTAATTATTCAGCAAAACAGGGTAAGATTGTTGGGCAGGCGAACAGCCTGCCCTTTTTTTATTTTTATAAGGATTATGGTCTTTACTTTCCTCTCTATTTTTAATACCATAATGTCATGAAGAAACCGGATATTAAAAGGCTTAAGGATTATCTTTATTCACGGGATGATGTGGTTGCAGCCTATATTTTCGGATCTCTTGCAGCAAAAAAGTTAGGGGCTGCGAGTGATATTGATATTGCATTATTGCTGGGCGATAGCGTTAACTGCAAAGATTATGGTCCTGTCAAACTGGACATCATTACCTGCTTGATAAAGCTGCTTTCATTCAATGCTATTGATATTGTTATTCTAAATATTAGTTCTCCTCTGCTTTCACATGAGATCATTAAAAGGGGTATTCTCCTTTTTTCAAAGGATGAGAAGAAAAGAATAGAATACAGAATGAAATCCACAATGCATTATATTGATACAATCTATATGAGAAAGGTTCAGGATAGAATCCTCCATGAAAAAATAAGGAGCGGAGATTTTGGTTATTTCAAGGGAAGTCATAAATACTCGATTGAAAAGATTAGAAAAGTCACTCCAGATACTGCATCAGTCCAGTAAGATTACTTTTGAAGATCTGGTCAGTAATGAGGTGCTTTTGAGCGCTGTTGAAAGGAACTTTCATGTTGCTATAGAATGTATCTTGGACATAGGAAATCATATAATTGCAGAGAAGGGATTTGAAAGCCCTGACGATAACGAAGACATAATCAGGATATTAGGCGAGGAAGGGATTATCCCTTTTGATTTTGCAGGGCATATTAAAGGCATAGCAGGCTTCAGAAACATCCTTGTTCATGAATATACAGGAATAGATTACGGAGTGCTTTATAATTATCTTGTGAATCGGCTTAATGATTTTAGGGAATTTGCAAGATATATAAGTGTTTTTTTTGAGAAAGAGAGATAAATAAACGCATGGCAAATATTAGGTTTCTTACTTCAGGAGAATCGCACGGCAAAGCCCTTATAGGAATTCTTGAGGGCATTCCATCAGGGCTTCCTATATCTACGAATGATATAGACAGAGACCTCAAAAGAAGGCAGGGTGGTTACGGCCGCGGCGGAAGAATGAAAATAGAGGTTGACCGCGTTCAAGTACTGTCAGGCGTCCGTTTCGGCAAAACAATCGGCTCTCCAATAGCCCTACTTATAGAAAATAAAGATTGGCAGAACTGGCAGGACATTATGAGTTGTGAGTTAAGAGTTCAGAGTCCAGAGTTAAAAGTTGAAGTTTTTTGTTCTCCAAACTCCAAACTCCAAACTCCAAACTCTTCTGTTACTCGTCCGCGCCCCGGGCACGCTGACCTTGCCGGCGCAGTTAAATATGACACCCATGATATGAGGAACATCCTTGAGCGCTCAAGCGCCAGGGAAACGGCAATGAGGGTCGCTCTTGGAGCAATAGCAAAGAGGTTTCTGTCTGAATTCGGCATCAGGATAGGCAGCTACGTCATACAAATTGGCAATCAGGTATCAGGTGTCAGGTATCGGGTATCAGGTGATAGAAAAAACAAAGACCTGAAACCTGGAACCTGTAACCTAGAATCTATTTTTGAAATGGCTGAGCTATCTCCTGTGAGATGTCCCGATAAAATCTCATCTAAAAAAATGGTTCAACTGATAGACAAGGCTCTAAAAGAAGGGAATTCTCTTGGCGGAATCTTTGAGGTCTTTGCAGCAGGCGTTCCTGTCGGACTCGGCAGCCACATACAATGGGACAGGAGGCTTGACGGAAGACTTGCTCAGGCATTGATGTCTATTCAGGCTATTAAAGGGGTTGAAATCGGCATGGGCTTTGAAATGAGCAGAAAATCAGGGGCAGAGGTGATGGACGAAATATTTTACAGAAAGGTATCAGATGTCAGGTGTCAGGTATTAGGTGATAGTAAAAACAAAGACCTGAAACCTGAAACCTGGAACCTGAAACCTGGTTTTTACAGAAAGACAAATAATGCCGGCGGTATTGAGGGCGGAATGACAAACGGGATGCCGATAATAATAAGGGCGGCAATGAAACCAATACCTACTTTAAGAAAACCGCTTCACTCGGTTGATATTAATACAAAGAAGCCGATCAAAGCTGCTTACGAACGTTCTGATATATGTGCTGTACCTGCTGCAGGCGTTGTAGGCGAGGCGATGACAGCGCTTGTTATAGCTGACACCTTCCTTGAGAAATTCGGCGGCGACAGCATAGCAGAGGTTAAAAGGAATTATCAAGGTTATTTGGAATATCTAAAAAGGTTCTAGTTATCAGGTGTCAGGTGTCAGGTATCAGGTGTTAGACTGAAACATAGAACCTGAAACCTGAAACCTGAAACAGGTGTCAGGGGGAAATAGATGAAAGGCTGCCAAGAGTTAAAGGTCTGGAAAAAAGCTTACAATTTATGTTTGGAGATATATAAGATAACTAATACTTTCCCTGCGTCAGAGAAATATGGATTAACAAGCCAGATTAGAAGGTCTGCTGTATCTATTCCATCCAATATAGCTGAAGGACATGAGCGCCAACATTTAAAAGAATATATCCAATTTTTGCATGTTGCTTTAGGCTCAATTGCTGAGTTAGGAACTCAAATTATGATAAGTAAGGATATAGGTTACTTGTCAGAAGAATCCTTCGTTAAAATAGAGTCTGAGATAGCGGAAATTGGAAAAATGTTAAACGGGTTAACAAATTCTCTAATCAAAAAACTGGCACCTGAAACCTGATGCCTGGCACCTGAATTATGAAAAATATCGGCATGAAAAATATTGTGCTGACCGGTTTTATGGGAACAGGGAAATCCGAGGTGAGCAAAGAGCTTTCAAAACTTCTCGGCTGGAAGGCAATAGACGTTGATACAGAGATAGAAAAATCTCAGAGGATGAAAATAAGCGGGATATTTAAGCAGTTCGGAGAGCCGGGGTTCAGGGATATTGAGACAGAGATGATAAAAAAACTTTCTAAAAACAAAAATGTTATTATCTCAACAGGAGGAGGCGCTGTCTTAAGGCAGGAGAATATGGACGCCCTGAGAGAAAATGGAGTAATAATCTGCCTTACAGCCGCACCTGAGACCATACTTAAACGGATAAGCAATAATAATGACAGGCCTTTGCTTCAGGTGGAAGACCCTTTAAAGAAAATTCAGGAGCTTCTTTCATTCAGAATGCCTTATTATGCAAAAGCGGATATAATGATAGATACAGAGAACAAGACGCCTCTTGAGATTGCGGAGGAAATTATTCAGAAAGTCAGCAAATGAAACACACATACCGATAAGTAGGCACAAAGGGGAATGAAATTGTCATTCCCGCTTGTCGGGAATCCTTCTTTTAGAAGGGGAAAGATTCTGGACAAGCCAGAATGACACTACATAAAACTGTAAAGAACTGTTACGGACAGGACACTAGAACCTATAACCTGAAACCTAACAAAAGAATGAAAAAGATAAGAGTTAACCTTGGAGACAGAAGCTACGACATCTGTATAGGAAGCAATATCCTTGGAAAGATTAGTTCCAAGCTGAAATCTTCAAGCGCAAGCCCGAAGACTGCGATTATAAGCAACCCGACCGTATATAGACTTTACGGCAAAAAAGTTCTGAATTCCATAAAGTCATCCGGTTTTGACGTTATCCCTGTAATCATCCCTGACGGAGAAAAGTACAAGGATATAAGTATAGTTCAGAAGATTTACGGGGAGCTTCTCAGGCACAGGCTTGACAGAAAGTCCGCTCTCATTGCGCTCGGCGGTGGAGTTATCGGAGACATAACGGGTTTTGTTGCATCAACATACATGAGGGGGATTGATTATTTACAGATTCCAACAACACTGCTCGCTCAGGTTGACAGTTCAGTGGGCGGAAAAACAGGAGTTAATCACAAGCTCGGCAAAAACATGATAGGCACATTCTACCAGCCAAAACTTGTATGGATAGATATTGATACATTGAAAACCCTTCCTCAGAAAGAATTGCTTGCAGGGCTTGCTGAAGTAATCAAGTACGGCGTGATATGGGACGCAAAGCTGTTTGCGTTTTTAGAGAATAACAGAGATAAAATTCTTAGGCTGGATGAGAAGTCATTAACTCACATAATCAAACGCTCCTGCGAGATTAAGGCAGCAGTCGTCTCAAAAGATGAGAGGGAAGCCGGGTTGAGGGCGATATTGAATTATGGGCATACGATAGGTCATGCAATAGAGACAGCTACAGGATATAAAAAATATCTTCACGGTGAGGCTCTTGCCATCGGAATGCACACTGAGGCAAGACTCGCAGAAAAACTTGGCATTGTCAGTGAAAAATCAGTCCGGAAGATAAAATCCCTTATAGATTCTTACTGCCTGCCTTCAGAGATGCCATCAAAAATTGATGTGAATTCTCTTCTTGCCTCCATGCAGCTTGATAAAAAAGCAGTTGCAGGAGAGTTGAAATTTATACTGCCAGAACGGATAGGAAAGGTGAGGATTCAGAAAGGTATCGAAGAAAGGATTATAAGGGAGACCTTAGAAACAACCTGAAGACTTTTCATTTGCTTTTTCTCAACCCTTTCCCAAAAACTTTCTCGCATCTCCGACGCGCATTGTAATCCTCTGGGTATCAAGATATTCAAGAATCGGAAGCGCATATTTTCTTGAGGTATTTAGGATGTCTCTGAACTCTGCGACTGTCATCTCTTTTTTCTCGCTGAAAAAATCTTTAAGGGCATCAATTATCTTTTCGTAAACAGCTTTTGTGATGTACATTGTCTCGTTAACCCTCACAATGCTCCCCTGATTTGCCATCAGCTTGAGGATATCATCAAGCTGTTTCTGCTGGAGATTTAATACCTTCGCAATCTCTTCTTTTAACGGAGGCTGAAAGCCTGACTGCTCAAGCATATTCAGAATCCTTGTCTCAATGCCTTTATCAACCTCTGACAATGAGACTTTAAAGGATGAAAGGCGCATGAGGTCTTTGTCCATTACAACTTCCTTCATTGTTGCTGTAAGCGCATTAAAGATTTTCTGGTCAATCTTAAGCCGTTGCGACTCAAAACCGAGATGCGCCCTCACCTCTTCTTTAGGCATTCCGGTTTTCAAGGGATTTTGTTTATGAAAGGCATTCAGGATTTTATCAATGCCTGCCCTGATTGCATTTACTGCAACGCTGTGAATAAGAACATTTTCATGCTGCACTGCTGTGCCTTTCTGTTTCAGTGCCTTTATTGCATCCTGTATTGCAGGCACATCTTTATTTATCCAGCCTTCTGCTGTAGTAACAGGCATTCCATTTATGCCTGCCTTTCTTATTTTCATTGCAATTTTCTCCTCAAGTGTTCCGAGTTCCAAAATCTTCAGGTCTTCTATCCCCTCGGCTCTCTTCCTCCTGCCCGGATGCGCATCAAGAATTTCTCCTCCGCCGATTGTCTCAACAGGAGAGAACCTCCTTATAATGTATCTGTCTCCTGACATTACAATAACAGGCGTCTGAAGTCTTAATTGACAGTAACAGCCTTCGCCGGGTTTTATTTCCTCAAGGTTATACAGTATTACCCTTGCAATCGTTTCAGATGTTCCTGAATGAAAATGCACAAGGCTTCTGTTTTTTAAAACAGGTGAATCCTTGATAAGTTCTATTTTTGCATCTACGGCCTTTGCAGGAGAAAATCTCCCAGGAACGACAACAACATCCCCTCTTTTCAGGCTTTCTTTTTCCACTCCGGAAACATTTATTGCAACTCTCTGGCCTGCATAAGCAGTCTTTATTGATTTCCCGTGGCTGTGAAGGCCGCGCACCTTGCTGTTTATATTTGCCGGAAGTATCTCAACAGGATCATCCACAGAAATGCTTCCTGAAATGGCAGTGCCGGTAACAACAGTGCCGAATCCCTTCAGCGTGAAAACCCTGTCAATGGGAAGCCTGAAGAGCCCTTTTGTCAGCTTTGGCTTTACTGTTAGGGCAACGGCTCTGATTTTTTCCTTCAGTAGTTCTATATTCTTCCCTGTCTTTGATGAAACAGGGATTATATCAGCTCCTTCAAGGAAGGTCCCTTTCACAAAATCCTTTGCTTCTTCTGAAACAAGTTTTATCCAGTCATCTTCAACAAGGTCTGCCTTTGTAATCACAATCAGCCCTGATTTGATTTTAAGGAGATTGCATATTGAAAGGTGCTCTCTGCTCTGGGGCATTATGCCTTCGTCTGCCGCAATAACAAGAATGACAATATCAATGCCTCCTGCGCCTGCAAGCATATTCCTTACAAGCCTCTCATGCCCGGGGACATCAACAATCCCTGCTATTAGCCCGTCAGGATAAACAAGGTCTGCAAAGCCGAGGTCAATCGTAATGCCGCGCTCTTTTTCCTCTTTCAGCCTGTCAGGGTCTATGCCTGTCAGAGCCTTGACCAATGCGCTCTTGCCGTGGTCAATGTGTCCTGCTGTGCCGAGTATTACATAATGCATAAATTCACTATATTGTAGTAAGCTTTATATGCGTAAGACAAGGAAGAAAAATCTACAAGGGGCTATGGCTGGATTGAGACAAGATTCACGGGTCTGCAGAATAGGGGCTGAAGTCTCTACGAAGCAGAGCGGATAGCCCCGCCCTAAGAACTTGTAAAATATTAATATATAGTACCAGCATTTGCACTTTTACAAAGGCAGTTTAATATTGTCAAAAGACAGTTATAGCCACCATTTAAGGGCACATTTACAAATGAAAAAAATTGCGATAACAATGGGTGATGCAGCAGGAATCGGGCCTGAGATAATTGCCAAAGCCCTCTACTGCGCTGAGATAAGAGACTTCTGCGCTCCTGTTGTAATCGGAAGCAGAATTGTTATGCAGGAGGCAATAGACCTACTCAAGCTGCCTTTGAAATTGCAGATTACAAACTCGCCTGATGAATCAAAAGCAGGCAGAGGGATAATAGAGCTTATTGATATTGGAGAAATTAAAAAATTTGAAAAGGGAAACCCTGCTGCTGAAAATGGCAGGGCATGTGTAAGCTACATTAAAAAAGCGGTTGAACTTGCTTTGAATAAAAAGGTTGACGGGATTGTCACTGCGCCGATTTCAAAAGAGGCATTGAAGATGGCAGGCATGAAATGGCATGGCCACACTGAAATGCTTGCCGAACTTACAGATACAAAAGATTATGCGATGATGCTTGTCGGAGGGCAATTAAGAGTAATACTCGTCACTATCCACACCTCGCTCAAAAGCGTGCCTGACATGATTACAAGAGAAAGCGTATTAAAAACCATAAGGCTTGCAAAGAAGGCGTGCAGTATGATGGGGATAGAAAATCCGAGGATTGCAGTTGCAGGATTGAATCCCCATGCAGGCGAAGCAGGCATATTCGGAGATGAAGAAAGAAATGAGATTATCCCTGCAATTGAAGAGGCAAAGAAACTTGGGATTCCTGTAACGGGTCCTTATCCTCCTGATACAGTCTTTCATAACGCATATAAAGCTGAGGTTGATATGGTTGTCTGCATGTATCACGACCAGGGGCTGATTCCTTTAAAGATGATTGCATTTGAGGAAGGGGTGAATGTGACAGTCGGACTGCCGCTTGTCAGGACATCGCCAGACCACGGCACAGCCCATGATATTGCATGGAAAGGGATTGCCAACCCCTCAAGCATGCTTGAGGCGATAAAACTGGCGTCAAGGCTTGAAGTGTAGATTTCATTCCATGAGGCTGTGAGGTGTCTTTTTGTAAGCAACAAGTGTGCTTTTTAATTTGCCTTTGCTCCGTTAGAAAGCCACGTCCTTAAAACCATCTTTTAGCCTGTTTTATGCGAAGCTGCCTCACTTTTACTCCAATTAAGAATTTCCAATCCTTCAATATTTTTGAAATGGGCTTCATTATTGGTCACAAGAACAAGATTGTTTGACAGGGCAACACCTGCAATAAGGATGTCAATATCATCAATCGTTTTCCCTGCTTTTCGTAAGTTGGCGTATAAATCCGATGAAATCATAATAGATTCTTCGGTTAAAGACAGAATGGCGTTATGTTTTGCAAACTCCAAGAATGAATCCAGTTGTTTCAATGCGTCTCTGTGCTTCAAACCGCTGAGAATTTCGTAGTAGGTAATGATACTCAGGTTTATTTTTTCGTGCCGGGCAAGATAGTTTTTGAAATTTGAAACAACATTATGATTGTTTCTAAAGAACAGGGATAAAATGTCAGTATCAACCAACACTGGCTTCACCGCTTCGTCTCCTTGAAAATGCCTGTCCTCGGCGCTGTCTGATTTCGTCTAATAAATCGTTGAATACTTTGTCAGGCATATCCTGCCAGCATCCGGCGAACTTCATTATTTGTTCCATATTTCCTTTGGACTTTTGCAAACCTATTCTGAAATAGTGGATAAAGTCATATATCTCCGACAACTTATATTCTGGAACAAGTTTAATCTCTTCCATCACTTTATTGCGAATAACTGATTTTCCCATTTGTTATCTCTCCTTTCATGAAATTGCCTTTAATGCTTAAAGCAATAATACCATAATTTTAACCGCTTTTTATACTTTTAGCGCTGCCCCTTCTTTTGTTTTCTTCTCCAATTACTTATGAACTGATTAGTAACAGCATTGTTGAGAGAAAGATTCGTAAGGGAATAAATAGTCGCTGTTCCTATTTTGAGTCAGTCCGCTTTTGCTGCAATTCTGGCAACCTGAATGACTGTATTTCAGTGGCAGGCTCTATTAAAGCTTCCCATTCTGTATCTTCTTTTCCAGTCTCAGAAGAACAAGATAATGTTCTACAGTGTGCTCAGGCAGTTCATTCAATAATGCTAAAAACTCCTTTTTGTCAGGACGTTTTTTCTTGTACTGTGCAATTTCCTTGCTGACAACATCTATTTGTTCGCCTTCTTCTTTAAACATCTCTGCCACAGGAATAGCCAATGCATCAGCAATTAATTCCAAAGATTTCTGGGTGTATTTTCTCTTTCCATTTTCTAATTGGTTTACATAACCCTGAGAAAGACCGCTTTTCAATGCAAGTTCTTCCTGTGTAAGCCCTGCCTGCATTCTCAGCTTTCTTATATTTTCACCTATGATATTCCTATCTCGTCTTTTCATTGTTTTTATCCTAATAGCACTATGCCCTTTTATACAATTCCAATGTGCAATTTTTACTTGACACTAATATTGCACTGTGCTATATAATATTTGGCGGAAAAGGGGTTTTGTTTCAAAGAAGGCGCTAATACAAAGGGAGGTGAGGAATAGAAGAAGGGAAATAGAGATATAAAGTAATGTGATGTAACAGGAATCGGGGACAGGTTCACAATTTTATCAAGATGTAATATAACCTATAAAAAACAAGAGTCTACAAACAGCTTTGAAATATGGCTTTATGAGCAGATTGAAAAATCTCTTTGAAAATAAAGAGATAAGAGAGAGGGTTTTCATGAAAAAAATATCTTTACTCATATGCTCTATGCTTTTAATTCTCATTAGTTGTGGAGGCGGGGGTGACAGCAGTAGCGGAAGTGGTGGAGGGAGCAGTAGTAATATCTCAGGACTATTAGGGAACTGGAGTGGAAGTTGGACGAGTTCAAGCAATAATAGTGGAAGTCTATCTGTAGAGTGGATCGCTGTAGTGCCGGGGGGAAATACATTAGCAGGGTTTATTACTATTGGTGGTTCGCTTTGTGGTGGAGCTGCAGGAGGTACACCTGGAACCGTTTCGGGAAATAATATAACCTTTAGCATTAATGGAGCAATAGGTTCGGTCATTTTTGCAGATTCGGTCATTTTTACTGGCACTTATACTTCTACTTCAATAAGTGGAACATACTCGGGCACCGGGGTTTGTTCGGGAACAGGAACATTTTCTTTGACGAAGCATACCACACCTACATCTGATACAACCCCCCAACCAATT
>Ga0214473_10000522_pt1 | contig 54068 bp, 52 predicted proteins | sample RVTome_7_FD_203509 | JGI IMG/M metagenome (GOLD analysis project Ga0214473, IMG submission 203509) | Soil microbial communities from uranium-contaminated site in the Upper Colorado River Basin, Wyoming, United States - RVT98D197 | ecosystem: Environmental > Terrestrial > Soil > Contaminated >... | reverse complement strand
TCATGTAGCCTTCGTTATCATAACAGACGTATAGGAAGTCATGGCCGCGTTCCAGAGCTCCCGAAAGCGCCTGAAGACCGATGTCGTAAGTTCCGCCATCTCCTCCAAAGACAACTAATTTGGCTTTTCGCTGTAATTTCTTTTGCTTATATAAAGCATTTTGCGCCGCGTCCACCCCCGAAATCGTCGCTGCCGCATTTTCGAAAGCACTATGGATATAGGGAACCTTCCAAGCCGTGTAAGGATGAATTGTTGTGGTCACCTCAAGACATCCGGTGGCATTGGAAACAACCACCGGATCTTCGGTTGCTCCCAGCACCGTTCGGACAATTGCCGGAATCCCGCATCCCGCACAAGTAGTATGTCCCGGCGCTAATTTTTTGGTTAATTCCTGATTCATAAAATATACTTAACTTCTTTTGAAAATTTCCATTTAATTAAATCTTCAAAAACTTTTTCAATATCTTTTTGAAAAATATCCCGTCCTCCTAATCCATAGACATAGCTTTGCACCGGCACGCTGGCCTTGGCGGAAAACAAAGAATTCACAACATCGGAATAAATCGGCGCTTCGGCGCCAAATGACATTGATTTATCGAGCACGGCAATTCCTTTGAGATTTCGAAGAGCGTTGGCAATATTGACATACGGAAACGGACGAAATAATTTTATTTTCAAAATTCCGACTTTTTCCCCTTCGTTTCTCAATTTGTCCACTGCTTCCTTCGCAGTGCCAGTTGCCGAACCGGCAATCACAATCGCATATTCAGCATCTTCCATTCTGTATTTTTCAAAATAGTCATAGGATTTTCCGAAAGTTTCTTTAAATTCTCCGCAAACTTTTTTGTACTCAATCAGGGCTTCTTCGAAAGCTTCCTGCTGCTCCATTTTAAAATCAAAATAGGAATTTTGAAGAGCCAAAAATCCAAAGCTTGCCGGATTCTTGAAATTCAGAAGTGATTCTTTCGGCTCATAATTACCCAGGAATTTTTTCGTTTCTTTGTCGCTATAAATATTTATTCTTTCAACTGTATGGGAAGTATGAAATCCATCCATAATTGCCATGGCGGGAAGCTTCACTCTCTCCGCTAATTTCATGGCAATAAACCCGTTATCATAGGCCTCCTGGGCGTTTTCGGAAAAAATCTGAATCCACCCGGCATCGCGCGCTCCCATTGCGTCGCTGTGGTCTCCATGAATATTGAGAGGCGCCGATAAAGCTCTCGCGCTTAAATACATAAAAATCGGAAGTCGAAGTCCGCTCACCATGTAGAGCATTTCGTGCATGTATGCCAGTCCCTGAGAACTGGTCGCGGTTACCGCTCTGGCTCCCGCCGCGCTGGCTCCAATCACCGCACTGATGGCGCTGTGCTCTGATTCCGCCTGAATTATTTCCGTCGAAACTTTTCCATTAGCTTTCATTTTGGCAAAAGTCTCAATAATCGGAGTTTGGGGAGTAATCGGATACACCGCCATCACTTCAGGATTAACCTGGCGCAGAAATTCCGCCGCCGCCGTTCCTCCTGTCATCGCCCTGATTTTCAAAGTATTATTTATCATATTTTCTTCATAATTATCGCGCGAGACGGGCATTCAACCGCACAGACTCCGCATCCTTTGCACCAATCCATATCTATCGAAGCAATTCCTTTGGAATTTTTATTCTTTCCGGGATGCTTGTTTTCCCGGAGCCTAATTGCCGCTTCCGGGCAAAACAAAACGCAGGTTCCGCAACCGATACATTTTTCCGCATCAACCCCCGGAGACAGATACTTCCAATCTCCGGTTTTCGGCGCCTTATCTAAATTGTTTTTTATAACAGATTCCATAACTTCTAACTTTTCATTTTTAGCTTTTACGGGACTTATGCGCTTGATGAAAAAATATCTAAATGGAGCCAATGCCTACTCTGCGCTAAATAAGCGTCTTTAAATAAATTAATATTACTCATCAAAATAATCTTTTTCCTCGCGCAACTGATATTTTTGAAGTAAGCGCATAAGTCCCATCTTTAATTAGATACTGTCATAAGCCTTCTCCATTGCTGAAATATTTTTTTTGGTTAAATCCGCTCCGATTTTTTTGGTAAAAATATTTTCAAAAACCTTGATCGCATTAGACAATTTTACTATCTCTGTAATCTTAAGGAGGTATCCGATAATTGCCATATTGGGAGTCGGATTTCCGATGGTTTTGAGAGAAATTCCCGTAGCATCAATGGTGTATATCTTTCCTTTAAATTTTGGAATTAAAGCTCTGAATTCATCGGGGGTTTTTCTGGAATTAATTATCATAATGCTTTCACCGTCCAAATCAAAACTTCCTGAAATTTTATCGCTTTCCAGGACGGTGTCATCCAAAACAATTGCAATATCTGGCTTCAATATCGGCTCTGCGGTTCTTATTTCCTTTTTGGACAGCCTGAGATAGGTTTTTATAGGCGCTCCGCTTCTTTCCGGACCAAACTCAGGAAAAGCTTTCACAAACTTTCCTTCAAATATTCCGGCCTGCGCCAAAATTTCTGTCGCTGATTTCGCCCCCTGTCCTCCGCGGGCAAAGAAAACAATATTCAAGATGTCTTGATCGAACTTCATCATAATATTATAGCACATTTCAAACAAAAAAGAGACAGCATTTTCGATTGGCTGTCCCTTTAGCAAATATTACATTAATTCCAGCAGTTTATTTCGCCAGTTCGCCGTCAATGATTTGTTTAACGGCATCGAATGTCGAACCGTTGCTGACAGACTGGTCATTGATAAACATCGACGGGGTTCCGGAAATCCCGAAATTATTGGCAGTTTCTTTGTCGCTGTTTATTTTATCCTGATATTTCTTCCCGTCCAGGCACGCATTGAACTGGGAGGCATTCAAGCCCGTCTGCGAGGCATAGGTCTTGAAAATTTGGGTTCCCGTGGTTTCTCCCCAACTAGTCTGGTTTGCAAAAAGCTTATCGGCATAAGCGACAAATTTTCCCTGTTCATTGGCGCATTCCCCGGCTAGCGCCGCATTTTCCGCTTGGGAATGGAAACTTAAAGGAAAATTCTTAAAGACAAATGACACCTTATCTTTGTATCCGGCAATTATTTTCTTCACTACGCTTTCATGAAAGGTTTTGCAATAGGGGCATTGAAAATCGGAGAATAGGAATATTTTCACATTTGAATCCTCTTTTCCAAGCTGGATATCTCCTTCTTCAGTTTTTAAAGACTCAATATATTTTCCAGGCTGAATTCCGAGCTGGGCTGTGTTCAAAACATAGAAACTGTCAACTTTATTGAAAACTGATGCTGCCTGCTTAAAAAAATCGGTTTTTTCGATATCCTGAGAAAAGACGAAAGCAGGAAGGGTCTTGAGGCTCATTTTCTTGACAAGATCGGCTCCTTCCGACGAACCAATGTCCACTTTTGAGGTTAAAATAGTCGGAACCATCCGGTGAAGCCCGAGAACAACTTCGTCTGGCTTGCAGGCTTCACAAGTTTCATCGGAAACGACTTGAACCTTAACGATAGGCTCGCTGTAGGCTACCCAAGTTTTTCCTTCAAAATTAAAAATGTCGGTCTGGGCTAATTTTTTAGGAGAAAATCCTCCTCCCCTAAAAATCTGGACGACATCGACAAATATGCTCCCAATTAATAATCCGCCGAGCAAAATTACCAGGGCGATTAAATTTTTGGTTTTCTTATCTACACTGAAAGAACAGCATGAATCTGTTTTTTCAGTTTCGGATGTTTTGTTCTCTTTCATTTTTTAAGCGGCAGCAATCCGATAGCTTATTCGATTTAACGATAAATTACCGGATTCTTTTTTACAAAAATTAATCATTGATTATTTTGGCTATTTCCTCCTGTTGCGGAAGCAGCTTGATCCTTAGCTTCGGATGCCTTGGCCAGATCCTGTTTTATTTTTTCAAAATCATATCCTTGCCTGACCGATGAGATTGCTCCGTCATTAAATCCAATGGTCACTCTTTTCATTGCTTCGGATTTAATTACCACCCCTAGAAGAAACCCGAGAATCAAAAATAAAGCTAGCTCAAAGCGAAAATCTATTTTTTTCTTTGTATCGGCTTTGTTTTTATTCTCCTCTGTTTCAGCTTCAGACAATTTTATTTCTTCGCTATTCTCCATTTTTTTAAGTCAAAGAATTACTGCTTAATTATATCAACTATGGAAAAATAGGGCAATATTGCGATAAAGTCTGTATTATTTTATAATATTAAATAAAGCTAGGCTTCGGGCATACCCGAAGCCTAGCTTTGATTGTTCCTCAAAACCAGCTAAACGGATTCCACCATCTAAATTCGCTAGTTGGCGTAGATTCTTGAGTTTGGATTTCAGAATTATCATTACTGCCGTTAACGTTATCCTCCTCATCGCTGGCTCCTTGAACTTCGCCGTTATTTTCGCAATCAAAAGTCAGTTCCTGTCCTATAGAGAGAACGGAAGCGATATTCGGATATTTGTCTTTATTCTTTTCGATAATCAAAGGATAGGCATTGGGATCGTTGTAGACTTTCCGGGCAATCTTCCACAGGGTGTCTCCGACTTGGACTGTGTAAGAGCAGGCGTTGGGAGCGGGATTGCCGGAATAGGAAGGAGCAACGATTTTTTCTTCAATATTTTGATTGGAATTCGCATTGCGACTTATTTTCAAGGCCGACTTAGTCCTTATTGAATGGATTTTGCTTTTGTCTTCGTTATCGTCTCCGTCTTGGGATTTGATTCGAAAATAATATTGGGTATCGAGAAGAAGGTTTGTGAGAATTACTCTATGTTTTTTCTCTTTATCGTTATCTTTCTTCTTCTCTTTGAGACTTTTGTCGGTTCCATATCTGATGGTGGATTTGGCATTGTGGTCGGTTTTCCAGGTAATGGTGATGGAGTTTTGAGTGGAAACGGCTTTTACCTTATTGACATTAATATCCCTTTCATTGTCGTCATCCTCGTTTTCATTTGTATCAGATGGTTGATATTCATAGGCACCGATATCAGGAAGACCGACAATTGGATTTCCTTCATAGTCGGCGGTTAGCCCTACATCTGCTCCGGCGTTAATGGTGGGAGAGACGTTTCGGAGATGGAAATCGGAGGGAGAAACGAAGAGAGGATCGAGAGAAATTGAGTTTGTATCTTGGGAAGATGCGGTTTTCCAACCAGAAAAATCCAATGAACTATCTCCATGATAATCAAATGTGCCGCTACCAGCAGGATAGTACAAGTTGTGATTAAGGGTTCCCGAGGAATTATCTGATCTGTCATAGATGTTGAAGGTAGAAGAATTTGCAATAATATTATTTTCTGCTATCAAAGAATTAACCCCATTCCACATTTCAATTCCATATTTAAATCCAGAAACAGAGTTGTTATACAAATAAACACTATTGCCTGGCCTATAAATTCTTAACCCAACACTATCCCCACTCTTCGGCTGATAGATTTTGTTATAATAAAACTTCGAATTATAAATGCCATTCGATAAAGACATGCTCCAAAATCCATACAGACAATCATAGATATTGTTCTGCCGATAAATTGCATTCTCTATCCTGTTGCTTGCATCAACTCCATATTCTGCTATTCCATACGATTCGCAATCATGTATTGTGTTATTTTCAACCACTAAATTAGTGATTTTCCCTGATGCTGCAATGGCTCCGCCCTCCCCACCTGTAACCCCTGGAGCAAATTTTTGAGCCCCGCTAACACTATTGTTCTGAATTAAAGCACCGTCTGAAGCTCCAATTAGAATCATCCAATCAGCATATTTGATAGTAGAATTTTTTAAGGTGAAGTTATTGCCAGATACGCGAACATTATAAACTCCAGTTTGCATGGAACAATTATCGATAGTAATATTATTCCCTGTCCCTCCGACATTATAATAACCGTTTTGAATATCCAAATCTTGTAACGTTATATAATTTTGTGAATTTAAATCTACCGACTTAGAATTTGTCGTTGTAGTAAAATAAATATATTCATCTGAAAGACTAGGATCTCCACTCGGAGAATTTACATAAACAATATGATTATGACTTCCTGATAAAGCCTCATCAAACCATCGTAACGTAGAATTTACATTATCCTTATCACTTGCCTTCTTCGTTGGTATGCCATCAAAAGATGTCATGTAGATGGATCCCGTTTGAATTGCGTCATGTCCTGACATCCATATATCTCCGCTATAATTTGTCCATAATGGCCTTACTCTTATTGCATCAATCCATACTGACTGATTGGCTACTTCTGACGTTATTTGAAATGTCGCTGAATGACTGGAATTATCAACTTGTAAGATTATTTTCTTTTCTGTCCAGTCAGTATCAGTTGCATTAACATGTAAATCGCCAATATTTTGATACCCTGTCCATGTTTGGTATATTTCTCCCGTTTTAATGTTTGCAAGTCCATTGCTTGCTTGATAAAAACGTGTTGCTGCTGTTCCGATTCCATCGCTTTTTGCCCAAAAAGAAATCTCATATTTTTGATTTGGTACAAGGAGAAAACCATGGCCTAGCCTTGCATATCCATCACCATCAAAGAGCTTTGCGCTAGTAGATCCATGTTGTGCTGTAGAAGTATCAGCTGTTACTGTTGCAGTTGTTCCAGCAACAGTTTCATTGATGTAATCAAAATCATTTAATGTATGATGCTCGAGATCCCCATTTAGTGAATATCCGGCATTCCATGAATGACCTAACCCGCTTTGATCAAATTCTGCTATGGAAGAATTATTGTATTGATAAGAATTTACAGAATTTATAATTGGCTTATCTCTACTACCATAGGCTCCGAATATAATCGGATTCTCATTGGCACCGGAAGATGGAACAGTTAACGTTTCCCACCATATTTCACCTTTTTTAAATAGAACACTATCGCCGGCAAAAAATGAAGATGAATTTACTTTTGCAATTGTTTTCCATGCTTGGTCAGTTGCCGTTCCAAGATTGTTATCGTCACCGCCACTTACATCCACATAATACGTTTCTGCAATTGCTCCTCTTACAAACAAAAAACTTCCCAATAAAATTGCGAAGAAAATGGCACAGCGAAGAAATGATTTACCTAAAAATAAAACTTTTATCTTTTCAAAATGATTTTTCATTTTTTACTTTAAACTAATAATACCCCCCCCCCAGCGCTTGCTGTCAAATTAAAAAACCACACTTTCGTCAAGTATGGTACAATATTCTCTTCCCGAAGCGTGGCTTCGGGAAAAACTTACTCTTCTAATAAATATTTTTCCAACCCCTTCTTTTCCTTTAGGTGCGAAGCGTTTTTATTCATAAACTCTTCATAATCTCTTGCATTTCTAAACTGACTTAAAATAACTTCTTTATTGCATATTTTTTCATCTCTTTCTCCAATATAATCAAGAAAGCCGGAGAATTGCCAACTTTTATCTTTTGAATATCCGTGAATAAAATTATTTGCATTAACATAAGCGGAAAGATAGAGAAGATATTCATTGGAATCGATATGGATATCCTTGAATGGTCCCTGGAATAAGGTCCCGTTTCTTCCATTTTTTATATTGAAATATTTTGAATATGAGGTTCCCAGCCGATGCATGAACTTCTCTATCCCCCTTTCCTTTAATTGCTTTAAAATAAAATGATAATGATTGGGATTCAAACAATACGCTATGATTTCCACTAAAGGATCCTTCCCCAAATTCCCCGAAGCGTGGCTTCGGGAATTTATATTTTGTTTATCCCTCAAGCTTACGGTTAGCTTTTCATTATTAAACTCATTTATTCCCAAAATAAATCTTTTGTAATCTCTCATAGCTAAAAACACTTTTCGCTTATCCACACCGCGATTGTAAATATGATAATATTCATCATTTGCAAAAATTGTCTTTCGCATATTTTAGCGAAATTAACCATAGTTCCCGAAGCGTGGCTTCGGGATATAAGCATCCTGGCTATTCTTTTCTTAAGGCTTCCATCGGACTTAAATTAGATGCCTTTTTAGCAGGATATATCCCGAAAATAAGTCCTGTAAGTGCGGAAAATCCAAATCCGATAATGACTGACCACAGCGTGACCGGAAATTTTAAAGCATATCCAAAATCAGAAGCCAGCTTCTCAAAAAATCCGGAAAGAAAAAAACCGGAAGCCACACCAATAATTCCTCCTAAAACAGTTAAGAATACCGCTTCAAACAAAAATTGCTTGAGAATATCGGATTTTTTCGCGCCGATAGATTTTCGAAGACCGATTTCGAATGTTCTTTCAGTCACGGCCACATACATAACATTCATAATACCCACTCCGCCCACAATCAGGGAAATTGAAGTAAGCGCCAAGAGGAGATAATTAACAACATTGAACACTTTGTCAAGAATATCTTTGACTTCCGCGATTGAATTGACCGCAAAATCTTCATCTTCTGCTTTTTTGATACTATGCTGGGCGCGCATTACATCAGTGGCTTCTAAAATAGTAAGTTCCAATTTGTTCATATCTTTTATCTTGAAAACGGCAAATTGGATATAATCAGTTCCTAAAAGCTTTTTCTGAAGAGTTTTGATTGGAAGATATATGGTATTGTCAAAATCGAAAAAACTAGACGAGCCTCTTTCCTTTAAGATTCCTTTTACTTGGAATCGCTGTCCCTTGATTTTAATGCTTTGCCCTACCGCGTCAGCATCTCCGAAAAAATCTTTTTTAATCCCGCTTCCCAAAACTGCTACCTGCTTAAGCCCCAAATCGTCATCTTCAGTAAACGGTTCCCCGGAAATCACTTGGGTTTTTTCGTCCGCTTCGAAAACGCTGGCTGTCATTCCCATTATATTCGATTGCTTGTTCTTGTTCTCGAAGCTCGCCACTTGCTGATTCATCACTCCCCCATACCAAAGTCCTAAATTGGATATTTTCGCCACTGCCTCGGCATCATCCAGCTTGAAAGTGGTAATCTGTTTGCCGAACTGTCCGGTAATATTTTCCGAAGAATTCTTGCTGACCTTGGGAACTTTCGGCTCAACTTCAATTATGTTGCTCCCAAAAGATTCGATTTGGCCTACCACATATTCTTTCACTCCCGCCCCCAACGCCAAAACCAAAATAACCGAAATAACTCCTATAATAATTCCCAGAAGCGACAAAACGGTCCTTCCGACATTGGAACGAATATTTCCCAGAGCCAATTTAATTGAAACAATTAATTCATGCATAAATTACTCATATCTTAATGCTTCCATTGGGCTTATTTTTGACGCTTTGCGGGCAGGCCCGCCTGCATCGCTAAGCTAATATAAAATACATTAGTGAGAAAATAAGCCTACTCATATCTTAAAGCCTCCATGGGTGAAATGCGCGAAGCTTTGCGGGCAGGATAGATTCCAAAAATAATTCCGATGAAAGCTGAGACTCCAAAAGCAACAGAGATGGAAGGAATAGAAATAATAAAAGGCCAGTGATAATTCAAAGCCTGAATAATTACCGAAGCCAAAAGAGCCAACAGTATTCCTAAAATTATTCCCACAATTCCTCCCAGTGAAGAAATGGTTGCGGATTCAATCAAAAATTGGGAAATAATTTCTGAATTTCTCGCTCCGACGGCCTTTCGAAGACCTACTTCTCTTACTCTTTGATTAACCGCAATAAGCATCACGTTCATAATCCCCACTCCTCCGACGATAAGAGAGATTGTTCCGATTGCTAAAAGGAAATAGCGGAGAATATTAGTAATGTTGGTGATTGTTTCCAATGCGGAAGCCTGATCGCGGACAGAAAAATCATCCTTGGATGGATCTTTGATTTTATGCCTCTCTCTCAAAGTTGTTTTCGTATTAGCTATGGCCGAAGGAATGAGATCGGGGCTTTTTACTTTAAGCCGGGCATAAGCAAGATAATTTATTCCCAAAAGTATTTTTTGCCCGGTCTTAACGGGAACAAAAACCGAATTATCCTGGCCCGCAAGTCCGAAAGCGCTGGAACCGCGCTCTTTAAATACTCCGATCACATTAAAATTTTGGTCTTTTATTTTTATTGTTTTTCCAACCGGATTATCATTTCCGAAAAAATCCGCAGCCATTTTGCTTCCCACAACCGCCACTTTTGATAAATTTGTTTCCTCTTCTTTGGTAAAAAATCTTCCATTTTCCACTTCAGCTGTTTCTACATTTATATAGCTTGCTGTAGTCCCCGTAAAAGAAAGGGCTTTATCCAAGCCATTATATGAAACTGTTTCAGATCCAACAACGTATCCTGTCCCGTCTTCCACTTCCGGAACATTTCTCGGATTTATAAGCGCTTCCAGATCATCATAAGTAAAAGTGGTAATGGAAATTCCCATCGCCGCTGCTGGAGGACTTTTCTCGCTTGAAGAAGCTCCCGGAATTACTCCGATTAAATTAGTGCCAATTCCTTTTACCTGGTCCAAAATAAGCTCCTGGGCTGATTGGCCGATGGCCATAATAAGAATCACGGAGCCGACTCCGATTATGATACCAAGCATGGTTAAAAACGAGCGGAATTTCGCCGCCGTCAGGTTTTTGTAAGATATCTTAATAGGATTAATCAGTTTCATCTCTCTAAATTTTTAATTTTTAAATAAATCTTAATTTCTAAATTTTTAAACATTAAAAATTAAAATATTATTTATAAAATTATTTCAATATTTCTTCATCTGCCGCTACTTTCCTGTCTTTGACAATATCATCGGCTACAATTTGTCCGTCTCTGATATAAATAATTCTCTCGGCATGCTGAGCGGTAAATGTTTCGTGAGTCACCAAAATAATCGTGTGTCCCTGTCTGTTAAGTTGCTGAAGAATTTTCAAAATCTGCGTCCCCGATTTCGAATCAAGGTTTCCTGTCGGCTCGTCGGCAAAAATAATATCCGGATTATTTACCAAAGCCCTCGCAATTGCCACTCTTTGTTTTTCCCCTCCGGAAAGCTGGCTGGAAAGATAATTGACGCGATGCTCCATAGATACTGACTTTAAGGCATTTTCAACTTTTTCCTGAACTTTTTTCTGGCTTGTTTCTCCGCGGTCATAAAGAAGCGGGAGCTCGACATTTTCAAAAACCGTCGTTCTGGGAAGAAGATTGAAAGTTTGAAACACGAAACCAATTTTTTGATTCCGGATATAGGATAATTTTTCTTCGGAAAATTTTCCCGCGTCCTCCCCTTCAAAAAGATATTTTCCGCTGGTTGGATGGTCAAGAAACCCAAGCATCTGCATCAGCGTTGATTTACCGCTTCCAGAAGGACCCATAATCGAAACGAACTCCCCTTTTCTCACGGAAAAAGAAACCCCGCAGACTGCGGTAGTTTTCACTCCTTCGCTTTCATAGGTTTTACAGAGATTTTCAACTTGGATGATCGGACTTGACATTTTATAGTTTATATGATAATATGTAACGTCGTAGCGAAAGTTCTCGAAAAAAATAATATTGGCTTAAACGAGCTAAAAGGAGGAGCAATGGAAAAGAAAGAAATGCAAAAGGGAGGACGGGTTATTCTTCCCATCGTGTGGCTTTGTGGACTTTTCGTTTTCTTAGCGACAGATTCTAATTTTCGAAGTATTATTGCTTACGACGTTGCAGTAGCTACATTTTTGGGACTTCTGTCAATATATCTTATGATAAATGCAGCTACGAAAGCCATCGTAGAAGCCATCACAGAAGCCCTGAAAAAATGATAATAGCTCGCTAAAGTTAGTCAGATAATCGACTAATGGAGGCGAGCTGTTTTTTTACTTCTGATTCGTCAAAGTTATTACTTTCTCTCCCCCGCCAAGTCCTGATTTTATTTCCACTATTCCGTCGTCGCCTTCCAGTCCTGTTGTCACGTAAACTTTTTCGGTAATATTCTTTTTTTCATCCTTCAAAACCTCGACATATTTTTTGTCGCCTTCGGTTTTCACCGCGCGAAGCGGAATGGCAATCACATTATCTTTTTCGGCAGTTTTAACATCCACATCACAGCTCATTCCAGGTTTAATCCTCTCGTCAACACTATCAAGTTTGAGTTTCACTTTATAGTAAACAACGTCCTGAATCACTGTGGATGCCGGTTCTATTTTTGTAACACTGGCTTCAAATATCACACTGACTGGAAAAGCGTCAAAGGAAATATCCGCCTTTTGTCCAAGAGCTGCTTTTATAATGTCCGATTCGGGAACATTGGCTTCAATTTCCATTTCCCCTTCTGCTACGGTAAGTATAGTCGTGTTAAAAATAGCAATCTCTCCGAGGTCTGCATTTCTTTTGATAATGGTTCCGGAAATCGGAGAATAAATATAAGTTTCACCAACTTTAATTTGAACTGCACGATTCAAGGCCTCGTATTTTTTAACCAGCGCCTTTTGGGCATCCCGCTGTTCCTTTTCATAAGTCCCCTTATTATCTTTCATGTAATCATAAGTTTCATCCTGATATTCAATGTCCTGATTAGAAGCCTCAAGTTCGGCAAGCAGAGTGCTTGGATCGACTTTGGCCAGGCGCTGCCCTTTTTTCACCGTATCGCCGACGTCCACATTCATTTCTTTTACGATTCCGCTAACTTTGAATCCTAAGTTTATCATATTTTCGGGATTGATTGTTCCTGTCACGGAAACCGTCTGCTTAACATCAATCCTTCTGGCTTCTTCGGTAGTGTAAGTCGTCTTGGCTTTTTTGGAAGTAAAATAAAAAATTCCGCCGCCGATGACAGCCAGAATTATAATTCCCCAGATAATTTTCTTTTTATATTTCTTCATAAAAAAACTAAATAAGCTTAGCCTGGCGTTCTTTCTCATCCAGCGCTTTATTAACCAATTTATCCGCGATTTTATTTTTCTCTCTGGGAATGTGATGGAAGGAAACTTTTCCGAAATCCAGCATTAAATTCCAGACTTCAATGAATAATTTCTGAAGCTCCGGTTCTTTCACTTTGTACCGATGGTTCATCTGCCTTTCCACGAATTCGCTGTCCAAATAGCATTCTACTTCGACATTCCTAGCCTCTTCTTTTCCGATTAGTTGCTTTATTTTTTTAAAACCAAAAATTATCGCTTCGTACTCGGCTTCGTTATTGGTCTTTTCGCCGATATAATGCCCGAATTGCTTGTGAAGCGTTTCGATATAAACTCCAATTCCGGCCGGTCCGGGATTATTCCTCGACCCGCCGTCGGTATATATCACAATCTTTTCCATACTATTATTATACACTAAATATCCAGATTCTTCACATTCTTCGCGTGAGTCTGAATGAAACGTTTGCGGGGTTCAACATCGCTGCCCATTAAAATATCGAAGATCCGGTCGGCTTCTTCCGCATCTTCAATTTCTACCCGAAGCATTCTTCGGCTTTCCGGATTCATGGTTGTTTCCCAAAGCTGTTCCGGATTCATTTCTCCCAGACCTTTATAGCGCTGGATATTTATTTCCGCAATTTTTTCGCTGCTTTCATCACTATCAGTTTCAATAACTTCCTCCGACTCACTAGTTTCTTTGAGCTTGGAACTTTTTCCGCCATAGGCGGATCCGCCTCGGGCGGACATTTCCTCTATCAGCTTATCCTTTTGCTCATCAGTATAAGCATATCTGACATTTTTTCCTTTTTTAAGCTGATAGAGCGGAGGTTGGGCAATATAAATATGTCCTTGTTTTACCAAATCTTCAAAATAGCGATAAAAGAAAGTCAGGAGCAAAGTTCGAATGTGCGAGCCGTCCACATCGGCATCCGCCATAATAATAATTTTCCCATAGCGAAGCCGGGAAAGATCGAGAGTTTCTCCGATTCCTGCTCCCAACGCAATGATAATCGGTTTCAGGGTTTCGGATTTCACCACTTTGTCCAGGCTGGTTTTTTCCACATTCACCAGTTTTCCCCGAAGCGGAAGGATTGCCTGAAACATTCTGTCTCTTCCCTGCTTGGCGCTTCCACCTGCCGAATCTCCCTCAACGATATACAGTTCCGATTTTTCCTTGTCTCTGGTGGTACAATCCGCTAATTTTCCGGGAAGAGTCATTCCTTCCAAAGCTCCTTTTCTAAGCACCGCGTCTTTGGCCGCGCGCGCTGCCAGCCTGGCTCTGGCTGTAAGCAAACATTTATCAATTATCGCTCTGGCATTGTTAGGATGTTTTTCCAAAAATTCAGCCAGCCCTTCGGCCGTTACGCTGGAAACTATTCCCCGAATTTCTCCATTCCCCAGTTTTGATTTTGTCTGTCCTTCAAATTGCGGATTGCGAAGTTTCACGCTGATTACCGCCGTGAGTCCTTCATGCACATCTTCCGCTGTGAGGCTTCCGTCTTTTTCCTTGAGAAGATTATTCTTCTTGGCATAATCATTGAGCGCGCGGGTAAGAGCCGCATTGAATCCGGTCAGGTGCATTCCTCCTTCAACTGTGAAAATATTATTCGCAAAAGAAAAAAGATGCTCCTTAAATCCTTCGGTATACTGCAGCGAAACTTCAACATAGGTATCTCCGACTTTCTTTTCGATGTAAACCGGAAGTTCATTTTTGACAGTTTTTCCCTTGTTCAAAAACCTTACAAAGGAAACAATCCCTCCATCAAAGAAAAATCCGTACTTTTTCGTTTTATATTCTTCGCCGTCAGAAACTTCCCGAAGATCGTCAATGAGTATTTTTACGCCTTTAGTAAGATAGGCTTGCTGGCGGATATAATCCAAGATTTTGTTCCAGCTGAATTTTATTTCGGAAAATATTTCCGGATCAGGCTGGAAGGTAATGGTCGTTCCGGTTTTGTCTGCTTTTCCGATTAACTTTACTGGCGCTAAAGGTTTTCCTCTTTTATATTCCTGAACCCAGGCTTTCCCATCTCTTCGAACTTCCGCTTTAGTCCAAATTGAAAGCGCATTTACTACCGAAACTCCCACCCCGTGAAGTCCTCCGGAAATTTTATATCCTTCTCCGCCGAATTTTCCTCCGGCATGAAGCATTGTAAGCACCGTTTCCAAGGCTGATTTTTTAGTTTGGGAATGAATCTCAACCGGGATTCCGCGTCCATTGTCAATCACTTCGACAATTTCTCCAGGAAGGAGTTTTATTTTTACTTCCGTGCAAAAACCAGCCATGGCTTCATCGATGGAATTATTGATCACTTCCCAGACCAAATGATGAAGGCCTTCAAGTGAAGTTCCTCCGATATACATGCCTGGACGCTTTCTTACCGGTTCTAATCCCTCCAAAACCTGAATGGATTTTGCGCCATATTCCGATTTCGCTTTTTCAATTTTACTTTTAGTCATACATTATAAAACCTAAACTTACTTCGTTAAAAAATACAGTTCCATCAAAAATATTCCCGCTACCGCTAAAAGTCCGTCCCACCAAACCAAAATTTTGAAACTTTGCAAAACAAGAAGCGCTATTGTCAAAAGGGCCAGCAACATCCCTTCCCTGAAACTTATTCCTAAATCTGAAAAAGCAACTTTTTCTTTTTCAAATTTTTTTCTCGCCCAGGAGAGCATTAAGATAAAAACTGCCGATAGGAAAAGAAAGAGAGTGAAATAAAAAACAAATTTCATCGGAACTCCACCTTTTGTCGGATCGGTATAAAACAGCACCAGCGCCCAGGCTATAAAAGCTAGAAAAGCGCTAAAACGCATCCCCCAAAGGTATGATTTTAAGGTCATTTTTCCTTTAGATTATTCTGGATATTACCTATCTATTCTATCGCATTTTTATCATTTTGGCAATAGAAAAAAGCAACCTGAATTGCCTTTATCTAAAGGAAAAAACGACTTGAATTCAACGCCTAAATTTTCCCGAACTTTATAAAGATAATCTTATTCCGGAATAAAAACAGCTAGAGCAACCACGCTTGTCCAAAGTCCATCCTTATTTACTTCAGCAGATTGAGTTATATTAATCGTTTTAAAAATATAGCCTGATGCCTTATATTCCTGTTCTCTTTCTTTCCAGGCAGTGTCAGGATCAAATTTAATTCCGAGAGTAGTGGCCAGCATTGTTGCTGCTAAATCTTCAGCGTATTCTCCCGACTTTTCTCCTCTTTCTCCAAAAGAATGGTGCTCCGAAAGATAACCATAATGATTATTGTCCTTCGGCTTAGCTAATCCGACAGACGCAGAAATCAGTCTGTTGGGTTCGTTATCTTCAATTCTTGCCATAACACAATATGTTATTTCTCCCGGACTTAAAAATTTCAGTCCTTCGTTTTTGGGAATTATCTTGCAATTAGGGGGCAGGATTGAAGACACGCACACTAAATTGCATTTTTCTATTCCCGCGTCTCTTAGCGCCAACTCAAAACTTGCCAGTTTGTCCTTGTGCACTCCCACACCCTTTGTTAAAAAAACTTTTTTAGGAATCATGATATTTTTTTGCTAAATTAATTTTATATTAAACTGGTTATTTTAAAACTTATTAATTTATCACCAATAAATTATAACATAAATGAAAAATATGCAAACATGAAAAAGCAGGCTGCCAATAGCCTGCTTCCCTTTTTTCTGTGCGGGGACGACCGGGCTCGAACCGGCGACCTTCTGCGTGACAGGCAGACGCTCTAACCAACTGAGCTACGCCCCCATAATTAGTCCCGTACCGGGGGTGAGGGTTGAACTCACGACCTCGGGCTTATGAGTCCCGCGCTCTAACCAACTGAGCTACCCCGGCCTTGTTTTATATTATAAACAAAAAAACGTAAAGTGAAAAACAAAATATATCTGTCACCTATATTCAATTTTCGCCTTACGTTTATCTTCAAGGTTGTTGCGGGGGTAGGATTTGAACCTACGACCTCGTGGTTATGAGCCACGCGAGCTGCCAGACTGCTCCACCCCGCTATAAGAAATAAATAGTTCTTCAATTTTACAAGAGAAATGAGTAAATGTCAACCTTCAGACATTACTCCATAAGCTCGTTTTCTGTAAGAAATTTCGCGTAAATATCAATTGTTTCTTTGGCTTTCTTTCTATCTATTTGAAATGACGGGTCATTAATGATTCGATTGCGGATTTTGTGGGCAGTTTTAAGCTCTTCCGCCTCTTCCATTTGTCCTGGATTAAGATTATCCAGCATTTCAATCATATCATTTCCCTTAAGTCCCATCGATTTAAAAATTTTATCAATTACCCTGTCAGCTTCCAAGACTGCTAATTTGTATTGGGAAGAATTATTGCTTTCCAGGTAAGCTTCGATATTACTCCACTTTTTTCTCATTTTTTTCGGAGAAACAAGAGGAATATTTGCTCCCCTCAAAGAAATTCGGATATCTCCGAATCCCCGAAGAATTAAAAGCATTAGAATGTCAGCCGAAAGAACAATGACATAAATTCCCAGCAACAGCTTCAAAACCAGAAAGAACGGAGAATAAATAAAACCCTGAAACGCTTTTATTGTTCCCAATAAAATTAAATCGATGTCCATACCCAGTAGTAGAATTTTGACATTATAATATAACTTATAACGCCAAAACTTTAAAATAATTTTTCAAATTGAATTTTTTGTATTTACTTAAATTTAGGCGAAGCCCAGTCAAAATTTCACTACTGGGCATAGTTTATAAAAAATAAATTAATTTATTGTAAATGCATGTGCTGCGTTTAAAATTCCTTCTTCGTCGAACCATTTTCCCTGAAGCTGTCCTCCAATCGGGAGTTTATTTCCTTCAACTTCAATCGCTCCGATGGGAAATGAAATAGCAGGAACTCCGGTTAAATTCGCAGAGATGGTAAAAATGTCAGAAAGATACATCCTGAGTGGGTCGCTGGTTTTTTCTCCAATTTTAAAAGCTGTTTCCGGAGAAGTTAGGGAAAAAATTAAATCAACTCCGCCAGCTGGCGGATTAAATGCTTCTTCAAAATCTTTTTTGATAAGCGCTCTCACTTTTTGAGCCTTAAGATAATAAGCATCATAATATCCGGCGCTAAGCGCGTAGGTTCCGAGCATTATTCTTCTCTTTACCTCTGCTCCGAATCCATATCTTCTGGTATCCAGATAAATTTCGAAGAGATTTTTTAAAATTCCGTCAAAATCTGAATCCTTTTTATCATCCGCCCTGAAACCGTATTTTATCCCATCAAAGCGCGCTAAGTTAGAGCTTACTTCCGACGGCATTATCAAATAATAGGTCGACAGAGAATATTTGCTGTGAGGCAGGCTTATTTCTTTTATTTCCGCGCCTAATTTTTTGAATTTGGAAACTGCTTCCTGAAATTTTTCTTTTATCTTCTCATCTAATTTCTCGCTTAAATATTCCTTGGGAATCCCTATTTTAATTCTGGAAATGTTTCCCGTAAGATAATCTTCGTATTTTTTCCCAAACCCGACTGCCGCTGTCGCATCTTTTTCGTCTTCTCCGATTATTCTTGAAAGTATAATAGCGGCGTCCTCGACAGTTTTAGCCAGGGGTCCGATTTGATCCAGGCTGGAAGCCATCGCCAAAAGCCCATTTCTGGAAATTCTGCCGTATGTCGGTTTAAGCCCCACGATTCCGCAAAATGATGCCGGCTGGCGAATTGATCCTCCCGTGTCAGAGCCCAGCGCCCATACCGCTTCATCTCCTGCCACAGCCGCCGCAGAACCACCGGAAGAACCGCCAGGAACTCTTTTCAGATCATTTGGATTTTTGGTTATCTGATAGGCGCTATTTTCCGTGGAAGAGCCCATGGCAAATTCATCCATGTTGGTCTTGCCAAGAAAAACAGTTCCATTTTCTTTCAATTTTTTAATTACTGTTGCGTCATATGGAGCAATATAGTTATCCAGAATTTTTGAGGCGGCAGTTGTCCGCACTCCCTTAACGCATATATTATCTTTTATCGCCGAGGGAATGCCTGCCAAAAGATTGATTTCTTCTCCTTTTTTTATTTTTTCATCAACCGCTTTTGCCTGTTCTAAGGCTAAATCTTTAGTTAAAGTAATGTAGGCTCCGATATCCTTATCTTTTTTTTCTATTTTATCAAAATATTCTTCAGTGAGCTTTGCTGAGGTTATTTCTCCATTTATTAATTTCCCGTGAATTTCTTTTATCATAAGACTGATTTTACTTTCAAATAGTCATCTTTTCTTTCCGGAGCATTTTCAAGAATATTTTTCCTTTCAGATTCATCTTTTTTCCCTCTTTCATCGAATCGGAAAACATTATTTTTTCCAGTGATATGCCCGATTGGTTTGATATTTTTGGTATCAAGTTCCTGGAGCTCCTTGAAATAATCTAAAATGGCCGAAAGATTTTTTTGATAATCTCCGATTTCTTTATCTTCTATTCCTATTCTGGACAAGCTGGCTATGTGTTTTACATCTTCCTTGGAAAGCATGCTTTTTTTATTTTATTAATTTAACAAATTCTTCTTCATCGATGATTTTCACTCCTAACTCTTTTGCCTTATCATATTTTGATCCCGGATTTTCTCCCGCTACTACATAATCAGTTTTTTTGCTTACTGATGAAGAAACATCTCCGCCTCTCTTCCTTATGATATCTTTTGCCTCGTCTCTTGTAAAGTTCTTAAGCTCTCCAGTAAGAATGAAAATCTTGTCGCGTAGCTTAAAACTCGTAACCTGACTCTCGACTGGAAAAACAACTCCTACTCCCAATTTTTCCATTCTCTTCAGCAGTTTAATATTTTTCTTATTATTAAACCACTCAACTAAGCTTCTCGCTGATTTTTCGCCAATGCCTTTGATATTGAACCAATCTTCAATCGCAATAGAGGGAAAAGTATCTAACACATTTCTTAAACTTTTAATCTTTTTGCTTGCCACTTGTTTCATGTTTCTCAGGATGAGTACGGCTGTTTCTTCTCCAACGTGCCTTATGCCCAAAGCATAAATAAATTTTGGGAATTCTATTCTTTTGCTTTTTTCAATCGCTTCTATCAGGTTCTTAGCTGATTTTTCCGCAAATCTTTCCAGCGGTTTTAAATCTCCTTCAGCTAACTCGAAAACATCAGCCATATTGGAAATAATCCCCTCATTCATTAAATTTTCAACTATTTTTTCTCCCATTCCGTCAATATTAAATCCTTTTTTGGAAACAAAATGAATAAGGTTTTCTTTCTCAATGGCAAAGCATTTTTTATTAAGGCAGTAATGAGCCGCGCTTTCTTCATTGCTTTTTCCAATACCGATAATTTCCCGTCTCACTCCTCCTCCGCAAATCGGACATTTTTTTGGCATGTTAAAAGTTTTTTCTTTTCCAGTGCGAAGATTTTTGAGAACTTCAACCACTTCCGGGATAACATCCCCGGCTTTATGAATTATGATTGTGTCTCCTATTCTGACATCCAATCTTTTTACCTCATCTTCATTGTGAAGCGTTGCCCGGCTTACTGTCGAGCCGGACACTTTTACCGGGCGAAGATGCGCCACCGGAGTGAGCGCTCCTGTTCGTCCCACCTGCACCTTGATATCCTCGACAACCGTCGTCACTTTCTCCGGAATAAATTTGTAGGCAATGGCAAAACGCGGAGATTTTCCGGTATGCCCCAGCTTTTCTTGCAATTCTCTGGAATTTACTTTGATTACTAATCCATCAATTCCATATTCCTGCTTGCTTCTCTTGCTTTCCCATAGTTCAAAAAGTTTCTGAATTTCATTTATATTTTTGCAATATTTATATTCCTTGTTTACTTTAAAACCCAGCTCTTGCAACAGTTTCAGTTCTTCAGTTTGGGTAGCAGGAAAATTTCCGGCGATGTCTTCGATATCATAAATAAAAGAATTTAATCTTCTTTCGGCCGTGATTTTAGGATCAAGCTGCCTGATTGATCCGGCAGCGGCGTTTCGGGAATTGGCAAAAAGCGGTTCGCCTTTTCTTTCCCGTTCCTTGTTTATTTTCTCCAAATCTCTTTTTTTCATCCAGCATTCTCCGACAACCGTGATATTAATTTCCTTATTTAATTTCAGCGGAACGCTTTGGATAGTTTTTACTTGCTCAGTTACATTTTCTCCGATATTTCCGTCTCCGCGCGTCGCCGCCCGAATTAATCTTCCCTTTTCATAAGTTAAAACTATTTTTAACCCGTCAATTTTAATTTCCACGCAATAATCCGGACTGGCATTCGGTATCTTTTGCAGTATTTTAAAATTTCTTTCTTCCCAATCTTTCATTTCCTCAATGGAAAAAGCGTCGTCCAAAGACCATTGCCGGTGGGCATGTTTTACCTTCTCGAATTTTTCGAGAGGTTTACCTCCGATTCTTTGGCTGGGCGAATCTTGGGATTCAAATTCCGGATATTTCTCTTCCAGCTCCCGTAGCTCCCGCATTAAAGAATCATAGATTTCATCGGTAATTTCGGGATTATCCAAAACGTGGTATTCATACCGCATCCGGTCAATTTCCACCCGGAGTTTTTCTATGCGATTTTTTACTTCAATATTGTTCATATATACATTATACACGCAAAAAAGCAGGTTTCCAACCCGCTTTTAAAAATTTTAAGCTTAGCCATTTTAAAAATTTCTAATTTGGCTTCATGCAATCATAATAATCCGAAAAATAGTTTGCACTCCGAGCAATCTTGGAAATACGGACCTCATCTACGGAGCCTGTAAAATATCTAGCATAACCTCCAGTAGTATAACCTCCGATGTTGGTTGAGGTTTCAGGAGCTCCCGCGTTTGTTCCTCCGTAGGAGTTTAACAGGACACCGTCCAGATATGCGGAGGGTGCGCCGCTGCCGTCGATAGTCATGGCAACATAGTGCCACCCTGTCCCGATGCTCGTGGAGGTGCTAATCCACCTATAATATTCGTAAAGCAGAATTAGAGTGTTGCCATTGTCATCCCAGTTTGTGCCTCCTACTCCGATTCCATATCCATAATTTCCTGTTCCAATCTTAACAAAAGCTCCCTTGTCTGATGTGGACGGGATATTTACGAAAGCCTCTATTGTAATATCCTTATTACCCAATCCGAAGACGGAATCAATTGACACATGATCGCTGCTCCCATCAAAATTTCTTGCTTTCTCGGAAATTCCTTCAACAATAGTTGTCCCTGTTGCATTTCCGTTATTGCTTCCAGCGCTATCTGCAACCACTGTTCCGCTAGTCTCATCCATTTTCCAGTATCCAACAACATTAGCATCTTTTTCGAAGCATCTTTTTTGTGCTGTTACCAATATTGCTCGGGATGTATTTTTGTAATTTCCGACTGATTTTATTCTACTAATATCAGCAAGGGTGGTAGTATCGCAATCAGCTATTGGATTAGTTTCATCCAATCTAAAGGTAGTGATAGAATATTCCTTTCCGGTTCCAATATTCCCCGTGATAACACCCCCACTGCATGGCAATCCTAAATCATCAAGAGTGTAAGAGATGTCAGCTTCTTTGAACTTTCTGAGGAGTATTTCCGCTCCGCTGTCAGCCACTTGAAAGGATTGCGCCGAGCTGACTGTATTTATGGAGTTTTTTTGAGATATTATAGTCGAGGAAACGATTCCTATGGAAGCCGATATTCCAATAAAGAGTACAATTAGAGCAAAAACAAGCACAGAAGCTTTTTGTTTTCTAAAATTCATATATTTTTTGTTTTTCATCGTTTTGCATGCCTATAATAACACTTTTAACAAGGAACATCAAGCCAAATAAGAAAACTTGATCAAGCTACGCTTTCTTCAGAACCCGAAGAACAGCAAAAGCCACAATCCCTCCGGAAAGAGCGGTTAAAAGCTGCTGCCAGCTGAACATCATCGCTATAATTTTGGCCAGACTATTCCATTCAAAAATTTTGATTAAAACAATTCCCGAGATATACAAAAACGAAAATTTTAAAATACTTCCAAAAATAACTCCTTTCCAATAGTTTCTTTTTCTTAAAAAATCAAATGTAAAAATCAAAATTATATTGCTAAGAATTATAAAAGGAATCAGGGGAAAAATGGCCGGAACTAAAAGTCCGGTAATTATCGAGATGATGCTCGGAAATACGCTGATCATGGTTGCTTCTTTTCTGCCCAAAATAACCGTCGTAATCATTAATATTGCATTGACTATCGTCCCTGTAATCGCCTGAAAATGGAAAAACGGAGCAGCCACCGCAATTCCTAAAAGTGTCGTAAACTTTAAAGCGTACGGAAAAAAATTTTCTTTAGTTGTAAATCGGGCAACAATATTTTCTCTAATTATCATAATTTTTGTTAATTAGTTGCTTAGCTTGTGAATTAATTGGGAAAAACTATTTAATCATTAAACTAATCGGCTATTGAACTGGTTGCCTGGAATTTTTTAATTTTTTAATTTCGCCTTTTTTGCGCGGATAATAATTCGTGTGCAAAACTTTGTTGATTATTTCCTTACTGGTCAGATATTTTCCATAGACTTCCTTGATTGCCGGATTTTCATGCGCCAGCCTGATTTTCTTTTCCGCATCAACTTCATACAAAGCCTCGGCTCTTTTCTTTCTGATTTCCGGAGTACTGGGAATCGGCTGTCCTCCTCCGCCAATGCATCCTCCTGGACAAGCCATTACTTCCATCGCCTGAAATGCCTTCGGATCTTTTTTGAGTTCTTCTAGCATCTTTTTGGCATTTCTAATCCCATTGACTACTGCTACTTTTAATGTTTTGTCTCCTAATTTTAATTCTTTCGTTTTAATCCCTTCCTGTCCGCGAACTTCATTGATATTAATATTTTCCATATTTCTTCCAGTCGCCATAAAATAGGCCGTTCTGAAAGCCGATTCAAAAACTCCTCCGCTCACGCCGTAAATAACTCCCGCTCCCGACGGATCGCCAAAGGGATTATCGGCTTCTTCGGGTTCGATATTTTTTATTAAATCTATTTCGTGTTTTTTGAGAAGCCTGGCCGCTTCCCTGGTGGTTAAAACATAATCCACCGGAAAGCATCCGTTTTCTAATCTCATTTCTTCTCTTTTAATTTCAAACTTTTTCGCCGTGCAGGGCATCACAGAAACAACTATTATATTTTTCGGATCAATATTGTTTTCCTTCGCCCAATAAGTCTTGATTATTCCTCCCATCATTATCTGTGGAGAACGGGAAGAGCAGAAATTCGGAATGAATTCGGGATAATAAAATTCAACAAATTTTACCCAGGCTGGACAGCAGGAGGAAAATCCGGGAAGATTTTCTCCGGTTTTCACTCTCTCAACCAGTTCCTGCGCTTCTTCGTAAGAAGTGAAATCCGCTCCGGCGGAAGTGTCAAAAACTTTGTCAAATCCCAGTTTTCTTAAAGCCGCAACCAACTCGCCAGTTACTACTGTTCCCGGCTTCATCCCGAATTCTTCCCCGATGCTGGAACGAATGGCCGGAGCGAATTGGACAATCACAGTTTTATTCTTATCCTGAAGCGGCCGTTCTATTCCCTCGAATTCTCCTTCCGCTTCAATCGCTCCCACCGGACAATGCACAATGCACTGCCCGCAGTCTATGCATTCCCTGTTCTGATCCGGATAAGTTTCGATTCCGATATCCGCCCCCCTGTTCTTAACCTCCAGAAAATCAACCGGGCACACATCCACACAAAGCCGGCAATCAATGCATTTTGTCCAGTCAAAAACAATCGGGCCCGACTGGACGATATCTCTTTTCGTTTTTCTGTCAGGAAACCTGGATATTTTAGTATTGAATTCTTTTCCATAATCCAAAAGTTTGCAGTGCTGAAACCAAACGCAATCATCGCATTCCTCCTGATGCTGGGAAAAAATCAGCTCCAGATTTATTTTTCTCGCTTTTTTAATCCTCTCCGAATCAGTGATGACTTCCATTCCTTCCTGAACTTTAGTTGAGCAAGCGGTTTGAAGATTTTTGTTCCCTTTTATTTCCACCACGCACATCCGGCAATTGGAGCGAGCTTCAACATCCGGGTGAAAACAAAGTGTCGGAATTTTGATTCCATTTTTTTCCGCTATTTCAAGAATAGTCTGATTATTATCAGCTTGATAATCTTTTCCGTCTATTTTAACTGTTATTTTATCGGCCACAAAAAATTATAATGAAAAACTTAAAACTTTTACTTTGTCTAGATTAATTAATTTTTTCGGTTTTACCAATATTGCATGCTTTATCTTGTATCCTTTCGACTTTTTTGCTGCCATGTCAAAATACTTACCTTCATTAAAAACATTTGCCTGACCTATTATTTTAAAATAACCGCCTATAACACAGACATTATTGTTTTCTTTTAAATTCAATATTGTCTTTTTCATTTGGCAATCTGCAATGAGCAGATTTCCATCAACAAAACCAAGAGAAATTACAATGATGCCATTTGGCTGCCCGTTTTTTGAAGCAGTACAAAGAACTATTTCTTTTCTATTTTTAAAATAATTTTCCCATTTTACATTGTAATTTTGCATTTTGATTTTTGAATTCTGAATTAGATATTGTATATTTTCTCCAGCAAACTTTTGAACGGAACTGCTACTCCTTTGCCCAGCGGGCAAAAGCTGGTTTCTTCTAGAACGAATAAAATGTCTTCTAATTTTTTTCGATCTAAGTCATCGTTATCCAGCAATTCCTTAATCCGATAAACTCCTTCCCGGCAGGGCGTGCATTTTCCGCAATTTTCTCCAAAGTAAAAATCAATCCATTTCTTCATCAGTTCCTTAGGATCGGTTTTCTCTTTATCATGAACAATAATTGCTCCGGTGCCAGTTGCTTTATTCTCCAATTCTTCCTGGGTTAAAATAATTCCGCTGGCTTCTCCTCTTACCTGGACAAAAAATGGAAAATCCGGAAAATTTTCGGTTTCCTTCAGAATTTTTTTAATGGATAGGGTTTCGGAAAATTCAAAAACTCCCGGATTTTTGATGTCCCCGGTCAAAGAATAAAATCTGTTTCCATGATACTCATCTTTGGCAATTTTCGAAATCCAATAGAAAGTTTCAAGATTGTTGATTAATGTCGGACATCCGAACAATCCTTTTTCCGTAGGAAAAGGAGGCTTATTTCTGGGTTCAAACCGATGTCCTTCAATTGATTCGATAAGAGTTGACTCCTCTCCGCAAAGATATCCTCCCGGTTCTTTGATTAAAGTTATAGGAAGATTTTTGGTAAGTTCGGTCAGCTTTTCCTTGAACTTATCATGATAATCTTTTCGAAGATAAATATAGGCTTCGCTGTTAGGAAAAGTTTCCCGCGCTACTTTTAATCCGTTTATCAATTCTTCCGGATAGTTTTCCAAAATAAATCCATCCTTCAAAACTCCCGGCTCGCCTTCCGAACCGTTCACGATAATATATTTCTTTTCTCCCGGAGCGTTTTTCACCGCTTCCCATTTTGCGCCGGTCGGAAATCCCGCCCCGCCCCGGCCAGTCAGCCCCGAGTTTTTTATTTTTTGAATAATGTCCATACCCAGTAGTAGAATTTCAAATGAGCTTTAGCTCAAAAGAAAAATAATATTTTTTATTAAATCTCAACTTGAAATAAGAGCGAGAAAACCCAGAAAACCAAACATCTTATAATTTCGAAATTTCACTACTGGGCATAAATTTATTATACCAAAACAAGAAGAAAGCTCAAGATTAGCTATAATTTTCGAAGTTCCTTGATTATCTTTCGATAATCCGGGAAATTTTTTGAAACCAAATTCCAAAAATTTCTTGAATGGTTAAACTCTTCAAGGTGGCAGAGCTCGTGGATAATAATATAGTCCGCCATTTTTGGCGGAAGAAAAATTATTTTGTAGTTGAAGTTCAGATTTCTTTTTTGTGAACAGCTTCCCCAACGCTTTTTTTGGTTCCGGATGCTGATTTTTTTCCAAGAAAAATCATAAAATCTATTGTAATATTCCAGTCTTTCTTTCACAAAACTTCTGGCTTTTTCTTTATTTTTTAAATATTCTTTCCGGTTTCTTCTTCTGAAAATGGTTTTAAGCCCCCACACTAAACGCTTGCGTCTGGAGCATCTGGTTAATATTATTAGTTTTCTTGCTAATTCATTCGTTAATTCAGGCTTTTGGCGTTTTGGTGTGGGGGTAAATCTAATTTTTATTATCATTTTTGTTGTCTGATTTTTGATCTATTCCCGCATCCCAGCGTTCGACCATCGGATCATTATAATTCGGATCGGTTGGTCCGAGCGGATCATCCTTATCAATATAATAAAGCAGATCATGCTCAATCTTGCACTTGTCTTTTTTCTTCTTTTTCTTACTCCCTTTATTATCTGTGTTGTCCGTTTTGCATCCGGTATTGCCGGTTATAAACATTTTGTCCGAGGTCATTCTAATATAATCAGGAAATTTCTCATCCTGCTTGTTTATTAAAGCGTAGTCCATAAACTTTCTCCACATTGGCGCCGCCACATAAATTCCGTCCGCTCCTTCTTTCATCGGGCTGTAATCATTATTTCCCACCCAGACTCCGACTGCGATTGAAGGCGTATATCCTACCGTCCAGGCATCGCGATAATCCTGATTGGTTCCGGTCTTGGCCGCGACAGTTTTCCCCGGAATATTCAAAGGATTATTGGTTCCAAAAATAAAAGCTCTGGCGCTGTTGTCTGATATTATCGACGTCACTTTTCTCGCCACTTGCGGGTCCATTACCAGTTTTTCCTGAAGTTCGGAAATCTTTTCACTTCCTGTTTCATCCGCAATTTCAAGAATAGCTCTTATCGGGTTTCTTTTCCCATCGTTGGCAAAAACCGAAAAAGCTGCCGTTTCTTCAAGAAGCTCCGTTTCTCCTCCTCCTAAAGCCAAGGAGAGTCCGTAGGTATTCGTCCTGGTAAGAGTGGTTATTCCAAGTCTTTTTGCCAGCTCTATCGTTTCATTTATTCCTCCAAGATACAAAGTTTTTACCGCTGGTACGTTCAATGACCCGCCTAACGCCTTGCGCATTGAAACTAAGCCGTTAAAATCTCCGCTGTAATTTTTAGGAATATAATCTTTTCCGGAACCATCCATTCCAAAATTAGTTGGTGCGTCAAAAAACATTGTTTCCGGCTGAAATCCTTTCTCAAAAGCTTTAGCGTAAACTACCGGCTTAAAAGAAGATCCTGGCTGTCTTTTGGCTAGTGCCACATTAAATTTTCCGTCAATTTGGGTATCGTAATAATCCCGGCTTCCCACCATCGCCAAAACATCTCCGGTCTTCGGATCAATCGCCGTGAGCGCTCCGTTGGAAAAATTGTTCTTTTTCCCGTTGGTCAAAACATGACCTTTCACGATTGATTCGGCTTTCTTCTGCATATCGTAATCAAGAGTGGTATAAATTTTTAGTCCTCCCTGCTCTATCACATCCTGATCGTAATTTTTTTCCAATTGTTCCTTCACATACATCACAAAGTGCGGAGCTTCAATTGTTTCTTTGAGCGGCTGAACTTTTGCCAAAGCATCAACTTTCATCGCCTCTTCTGCCGCTTTCTTTCCGTTAGAATCTGTCGTTTGCGCCAGAATTTTTTCCAAAATCATTTTTTGCCTGGCTACTAAAAGATCGGTGTGGTTTCCATAAGGAGAATAAGTCGTTGTCGCCTTGGGAAGTGCTGCCAGCATCGCAGCTTCGTCAATCGTTAAATCTTTGGCGCGTTTTCCAAAAAAAGTTCCGGCTGCCGATTCAATACCGTAAGTATTGGAACCGTAAGGGATTTCATTAAGATAAAAATCCAAAATCTCATCCTTGGAATACCTCATTTCTATCTTGAGAGCCAGGGCCATTTCTTTCATTTTTCTTTCCCAACTTTTTTCTCTGGTAAGAAACGCGTTCCGCGCCAGTTGCTGGGTAATTGTTGAAGCTCCCTGGGACAATTCTTTTTTCTGAATATTGGCTTTTATCGATCTTAAAATCGAAATGAAGTCGATCCCGTGGTGAGAATAAAAATTGTTGTCTTCCACGACAACCGTCGCCAGCCTTACCACATCCGGAATTTCATCGTGAGAAATGACTTTCCTGTTTTCTTCTCCGTGCATTTCATAAAGAACATGCTCTCCTGTCCGATCATAAACTATGCTGGTCTGGGCAACTTTTCGATGCAGAAGCTCCGCTTTGGGAGTATTAAAAAAGAAATACACCGCGAAACTCACTCCCACGGTAAAAATAAGCAAACACAAGCAAAAACCAATCCAAATAACGCCTTGCATCCAGGGCTTCAATTTGCTTTTCTTTTTTCTGAAAAATGGCAAAACTACCATAAATTATTTCTTTCCTTTTAGGTAAACAATATTATAAATCAACGAAATAATAAAAACAATCAAAAAAACAAAAGTCAATGTAAAAAATATTCCTTCTTCTCTCTTGGCTAAAACCGAGATTACATTATGCAAAATAACTGACGCTATTGCCAGCGCCAAAAAAATATACGCGTTTTTTACATACTTCTTCATTCCTTTTAGTATTAGATATGCTATTTATATCTCGTAGAAACTTTTTTACCTTGTTTCTTGCGATGTTTCATTTTAGCTATTTTCTTCTTTTTGTACATAAATTTATAACTTTGATAGCTTTGAACCACATGGTATTATTATAGCACAAAAGAGCCCGACATATTTCAAAGCTCTTTTTATAACTGCGCTATGCGCTTCATGTTTCACGTTATGAGATTTATGCTTTTCCGTCGCTTCCAAACATCTTTATTTTTTCCTTCACTACATCTTTCACCGCATCCCGCGCTTCCCCCAGAAATTCTCTGGCATCCAAATTCATCGGGCCCTGCTTCATCACATTGCTTGCTAAGCTGTTTACAAAAGAAAGTCTTATCGCAGTATCAATGTTGAAGCATGTTATTCCTCTTTTGATTGCTTCGACCACTTTTCCATTTTCCCAATCAGATGCCCCATGCAAAATAAGTGGAATGCTCAAAGCCTTGCTGATCATCTCCAGACGATCGTAATCCGGATGTTTCTTTTCTTTGAAAAAATTATGGGCGTTTCCTATCGCCACTGCCAAAGCGTCAACTCCGGTTTTCTTTACAAAATCCTCCGCCTCACCCGGATCAGTCATATATTTTACCCATTCGGCGTCAGTGATTTCGATTTCCCCCAAGTATGGAACATACCCCAGTTCAGTCTGAACTTTAACTCCTTTTTCATGGCAAAAAGCGACAATTTCTTTAGTCACTACCAGATTATCTTCATATTTTTTTCTTGACCCGTCGTACATCACCGACGTAAATCCGATGTTTACCGCTCTTTTGATCGCTTCGAAACTGTGCCCATGATCCAGATGGATTCCAATTGGAATTTCTGAAGCGTAAAACTCGGTAATATTTTTCACCAAGTTAAAAATAGCTCTTCCTCCGGCATATTCCATTGTTTTCTCCGTAATCTGAACAATTGCCGGGGAGCGCATTTCCCGAGCTCCCTGAATAACCCCCTGGGTCGTTTCTAGATTAAAAACATTAAAAGCTCCGATAGCATAACCTCCCTCCTTGGCTTTGGTTAAAATTTCCTTTACATCGGTAAGCATGTTTTTATAATCTAATAATTATTTAATATTTCTGCTATTCTTAAAAACTCATGCGGATCCAGGCTCTCTCTGCCAATTAAAGCTCCGTCCATTTCCGGATCCAAACAAACCTGATTGATTGTCTTGACTTCTGCTGAACCGCCGTAAAGAATCACGGCCTTTTGCGAATGTTTTATTCCATACTTCTCGGCCAAAATTTTCCTGATTAAAATTTTAACTTCCATTATTCCGTTGCTGGTTGGAACTGCATCTGTTCCTACCGCCCAAACTGGTTCGTAGACAAAAATTATTTTTTCCAGGCCGGAAGGAGAAATGCCGTCAAGTCCTTCCAGTATTTGGCTGGAAACTATTTGGCTGGTGAGTCCCGCTCCTCTTTCTTCCAGTGTTTCTCCGACGCAAAATATTGCTGTCATTCTTTCTTTTATCAAAGCTTTGATTTTTAGATTAACTACTTCGTCAGTTTCTCCAAAATATTTTCTTCTTTCGCTATGCCCGACGATTGAATATTCCACTCCGATATTTTTTGCCATTATCGGAGAAATTTCTCCGGTATATGACCCGCATTTTTCGCAAAAAACATTCTGCATTCCAATTGCAATCTTCTTGCTTTTCATTTCCCTTACAAAATCCTTGAGATGCACGAAAGGCGGGCAAAGAACGATTTTTGTTTTTTCAAGCTTTTTTTCTTTAATTTCGCTTTTAAACGCCGTGAAATACCCCTCGAGCTCGGCTTGAGAAATCAAATTCATTTTTAGGTTACCGACTATGTATTTCATAGACATTAATTAAAATGTATAGGTTTCCGCCCTAAGCAGGATATCTTTAAATTTCCGATGATACATTTTTGCATAAAAATCAGCTTCCCAAAGGATTAATAAGAGAAAATATGAGAACTATCAGTCCCACGATAATAATTAAAGCCATCCAGATGTCCCGCTTGGGAATTTGGATTCCATAATTTTCATATATCCAATCTACTATTTCTTGTATCATATTTTTATTTTATATTTTTTAGAAACCTATTTTATTGCATTTATGGTTCATATCTCCAGATATTCCATCCTCACTCCAAGAATTTGGAGACATATCGCAAATAATTATTTTCGTTCCGGAATCAGTAGCTCTTATCCAATAATACGAATCCGGGTCTGAAAAGTATATCTTGCTGATACTCCATACAGAATTAAGTTTCGGCCACACCGCAGTTCCCCCGCAAATAGAATTTCCAATTACTGGAGCGCTTCCGCTAGTCGCATTCAGAGGAGTGCGATTAGACTGGCAAACAGCGACTGCGGTCGCCAACGAACGCATAGTAGTAAAGGCAGCATTGTCCTTTGCCTTATTTCTTGCTCCTTCCAGATTTACGATAACAATTAAAGCTAAAATTCCAATAATCGCAATTACCATTAAAAGCTCAATGAGGGTGAAGCCTTTTTTTGATTTTGCTTTTGTTTTTTTCCTCATATACGTGTTTATAAATAATTCGTTATGAAAAATTAGAAATATAGAATTATCGCTAAAACTATTCCTCCTGAAACCATAGTGCCTAAAAGCAACAAAGGCAGGGATTTCTTAAGCGGAACATTAAAAATAAAAGCAGCCAGGGCTCCGGTCATTCCGCCTAAAAATGGGATAGGGATGGCGGCTAAAATAAAGATGGCCCATTTGCCATATTTTTTTATTTTACCGCTGGCGCGTTTCCGAGTGTGCTCAAAAAGCCAGTTAAAAAATATTTCAAAAATCCTAATGTATTTGGATAAGAATCGGGCAATCGGATCCAGAAGCATGACAATGATAATCATTGTAAAAAAAGTCCCCGCCACCGACCAAAACCAAGACCAAAAAGCGCTTAGGCCATAAACTTTATAAGCCAGAGGCACAGCTACACGCAGTTCGGTAATCGGTATTGCCGCTATCAAAAATGTCGCTAAACTTCTGGGAAAATTTCCAAACAAATTAATAATAAATTCGTGCATGATAGAAAATTTTATATCATTTTTCTTAAATATTCCGCTGCCACTTCCGGTTGGATAGTTGAAATTTCAATTCCAGTCTGAAGTTCAAATCCCGCCCAAGTCGCCGTGTGCGGCAAAATTTCAAGGTGCCAATGATAATGCGGATAATCTTTTCCATCGCAAGGCGAAGTGTGCAGGTAAAAATTATAGGGAGGATCGTTTAGCGCTAAATAAATTGAATTTATCGCTTTTTTAAAAACTTCGGCTACTTTATTTTTTTCTTCTACATTTGTTCTTTCAAAATACGGTTTGTGTTTTTTTGGCATTACCCAAATTTCAAATGCCGCCCGGCTGGCATAAGGACAAAAAGCGATAAATTCGTCATTTTCAAAAATAATTCTTTTCTTGTGTTCGCTTTCATATCCTGCCATCAGGCAATAAACACATTCCTTGTTAGCGCGGTGATACATTTCTGCTCCTCGGAGCTCCAGTTCGACATAGGGAGAAACAACCGGAATTGCCATAAGCTGGGAATGCGGATGCGCTATTGAAGCTCCAACCTCTTTTCCGTGATTATGGAAAATACTGATATAATCGACTCCGCGCCTGTTCATTAAATCCAAATACCTGTCCTGATAAGCGTCAAAAACTTCCGCAATCTCTTCTTTTTCCAGAAGCGGAATATGGCGATTATGATCTCTGGTAACAATAACTTCGTGATATCCGAATCCGTCCATTGAAAAATACGGGCCCTCTCCTCCTTTTTTCAGGCTTCCTGCCTGGGAAAAAGCCGGGAACTTGTTGGGAAAAACGCGAAGCGACCAATTCCCGTCAGATTTTTTATAAATCAAAACGTCTTTCTCCTGCCCCGAGGAATCGGGATCGCAAAAGGAACAATCCTCGATATTGTCAAGATTCTGATTTTCAATTCCTTTTCCGTTTTTGGAAAAATCTTCCGGCCTTTTTGCTCTTCCTGTCGCAATCACCACCCAATCTCCAGTTACAATATCTTGCCTGAGTTCCGAATGGTTTGTTTTTATAATTTTATTTTCGTTTTTCACCCTGTTGAATAAATTTTTCCCTGAAAAATTACTGCTTTAGCAGTTATTCAACAGGGTAAATTCCTTCCTAAAAACTTTTAACTTTACACTTTATAGACTTTACGAACTTTTGACTATTTTGTATTTTCCTGTCATCAGTCTCCATTTCATTTTAAATAAATCGGCAAAGACTTGGGTATAGCCATTCGGACCGGTGAGCGTTACAGTTGAACCCTCCTCATTAAGCCAGCGAACCGGAAGCTGTTTTATTTTAAATCCAAGAACCTTAGCTAATTTTATAAGTTCGAAATCGAATCCAAATCTGTCAATCACCATTCGGCTGGCAACTTCGTTTGCTGCCTTTTCAGAAATAACTTTGAATCCGCATTGAGTATCGGGAAAACCCCAAAGTCCCAGAACGATCCGAATTGCCCAATTTCCCATATTACCCATAATTTCTTTATATCTTGCCTGATGAATTTGAACAAATGCTCCTTCAATATCACGCGATCCGATTACCATATCATATCTATTTTCAAATTCCGGCAAAAATTTGTCGAGATGATTAATAGAAGTTGACCCGTCCGCATCCATAAAAAGCCTGATTTTCCCCTTGGCCTCTAAAAGTCCTTGGCGAACTACATATCCTTTCCCGTGATTTTCTTTATTTTCAATCACTCGGAGATTTTTAATCTGATTGGTATAATTTCTTCCGATTTCCGCCGTGTTGTCCGGAGATCCGTCTACCACGACCAAAATCTCCCACTCATAATTTTTATCATTAAAATACTTTTGAACTTCGAGAAGAGTTCTTCCCACTCTTTCCCCTTCTTTATATGCCGGAATAATCACCGACAAATAAGGTTGATTGCCCATGTTTCTTTTTTGAATTAATTCTTAAGTTTTCTATCTATAATATAGCACAATAAAAAAGATAGGACAAAGGGCAAAACTAAAAAAATCTGCATTATAAGCCCGGCTAGTTAAGATTAATTAAAATGAGAGTCAAAAAAATGTTTTCAAATCAACAAGCCCTTGACATTTACTATTATTCTTTGTAATAATTCAGGTAATTTAAACAAATACCAAAGAGGAGGTTAGCATGTCTCAGTTCTTAAAAATTGACATAGCTTGGACAGGACCAGTTGAGAAAGACCCGGTTTACGAAGCGAGGAAAAAACTGCAGGAAATTATCCGAAAAGGTCTCGGTTTCAAAAAAATGGATTTCAGGCATTCCGGCACCCAAAAAAAATATTCAGTTTCCCTTTACAGTAATGCGATGCATCCCGAAGATTCTCACAAAAATTTTAGAGAAGCTTGTGATATTTGCCGGAAAATAATCGAGGATTGGAACCGAGAAAATGAGATTAAAATCTTTGAGTTCTACATAAGTTATACGGATATTCAAAGCACCTACCTCGCCATGAACGGTTCTACGAATCCAACTGTTTAAAAAGGGATGAGACTTATATATAGTCAAATCCCTTTTATATTTTCAGAATAATTTAAATCAATAGCATTGAATGTTTGCAAATTATTATTATTTATTTTGCAAATTTATACTATATTTTTTAGCCTAGGCTAGAAATTATAGCATGGTTAATTTTTATAAAAATTGAGAAAATTTTTATAAAAAGAAAAGGCCAGGCGCATTTCGCATCATCATTATTACTCCCTTGATGATACTAATGCATCTGACCTTTAATCTTTTCATTCTCGCCACAGCTATTTCCCTTCCCAGAATGCCGAGAAATCCATGCCGGGAGGATATGGCGGCTGCCCGAACATTTTCACCCACCCCTCGCCTTTTCCGAGATCCGTATTGATCGGGATTCCTTCAGCACATTGTGGACATCCAGGCTTAACTCGGACATCGTGCTGAGTCATGTCGAGGCGAAAGTATGGATAGTATGCTTTGATGCCGAGGGTCTTTGTGGTCTGCCCTCCTCGGTCGATTGTAGCGAGAGCGGCAAAAAGACTTATGTTCAGCTCCTTCTTAACCAACGCTTCCAATTCCCTTAGTGTCGTCCCGTCGTTGGTAATATCCTCTTTCCCAAAAACCGGAAGACCCATTATCATTTTCTTCTGGTTGTCGGGTAGAATATGATATCTTCTTCCTTTCTCGTTGCGTTCAACTTCCGTCTCAATCACGATGATACGAGTACCAGTTCTCTTTTCGAGATATTTAGCGATAGGAAGACCGAGTTTTATGGCCCCATAAGCAGGAGTGATAAGAGCTACCTCTTTTTTCCCCTCCAACTCCAGACCCATCCTTAAAGCCTTTTCGGCTTCGGCTTCCAGTATTTCGACTAGATTCTGGGCTCCGACTTTCGCGAACATATCTTTGTCGATATAGCCAGCACCATGATTATGTAATGCCTTATAAACAAAATGTCCGGCTGCAACAGCCTTGGCTTCTTCTAACATTTTGAGCACGTCCATTAGGCACCTCCCTTACCACGGCAATTTGCCGACTCGGCGTCTTACCGCATCATTAAGCGCATCTCGTGCCTGTTCACTAGCTTTTGCAGCAGCGAGGGCATACGACCTCGGATCACATTGAAATTCCGATTTAAATCTCGGATGCCAGGCATAATTAGTACCACGTGAGTTATTAGGTATGATGCCGAAGCCATCCTCATTCACACAGACAACAGCTTCATCGGGCTTTCCGCCTTGACCAGCTCCGAAACCAGGAATTAGCTTGAAAGCCATGGGCAATATCTCCTTCATCTTCGTAGCATCTTCAGGATAAGTGGCGCCCATCACAACTCCAAAGGAGGAGTATCCATTATCTCCCTTCGCTTCTTCTCCCATTTCCTTTATTTTCCTGGCAAGCTTCATCCAGCCTGTGTCGCCGTTCTCATCCTTCATCTCCTGTAAGCTTGAGGTGGGCTTGAAGGAAGTTCGATCAACAACAAAGAGACCTCTTCCTTCTTTGATAGCAACCTCGAAGAATGGCTTGAAGTTTGGCTCTTCGATCCAAGGAGTGATCGTGACTGCATCAACTCCATATGCGTTGGGAACCAACATTAGTTCTCCGCCTTTTCCAATTACATCCACTTGGCCAAGGTGGCCATCAGCATATGCTCTTGCTGTGTCGTCACCGTCTTCTCTCTTCGCATCTTCGATCACAATCTTTCCAGTCAGGAGAGCATATGCAACCGTTTCTTCAAATGCCCTTACTCCCTCATGGCCATACTTTTCATAGAAAGCCATTTGAGGTTTGAAGGCAAAAGCGAATTCGTTAGTAGCATCGATTATAGTTTTATTAAACATGATAATCGCTTCAGCAGTCGCCCTATATCCTGGCCCGTACTTCCTGGCACAGAACTGCAGAATGTGAGGCGGGAAGTACCGAAGCTGCGGATCCAAACCCACACACAAATAGCTCATGTTGTCGTAAATTGCTTTTATCACCCTATCCGCGAAATTTCTCATAACTTATTTCCTCCTCTTCAGAGATTTTTCCCTGCTTAATAATCAGCGGGACTGCTATTATCTACTGCATATATGCACAAAACAGGGATTCTCCTGTTTTGATTTTTTTCAAATAACCAAAAACCTGCTTTTAAAGTAGCAGGTTTGGGGAAAAAGTCAAAAGTTTCCACCCAAGGCGGATCAGCCTATGGCTGAAAAAGTTAAAAATTCCGTATTGGAAATATTTTATAATTAGCCTAAATCCCGATTATGCTGTAATCCCTAAGAGAAACAGACGTTTGAATTCTGACTCTATCTTGTGATTCGGGACATCCAGAACTTGCGCAAACCTCCATTAAAATCGTCACTTTCCCCATAACGCTTGGGATTAATGCTGTTCCTTGAGATGATGGGACAACATCAAAAATAATATCATTGACAAAAGACGACGTAAGATTTGAATAATCGGAAAGATCGGCTTCATTTTCGCACCAAGTTTTCTTTGCTTCTAAAGTTGGGTCTGTACCGGAATAAACATCAGAAGCAACTTGCAAAGAGTTATCCTGAAATCTATAAAAGTTGCAACTGCTATCTGAATAATTAAAGAACTTCATGCTTGAAACAGTGCCGGAAGATGAGGGAATTATAATGCTGCTTGCCCTCAATGCTTTCGCCATCGAGTTCATTGCGAATTGGGCATTTTCGAGATTTCTTTGAATGGTTTTGGCTTTTTTATAATTATTAAAAAGATTGGCAAAAGTCATTGAGATTGTTGTCATCATTAGGATAAAGATGAAAATAGAAATCATCACCTCCAAAAGAGAAAAGCCTTTTTTCTTTTTTTGAAAAAGCCTGCCGTTTAGATTTTTAATGTATTTAAAAAACATATATTTTTACCACCAGTCGGCCAGATTATCCATAATATAAACACACTTGTTTGCAATATTACAAGGAGTTGGTGCGCTCGGATCCCCGTTCCACCATGCAGTACTTAATATCATCCTGCTCGTATTGACACTCGTAGTAATGCCCATAATAATGCCTATTTTTCTGTAAAATTTTGTAGCCGTTCCGCTTGAATGAGAATAAAATCCGCCACTGTCATAATTTAACTGATACGGACCCCCGGGAGAAAGCGCCGTATCATAACTAATTTTCCAATCGCAGTTGCAATCAAGGTTTTTAAATGGATCGCTCGGACTACTAATAAAATTATTATCTCTAATGTTCCTGACAAGTTCGATTCCTTCCTGCGCCAGTTCTGAAGCAATAATACTGTTTCTCGAATTCGTAGAACTTCCTATGCTGCTGGTAATCAAAGTCAGCACGGCCAAAATCCCGATTGAAAGAACGGCAACAGTAATCATCACCTCCAAAAAAGAAAAGCCTTTTTTATTTTTTGTTAATTTCATTTTTAATCCGCTAATGAAAAAATTCTTAGTTTTACGGGCACAAATCTTTTTGTTCACTAACATTTCCGGTTCGATTAACACAAACATAATAGCTAGAAGATCCTTTGCTTAATTGCACTTGATGCGCCGTAGTTGGAAAAACGGTTCCAAATGGAATAGAAAAACCGAATAAACCTTCATTGGCGAAAGTTACTCCGTTTTTTAAAGAATACATAACCAAAGGACATCCTGAACCATCAGGAACGGTTCCTACTGAATAATTTGCGCTTCCTGCAGTATAAATAAAATCGTATTGGACACAAGTACTATTTGCATTTTTACCCGACAGGGCGTTGTTTTGTGCTTCGCGAATAGCAGTAGCAACCTCCCGCGCAGAAGCCTCCAACTGTGTCGTAACTCTTCTAGATTGAATTGAAACCAATACGACAAATGTCATTATTGAAATAATGGCCATGATTATCATCAATTCCATCAAAGAAAATCCATTCTTATTTTTAATTAATCTGTCCATTAATGCTTTTAAAAAAATAATGAGTAGTAATATTTCAAAGCCGGAAACATTTCCGGTAAAATTACTGCTAAAATTATTGCGCTAATTAAAAAAGGAGCAAACGGGATCTGGCTTTTCATTGTCTTTTTTTTGGTCAGTAGCAATATTATACCACAAATTGAGCCTAGAAAAAAGGACGTAGCCAGGGTAAAGATAATCTGCGGGAATCCGACTACGAATCCGGCAAGAAACGCCAAATAAGCGTCGCCCATCCCCATCCATCTTTCCTTAGAAACGGAAACCAGAATAAAGAAAAATCCAAAAGCGATTAATCCTCCGATTACTCCGGAAAAAGTTGAAAGATTCCAAATTCCCAGTTGAGGAATAAAATTCAGCCAATCGTTAAAAACGGCGTATAAAAGAGAACCTCCTAAAGCAATCCAAAAAATAATCATCGGGATTTCCATATACTTGATATCATACGCAAAAATGACAAGCAAAGGAGAAAAAAGAACCAGAAAATAAGCAGTGGCTATCCAGCTTTGAGGATTGTTAATAAAAAAGAAATAATTTCCGAGAAGGGCAAAAACAACGCCAGTAAAAAATTCCATTAGGGGATATTGCCAGGATATTTTTCCCTGACAATCACGGCATTTCATTTTTAACAAGATAAAACTGAAAAGCGGAATATTGTCATACCAGCGAATTTGATTCTTGCAATGCGGGCAATAAGAGCGGCCCAGAATAGACTCGGCAACATTCAGGCGATAGACAACAACATTCAGAAAACTGCCAGCAATAAGTCCGAAAATAAAAAATACAGCGATAGTCATTTTGTTTTTTTAAGATAAAAACTGATTTTTCGAGAAAATTTAAAATCATCTGCAGTTGTTTTCTCCCGGGATAGTTTCCGTATTGGTGCAAGTCGAAGCATTGCACCAAATCCAGCATCCCTTGCAAGTCCAAGGGCTGGAAAGAGAGGCATCGGTATAGGCGGCTACAGACCAGCTATTTTCTGTTTCTGTTACACCGAAATAAGGAGTTCCGCTTTCGCATTTGAATGATAGATTCGGATAGTTCAAGCCGTTATTGCTATTGCAGGTAGCTTGGCCAGGGATTCCGGATAAAGCTGTCTCATTTGCTCCTGTGCAAAGTTCAATTGCCGCCTTGACGCTGTTCATTGACGTTTTATATGAGGCGACTGCCGCTCTCCTTTGCACCGAATCTGTCCAAAGCAAAAAAATAATCGCAACAGCCAAAATTGCAGCAATAGCCGCGAACAGCAGAAACTCTTTCGAGATAAAACCGTTTTTTCTTTTAAAATTTTTCATTGGTAAAAAATCACAAGTATTTTATCTTTGAATCCTTTAACTGATTTTCTATTTTTCTGTATAAACTCTACCACAAAAACCGGAAAATGGGAAGAAAAAACTGAATGAATCGACAGATTGGCTATCAAAAAATCAATCAACAATTCTATAAACAAAATATTGATTATAAATAGTATCAGTAAAAATCCTTTCAAAATTACCGTTATTATCCATTAGGTCGTTAAAGTTTTTTAAATCTTTAGAAGTTACAATATATCTTGATTTAAACATATCTTTTATCACATCCGCAACTTGATTCCCCTGTTTTTCATACCAATTTTTTTTACGATCATCCTTTCTCATTGCGTATTCTTTCTCCGTCATAAAATTATCGCATTTCTGCTCGAAACAGACATACCCGCTATTGGAAATATTCCACCATGCCCAGTACATTTTTGGATTATAATCATACAAAAATCTAGGTTCGATGCCGGCAATGTAATAATTGTTAGTATTATAGTAAAAAAGTGTGGGAAACCAGTTCCAGGAAGCATTGAAAACAACTTCTCCTTTTTGAGTATTGTTTTTCAGCCAAACCGCTGCGCCCTCGATAGCATCATAAGGTCCGCTAGTAGCAATCCGATCTCGAATAAAAAGCAGATTGGCAGAAAATAAATATATTACTGTTATTATGCCTCCGATCCATAATGATTTTTTGACTAGAGCATTGCTTATTTTGATGTAATTAAGAAAATAGTTGAAACTCATAACGATGTAAGCGGCTGAGAAAAAGACAAAAAAATCTCCGTTTCTCTGGCTCAAAAAAGTTCCCAAAAGAAATCCGACGGATAAAAAGAAGAGGGTTCCCTTAAGTGTTCTCTTATTATTTTCAAATTCGCTATCTTCAATAAATTCTTTCTTTTTTTCTCTAATATAGCGTAAAACTTCGAAAGCCACGGCCATTATCAATAAAGCGACTATCAAAGTGTTTGTTTTAATGAAATTCATAAAGTCAGCCGGGTATAATTCCGCTCCCTCCGAAATGTTAATTTTTTTCCCGATAAGCGTATCCTTGAACATTCCGAAATATATATCCTTCATAAAGGATAAAAAACCAGGAGCAAAGAGGCTTAAAGATACTAAGGCCAGAATTGTTCCCAGGAAAGAACTGGCAATTATTTTCCAATCGCGCTTATTTTTATGGTAAAAGGCATCAAACATAAAATAGATAGCCGCTACAGCCAGAGGAAAGAAAAAAGTAACACTATGCCAATAGAGATATAAAAATGAAAGGATAAATATTCCCACGTACTTTTTTTTGTAGAGGAAATAGAGTTCCAGGATGAGCAGTGCCGGGGCAAGCGCATAGGGACGCGTCAAAAAGAACCTCCAGATAGACATGTGGTTGATTACAGCAAAAAGGATTATAACCCAAAAGAAAGCGTTTTTTTCTTTAGTTTTTAAAAAGAAATAATAGAGCGTGGTGAACGAAGCGGAAGTGAAGAATATGGCGTATAGCTTAATCCCCAGAAATAATGGCTTCACGAAAGTAAAAGGAATTAACACTAGATAAAAAAGAAAGTTATAATAAACAAAATATTCCTGATTAATGGATATTTTCGAAAAATATAGCCAATGAAAATTTTCGAAGGCGCTTAATCCTTGGGTCCTTATCAACTCCGCGAAACGAATATGAAAAAAATGATCATCTAAGCTGACAAAGCGATTAATCGAAAGATAAACAAAAATAAAGAGAATCAGAAATAGAAAAAAAACCAGAATTATTTTCAAATAATCTCTGGCTTGAATATAGTCAAACAACTTTACGGAATAATTTTTCAGAGACTTCGGTATGGTGGCTCTCATTTTGACAAATTATATTTGATTATGCACCAAATTGCCTCTAGTCCGTCTTTCCAGCCGATTTTTTTCCCCTCTCCATAAGTCCTGCCGCTATAAGAGATTCCTACTTCATATACTCGGCATTTATTAAGCTTTACCAATCTAGCAATTCTCGCTGTAAATTCCGGCTCAAATCCGAATCTGTTGGATTTTAATTTATGGATAATTTGTTCTAAAATTTCTCTCGTAAAAACCTTATAGCAACTTTCCATATCGGTCAGATTCAAATCTGTCATCATATTGGAAAACATCGTCAGCAATTTATTCCCGATATAATGCCAGTGATGCAAAACTCCGTGCGGCCGTCCGTCTTGAAACCTGGACCCGTAAACAACATCCGCTTTGCCTTCCATTACTGGCATCAGAAGATGTTCATACTCTTGAGGATTATATTCCAAATCAGCATCTTGAACTATGATTACATCCCCGGAAACATTTTTAAACCCGGTTCTTAGGGCCGCACCCTTCCCCATGTTTATTGAATGAAAAATCACTTTATTTTTTTTCATCATTTCTTGCATTATTTCTCTGCTTCCGTCAGTTGAACAATCATCTATAATGATGATCTCCTTTTCTAATCCAAAAACAGGAGCCCGCTCCACATCCTCTACTATTCTGCTTATTGTTTTTTTCTCGTTGTAAACAGGAATGACTATGCTTATTTTTCTGATTTTCTCATTCATAAACAAGTATTTTCTGAATTGAAAATTTTATCTGCTTGCTGATGCATATGCAAATCAGCAAGCATAAAAAAACTCGATTCTTTGTTTAATTTTACGGGCAATTCGTATTGTCTAATCCGGTGACAGCAAGGCTCACGTTGGTACATCCAGTTATAGCAACCGACGGAGAAACCACCATAGTTGTAAATGTTCCATCAGCTGCGCATCCACCCCCCGAAGCTACTGTTACTCCTGTAGGAACATTGGTGTTGCCTACATTAGCAGAGGCGTTTCCGTCACAGAGAAGCAATCCTCCTGCAATCATAGAGCTCGCAGAAGAAACAAATGATGCTTTTCTTGCTTTATCTCTTGCGCTGCTCAAGCTTACCAGCACGATGCTTGCTAAAATTCCGATAATTGCAATAACGATCAATAGTTCGATCAGGGTGAAGCCTTTTTTCTTTTTTTTACTTGCTTTTTTCTTTTTCATATTTCACCGCCTTTCTAGTTTATTTCATTTTTATTATCTATTATCTAAATTCTTTGTTTTTATTATAACACAAATTCGCAACATTCCTTAAGCCTAAGGCTGAATTTAGAATTTCTATTGTATTTTATTCGCTACATCGTAAATTGGCATCAAAACTGCGAAAACCATGATTGCCACTCCGATTCCTAAAATAGAGATTAGAATCGGTTCAATCATTACAGAAATGTTTCTGGTCATCACATCCACTTCCTGCCCATAGAATATGGATAATTTTCGAAGAATCTCGGTTAATTTTCCCGTTTCCTCTCCGATTTTTATCATCCTTGAAATAATTGGGGGCATTTCAACGGCTCTGTCGAAAACGTTGCTGATATTTCCACCTCTTTTTACTTCTTCCGCGCACAGTAGGATTATTCTCTCAAAAACCGAATTTCCCACCACTTTACTTACTTCCTGAAGCGCGTTGACCATTGGAATTCCTCCGTCAATCAGAACAGCAAAATTGTCAGTAAATCTGGCAATATACACGTTTTTGAAAAAATTTCCAAAAACCGGCAATTTGATTTTAATTTGGTCCCATTCTTTCTCTCCCTCATCCGTTTTGATGTAATATAAAAGCATTCCAATAACTCCGAGAATCGCAATGAGAACCGCCCACCAGTAGCTATTCATAAAGTTCCCGATCGCCATCAAAAGCTCAGTATACCAAGGAATTGCCACTCCCATATCTTTTATAACAGCGCTAAGGTTGGGCAAAATAAAGGATATGACGATAAAACCGATAATAAAAGATGCTCCGATCACAAAAGCAGGATAGAAAAGAGCGCTTTTGACTTTTGAATTCCATTGGTAATTTTTTTCTTTGTTATCAGCAATATAGTTGATGACTTTCTGAAGGTTTCCGGAAATTTCTCCAGCACTGATCATATTCACTGTCAAGCGATCAAAGATCAGCGGATGCTTTCCCATGCTTTCTGAAAGAGACATCCCATCCTTGATATCTTCTTCTATTTCCCTGATTACCAACTTTAAATATTGGTTCTGCGCCTGTTCTTCAAGCGCCTGAAGAGAAGGAATAATCGGAACTTTAGCTTCGATCAAAATCGCAAGCTGCCTGAATAAAATAACCAGTTCTTTGGGACTTATTCCTTCCCAAATCCTCTTCAAATCTCTTATGAATGCCGGAATTTTATCTTTTCCTATAACAGAAACTGGAATCAGCCCTTTGCTTTGGATCACTTGGACAGCTATCTCCTTGCTAATAGCTTCTACTTCTCCTGTTTTATTTTTCCCCAAAGAATCCTTAGCTTTAAAAATGAAAATCATACCCAGTAGCAGTCCGCCCATAATTATATATGAAACTTACACAAAAATGGGAGAATTTTTAAAGATTTATAATCATTGCCCGGCGTAGTTAACCTTAGCGGATCACTACTGGGCACACATGAAAAAATTTTAAAAAATTATCTGATCAAATATTTGATCATTATTTTAATTTGTTGCCGACAATTACATTTCGAAAATCATCCTTGTTTTTAGCATAAACATAAGCATCTTCCACGGTAATCGATCCTCCTTGAACCAAGCTGAGGAGCGACTTGTCTAGGGAAATCATTCCATCTTTAAGAGACGTCTCAATTACATTGTCTATCTGGTATGCTTTATTTTCTCGAATCAGGTTTTCTACAGCATGATTTTTAAGCATAATCTCAACTGCCGGCAACCTTCCTCCTCCAATTCTCGAGATAAGCCTTTGAGAGACAACCCCCAAAAGAACATTAGCTAATTGACATCTCATCTGATTCTGTTGGTAAGAAGGAAAAACATCCACTATCCTGTCTATGGTCTGGGAGCTGTCATTAGTATGGAGGGTTCCCAAAATTAAATGCCCGGTTTCTGCTGCTGTCATTGCAGTTGCAATTGTATCCAAATCTCTCAGTTCTCCAATCATAACCACATTGGCATCCTCACGAAAAACGGCTCTGAGTGCAGTACTAAAAGACTTTGCATCCTGGCCAATTTCTCTTTGACTGATTATCGACCTGTCCTGAATATAAACACATTCAATTGGATCCTCAATGGTGATTATGTTTTTTTCCTGATTATGATTTACATAGTCAATCATTGCTGCAAGAGTTGTTGATTTTCCATGTCCCACCGGACCGGTAATCAAAATAAGTCCCTGAGAAAAATTCATAAGATCGCAAAGAGAAGCCGGCATATTTAATTCTTCCAAAGTTCTGATTTTTTCAGAAATAAGACGCATTGCAATACCAATATATCCTTTTTGAAAAAAAACATTGGTTCTGAAACGGACTTTGTCTTCAAAATTATAAGAAAAATCGACTTGCCCGTCCGCTATCAATTTTTTCTTATTGCTCTCGGTTAAAAGCACATCGCTAAGCGCTTGTGTATCCTCTGGAGTCAAGATGCTGTCTTGAGATAATGGATACAGTTTTCCATCCAGGCGCATTGTCGGATACCTGGCAACGCCCAAATGAAGATCAGATCCATTTTGTTGAGCTACTGTTCTTAAAAGGCTTTTTAACCTTTGTTCTTCGTTTGGCATAAATTTTTAGATACTAAGAATGTCCATTTTTGTTTTTTCAGCTTTCCGTCAAAACAACCTCACAACCCTCGCTGCTTATTTGTGTCTGGCGTATGTCAGACACAAAAGTATCATCCTCAATTAATAATATCGTTTTTTGTCGCCTATAACTTCAGTTTCTTAGTTTAAGATGAAAAATTCTGAATCCTAGCTTATATGTCTTCCACTTCTCCTCCGATATTTAAATTTCCTTTCGTCACCCTGTCCACTTCCGACATTTCAATAATTCCTTTCAAAACCTTTAGGATTCCGTCCTGCCTAATCGTAATCATTCCTTCCTTTTTCGCTTGAATTTTAAAATCCTTCTCGTTTCCTCCTTTTCCTGTTATCAAATCTTTTATTTCGTCGCTTATTTCTATGACTTCAAAAATTGCAATTCTTCCCTTAAATCCAAGGTTGTTGCATTCTTCGCATCCTCTCCCTCTATACAATCTAATTTTTTGGGATAGATCAACTTCATATTTTTTCAATTCTTTTTCCGGTATTTCGGCCAATTCTTCTTTTATCTTATTAGAAAATTCTTCCGAAATATCAGCCTCTTCCTTGCAGTTTTCACAAATTTTTCTCACCAAGCGCTGAGCCGCGACTACCCTCAGCGACGAGGAAAGAAGAAAGGGTTCAACTCCCATATCAATCAACCTCGGAACGGATCCAATCGCATCATTAGTATGCAAAGTGGAAAAAACGAGATGACCAGTAAGCGCCGCATGTATTGCAAGTTCTGCGGTTTCATTGTCCCTAATCTCTCCTACCATTATAACATTGGGATCTTGGCGCAGAATTGAGCGAAGACCGTTGGCAAAAGTATATCCTATTTCTGGCTTTATCTGGCTTTGATTAATTCCACTGATATAATATTCGACTGGATCTTCAAGAGTCACGATATTTTTTTCTTCCTGATTTAAAATTTTCAAAAATCCATATAAAGTTGTTGATTTGCCTGACCCTGTCGGACCGGTAATGAGAATTATGCCGTATGGATCCCTGATTCTTTTGTTAAAAATTTCATAATTTCTTCCGAGAAGCCCTAGGGATTTAAGATCGAATACTTGACTGCTTCTGTCCAAAACACGCATAGCTGCTTTTTCTCCTTCAACCACAGGAAAAGTGGAAACTCTAAAATCAGTTATATCGCCTCCTTCTTTTATTTGAAATCTTCCATCCTGAGGCTTTCTTTGCTCATCTATTTTTAAGTTGGAAAGTATCTTAATCCTGGAAATTACTGCTTTCCCCACCTCTTTAGGAATATCGAGAGATGAGTGAAGAACTCCATCAACCCTGAAACGAACCCGATACTTGTCATCCAATGGTTCAACATGGATATCGCTTGCTCTTCCCTCAATGGCATGTTTCACAATAACTTCCACCAGTTTTGAAACTGGCGCGTCTTGAATTATATCTTTTACATTTTTTCCCTCTCCCCTAATAATCTTCAGCTCTGCATCCTCTTTTTTTAGTGAAGTTTCTGCTTCCGCTGCCGCCTTTTCTGGACTAGCATAGAGTTTCAGCATTTCGCCCATTCTCGAAACGGATGTGAGATAGATTTCTGTTTTGAGTTCTTCTCTCCCTGTTATAAAACGAAGAACATTCAGAGCCTCGATGTCATTCACGTCAACCATCGCCACCCTAACTAAATCATTTTCTTTGTCAAAAATAATCATCTGATGCTTAACGGCCAGCTTATCAGGAATTATGAATAAAATATCCTTGTCTATTCTGCTAGGAATTTTGTACAAATAAGGAACTCCGGACTCTTTGGCTTTTTTAGAAAGTTCTGATTCTTCCGCATCTTTTTTTTTGCTTCGATCATCATTCATGTTCATGTTCGGTGATAGAATTTTAATTAATTAGGGAAGAAACGGATTGGCTTTCCCCCTTTGCCCCGTATCCAGCACTGGAATTTTGCGCGCTATTAGTTCATTTATTTTTGAGTAAGAATCAAAATTAAAGCTACTTTGGGAAAAGACAGAAGATAAACCGCTTTCTGCTTGATTAATGTATGGCATATAGCCAAATTTTATTTCCGCGTTAGTGGCAAGTTCGTCTCCTCCTGCTTCATTTACGGCAGCCTTCGAAATGGACAATAAGTTTATCCTATTGATTATTTCCATTTTGTGTATTTGACTCAGAAAAATCTTTATATTTTCATACTTCCCGGAAAAAATTACATCGACAATGGAAAATTTAATTGTTGGAGTTGCCGTATAGGTACTCGTTTTTCCTGGAGCAATTGAAGTGGCGGCTGTAGGCTGGCCGCTTATTTTATCATCTGCTATGGAAATATTCAGCAAATTTACTCCTGAGTCACTTGCAAGATAATTTAGCCCATTGACTATTTTTTCTTCATCTTTAGAGGAAGGTACAAAACTTGAAATGAAATCTTCTTTATCTTTGTTTTTATCCAGAGAAGCGACAAGAACTGCAACGTTATCTTTCTTGACCGAAGTTGCATTTAAATTTTCCTGGCTTTTTTTAACTTCACCCATTTTTAATTGAATATCCACGACAACTGGCCAAATATACCAAGTAGCAACTATAACGGCGATTAATAAAGCAAATGGGGTTAGAAAAATTTTTAGGCGCATATTTATTTCTTTTTTAATTTTGGTTTTCAGATTAAAACCAAATAAAAAAATATTAAAATTATGAATTAAATTATTTCTTCATGATAACCATGATGCTTCCGTTTTCATTCCTTAAGGTCTTATCCATTTTCAAATCTCTGAAATAGCTTGAATTTTTAAAACTGAGCATCTGCCTGGCTACCGTGTTAAAATTATCCGCTAAGATTGTTAGTTCTATCCCGCTGGAAGAATACACAAGAGAATTGACGCTCGCTCCACTCACCATCAAGGATTCCAGCTCTTTCAAATAGTTGTCATAATTTTCCTTGGAGCTGAGCTCCTTGAGTCCCAATTCCATTCTTCTTTCAAAATTGACTATCCTATCAACATTTTTCCCGCTTAAGTTGCTCACTTCTAATTTGTTTTCTTCTATTATTTTTTCATTCTTATTCTTAAGGTATGCTAAGTATAATTTTGCGCCTATTAACAATAAAAAAATTCCTATTAAAACTACCGCGGGAAAAACAAAAGCTTTTCCCAAAACAAATTTTTTGTTTTGAGAATCGTTTTTCTCGACTGATTCCAAGAGATTTATGTTGGTCATAAAATAATGCTATCCGCTCACATTTTTTTTAAAATGTAAAGAGCGGAAAATATTTAAAAATTAATTTTTATTTTTTAATTCTTCTATGCCCCTAAAGGCCAACCCCAAGGCGACAGAGAAAGAACTTCCTATTTTTTCCACAAAGGGACTGATTTTCTCATTATAAACAACCTTGCTCCAGGGATTTCCTATTCTAGCTTGAATTCCAATCTTTTTAGAAAAATACTGGTCAATTCCTTTTAACTTCGAAGATCCTCCTGAAAGGATAACAGAATCAATTCTGCTATTTTCTCCTTCTTTCCCTCTGTAAGCATTGATTATTCTTAATGATTCATTAGCAATCATGTCTAAAACAGGAATTACCAGTGATATTTCCCTACTATTCAGAAGTTCCTTGTTTTCCTTTTTCAGCTCCTCTGCTCTTTGTTTCGATATATTCAAGCTCTCGGCGATAGTTTTAGTGATTTCGCTTCCCCCGCCTTCAATATTTCTGTTTACTCTTATCATTCCTTTTTCTACCAGAACTATATTAGTCATTCGAGACCCGATATCAACAATCAGAAAACAGCCGGAATCGTTGCCAACTATTGCTCTTACTAGAGAAAAAATTTCCAATTCAACATTTTTAACATTAAGTCCTGAATTGTTAACTATATTTCCGCATCTTATAACTTCCCTCTTTGGAGCCGCAACCAGCAAAATTTCTTTTCCTTTAGCGTCAGACTCGGTTTTTTCTGAATTTTCTTTCGGTAGGGATTCATTTTGCTTTTCGGGATTCTTTTTTTCCCCGACAATTTCCCAATCAACAGCCACTTCATCAATAGAATTGGGAACATACTTCTTGGCTTCAAACGTAATAGCTTTTTCCAATTCCTCATCGCTCATAGCAGGAAAGTTTACGCGAGTAACAAGCCCGCTAAAACCCGGCAGAGAAATATAAGCATCCCGAGATTTCAGCCTCATCGACTTTACCAGCTTTTGAAGATATTTTTGAAGCTTTTTATCGTAAACATTCTTAGTTTCCGTAGCAACAGGCTTCAGTACAGATGAAGCATTGATAAATCCCAAATCAATCCAGCCATAATTTTCCAAGTATGTTTTTTGATTCTTAAGGAAGAGTTCTACTATTTTGACCTCCGATGTTCCAAAATCAACTCCTATCGAATATTTTTTTGCAGACCCGAATAATTTAAACATTTTATTTTTGTATTATGTTTCCTTGTAACTCGAAACAAAACTTTTAGCTTTTAACCTGCTAAAAATTTATTGCTTTCGATTAAATAATAACATATTTTTCAAATCAAGGCAAAAGTTGTCCACAGAACAATTTAGTCGTTGAGCCAGTGATTTATTGCTAAGCCATTCAGTAAAATTAAGATGAATAACGCGTATACACGCAATGGCTACTGTTTGAATGACTAATGACCGGCCATGTTTGACCTTAAGTCTTTATTGAAATAGAATATTATTACAATATTGCTGTATTAAACTATGTTATGTTCGAATCAAAAATATCTCAAAAATTGACATTTCACGCTAAAAAATGCCTCATGGAGGCCAAGGATTTGGCACAAGAGGAAAATTCTCCCGAAGTAAGGTTAAAACACTTGTTTTTTTCTATCTATCTCGAAGAAGGATGTCTGGGAAGTGTTATCTTGAAGAATATGAAGATAGAAAAAGGTTATTTTGATAAGTCGAATCTCATTCCAAAAAAAGAAAGAGGGAGACATATCGAAAAAGAAATTCACGAATTAAAATTTTCTCAAGAGATTATATCTGTCATAACCAAGGCCTACTCCCTTGCCAGCAATTTTAATTATCCGTATGTAGGAACCGAGCACCTGACATATGCCATACTCGAAACCAAGAACAAAGAAATATCCGGAATTATCCAGAAGCCAAGCATGGAAAATGAAAAAGGCTTTGAAAATATAATCGGATCGCCAATCGGCGGCGATGTGCTTGCTAATTTATCAAAATTTTTCGATCTCCCGGAAATAACGCTTTCCAAAAACAAAACTGGCAACGCAAATTCCACTCCCTATTTAAATCAGTTCTGCACAAACCTCAATGAGGAAACCGTCAAAAGAGATGAAACAATTGTGGGAAGAGAAAAGGAAATTGAAAGAATTATCAATATTTTAGGGAGAAAAAATAAGAACAATCCGGTTCTCATTGGAGATCCCGGCGTCGGAAAAACCGCTTTGGTTTCAAAACTTGCCCAAAAAATAAATTCCGGAGAAGTACCAAAAAACTTAATCGACAAGAGAATCCTCTCTTTGGATATGGCCCTAGTTGTCGCCGGAACAAGCTTTCGGGGAGAATTTGAAGCCAGACTCAAGGAAATAATCCGTGAGGCTTCAGCCGATAAAAATGTTATTCTCTTTATCGATGAAATTCACAATGTTGTGGGAGCCGGAAACCTGAGCGGCAGCCTGGATGCCGCCAACATTCTGAAACCCGCTCTCTCCAAAGGAGATATTCAGTGCATTGGGGCAACCACGCTTTCCGAATACAAAAAACATTTCGAAAAGGATCCGGCTCTGGAGAGAAGGCTCCGGCCGCTAAAAGTAAACGAGCCGAACGCCGAAGACACAAAAAAAATCCTGGAAGGAATCAGGGAGAGCTTTGAAAAATTCCACAGTGTTAGCATTTCGAACGAAGCGATAGAGCAGTCGGTAAATTTAAGCGCCAAGTATATCAACAATCGTTTTTTCCCGGACAAAGCCATCGACCTCATCGATGAAACATCTTCTGCTATCAGAAACAACGTAAAAATCCTGGATTTTACAAAAAAAATAAAGGTTCTTGAGATAGAAAGAGAAAAAATAATTGAACGAAAAAACAATCTTGTCAGTCAGGAAAACTATGATGAAGCGCTAAAATTTCGCCAGGAAGAAAAAGAACTTTCTGAAAAGATAGACGCGCTCAAGAAAAAACAGACTGAAACGGAAAAAGAAAAAACAATAATTATAAAAGGATCCGATATTGCCGCAACTGTTTCCCAAATAACCGGAATTCCCTTGGGAAAAATAATCCTGCAAAAATCCAAAACTAAGATAAAAAACCTGGAAAAAGATTTGAAGTCAAAAATAATCGGGCAGCAAGAAGCTTTGAAAAAAATAGCCGGTATTCTTATTCGCTCTTCATCCGGAATTGCCAATCCGGATAGGCCTTTAGGATCATTTTTGTTTCTTGGACCAACTGGCGTAGGCAAAACCCTTACTGCCAAAATTTTGGCCCAGGATTTCTTTGGAAGCCCCCAAAATTTGGTGAGAATCGATATGAGCGAATTCATGGAAAGGCATAATGTTTCCAGACTTATTGGCGCTCCAGCGGGATATGTCGGATACGAAGAGGGAGGAAAGCTAACCGAAAAAATCAGGCACCAGCCTTATAGCGTTGTGCTTTTTGACGAAATTGAAAAAGCCCATCCTGACGTTTTCAATATTCTTCTTCAAATCCTGGAAGATGGAGCTTTGACTGACGCCGAAGGAAAAGAAATTAATTTTAAAAATACGGTTGTCATCCTTACTTCCAACCTCGGAACTTCCGAATTTACTTCTTCCGCCCGAATTGGATTCAAGTCCAAATTGAAAAAATCCGGCAATAATTTCGAAGAAATAAAAAATAGAGTTCTCGAGGAATTGAAAAGGCAGATGAAACCGGAAATAATCAACCGTCTGGATCATATTGTCGTGTTTAATCCCCTTGGAGAAAAAGAGATTGAGAAAATCACAAAATTGGAGTTTGAAAATCTGAAAAAGCGATTAAAAATACAGGGAATAGAATTTTTCTATTCTAGTAAATTAGCCGGATTTATTGCCAAAAAAAGCCTGGCTTTTGACCAGGGAGCAAGGCTTATCCGAAGAAATATCCAGGATTTGGTCGAAGACAAAATAGCCCGTGCGATAGTTGAAGGAAGAATTAAAAACAATGAGATTGCTCTGGATGTTGAGGATGATAAAATAGTAATAATATAAAAAAATATAAATTTTAAATTACTAAATATTTAAAAAATTATTCATTTAGATTTGATTTAAAATTTAGCCTTTAAAATTAAAACCTTACAAAAAACAAAACAAGCTATCCTGGATACCCTATTCCCTATTTCTTGTATAGGTTGCGGTAAAGACGGAAATTGGCTTTGCGAAAATTGTTTAAATAAAATATCTCTCGAAACAGAACAACTTTGTCCGTATTGCGAAAGTAAAATTACTCCTAACGGCTATACTTGCTTTGATTGCAAGGAAAAAGATTCTTTGGACGGCCTCTTGGTTGCGGCTTCATACAAAGACAAAGCGGTTTCCAGCGCTGTCCATCTTTATAAATATCGTTTTGTCGAGGATTTTTCCCGGATATTGGGAGATATCATGCTGAAATCAATCCGTGATTCGGAACTTCCTCTTCCGGATGTTATTATTCCCATCCCCCTTCACAAAAGAAGGCTTCGCTGGAGAGGATTCAATCAATCAGAATTGATTGCCAAACGCATTTCTGAAAAAATAACTCCCGGATTTCCTATTTCAATAGAAAACAACTTGCTTGAAAGATTCCGTTATACTCATCCGCAAATGGAAATAAAAAATCAGGCAAAGAGAAGAAAGAACATCGAAAAAGCTTTTAAAATTCCAGGGGATAAGCCGGAATTGGTAAGAAATAAAAGGATCCTTTTGGTCGATGATGTCGCGACAACCGGAGCCACGATTTTCGAATGCGCTAAAACGCTCAAAAAATCCGGCGCTTCCGAAGTTTTCGCCGTCGTCGTCGCCCGGCAAGGATGGAGATAATATGAAAAAAATGGAAATGCTAAGGAATTATGATGAGTTAATAAAAGAAGAGGTTGATAGGATTATAAGAACTTACCCGGAAAGACTCAAAGATGCTATTAGCATATTTGAAGAAACGCAAAAAATATTAGAGGAAGAAGGAGCGACTGATCCGGAACTCAAAGAGCTTCTCCCCTTGAAAGTTATGGAAACTATTAGAACGAAAGGAAAACATGGAACGTTTAAGGGATCGGAAGACGAAACGTATTCAATGTCAAGATATGCCAAGGAGTCGAAAGGATCAGCCGGGAGCAGATATGACGCCGAGGAAAGAAACAGAGAAAGAGAAGATGACGAACGCAAAGACTCAATTCCAGCATCGGAAAAGGAAGAAACAAAAGATCCTGAGTAAGAACTTCCAATAAAAAAAGGCTCCACCATTTGGTAGAGCCCATGTTACATGTTGTGATCATGTTGTGATCATTTCGCGGCAACGACGGAGTTTTTTTCAAACGGCCATCCATGTTCCCGCAACGCGCTC
>Ga0214473_10000520_pt1 | contig 54183 bp, 84 predicted proteins | sample RVTome_7_FD_203509 | JGI IMG/M metagenome (GOLD analysis project Ga0214473, IMG submission 203509) | Soil microbial communities from uranium-contaminated site in the Upper Colorado River Basin, Wyoming, United States - RVT98D197 | ecosystem: Environmental > Terrestrial > Soil > Contaminated >... | reverse complement strand
GCGTCTTCGTGCGTCCAGCGGCCCGATTCCGCATCAGCCTTAATCTTGCTCAGCTTCATCGCTCCTCCTTCGGCTCCGGCTCGTCGGGCAGCGCGCGGATCGCCTTGACGTATTCACCCTGGATTTTTCCGCCGTCCAACTCCGGCACTACTGCCCAGAACGCTCTAACATCGTTGCTGATTCTCGCCGGATAGTGCGCCCCGACAAACTGCGCCACCCTCTCCCGCATCTCCCTCTTACCCTCGCGGCGGTGCTTGAGGACGAAGGCGACCAAAAGCAAGACGTCTGCGAAGTGAGGCTCTCCGTCGTCGCGCAGGTCCAGGGGCATGTTCTCCTTCAGCCAGGCTCGGCATGCCGCCTCTACCAGATCATCAGCCACGCTTCACCTCCTCCGGCTCGTCGGGCGGCTCTGAGATCAATCGGTATCCTGTGCTCGTCGGCCGAAAGCGGCGTAGCCGGATGAGAGTCGTTCGTCTCGTCGGCTTTCCGCCGTACAGCACTTCACACAGGGCAAAGATCCTATCCACTTCGATCACCCTCACCGAACGCCGCCCTCGCTGGCGCTTGTCGTTGTCCTCCCAGACCTAGCCTACGCGGACGTCCGGGAGTTCTGCCAGACGCTTCAAGATCATCGCTTCACCTCCAGCCGCGCTTCCGTGGCCTGCACCATCACATCCACCCCTGGCCCGAATCGACCATCGGACAACTCCACCGCCAGCGTCCTCGCGGCGGCGGCGGCCCACTCCCATGGGTCCCGATCACTGTTCCCGCGCACGATCACTTCGAGCACGATCAGTGTCGGCTCCATGCGGGCTGGGGTCACGATCGTCTCCGCGCCCTGAACACCGGCCGCGGCTGTTCACGGTACCAATCCGGCTTGGCTATGAGCCTCAGCCGCCGAGTCCACGTCGGCCGATGCGCTTCCTCCATCCCGGTCCACGGTTCCTCGCGCTGCCACGGATGACGATCCTGTTCCTGACGCTGCCACTCTCGTTGAGCATGCAGCCGCATCCGCCTTGACTCGGCCTTCTCAGCCTCGCGGGCCACGATCCAGATCGTAGCGGCCAACAGCGCCAAGAACCAGAGCATTCACTCCTCCTCGAGAAACGAGGCCAACGTCTCCTCGAGCATGTTGCTCAGCACCGTCCACGACGGCACGAACCCGTTAGCCTCGTGGTGCCGCCGGAGATCATCCCGAAGTCCCTCGACCTGGGTCTGCACGTCGCGCAGCCGCACGTACAGCACCGGCTCCACCTTCGCATTGACGGTGGACATGGCTCCGAGGGAGAACGCCGCGAGCATCCCCTCCTTCCGGTCCCGGTAGGCCCGAGGGTACTCCCGTACGTCGCCGTCTTCCTCGATCACGGTCACACAGCGCATCATGTCCTCCTAGGCCAGAGCCTTTCTCCAGTGCTCGACAGCCTTCTCAACGGGACGCCTGTAATACAGCAGCGACCGCGACGGCTTGTCCGTGTCCTTGATCGCCCGCAGCACGATGGCCAGGGGGATCTCGGCTTCAATCCACCGACGAACCAAGTCCCACTCGGCGGGGCTCATGATCCGCCCGCCACCCGCTTCATCCCAAACCGCCTGGGCATAGGCTTGGGCCTGCTCAGCAGTCAAGGTCATGAGCGCCCTCGTCCCTTGGAATCCAGCATGGCCTCCCGTGCCCTTCGATCCTGGTAACGTTGCTGGCGCTCCACAGCCGCCGCTCTTGAGGCGAGCCTGCGATATTTTGAGTGGGAAACGACGCGCCAGTAGCCTTCCTCGGTCTTCACGATGCGACGGCCCTCTTCCGAGCGGTTGCGACTCTTCGCATCTGGCGAGGCGAGAATCTCAAAGGCGAGCTCTGCTTCGTCGTCGCTGATCCGCATGAGCCCAGCAACCGCACTTGGCTGGAGCTTGCTCACGCCGTAGCGGTCGCACGAGGCGAGAATAAGCGTCCAAACGGCGACGACGGTCGGGCCCTTCTGGAGCACGGTGCTCGTCAGCATCCCGTCGTCAAGAGGGGTCCATGGCATCCCTACCTCCAAGCGCGTCCATCCTAGCATGACCGTCAGTCTCCGTCAATCGTTCACACCCAGACCGTCAACGCTCGTCAACGAACGTCAGCCCTTTGGTGTTGGCGTTGGAGCAGATGGTGTTGCTTTGGAGATGGTCCGTTGCCGTATAAACGAACATCCCTTTGAGAGATCAAGTAGATAGAGGGAAGCCTACAAAAAGACGGCTCGGGGAAGTTACGCACTCGTCGCCTCCGGACTTCGTCCATGCCGGCGTCTCCAGCTTCTCCGGCCGATCGCACGACGACGGGCCAAGTGCTCGTGATCGTCGTCCAACGTACCGACATGCAAGCACTTACCTGCCTCGTCGAACACGCCCCAGCGATGTCGCTCACCGTGGACCGCGCAGGTCGGCACCTCGTGGCCCACCTTGCTCAGGACCCACGAAAGCTCGTTACGGCACTCCAGGCAGCCGCGGTAGGTGGTCACGGGGCCTCTAACGTGGCGAGGGCGGCGCGCGCCTTCGTGATCTCACGGAGTGCCAATGCGGCGCGGCCTCTGTCCTCCTGTTGGATGTTCACGCCCATCCCGCCAAGCGGTTGCGCCCACGCACGCAGGCTGCGCTCGGCCTCAGTCATGGCGTAGGCCGACTGTTCCACTACCGCAACGAGGGCGAGGATGCGCTTGGCCTGCCTCAACTCCGTGCAAAACTCGTCAAGTGTGCGCGCTCCGGAACAATAGTCGCAACTGTTGTGCCTGCTCTTCTCGGCCTTGGCGTCGGCCCTGATCTCGTCCAATATCATGGCCGCTCTTTCACCTCGAGGCCCTCTGTCGTCTCCTCGATCTTGATCCACTCCATCCGGTCGCTCGACGCCAACGACTGCCGCACGGACTCGAGGGACTCCCCAAGAACAGTCGTAGCCTCCACGATCCGCTTGGAGCGGTAGATCAGGAACTCCCGCAACGGAGGCAGCGCAGCGGTCTGGCTCTCGGCCATGCGCATCGCATCGGCCTGGTTCGTTCCACACGTCGGGCAGTTCTTACAACCCGATGAGCGGATCCGCCCGCAACAGGTCCATTCTCCAACGCGCAACACACCGCGCAACGCCCCAGGTATGGCGCTCATAGAGGATCCACCACTTCGAACCCGGTCACTTCCGGCTCCACATCCGTAACGGGGATGGTTTGAGCCGCGTTGAACTTGGTCAGCCAGTTGAGGCTGGCCGTGTCTGTTCCGTTCCGATCACACATCGTCTGCCAGTGAGCGGCACTCACGATACTCGCGGCGGCCAGCAACGTGAGCCCCTGGTTCATGGCCTCGGCGGCGAGGTCCGTGTAGTACCGCTTAAGCTTGGCGGCCTTCCACGAAAAGTGCCGGTCGATCTTCTCCCCGACGTAGGCCCGAAGATCCGGTTTGACTACGGCGAGCCCGAAAGTCATCGTGCCTCCAGCGGCTCAGACATGAGCATGTCGGGGCGTTCGTCCTCGCGCAGCCCAGCACCGAGCGCCGCCTGCCGGTAGAACATCACGAGCGTCCGCCCCTCCTCGGCCAGGGTGATGCACTCCTGCCAACCGGAGATGGCAACAGCGAAGTCGATAGCAAGCTCGTGACGCGCTGCCCGCCCATCAGCTAGGCCGCGCTCGAGGCCCAAGCGGTAGCCGGCGACCAGCGCCGCCGAGATTGACACCGCAATGCCAACGGCTTCTATTGCCTTCATAGCTCCTCCATTCCGAAAGCAGCATTGACCATCTCCGCAAACTTCGCACGCTGAGCGTCCCCGGCGGCGGCCCTGGCGGCGTCACTGGCGGCGTCCCTGGCGGCGTCACTGGCGGCGGCCCAGGCGGCGTCACCGGCGGCGGCCCAGGCGGCGTCACTGGCGGCGTCCCAGGCGGCGTCCCAGGCGGCGTCACCGGCGGCGGCCCAGGCGGCGGCCCAGGCGGCGTCCCCGGCGGCGGCCCTGGCGGCGTCACTGGCGGCGTCCCGCAGGTCCTCGCGGCCCGTCTCCAGATACTCGCGCACCACCGCAGGTGCGTCCCACAGATGAATGACTTGCAACGCGCACCACCGCGCGAACTCGCGCAGCAGCGCCGTCGCGTCGACCCGCCTGACGATCCGGCGCCGCCGCGCCACCAGCTTGTCGCCCTGCTCCTCCACCACGCCCTCGACGTCCACCAGGCACAGCGTCGCGCCCGGAGCGTACTGTAGGGCGTCGAACGGGTGCAGAGAGGCGTGCAGCCCGCTCTCACACATCACCATCGGGCCCTCGTGCTCCAGCCACTCGCCATCCGCCGGCACCGCACGGCCGTCACGCAACGTCTCGGCCACAAAGTGATAGGCTCTCATGCTTGCCTCACAATCTCGAATCCGTTGGACTCGCAGAACGCAGCCATCCACCGCGCCTCGTCCTCTTCGACGGCCTCTTGGTGCAGGATCTCCATGAGCTCGGCGCACCGCTTGCACTCGCGCCGTTCCTCTGGCGTCGGATGCATCTCCGCTATCTGGCTCTCGATCTGCGTCCGAAGCGTGGGGCCGCTCACTTACCGCTCCCGAAGATCGGGTGCGATTCCAGCAGAGCCCAGGCGGCGCTGATGGCGTCGGCCGTGAACTTCTGGTTTGGGTTGTCCGTCTTCAGAATGTCCTTGAGCAAATCGGTGCTCGCCGTGGGGTCGCCCGTGATGCGACGGCACTCGGCCACCAACGCCTGGAGATCCGTCCGTCCGCGAGTCCCTCGCGTCGGTATCGCGGCCTTGTTCGTCGTGAACTCCGCAGCCGCCGCTGCTGCGCCAGCCTCGCCCGTGACCATCGTGGAGAAGCCCTTCTTGCAGTCCATGCAATACCAGCCCTCGCCGTACTTGCTGGCGATCACCGGCTTCGTCTTCTCGCATCGTGGGCACGGAGTCTTGGGACCGGCTGTCTTCTCCTGCCTGCGCTCCGTTCCCTTCTCGGCCGCAGCGGCATCGTCGTCTTCCTCGGCCGCGATCCCGAGCAGCGCGCTGATCGCGTACCGCCGGGCGTAGGTGATGGCCGACCCCATCTCCTGGGGCCGTTCGTACGTGGCCAGGGGATAGCGAGACTCGAGCCACTGACCGGAGGAGTGCAGCAGGCGCGTGAGCAACCATGGGTGATCGTCGTTCCACGTCATGGGCTGCACGAGGGCGAGACCGTTCTTCGTCAACGGCCCGCGCACGGCCTCGAGCACCGAAGCCAGGTCCGCGTAGGTGTAGGAATACGAACCTTTCTGGCTCTCGATCTTGGCCGTCTGGTCTTTCTTGACGCTCGGGAACTCGGCCTGCGCCTTGGCGAGCGCCGCGGCAAGCTCCCCGATCTCGGCACTCTGAGTCGGATGCGTGACCGCTTGCGTCTCCGACGTTTCCTGTGCTACGTTGTTCATGTGGTTTGTCTCCCTTCAACCATGGGCCAGCGGGGCGGCATCCCTCGCTGGCCTCGTTTCTTTCAGTCGAGGTCTTCGGCCCAGATGTCTTCGGCCCACATGTGATCCCTCACCGGGCCGACGAGCGATTCCGAATAGTCTACCTTCGGCTCCTGCGCGGCCGGGACCGGGACGGGGCCAGGGCACCGAAGCCAGTTGAGCGTACCCACGTGGGACAGCCCGCATTCGTAGCACTGACGGCTGTGGGGCTCGAGGCGGTCTGAGTATCGGCCGTTGACGTCGGTCACTTCTTCCTCCTCCAGCGTCGTGGCTTGTCGTACTTGGGATCACCGCACCGAGGGCACCGCCGCGGCCGGCCGGCGCGTCGAGGGAACCACACGTGATCGCATCGGATGCACTCGACTTCGACCACGGTAAGCTTGCGAGCCATTCAACCCCCTACTGGAATATAGTACATCATACGGTATAAGTCAAGCTCAATCACAGCGACACCTCAACCTCTCCAGGCTCAGGGATATAGCACCCGTTCTCGGCCCCGAAGCGCTTGACCTTGCTCACGTACTCCGAGAACTCCAGCGTGTCCAAGACGGTCGTGCTCCCCGGCGCGGAGAGCACCTCGCCACTCGGCAGCTTGGACTCCCGTCGAGGAAGGAACATGTCCTTCATGGCCTCGTGGATCTCCTCCGGGTCGTGGCCACTCCAGGCGGCCAGGTAGGTGTAGCAGACCCAGAGGTAAGCGTTAGCCGTCAGGCTGCGAGCCGCCTTCCGCGCCTGGACCGTGACCCAAACCTCTTTGCCCCGCAGCCCAGAGACCCGAGTGCGCCACACGACCGGATCGGAGATTCTCAGTTCCCCCTTGTCCGTGACCACGGCCGCGAAGCGAGGGACTATCACGTCAGGCCCCCAAGCTTCTCCTCGAGCTCGGCCACGAGGAACCGAATCCGGCGAACTATCGAAGCCGCGTCCTGCGGCTTCTGAGTCTCTCGCACCGCCGTCTCCACCGTCGAGAACCGATGGCCACTCTCGCAGACGCGCCGCCTGCGGATGTAGTCACTCGCCCGCACCCCGCGGCTGTCCACGACGTGTGATGCCGGGCTGCCGCACGTCGGGCAGGCGATGGCGGACGTTGGGGTCCGAGGCATCAGCGGCCCTCGGCCTTGTCGATGGCGGCCACAGCCAACGCCTTCATGTCCTCGATCGTGTTGGCGGCGTGTTCCAGAGGATCGCGGCTAAAGCGTCCTTCGCCCTTGGCAATCTCGTGCAGCGCCGCCAGCATCTCGGGGGCCGCAGCGACCAGCCGGGCGTTGGCGTAGGATACAGCCAGAGCCTCCGATCCTTCGCAACCGCGGACGGGCAAGTGGGCCACGGTGGCCATCCCCTCAGCGGAAATGCCCCACCCGCGATGATGGTCCATCCCTTCATTCTCCGGATCGAAGATCCACGGTCCCGGCGTGTGCTTGCTCATTTCTCCTCCGCGGGACCTTTGGCCTTGGCAATGGCGGCGTTGAGCGCGGTCCAGGCTTCGTGGTCGTCATCACCGAGAAAGTTCACGTCTGGATGTAAGTTCTGACGGGAGAAGTTGAGAGCGGCGAGTTTCGCGGCATAGAGCAAATCCGGGGCCGCCGCGATCAGATGAACGATCTGTTCATAGGTGCCCCACGGCAGGCGGACTATCACGGTGCCGGACTTCTCGTTAACCACGTCCCAAGCATTCGGATCGTTCTTGGGACGTATCGCCTTCCATGCTCCAGGCGTAGATCCACTCATCACTCCTCCGCGTGGCTGTAAGTCAACTCCGCTTCCTCCAGCCCCTTGCGGTTTTCCTCCGCAACCCGCTTCATGCGCTCGAACGTCTGGCGCACGAATCCGAGGGATTCCCGGTTGAGCGTCCCGTCGTCGTCCAGCCGGTCCACGGCCTGCTTTAGAGCGGCCACGTAGCCGGCGAAATACGCATCACGAACGGCGGTGATCTTGGTCATCGCTTGGCCTCAAGCTCCTCCGCTATCTTCCGCAGCCGCAGTACGAGGTTGGTCCGGATGTCCTCGAACATGGAGCGGTCACCGCCGAACGTGCAGGCATCGCGGAGGTTCGTCTTTGCCCGCCGCGCCGCCGCCTCGGCCTGATACGCAGCCTCCTCCGTAGAAAGCACGAGCGAGGCGTGCGCGTTGCGCGTGGTCATGTACAGTGAGAGCACCATGAGCTATCTCCCCTCAGAATAGAATGGCTGCGCCGATGGCCAGCCATTTGCGCTTGCCGCCCTTCCGCGCTTCCTTGTCCAAAACCGCAATCCACTGGTCGGCCGCGTCGTTGGCTCAATCCTCCATCTCACGAGATTCTGCTTTCGTGACGACCCCACGGCGCAGCAGCGGAGCGTCAAAGGCTACGTGCGCAACCTCGTGGTACGCCACCCACCGCGCCTCGCGCTCCCTCGTCTTGGCCAGCCATGAAGGATCGTAGAACACCACGAAGTCACGTCCCACCGGCTGGACGTAGGCTCGGCGCTGCTGTGGTTTCTTGAACCCGACCAGGGTGAGGCGGATTTCCCCGACGGAGGGCTCCACAGTGATCGTATCGGTGACGCCCATACGCCGAGCTGCGGCTTGGACGTGAGCCACGAAGTAGGCATGATTTGGCTTCGGCGCAGCGAGCAGCGCCATGAGGACGAGAGGGGTCATCGAATCCTCCGGAACCTACCGAACCAAGTATGCGTTGGAGAGCGCTTTGAGGGGAGCACCCTGAAGCCCCTGACGAACGGATGCCATGCCAGGAACATGCGCTGAGCGTGGCCCTTGGCCTCGGCGTCGTGCGCGTATCGTTCCTGGCAGTGAATCCAGGCTCCGGTCTGATGGTCCTGGAGCAGCACGCGGTAGCTCATCTGGCGGCCTCCCCGTCTATGAAGCTGCGGTATTTGAGCCACGCCAGCCGGGCCGCCTCGATCAAGACCTTGGTCCAGTCATCCCGGCGCTTGGGACGTAGACTCTGGGCCAAAGTGACCAAGCCCCAATGGATTCGAGAGCAAGGTGGGCCACACGCCTCTGCGTGGGCGTAGCGGGGCCGGAACGGCTCTTGGCACACGACACACCGCCTGTGCCCGTAGGCGCGCCTTGTGGGCCTACGCTTCCGAAGCCTTATCCCAGAATCGGTCACTGGATCCACCCGTTGAACCACGCAAACATGATGCCAGCGCACCACAGCGCGTAGAGACTCAGAATCACGGCCAGCCAACGAACCGTCTCGCGCTCGGCCGCGTTGAACTCGTCCCGTCTGTCTCTCGGCATCACTCACCCCCCAATCACTCTACGCTCTCCACTCGGACGAACTCCCGTGCCCGCCACTTCGTTCCGGCCTTGTGTACGTCCTCGGGCCGCGCCCAGACCTTGACGTAGGGGCCTGGGCGTTCGACGCTGTAAATGGTCGGAGCCAGATACAGCCCCGGGTGGCACTCGGTGTCAGCGACCGAGAATACTGGGGCCGTGTACGTCTTGCCTGACTCGTACCCGGCACCGCCGACCACCGGAGAGTTGGCCGTTCGATAACCTACCACCAGGCCCCCGTCCCGAGCGAACGTGGCCACATCTCCGTTTGATTTGCCCGCAGGATCTAGGCATGTCCCGCCCAGGTTGGCCCCGCACAGGTTGGCCCAGCGCAGGTCGGCCTCGCGCAGGTTGGCCCGGCCCAGGTCGGCCCCGCACAGGTCGGCCCGGCGCAGGTTGGCCTCGCGCAGGTTGGCCCCGCCCAGGTTGGCCCGGCGCAGGTTGGCCCGGCGCAGGTTGGCCCGGCGCAGGTTGGCCCCGCCCAGGTCGGCCCAGTTCAGGTCGGCCTCGCGCAGGTTGGCCCCGCCCAGGTTGGCCCGGCGCAGGTTGGCCCCGCCCAGGTTGGCCCGGCGCAGGTTGGCCCGGCGCAGGTTGGCCTCGCGCAGGTTGGCCCCGCCCAGGTCGGCCCGCTTTTCGCTACCGTTCCGGAGCCACGCCGCGTGTGCGTCTAGGACCTCACGGATTTCACTCGCCTTCACTTGTCACCCCTTAATCCTGGTACGGCGCGGAAGGCTGCGCGGGCGGGGCGATACAGAACGCAGCCACATGTCGCCTTACGCATCCGCCCACCACCACAACGCCCTGAAGGACCGTAATGAAAAGATTCGTTGTGGCCGCAGACGCAGACATTGGCGCGCGCCCGATGAGCCATCGCAGCGGCTCGCTTCTGCTCGCTTGTGGTCATCTCACGACCCGCTTGCAGCAAAGGCTGGTATTGCCGTAGCCTACCTTGGTGACATCCCGTCCACAACCACTGCACTTCAGCTTCATCATGCCCCCCGCCTACAATATACAGCGCGATGGACAATCCGTCAAGGGCTATTCTACATCACGCTGTATTGTGTGGCTACTCAGTAGCCTGGAGCTTGCTCGGCGTGCTAGACTTTGCCTGGGGGAGGCTCACGGGCACGGGCGGCGCACGGTGGCCCAGCCGGGTAAGCTGCCCACTCCCCCACTTCAAACCTGCCCGGGCGGCCTCACTCCGTGACGAAGACGATGACTCCCTGTGCCGCCTGCGTGGTCACGATGTTGAGCGCCGCACCGGCCACCGTCTCAACGAGGGGGATCTCAGACGGTCCCATCACCGCCGGCTGCAACTGTCCATCTTGCTTGAGGTTCCCCATGAGTGGCGTCGCCCCGCTATCCAAGTGCCAGACCCCATCGTTCGCCAGCGAGATGAGGATGCCAAGCACCTTGTGCTGCTTCCCGGCCACCGCCTCTGCCACGAGAGTTGTCCCTGCTACGCCCTGGCTGAGCACGAACCGCGAGTGGGCTACACGCCTCGCCGGACGGCTCATCTCTGTCAGCACGAGAATCGCAGTAGCCGACCCCGACGTGTAGGCCGTGACGTTGATCCGGACGTGAGTTGTGCCGCCTGGAGGATGGATCGACCATGAACTCGCCGCATTGGGGTTCGTGACGGTGAGCGCCGATAGCTTCTGCCCGGTCTGTGGATCTTCAAACTCCCACGGCATCCACGTATCCTTGCCGTCGAAGCTGACCTCTGGGATGATCGTGGCCGCCAGAGTGCCGGCCGCCAGAGTGAACCCGGCAGAACCGTATCCGCCAACGGAGAGCACTAGCGGCAGCGGGGGGCCAACCGCGTTGATCGTAGCCTGCGTTGCTCGGTTGCTTCCTGAAATGTCTCCGAATCCCACTAGCGGAGCTCCTTGAAAGAAATCGCCCCGGCCGCGTCTACGAGCCCGGACAACGCTCGTGCGGCGAGCGTCAGCACAATCGGATTCGCTCCGGCTATGTCCAGCGTCAGAGGATAGCGCGCCGTGAAGTCCCGTGCGTCCACACGTCGATCTCCCACCGCAGCGCCGCCAGAAGCAAACCCGGCGACGATAGGCAGCCCGGCGGTGATGGCCGTCGCGGCCACATCGAACTCTGTGATGCTGCTGGCATGGACCGAGGCGAAGGACGCCGCAGTCAACGCCGTTGGCGCGTAGAACAAGCGCCACGCAGCGGAGCCCGAGCCGACGACGACTGAGACGAACTCGGGGATGATCGTGCCTCGGTTCACGAGGCTGTTGAACGTGGCCGCCGGCCGGATAGACACGAGTGGCACCCATGCCCCAGTCCCTATTCCAGAGACAACCGCTATGTTGCCGACCCCGAAGTCGTAGCCTCGCTCTTCCTCCTGACCCGCCTGGGAAGACACGGACTGGCACACAGCGATCAGATCGTGGTCCGCGCCCATCGCCGCCGTGTTCTCTATCTCGTAGCGCATCGGCAGGTTGAACGTCGTGCAGTAGACCGTGGTCAAGACGTTGACGTTGATGAACTCGTGCGCGAACGCGACCTTGCCCCCGAAGTCAAACCCGACGCGGACCCGACCGGCTCCAAGCCACTCGGCATCAATGACCAGGTGCATGATCTTGGCGGGCTGAATCGTCTTCCCTGACACTCCGGTCCCATCGAGCTTGTCTACTGACCACGATGCTTGAGCCACCGCCTCATCCACCACAGAGCCGGTGGCCTTGCTCCTGCGAACGATGGACAGCCCGGTGAAGGTCTGCTCTAGGAAGATCCCGTTGTCGGCGTCGAAGTAGCCGAACCTTCTCCTCAGCCCCGACTCAGACAGGTCCGGCATCACCGCGGTACAACGAATGTACTGACCCTTCCCCGGCTGATACCGCATGTATCGGCGGGTCTGCTTCACCACCTTGTCCGTGTTCGTGTTGGTCGTGCGCAAGCGCACAGAACTCTCGTTGGGGAGATGCGTCTCCGTGCCGTTGTTGGTCAGCACCGTCTCCCACTGCACCGGAGACGTGTCGTACTGGAAAGTGTTGTCGAAGATCCCACGATCTTCCGCCACGCGCACGCCGCCGAATGCCCCCAGTATGGGGCTGTCAGCAAAGAGGATCTCTAGCGGGTCCGGACGTGCAAAGCCGTTGCAGCTCACTCAGTCGCTCTTTTCGAGTCCATAGACGTTGAAGCTCAGCGTCGCCAAGGTGGCGTACACTCGGATCACGTCAGTCGAAGCGATCACCAACTTGGTCTTGTAGACGTCGTTCCCCTTGATCGGCAGATCATAGGCGACGTACTGCTTCACGTTGTCCGCGATCCCGGCCAAGGCCACGGAGATACGAAAGGTCGTGGGAGACGCGCTCCTGTTCGCGACACTCACGATGATTTCGGCCGAAGTCGCCGGCGAAAGCGGCGTGTACAGATCGGTGAGCGTCGCCGCGGAAGGCGAGAGCTGAGTGAACGTCCCCCAGCGTATCGCCATCAGCAGCCACCGCGGAAGAAGCTCAGGGCATCAGCATTGTCAGCCGCCGCCGTCGCCGCCCCGAGGTTGACCACGATGCTTATCTGCCTCAACTCTGCCTCGCCGTCGAGCGCCTCGCGCACGCGCCGGAGATATGTCTCGACGTCGCGCTGAGTCTGGCCATCCCACGGTTTGCCGACGAGGCGGGGCGGATCTTGGATCTTTCGGCTGGTCGTTATCACCCGGCCACCGCCCGGCGCACCACGTCCGGCATCCGCGCCACCATCTGCCGCGCCCGGTCGCTGAAGCGGTCCAGTGAACGCCTGATCACGGCCTCCTTGGAGCCGTCCCCACCCTCCTCGATCGTGTCGGGAAGGCGCTCAAACCACGCCTGGCTCACCACGTTTTCTCGCAGGTACCGCATCGTGGCCTGACGTGCCGCGGCAAGCAACTGGCGCTCATCGTCCTCGAGGCGGACCTTTCGCCCCTTGATCGTCAATTCCCTCGGCGGTTCTGACGGCACGATGCCCAGCCGTACGAGCGTCTGCTCGAGGGCCGCCCCAGGCTTCTCTCGGCTCGGCTGGCTTGGGAGCAAGAACCTCGTTGCGGCCGTCCCGGGCCGCTGCACCGTGGCACCAGTACCGGACAGCCGCGCAGAGAGCGTCATGCTCAGGCCGGGGACACGAGACGCTATGGTCTTGGCCACGCGCTCCGGTATTCCGAGCAACCCCGCTTGGTTCGGTCGCACGTCTCGAATCACCGGATCAGCCGCCTGAGCCGCCTTCGCCACGACGTTGGGTATCAGCGTCCCGGCTAGGTTGCTGAGGTACTGAGACGCAAACTGCTGAGGCTTGGCGATCATGGACGCGGCATCGGACAGCCCCGCGAGGTACGTCTTGCTCGTGAGGTTGCTCGCCACGGAGCCCAGGGTCTTGTCGAAGATGTCAGCCGCCTTCTTCTCGTCCTTCAACTCTGCCAGATCAGCGGCAGCGCCCAGCAAGCTCGAGACGGGCTCGAAGCGGTTGAAGGGCACGTACACATTCCCGCCCGGAGTTGGCACCACGAAGCTGTACGGCTGCCATCCCGTCTCCTTGAGCAAGTTGCGTGCGGCCGGGTCCACCGGACCGGAGCCGGTCATGCCGCCCATCTTGGCGTAGGTCACGAACCCGGCTATCATCCCCGTACCGACCAATGGCCGAGCTATGGCGTCCACGGCCTGGCCGCGCAGCCGCGCCAACTCGGGCCCCTTGATCCCTTGAGTCTCAGCGTTTCGGAATGCCTTGTAGGCGCGCGCCGCCTTGACGAACCCCAGCGGGCTGCGCTGGATCGTGATCTCTGCGATCTTCCCCGGAGTCTGGAGGAATGGCAGAATGACGTGCATCCACGGATGCTGATTCCGCAGCCGCATGAGGCTCTTGATCATCGGGTGCGGATCGTCCTGGAATGTCCGCGCCTGCCGCGCCTCCGCTACTTGCTGAACCAGATCCGCATGCTTGTCGCTCTTCGGATCGAGCGCCTCTTTCACGATGGCGGCGGACCGCTCTTGCACGGCCTTGACGTCAGCGGACGGAAGCTCGATCTTGGCCTTCCGATGGGCGAGCTTGTGCAACTCCGCTTCACCGCCAACGGCCTTGAAGAACGAATCGAACGCCCCGAGCAGCCGGAACGGGATGCGCACCACGCGCCCAACCTTGCCCGGTATCTTCCCGGCTTGGTACTCCAGGGGCTTGGTAAGGTCAATGCGCTCTGGAGCCAGAGATACAATCTCTTTGAGTTCCGCCCCGAGCCCGCTCAGCGCATCGGGCAGCCGCGAGAACGCGCCCCCGATCTCAGCGCCAGCTTCTCCAACGAACCGCCCACGTTCGCCGGGAAGGATCCGGTCCACGAGGGCGGCCGTGGGGGTCTCTAGCAGACGCATCCCCTGCTCCCCGATGTTTCCCAAGATGTTGGCTACCTGAGTCCCCGGACCTGAGACGAGTCCCGCTTTCCAGAGTTCCAGCCACTTGGGCAGTAGCCCCGGCTGGATCGCTGCGTTCAACGCATCGGGGAGCTTGGCGGGATCCTCCTGCAGGATCCTCAGCAGCCCGGCAGCCTGCTCGTCCGTCACGCCCTCGATCTCGCGGAACACCTTGCGCAAGAAGTCGGTCGGGACGGACTTGCCCGCCTCCATGACCCGAGCACGGGCCGCCAGCGCGCGGGCCAGCTTCGTCCCGGCCTCCACGTCTGTCCGCGCCGCACGCGCCGCCCTGACCGCCTGCGCCTTGAGCGCCGCCTCCAAGAACTCAGCGTTGATCGGTCCGACGTCCTTGCCCTCGACTCTAGCCTGCTCCAGACGTAGGCGAGCGTTCTCCGTCTGCTCCACGGCGTCCCTGACCCGCGCGTCAAGCGCCATCACCTCGACGTCGTTCAACTGGCCCTTGACCGCCTTGTTATACAGCTTCTCGTCTGGGACCGTCTTCAGCACTTGCCTGACCTCGGGGTCCAGATCCTCCCACCGCCGTGCCTGCTCACGTGACAGCGCTGCGGGCTCGAGCTTGCCGAGCTGCTCTATGCGCCGCAGATCCTCCACCTTCATCTCCACCCGAGGCGATTCCTCTGGACGCACTCTGCGGCCCATTGGCTCAGGAGCCGCCTCCGAAGCGGGCTCCGTCGGAGCCGTGGCGTAACGGGATTGAGTTTCTACCTGTAGCGCTTTCGCATCCAAACGGTCTGCTTCCGCACGGTATGCCCTAGGCTTCATACCGCGGTCCGCCAAGTCTCGCAACTCAATCGCACGTTCTCTCAAACGTGTTGCCTCTTGGATCGCTGCCATCACGGTCGATGGTGCCGAGGCTTTGACTCTCCCGGTAGGATCAACAATCTCTCCACGATCTACGGCCAGCCTATAGTTTTCCTGCGCCTGGGAGTATTCTGTGGTTTCGGCTTCCCTGCGCTCAAGGAACGCCCGGCGTGTCCCCCTAGAAACCTGTCCAGACGGACCATAGGCAGCATGTTCTAAGCCTGGATCCCCAATCCCTCTCTCGTCCAGGTAACCAGCAAAAGACAATTCACGAGGCCCACCTGTTGCCGCATAAGATGGCAGTGGAAGTTCAGCCGCAGGAGCACGCTCAAACGCACGGCCGCTCCGCACCTCCTCGAACGCGCTTTCCCACGATGGGCGGAAGCTTCGATACACGCGCCGGAAGAACCCGAGGATGCGCGAGAACGCGCTGTTGCGCACCGCGGGCTCCCACTTCCCATAAGCCTCGGCCGCCGCCTCCTCGCTGCCGTACCGCTTCAGCACCGCCAGCCGTTCCTTGGGCTTCAACGCCAGGTCCATCGCGGCGTGGAACGCCTCGTGATGCACCACTGGAGCACCGGCCTCTTTCAGTAGCCAGATCATGCCGTCCGGGCCGAGTCGCTGGTACTTGCCTACGATGCGCTCCGCTGCGCCCTTCTCTCGGCCGTAGCCTGCCGCGAACTCTGCCGGATCGTACTCGATCGCTCCCGTCTCGCGCACCGTGATCTTGCGCCCACCACCGATGGGCACCTCGAAGCCGCCCTCTACCGCCACCGGCTCAACTTTCGGGCCGAACGCTTCCTTTACCATCTCCACCCGGAGTGGCTTGGCGGGGGATGGCGTTTCTGCGGTGGCAAAGGCTGGAGCGAGTTGGGATGGCGTCGGTTCTGTTGGTTCTGTCGGCTCCGGTGGGATAGTCCGAGCGGCCTGCTCCCTTAGCGCCTGAGCCTCCACTTCGCGCGGAATGGCCGCAGGAGCCTCTGGGACTGGCGGCGGCAGTGGAACAGGCGGGAGCGTCTCGGTGGGCACGCGGCCGGCCAAGGGCGGGGCCAATTCCGGGGGCTGTGGGGGAACCTCTGTAGCAAGGCGCGTCTCGGAGGGCACCACGGGGGGCAACGGCTCCGGGGCCATGAGCGCACGAGGGACCGTCACCGGCTCTGGGGCCGCTTCCACGCGTGGAGCCACCATCTCCCCCGCCAGTGGCACCGCCGGCCTGGCCATGCCCTCCGGGAGTCCAGCCGCGCCAGCATCAGCGCGCTGTAGCAGTTCTTGCGTCCGCGCCGCCATGTCCGCACGGCGTACCGCCGTCTCCATCCCGGGGACCGCCGCCGCTTCCGCCGGGACAGGAGGTAGCGTCTCGAGCCCCGCCGTCCTGGGCACGGCTATCTCTGTGGCGGGCGGCGGCCCGGGGATCACCGCGGGCGCTTCCACGGCGGGTGCCGGCTCTGGGACGGGCCTCGCGGCTGGACGTGGACGCAGCCCAAGCGCTGCATGTGTCAGCCCGGCGGCGGCCCCAACCCCTGCGAGGGCCGTGCCTACCAATTCCTCGGCCGTCTCTGGGGTCATGCCCTCGTCGCGGAGTTTGGAGTAGACGTGTGGCACGCCCTCGAGTACATCGGGGACCATCCCGGCCCCGAATCCAGCGGACAGCGCCGAGAGCGCCTGCCCTGCGCGGTGGCCTTCCTGAATCGTCTTCCCCGCCGCAGCCAGAGCGTCAGGAACCAGAACTGCGCCCTCTCGCGCGGCAGCGGCCAACCCTGCCTCGGCCGCCCGGCCGGCGGTAGCCGCCTGCCCCAAGCCGGCGGCGGCCCACGTCGCGGGGTCCAACCCGATGTCCGTCGTCAGCTTGACGCCGAGCCCGAGCAGGCGCTTACCGTAGCTGTCCTCTGCCTCTTCCGGGCCCAGGCCGAGGGCGGATCGCATCAGGTCGCCGCGGGTAGACGTCTCAGCGACAGGCAGCCCCGCGAACCGTGCTACTCCACGAGTGGCTGCGGCAAACGCTGAAGCCGGAAGCTCGAGCGCCTCGAGCGGGAGACGCAAGCCAGCCGCGAGCGCGCTGCCCAGGCTAGAGAACGCGCTCCCCTCCGCTTCTTCCCGTTGGTCGTACGGCCGAGACGCGCCGGACTCGGCCTCATACATCCGGCGCAGAGACGCCAGGATGTCTTCCGAGGCCATGCTCTTTCACCCTACTTGGGAGCCGGAGGAGACAGCGCCATCATCGCAGCCAGCGGGTCCTGCCCCTTGAGTTGCACCCCGGTAGAGATGGCGATGGCGTACTCCTCGGCGCGCCGCCGCTCCGATTCCGCCTGACCGCGTAACCGCGCCGCCTCTGCGGCGTTACCGGCCTTGGCCGCGGCGTCGGCCTCCTGATACAGCCGCGTGGCGCGGCCAGCAATCTGGTTCACGATGTCCAGACCAATCATCTGCCCGGACGGCGGCTGTGGCGTCGTCAACTTCTGTCTCTCGGCTTCGGTCACGAGCGGCGTGATGGTGGCGGCTCGACGGAGCTCAGCTTCGGCGGCGGACCGTCTGAGGGGCGAGAGCGAGGCCTCCTCCTCCATCTGCATCCGAGCCTGCTCCGGAGCCATCTGCGCCATCTCCTGTGCCGCGCCCATCTGAGCCTGCGCCGTGAGGTAACTCGGTAGATCACGGTATCCCGCTCCCTGGACTTCGGACCAAGACGGAACGCCTCGAGGCGCAGACGATCCCCTGAACGCATGGGGCGCAAGCACCCGCCTGGACTGAGCCCGTCGCTCCTCGAGCGACCGCGGAGCGGTCTCTCCAGCGATCACCGGGCCGGTCATGGTTTCGCTAGGCGCTATGAACGTCGCCTTGGGCTGCGCCCCGGCCGCCCACGAGAACGGCTGTTCTCCCGCCTTCGGCTCCTGGTACTTGCGGACCGAGAAACGCTGACCGCCGACGCTGATGAACCCCGCCTCAGACGCCTCCGGACCGGCGGTGGCGGTGGCGCGGCTCTCCTCTCCAGGCTGTACGCCGCCTACTGCCTGCCGAGTGCGCTCTTTCATCAGCGCCGCTTCCGCGGCCTGGCGAGCCATGGCCTGCTCGTTCGCCTTTCGCTCAGCCGATGCCTCAGCCGAGCGCGCCACGTCGGTGTACGGATCGAACAGCTCCCGCGCAGCACCAAGCGCTCGCTCGCCCACTTCAAAGAGCCCTCGGCCAAGCTGTTCAGGAAGCTGCGATGCCTCACGAAACGCACGCTCCACCGGGGCCTCCGGCTCTGCAGGAACCATGGTGGTCTCTTCCGAGGTAATCGGATGCTCCCGACGGCGGCGTTCCTTCTCGCGTTCTTGGGCCTGCGTCCTCAGCCCACGGAGTACCCCGAAGGTCGGAAGAAACTGGCCGGCGATACGCTCGTAGTAGTCATCCGCCATGACGCCCCCCTAGAAGGATCGGCGCACCAGGATCACTTCGTCGTCGCGGAGCACCCGGTAGTCGTCTCCGAGCTCCTCGACGGCGATCCCGGCGTACGGCCCGAACAGCACGCGATCCCCCACGTTCATCGACACGAACTTGAGATGGCCGTTCTCCAGCATCCGACCAGGCCCCACCGCGACGACGCTTCCCGTGCGTGGCCGCTCCTGATGCGATTCAGGGATCTCGATTCCGCCCTCGGTCTTGATCTTGGCCGGGTCCACGCGGACGATGATCTTGTCCGCTGTCGGCTGCCACTCCGTTGCCACGCTCGTTATCTCCTGCAGGGCCGTCACCATCAGTACGCCCCCTTGGTGCGGTTGGCCAGGGCCTTGGCCCCCTCCATGGCGTTGGTCTTCCCGTACTTCTTCTTTTTCGTGGCTTTCATGCCCTTGCCCATTATCATCCCGCCGTTTGACTCCATGTCGCCCTCCAGTGCATCTTCTGCACCTTCCAAGTAGCCCATCAGCTTCCGCTGCGATGCGTCACTCGTCGGTTCGCCGCCTTCGATGTGAGCCGAGTGTAGGCTAATGGCTTTCTCCAAAAGCTCTTTCGACTTGGCTATCGCGGCAGCGGTCATCACTTCGTCATGCGCTTGGCGAGCGCAGCCGCGCCATCACTGGCAGAGACGTTGCTCTGAGATGCCCTCTTGCGCTTCACCCTGGCCTTGATCGCCAACTCTCCCGGGGTCGTCGGCTTCCACCCGTCCAACTCCTCGTCGGACATCTTCTCAGCCTTGGATTCGGCGGACTCGCGCTGCCCGGCCTGTCGTTCCTTGGTCTTGACGACGGCCCCTTCCTCGGCAGCTTCCTTGAGCTTGCGGGCCTCCTCTTCCTTGCGCTTCTCTTCCGCCGCGCGCTCTTCCGCCGCCGCCTGCTCTTTGAGCCGCTTGTACTCGGCGGGATCGGTGTAGAACGATTCTTCTGCGCGCTTCTTCTTGCGCGCCGTTTCAGCCGCTTGCGCCATCGCTCAACTCCTTGCCGCGAGTGCCGCGGCTCCAACGCGCGCGTTCACGGTGCGCCGCTTCTTCTTGCGCGGCACGCCCTCCCCGGCCTTGCGTGCCTCGGACATGGCGATGGCCTCGGCCTGCTTACGAGACCGCACGAGCGGGCCTTTCTTGGACCCCGTGTGCAACTCACCGCGCTTGAACTCGCCCATCACTCGCTCTATCTTCGATCCAGCCATGTGCCACCCCGCAGATTATGCCACGCCTGGGGCGCCGCCGCCCGGAGCCGGCGCTGGAGCCCCGCCGCCCGCCATCGCCTTCTTCCGCTCAAGGTCCGTCATCCGGCACGCCTCTATGGCGGCCCTCATCTTGAGCAGGTTGTCGAGCCGCTGTGCCGTGTCGTGCTTCTGGAGTATCTCCGGCTGCAAGCCGTCCATGGGCCGGATGTTCTGTAGCGCCTCAAGCGCCGTGGACAGCAAGCCGGCCCAGACCGCGTACACCTTGTCTTGCAGCAGCCGCGGCAGGAACGGCCGCTGTGGCGGTGCCGGGAACTCCTGCGTCTGTGGCGCGGGCTGCCCCGCGGCTTCGGCTGCGGATGCCATCGCCTGCTGGGCCTGCTCGGACAGCGCCTTGCCCTGCTCATAGGTTTCGGCCCACCGCTCAGGCGGCACATTGCCGTAGACCGGACGCAGTCGGTCGTCTTCTCCCTGCATCTTGGCCATGCGCTCTTCCCAGCCGGCGAGCGCCCGTGTCACCTCCGGCCAGTTGACGCTGCGCTGGAGCTCCTGTGCTTCGTCAGAGAACCAGCGCTTGCCTAGGATCTGGAACCAGATCCATGGGTCCACCAGCCCGGAGTCGAGCACCGGCACGCTGCCAGTCTCCAAGAACGCGCCCCATGCGTCCTCGGCGCGGTCCACTTGCAGAGACGAGTCCTCGTTGACGTCCTTCGGCAGGCCCATGAGCGTCAGCACCTTGTCGATGGCCGCCTGGCTGTCGAGCCGGTACAGACGCGCCTCAAGCGCCTCCGCAGTCGCCTCCTTCTGGTACAGCTTGGAGTCGAAGTCCGCGCGCTTCTCTATCGACACCTCGATGCCGCCCAGAAGGTCCGTGTCCTTGAATGACTTCACCTCACGCTTGCCCTGGACGTTGAGCACGCGGTACTCTGCGTCGTCCTTGCGGAACACCCACTGAAGCTCGAGGAAGTGCTGCCACAGCGATTCGTACATCTCGATCAACTGCCGCTCCCGAGGGGCACGATCCTGGGCCGCCTCCTCCCCGAGGACCATGAGCCCGCTCGTGGTCTTCAGTCCCTTGGGAGCCTTCCCGATCTCTATGTCCTGCGGCGCTCCGACAAGCTGCGCATCGTTCAGGACAGAGTTACGCTCCGTGAAGTAAGAGTTACCCGTCATGGGCTGGCCGTTGAAAACGGACTCGTTGGGATGCCACGCCGGGTTTTGCGATTCGTACTCTACGACGCGCAGCGCCCCGCCGTCCTCGTCGCGCTTGTAGAGTTCAGTCCCGGTCGGCACGTACAGAGTGGGGATGCCTCGCTCGCGGATGTCTATCACCTGCGAGTCTAGCTGGTTCAGCCGGCGGTTGACTCCAGTCAGGTCGCTCACGAAGGTACGACCCCAGAACGTCTTGGGGATCCGACGATACCGGGCCGCACCGTACCTCACCCGCTTGACCTTCTTCGGACCGTTCTCTGTCTCCACCTCCACGCACAGCGGACGCTTGATGATGTGCTTGTCACCGATGAGCATGAACGAAGCGCCCATCTCAAGCCCAGGGATCGGCTTCGGGTCGATGTGGATCTCCTTCACCATCACGTGGTAGTCGAAGATCCCGTCCATCGCCGAGAGGCTCATCACCGCAGCGCCGGAGAACAGCGGATCACCCAGCAGCGGGTGCTGCTTTCGCAGGTCAGCCACCGGGTCAGGGTCGATCTTGCCGGCGAGCTCTGGAGCGCGCGCCTCCACCCAATCTATTGGCCGCACCGTGCTCTGCGCCCAGACGGAGCACGTCCACGGATCCACGTTCACCCCGCCATTCTCGGGATACAGATCATGAATCGAAACGGCCTCGATCAGCGGGCTCCCCTTCGGGATCGTGGTCCCGAGCTGGCGACCGAACGGATCTTCCCCGTCCCGAGCCTCCTCCTTGGACATCTCGTACGGCTTCAACTCCGTCTGCTGCTCGCAGAACGGGCAGTGCCTCATCCGGACTTCTGGGTATCCGGCGTGTTCGGCCGCGTCCACCTCCTCTGTCGTCTCGACGTGCATCATGGGCATCGGCCCGCCGTCTTCTCCTAGCCCCGGCATCCCGAAGTTGGCGAACGCCCTGGGGATCATGTCGGAGGCGAACACCCGCTTGCACATGGGACAGCAGCACGCGCCCTCTGAGGCCAACGGCACGAGTTCTGTCGTGACCTCATCCCAGAAGCTGCGCATCACAGCGGTCCCGCTCATCACGAGCTCGAAGTTGATCTCCTCTCTCGTGTTCGGCCACGCCTGTTGGGCCAACTCCCAGAGGATCATGTTCCTGGCCGCCCGCGCCGCCGCCTCGAGCTTGGGCTCGTTCTTCCGCGGCTGGGTGTCCGGAACAAGCTCACGACGGCCGAGGCGAGCTACCTCGTTGTCCACGGCGGGCGCTATGAGGTTCGTCACTGGGCGAGGGTACGAGGCGAAGCTCTGACGGTACACGTCCCTGAACGCATAGACGAAGTTCTGCTGATTCCTCACGTCCGGAACCGGAGCCAACCACTGGCGGCCCAGATAGAACCATAGATTCTGGGCCGCATTGATCATGATCCAGCGGCGGAACCTGGACCGAGGGTTAAGGTGCCGAGTGGCCCACCCGCGTACGTCCTCATCGCGCCAATCAAGCGCCGGATAGCCCTTGACGTCGGTGGACACGGCTTCGGCCACTTAACTCTCCTCTGCTCCCGTACCAGGGACGTATTCGGCCCTGTCGTCAGACTCCATGAACGGCGTCTCAGCGCCGGGGAGCGGATAGGTGATCACCCGTTTGAGCCTCTCTGCTCGGGCGGCCCGCTCCTGCACGCGGTTCGTGATCCCAGGTTCGATCATCTCGGCCAGCTTCGCGTTCACCTGGGAGAGTGTCGTCTCCAGTTGCGTGATCCTCTCCCGGAGAAAGGTGACCTCTGACTCATACGCCTTGCGTAGCGCCTCTCGTCCAAAGATGTCCATGCCCTTACCTCCGAAACATCAGGACGAGGGCGAGCACGCACGCCCACGTCACCGCCGCCAGGATCCACCAGATGCGATTCCCAGTCAGACTCTTCATGACACCTTGGCCTCGATCCGCCCCATTCCTGACGCCACGTGCTCAAGCGTCTCTCGCATCACCGCAAGCTCGCGTTCCAGTCTCGACAGTCGTTCCTCGATCTTGTGATGAGACTGCAAGTCCTGGGACTCGAATGCCTCTCGTGCCGCCATCCACTTTCGGATGAAGAACAGCGTCGCCCCGGCGAGCGTCACGCACGCCGAGGCCAAGACGCCGAAGACGACCTCAAAACGATCGGCGGTAGAGGGGACCAGGGCCAAGAGCGCCAACCCCACTCCATTTGCGGTCAGCAGCAGCTTCGAAGTCATGGCGACGGCGGCGGGGATTCGAGCGTATAGGTCACCGCCAGCCCATCCGGAGCGGTCGGGACCGTGGGGCCCGGTAGCGGTGGCGTCTTCTCACACTTCTCTTGAGACAGGTTCTCGCCCGCGGCGTTGAACGCGCCGACCGCCCAGCAGTAGGTGACGCCTGGGCTCAGCGGCAAGATGGAGTCGAAGGACGTGGCGTCCGCCGGCAGCGTGGCCATCGTCGTGAAGCTCGGATCTCCCTCGGCCTTGGAGTAGACGCGAAACCCCTCTTCGTTGTTGCTCTTGTCCTGCCACGTGAGATGCGCGAACACGCCTACCTGGCCCTCGGCCGTGGCCGTCATTGCCAGGAGCGCGAACAAGCTGAGTTTCTTCACGTCAATCTCCCTTACGACGTAGGACACCACGAGCCGTCCCGGCCTTTGCGGCCCGCGCTTCTTTAGCGTCAGCACGCTCAGCCATGAGACGCCCAACACAAGCACAGCAAGGCCCGCTATGCCCTTTGCTCGGCTCATCTGCTGTCATCCGCTGTCGCGCCATCTCAAGTTGCACCTTCCGCCACTTCTGGCACCAGCGACATGGACACTTGACTTCACCGGCCCTGTGCCCACGCAATTGCCGCAACGCACCGCCTCAGTCCTTGGAACAAAAGATCACCTTGACGAATGCGGGGCGATTGTCGATCGTCGCGACCCCCCCCGCCGGGTTCTGCGTCGATGCTGTGACGCCTGTCGTATTCGCCTGGTTGGTGGCGGTGGCGGCCTGGTTGGTCGCCGTGGCGAGATCAGTCACAGCAGACGTCGCTGCGGCGGCATTCGATCTGTCCATGAACGTCCCAGAGCCGTCGGTTGTGCCCTCAGCCATGCCGTGCTGGTGGGCGTCCTGCGTGTGGTTGTGAGAGTTCTGGGTATGGTTGTGGCCCGGGTCGGTCACGTCGGTGACGTGAGTGTGGTTGAGTACGGTGGAGATAGTGTCCGCCCCGCCAGTCGTACCGACGTCCGCGTGTGCCGCGAGTGTCCCAAGCACGAACTTCCCGTCCAGAGAAGACACCTCACTGAACCCACTCGGGCAACTCGACAGCGTCAGCACGATCAGCCCGGCCGGGAGAGACGAGGCACCGGGTGCGTCTGCCCACTTGACCCCGAGCGTCTCTGTCGAGTCGGCGGTCACTACCTGCCCATTGGTCCCCACCGGGAGACGCTGCGATGTCCCGCCGTCGAACACCGGGATGTCCCCCTTTGTCGTGAGCGGGGAGGGGAAGCGCCAGACGTTCGTGTCACAGACTCGCCAGAGCAGCCCTGTCGTGTCCCACGCGATTTCGCCCTGTAGACTAGAGTCGCAGGTTGGCAGCCCAGCAAACGGGTACGCCCCCATCGGTGCTTTGTACGGCTCTGCCTCTCCCGTGGCTCTGTTGTGTCGAATGAAGATTGGCGGGTCTGCTGCCTCGGCGCGCAATGAGACAGCCAGAAGCATCACAGCCAAGACTCGCCACGCCGCTCTGACTACGGGCACAGCTCACACCCGGCAGCACGCCCGGCGGCCGTGCAGATCCCGTCTTTCTGCCCCCGAGTCGCCGTTGCCCAGAACGCGCAGAACTTCTCTCTATTGTGCCCGAGAATGCCGGCGCGAAGATCCTGGAATCGCGGAGCAGCAACCACGAACGTCACGAACTCCTCTCGTCCTGCCTGGGTGTTCGGGAACACCCGGACATTCACAGACCGCGCTTGTGCCGCAGTACAACTCGCCCCACCCGGAGCGCCGGCCGCCGTACACGCCTGGGCCTGAGTGCAGCTATCCGCAAGAGCGAATCGGTTGCACACTTTCTCGTTGCTGGCCTGCACTATGGCCTGCAAGTCTGTCACCTGCGCCGCCGTGGCTGACAGTGAGTACGTCTCCTGGGCCTCGACAATCGGAGCCAGCAGCAGCAGTCCCACGAACAAAAGCTTCTTCATTTCTTTCTCCATTACTGCGGTGTCACTGCACCCGGACCAGTCAGGATCACCAGGTAGTCAATCGACGCGGCAGACACCACTAGCGACGAGTCGATGTTGAAAGCGAGCTTGAACACGTTGGCCGTGGCGACGTCGGCAGTGATCGCATACGTGAGCGTCGCGCCCCCGGTAGCAATGAGGACCGAACCATCCGCAGCCTCGCTGGCACCTGACAGCGTGGCGGTCACAGCCCCGGCGGCGTCAATCGTCACGAACTTGACCGAGCCGTTGCGGGCCACGAGATCAGTCGCGTCTGTCGCCCGGACGGTGTAGAACACCTCCCCGCCCGTCATCTGGGTCGTGGCAAGAGTGATCTGGAAGGCTACCTCCGCCCCGCCCGCCTCCGTCAGCGCCTTGGATATGCGGGTGGTGAGAGCCCCGGCCTGCGTCGCAGTGAACTCGCCGGTCGCCTGGTTATGGCTGCGGACGATGAACGTCGGATCGGTACACACGCTCGTGCCGCAAGGCCCGTTTTGGTGATCGAACCCCACGTCACCGAGCTGTAGCACGTGAATCGCTTCGCTGGCCGTACCCGTGTAGAACTCCAGAGTGTCGGGCGTCGGCGCAGCGCGCGCATTGATTCCGCCAATGGTGGCTCCCCAGTCCACAAAACCGTTGGTCGCGCTCAGGTTCAGTCCAGAGTTGGCGACGAGTGTGATGTTCGTCCCAAAGATCCCCGTTTGCAGAGTCTGGGCCACCGTGAAGCTGTTGTTAACCTCGACAAGCGCGACGGTGCCGGTGCTGTTAGGCAGTGTCCACGTCTTGTCCGAGACTGTCGGGTCGGTGACGCACAGCCGTCCCTGGATGGTGTCGGCCGTCAACCCCTCCCACGTAATGCAACCTGCCGTCTCGTTGAGCGCGATGCTGTTGGCAGCCGCAGCAGCCGCTCCGAACGTGTTCACCCCGGTCCACACATTTGGGTCGCCCAAGTCCGGCTTGGCGTCGAGTGCGCTCTGCAAGTCCGTCTGGTCGGAGAGCGTTCCAGTGATGTCCCCCCACGCCGAAGCGCCGCTGCCACCGCCGCCGCTCCCCGCCTTCGCTACGTCCGGGTCAGCATAGTAGTAGCCGAGGGACGCCACGCGCGGGCCGCGCAGCAATGTGTAGTCGCGCTTCGCCTTGAGCGACCTCAGCCGAGACTGATCCAACTCCCGAGCCTCAACCGAGGAGGCAGCAAGGCCAAGCGCGACGAGGGCACACGTGAGTCTGGTTCTCATGGGCAAGCCGCTCCATTTCCGCTGTTGTACATCGTCGCCAACTCCGTTCTGCTCAGCTTGCGACGGTAGAGCGCTAGAACGTCCACGAAGCCCCAAAGCTGGTTTGGCGTCGTGCTGTGGTCGATCTTCCCCACGGTGAACGGTGCGACCACAGACCTACGTCCAAGCGGGGCCTGGTACATTTTGCAGTCCTTTGGCCCGTTGTTCACCGAGATGCACATGACGCCACGCGCGTTGTCCCACTCGCCATAGAGGAAGTACCACGTCGCGGCGTCCGGCGCCCCAAACGTATCCGCCAACACGGCGCTGAACGGCGACAGGTTGAACACCGGATAGAAGAGGAACCCGAAGCGATCACCAAGCCCCAGGAAGTAACAGAGGGTCCATTCCGCTGGGCTCATCGCCTCACCCGCGGAATGGAACTTCCCAGCTATGCACTGGTTCGTGGCCTTGTTCGACAGGTTCACCCACGCCGTCACCGCGAAGTCGTCAGAGATGTTTGACAGCACATCGGTGTGAGCGTGATCGAGGAAGTTGGCCTCAATCCCATCGAACGACGCCGCATCTCCGACTACACCGCTCACCGCTCCCACAGTGCCATTCTCTGTGAGCTTCAAACCGTTTGGACCGGAGTCAGAGCGGTCTCCTCCGGCTTCGTTGAAGTTGTAGCAGGCGAGGACGGCGCTGGCCAAGGACGGAGCGTTGCCACCCTCCGACTTCGGCGCGCTTCCCCCGGTGCCCGCGACCTCGAGCAACAGCAGGGACGCCAGAGCGAGCAGGGTCACCGAGTGCGCCCCGTTACCGACGCCGTGATGGACTCAAGGTTACTCCCGGTGTCTGCGGTATCGGTCGTCTTGTACCTCACCCCGATCCTGCATTCCAGCCACGGGAACTCGTCGCCTATGCCCAGTCGCGCCGTCTCGCCGGCTGTGGCGAATTCGCACACGCCGCTGGCGAGCGTGCCACCGCCGCAGCCATCGCTCTCCCCAGGATAGATCACCACGGGCTGCGATCCGATGGCTGAGGCTCGGCATTCCCACCGCGCCTGCAGCGCGTCCAGATCGCCCTGGTTCCACTCCATCAGCATCGTCTTGAACACGAACCCGGACACGTCGATCCATCCCGAGTTGGCGTCCGTGCCGCAAGACGTCTTGAGGTACTGGAACGAGAAGCCAGATCCGGCGCTCCAGTCTACGGCGGTGTCCACCGTGATCGAATCGTCCGAAGCCTTGGCCGTGATCGTCACCACGTTCCACGCCTCGCTCGCTGGCGAGGGCTTGACCATGATGATGTCCTTGACCGCCAACTCAGTGAATGGCCCCGAGCTCGCTGTGACCGCCGTCACGGTCGTGCTGGAGCCGCTGGTTTCGATGAGCGCCGGCCCCGCGATCGGCGCACCCCACGGGCTGCCGTCCTTACCAAGCACCACGCAGTACGTGAACGTGTTGGCGTCCAGATCGTACTTGGTCATCCACCGTGCGGTACGGTCCTCCTGAGCCGCGGCGGACGTCGAGAGAACCAGGGCCAGAATCGCTAGGGCGAGTCTCTTCATTGGGCGCTCCTTAGAACCGGCCTGGGAACAGGCGCTTCATGCGGTCTTCCTCTTCCTGCCGGGCTCTGATTCCAGCTTCTTCGACCTCTCTCGGCGTGGTCGTTGCCCCAGGGGCAAAGCGCGACTCCGCAGGCATGAACATCTGCCGCTGTATCCCCGTCATCGCCCCGGGCTGGGCCTGGTACCCGGCCCACTGACCGCCGATGAACGTCGGGGCCGTGGGGGCTCTTCCCATGGAGGTGTCCGCAGCAGCGATCCTCGCCCGCGTCTCCTTCATCCTGGCTTGGGCATCCATCCCCATGCCACTCGAACCCAGGTCTCCGGCATGAGCGGCCTGCGTCATGCCACGGCGCTGGAGCTGCTTCATGGCAAGGTCTTCCTTGAACACCGCCTCTTCCATCTGCCTCCGGCGTTCCGCCTCTTGAAGCCTGCGGTTGAGCAGCGCACCCCAGAAGTCCCCGATGCCGACGTTGCCGCCGACCATCCCGCCGCCGCCTTCCGAGACCTCGGTGAGCCCCGTCCCACCCGGATACGTCGCCCTGATCTGAGCCACCTTGCCCTCCCCTAGAACCCGCCCATGGCCTGGAGCAGTCTAAGGAACTGATCCAGTCTCGACTGAGCGATCTGCGCCTCTGCCTGCCGCGCCTGAATGTCCTGGCCGCGCGCCTGAAGCCCAAGCCCTTTTTCCGCCCGCTGCGCCTCACCCACCGACCCGGCGAGTGGCAACCCGCCGCTGATCGCCTGGCCTAGCGTTTCCTCTCGCCGCAACGCCTCGGCGGCAGCGCCACCGGCCCCGGCCCGAGCCACCTCGGCGGCGTAGCGCGTCTCATCAATGGGCCGCCCGGTGAGCGCAGAGCGCTCCTCCATCATCTTGCGGCCACCCATCAACGCCTCTTGCGCGCGCTGGCCAGCGACCTCAGAGGCGTGCCCAGTACCCTGCTCGTACTGAGTGAGCCAATCGGTGTACCGCTTCTGCAGCGCCTCGAGCCGCGGATCAGCCTGAGCAGAGATGGTTGTGCCTCCAGCCTCCCCGATCCCTGCGCCTCCGATGGGTCCTCCCCCGCCGCCTCCCATGATGGACTTCAGCCATGCCCCGACGTCGGTTCCACCACCTCCCCCGCCGCCGATACCGGCCGACCCTGGGACGTTCGATCCACCGAACCCGGGGCCGCCACCCCGCTGTCGCGCCGCCTCACGTTCTCCCACCCACACGGGCCTTCCGTCCGGACCCATGACGTATCCAGGCGCGAGGTTCTGCGGGCGTACCGTATACGGAGTTCTTTCTCGCGCCGGGATGGGGGTGAGCGTCTGCTGCATGGAGCCACCGCCCGGAGGGCGCTGCGATGGCATCTTGACTCCCGGCCTGTAGTTCACAGCCATCGCGTGCTCTCCCGCGACGCCATGCCCCTCGGGCTATCGGGGTCGGCCCGCTGGCCAGGAAAGGGCGCGACTGCGCCGCTTCTCGTGACGTATTGTGCGGCCACAACTTGCGCGGTGTCAAGCACGATCATTCCCCCTCTGACGGAGGCGGCGTGTCCCCGAATCCTCCACCGCCGCCCACCGGAGCGCCACCCTCTGGATCGTCGCTTGCCGGCGGCCTTCCGGTAGGTCCCGGCACCCACCATCCGCCGTAGCCGTAGTACACGAGGCCCTTGGGTGCCGTGGCTCGCACTTCGATCAACAGCCCGTTTCCCGACACGCGCTGCGGATAGTGGATGTGCGCGTCCTTTGGCGTGAACACCAGGTCATGATCCACCCCACCGATGTCCCGCGTCTCGGTGAGCGCGCTCGCGGCGACGTCTTCCTTCCACCAAGCCAGGATGTTGTCCGGGCGCATCGCCTGAACGATCCCCGTGTTGTCCCCAGCAATCACGTTGAGACGCCACGCGGTGAGCTCGCTCTCGAGGAACGTGTAGAGCAACGGATAGGACTTGCCCTCCTCGTTCATGCCGCCAGGGGTCCCGAAGAAGTTCACGCCGTGCCTGACGATCAGCAGCTTGTTGTACGTGTCCCCGTCGTCATCGCCATTCGTGGCCACGTCCTCTTTACGCACAAACTTGTCGGTGGCAGAGACAACCACCGTGTCCCCGATCTGTCTCGAGAGGAGCCCCTGAACGTCGTCGCGGTTCCGCGCATCCACCATCCACATGACTTCGCCCTCCCCCCGGTAGAAGTCATGATAGTTGCCGATCCACCACACGCTCTTTGGCGATTCCGTCCGTGGCGCCAGCAGTTTGTAGATGCTCTTGAAGTCGTCGTGATACGCGATGGAATCGTAGTAGGCTGTGGGGTTGGCCTTGAAGTCGGATTCCCACAGCGGCTTTATAGCCTCTGCCGCGTTGAAAGGTATCCCCCCGTTGTACACGTACACGCCGTCAAGGTACGGGAACCAGAGCTGATCGTGAATGTTGTCGATCCCGTGATGAGACACCGTTCCGATCGAATGGTGTACGAAGTGGACCACGAAGTCTGAGGCGGTGAACCCCCGCACGGCCTGCATGGAGTGCGCGCCAAACAGAATGAGCTCGTCACTCCGCGGCCCGAGGCCGACAACCGGCGAGCGGTCCAGCGTCTCCACGAACCCGTCTATGATCTCGGGGTCGTTGGGGGCCGAGAACGCCACCCGGTACTTGTCCTTCCCGAAGCGAGCGTACCAAGCACGTTGCGCGTACACCGCCATGATCTCAGCGGAGACCATCGGCTGCGCATCTTCGTCGGCCGCGTCTCCCAGGGCAAGCGTTGGCACGGTCTCGGTGAAGCTCGAGCCCATGGCCCCAATCTCGAGTTCCCATGCGAGTCGGAACAGCCCTCCGTTCTGGGAGAGCATTGCCTGGAGATGCGTGACCCGCACCGAAGCGTTCTTCGGCTGGTTGGTCCATTTCCGAGCCTGTGACACCAAGTTGATCAGGTTCGATACCGGGCCCATGGGGGACGCCGCGATCAGGCGGCCATCCCTCTTGTGCGCGAAGCGCCACCGCCCAAGCGCTGGTCCGGTTAGCCCCGTACCCCCGGTAGGCGTGGTGTCCACCGCCAGCGTCGGGGCGACAGCCGGAGGCTCTATCCCAAGCCGCCACGTCGGGGAGTCTGCGTCCTCGCCCACCACCAGCCCCGGTACGTAGTGCCCGACGATGTACAGCCGCCCGAGGATCTCTTGCCCGGACGGACGTAGCCCGCCGCTGACCGCGACGTCCACGGGGATGGTGAGCGCGCTGAACGCGGCGTCATCAAGGCGCTTCCGGCTCAGCGCCTTTGTGCCGTCCGAGCTTAGCTGCGGGACGATGAGCACCTAGAACACCAGGCCGCAATGGCCCTGACCTATGTTGGAACTCGCAAACGTACTTCCGGCTGAACCGGTGAAAGCCCAACTCGAAGCGTTATCCACCACTGAAGTTCCGAGGCGCAGAGTGGAACTTGATAGCTGCCCCACTGCGTACAATCTGCCGTGGCCCGAGAACAGATCAATGGCGCGGATTGTCGCGACATCGGGAGATGAGTTCCCCACCCCCGTATACCCAAACTGTGTGGTGAATGTGGTCCCATCGTACTTGGCCACCCAGAAGCGAGTGAACAGCGCTTGGAATCCGCTGCCTGGGTTCTGGGGGGAGTCTTCGTAGAGCGCATACAGAGACCGCCCGAGCACCGCGAATGCCGTGTAGCCCTGGCCGAACCTCGCTTGCAGACCGCTTCCAACCCACGGCGTGGTAGGCCACGGCTTCACGAAACTTCCGGAGAGGACGCTCGCCGTGGCTGCGCCGAGCGTCCATGCGTACATCGCTGGTCCCGTGTGGGCGTTGTCCGCCTCTGTGTCCAGCAACACGTAGGCCGTCTCTATGCCAGAGCCACCGAAATAGAACTTGTTCCTCCAGAAGAACGCGCTTTCGGCCCTGAAGCGGTCCACCACGGCCGCGTCGAGAGAGATTGACTGCCAGCTAGTAAATGGGTCGAAGGCCCACTCCACGATGTTGGTCGCCAAGGTGGGAATCGTCATGGTCACGTCGTCAAAAGCCGTGGTGTGAAACGCCACCACCGCATCCGAGCTCGCCGCAAGGTAGCAGTGAGCAAGGGACGTGGCCGTGGACCGCAACAGCGTGAACCCGTTCGCCGGGCTCCACTTCCAAACCTGAGTGGTGTCACCGTTTGCCGCAGTCTTGGTCTTGAGCGCGAAAAGGATTCCACCTCGGTACGGGATGACGTCGGTGATGAACCTGCCCTGTCCGGCGGCAAGTGTCGTCCCGGTAAACTCAAGCTGTGCCGCCACTGAGATAGAGAGCGCGCCTCTTTCGTTGGCCCTGGTGTCCGAAGGGCTTACTTGATAGATCCGGATGAACGCCGGGTCACCTGCGGTGGCACCATCGTAGGTGATTCCGACCGCCATGAAGTACCCGACCCGAGAGCTTACCGTGTTCCGCCGGAACCCCAACGTCGGATCGCGCTCGAGCCGATCCTTGGCCCCTCCCTTGTCCAGAGACGTGCCTTTCCGCTGAAGCCTCACCGTACGGTCAAATTCTCCCTGCTCCACTTGAACAGCACAGGGGACGAATGAGACGTACCCTGGTACCGCCGCAGCGCCTACATCGCCAGGGACATGGTTCAACGCACCTTGCGGGTTGTTCCCGAAGATCACGCCGTCAGCCATAAACCCGCACCCGAACGACGCATCGGCAGGAGCATTAGCCAAGAGAACGATGTCTGGTCGCATTGAGATTGTGGAACTCCCTCCGTCCCCACCACGGTCCAACCCAAACTCAAAGATCCCGCGCGGCGTCTTGCTCAGAGCAGCAGTGTGCAGCTTGCTCTGGCCACCACGACAGATCACGCGCCTCGATTGCGGAGGCCCGTCTAGGCGAGCATTCTGTAGCAGATGAAAGCGCGTTGGAGCCACGGCCCCAGGATCGGAATCCCGGTCCATGCCACGGAACCCAGGCATGTCCCCCATCCCCACCCGGTACGTGAACGGCTTACTGTCCGGGGTCGGCGTCCACTTCATCGGTACCAGCCCTCACCGAAGAACGACGGCAGCCGCAAAAGCGTGTCCTTGCCCCGGCGCTCGATCTCCGTCATGTACTTCAGCCCGCGCTGGTACTCTGCAAGGCTCTGAGCGCTCTTGCCGTCTCCCTTGCTGGCCTCCGTCTTGTAACGTAGCCCAGGGACCAAAACGAGTTGATGGTACGCCTGTGGGATCTTGTTGAGTTCCGCTATGGTGTCCGCATCCGTCTCTAACAGCGTCGGCACCGTGGTCTCGTACTCCAGTTGCAGGGCGATCTCCACGTTGTTCGTCTCGATCTGAAGAAGCTGCAAGAACGGCGTCTCATCGTCCTGGCCGAAGACGGAGTAACACTCGGGGCTCGCCGTGGTGAACCCGCTCCTACGGCTCACGATGATCCTGGACTCGGGGACCCACTCCAGTTGCACGCCATCGGAGCGCGTCAGCGACCCGTACGGACCGATGTCCAGAAAGTCAGTCGGGGTGAGGGCGGTTGGCGTGTTGGCCAGGAAGGTGATCGTCGCCGAGCGCCGTCGCCACCGCCATTGCCTGTAGAACCAGACCTCGGCCACGATTTCTCGTAGATACTCAAGGATCCTCTGACGTCGATCCGCATAGTCGGCATCAGCGGGGGTGATCCCATCCGTCCGCTGCATCACCTGGTCGATGATTTCCGTGACGTTCATGGGTCACCCCCGACAGCAGTCTGACTACCGACCGCGACGTACGAGGTTCTTCCTCACCCCCGCCAACGCCGCGCGTTTCCGTTCCTCCGGATCTTCCGGGAGGAACGATCCCTCCACCCCAGACAGGTCCGGGGGCTCCGGGGGCGGCTCCGGCGGGGCCGCCGCAGGCAACGACACCGGAACGGAAGGCAGCGACGGCACCGTGATGTTGAGCGCCTTCAGCAGGTCATCCTTGGTGAACGACTTGATCTTGCCCGTCTCCCGGCGGCGTTCGATGTGCTCCTTGGCCCTGCTGATCTCTGCCACGTTCGGCGGCGGCGGCGCAGGCTGGCCCTTGCTGTCCCACCTAGCCATGCGCTCGAGCTCCTGCCGCAAGATCAGCTCGGCGTTCTTGTCCTCCGCGGCCTCCCACAACTCCCGCGCCTGTTCCCAGATCGCAGGCAGCTTGGTCACGTCGTCCACGATGATCAGCCCACGCTGCATCAGCAACGTCTGAGACGCGAGGCCCTTGCAGTACGCCAGGGCATCAAACTTCTTCGTAACCGTCCCGAAGTCGTTCACCGCCATCTCGTCTTCGATGCAGACCGTCCCCGGGATGGGCTGTCCAGATGAAGTCTTGGCTGCGGGCCACCGAAAGCGGCTGTTGCGTTTCGTGTCCGCCACCGTTCCCCGTCCGGGGATCCAGGTGATCCGGCCGTCCCAGCAGACTTCGATCCACTCCTCGTCCCCAGGCCACCCGATCACGAACTGCCGTTTGCGCTCGAAGTCCACGCCGAGTCCGGCCACGCTCATCGTCGCACTGCTCATGCCATTGCCTCCTGATCCAGGGTCGGCCCGGATCCACCGTTGAGGAACGCCATCACTCGGCTCTTGCCGACGATGATCTGCTTCCTCTTGTGCTCGTACTCCAACCAGTTGTCACGGCTAAGTCTACCCTGTTCTCGCTGCCGGACGATCCAGTCGTCCAGGTCAATACGCCGTTCCTCGAGCGACCGCCATTCCTTGGCCGCCTCGGCCTCACGCTTCGCCTGGAGCGCCTTCATCGCGGAGTCAAACCGCTTGAGGCTCACTTCCTCCCACGCCCGGCGGCAGAACTTCTCAAGCCAGTCGTCCCATTCGATGTACATCCCAGGCCCGCCGTGCTTCAGCACCCGAGCGCAGTCGGAGTTCTCCAGCACCACGTCTATGACGTTGGGGACCGGGCCGCTCCAGTCGTTCGGCAACTCCAGCCGCTTCAGCCTGAGCTCGTAGGCCCTGGGATGCGCCACCCACCGGGCGAGGGCATGATGGACGAACAACGCCGGCTGGTCGTTCTTCCCCGGCGCGAGCCAAAGCTGCTTTCTCCAGATGGGCACGGCTCCGGGGTCGAAGACGCGGATGGCCCGCAGGATGTCAGGATCCATCTCGTACCCTGGAACCGGGATGGCTGTGTAGTGGTCCTCCCCGACGAGTCTCCAGCCGGGGGCGGTCCAACGCGAGCCCGCTATGCCGTGAGGGATCGGCCCGACACGCTTGGTCGCGTTCGGCTCCAGAAGCCAGGACGGGAGCGGCATCTACTCTTCCACCGGCTCATTGGGAGCCGTGCCGCCCTCCTTCTGCTTGAAGCACGCTGACACCAAGTCGATCGCCTGCTGCTTCAGCGACACCGAGATGTCCTTGCCGACCGCGATGTACAGCGGCGCGAGGGAACGGTTCACCGCCAGCAGCGCGTGCTCGCACGCCGTGAACCCGGCGGCACTGACGTGGACTGGCGGGACCGCGCTACGGTCCTTCCGCCTCAGCCCCGCCAGCATGTCCGACAACGGGAGCGCCACCTTCGTGTCCAGCAGAGACAAGGCTGAGTCCAAGTCCACCGCTATGTCCGTTGTCGTTGTCACCGGAGTTGGCTTCGGCTCCGGCCTCGGCTCGTCCTTCTTCTTGGCCATCCTTCTCTAGCTCCTTAAGCCAATACTCGCAGTCCTGCACCGCACCGTCGAGGGAGTGCGCCAGGGCGAGCGCCTCGTCGCGTCGCCCCAGCAACCCCTGGATACGCTCTCGGATCTTCTCTGGAGTCATGATCTAGCTGGGAGCTCCGGACGTCAGGGTGATGTACCGCGCGTTGCCGTTGACCAGCACCTTGATGAACCCTGCCCCGGTGGCCGACGTCTGGGTGTCGTGCCACACTCCACCGACCGTCCCCGGCAACTCGAGCACGGCATCGAACTGCTTGCTGTTCGTCTGCGCTTCTGCGGCCTCGATCCGGATGGGGACAAACTTCCCGGTGATCGTCGTGGCCGAGAACGCGGCTCGGAACCGCAACATGGACACGTTGCCGCTGATGGTCCGCGTCCCCGCGTCATCCGTCACCGCCTCGAGGTTGAGCACCCGTACGTCGCCGGCCACGGTGCCGGCAGCCGTGCCCCGGAGAAAGGCATCGATGTGTGCCCCGATGATGGATCCGCTTCCAGTGAGAGCCACTCCGGAGTTGAGCCGGGGACTGATCTCACACCCGATCACGTTGTTGGCCATCGAAGTGGCCTGAGCCGGCTTCGCCTGGAACCCGATGTGCGAGCCGCCAGTGCCAGTCCAGTTGCGGGAGTTGAGCCTGATCGGACGATCGCCACGGAACGTCTGAAGATCCAGGTTGAAGTCCACGTCTCGGTTGGAGAGAATCCCTGGGCCGATGGCCCCGCGGGAGAAGTCGATGTTTCGGCTTACGATCATTGGAGCATCCTCCGTTTTGGCCGTCCTCTCCGGCCTGTCACGCCTGGAATCGCGGCGTTCCGGTGAAGCTACTTACGCTGGTCTACCTCAGTCGTAGATCGGATCGCGAAGATCCGACAGCTTGGAGTTGCACGCCAGCATCGTGGAGAACTGATTCTCCACGCAACCGACGTACGCCAAGAACCCCGCCTTGTGGCCCCCGTCCGTGGGGACCATCTTCAGCAGCGCGTCGTCGTCGATCCAGTCCACGCCCATGGCCTGGTAGAGCCCGAACACGTCCCAGGCCAGGAAGTACATCTGCCTGGTCGGGATGTCGAAGTCCACCTCGAGCTTGGCGTTAACCCCAGGAGCCACGATCGGCAGGCTGCCGTCTTCGTAGCCGATGCCGTACTGCGGCGTCTTCTGCCCCGGCGCGAACGGATAGCGCCGGTCGGGAGCCACGAACTCCACGTACTTGCGAGCCTGCCCCGAGTTGCTGAGCACGCGGGTGATCTTCTTCCCGGTCTCACGCCGCGGCTCGTCGATGGCCTTCAGGATGAGCTGCTCGTCCAGGTTCCGCAGCGTTCCGCCGTTGCCGAGCACGATCGCCTTCAGCGATGGGTAGGTCGTGCGCGACTGGCCGAAGATCGAATCCACCGTCGTCCCGTCATCCACGATGTCGTTGAGCGTGTTCACCGTCCGGCCGTAGGAGCCGGCCATGAACACGAAGTCCCCGGCCACGGCGGTCTGGTTAGCACCGCCGTACGTGATGACCCGAGTGTCCTTGTTGCGCGCCGTGATCGTGCGGTTCGACAGCGAGTCCCGGATCGCGCCCGCGGTCAGCGCGTCCCGAACCTCGATGCGCATGTTCACGTTCACGAGGATCGCCCCGATGGGGCGAGCCAAGGTGATCGTGTTCGCGCCGTCCGCCTCCACCACCCCGAGCGCGCCGCGGTTGCTGCCCGCGTACACCCGGTTGATGTACTTCCCCAAATCCTCCACCGTCTTCTCGATCCGGTCCGCCATCGTCCCACCCTGATGGAACGTGGACTTCCCGGACTTCGCGGCCATCTTGGTCTTCACGCCGATCTGGAACGACCCGTAGAACAGCTCCGGCGTGACTTCGCCCTGCACCCGAGTGGGGTCGATAGGGCTGTTGAACGTCCCGACGTCCGACGTCATGCTGACGTTCCACGCCGAGTGCAGGCCGAGCGGAATCTTCGCGATCCCTTCGACCATCTTCAGATCGACGCGGTTCAAGGCGGCCCGATACGGGGCCTCCTTGTTGACAGGCTCTTCGAATGAGCCCGGAGGGTCATCCGGGTCTGTTACCTCGCCTTGCGGCGCGGGTTGGTCATTTCTGCCAACCTCTGCATCTTCCAATTCGATGCAGACCCGACTGTCGCATCCGCCTCGCGGCGGCCCTCTCGCTCAGTCTGTCACGGTGGCCACTGGCCTTCCGCCTTGTTCCCATCTCAGGGTCCAAGTCAATCAGAGAGGGTTTTAAACCTCCACCCTTTTTTAGAGGTTCTTCAGTTCTGTGCTAATGTCCTCGACTCTGCTGTTACCTGTGAGACTACGCTCACCTCACCGGGCTGGTCGTTTCCGCCAGCCTCTCCGGCTTCGCCTTCGCCAGAGGACGGACTATCGCATCACCTTTCGGTGCCCTCTCGCTTAGTCTCTACTGCTGCCCGGCTCGTGCCTGCTTGCAGTCTGTTCCCAATCTCAGGGTTCAGCTTGATCAGAGAGGGTTTAACGAGCCCCTAAAGGATTGAGGCTCCAGTAGCCATTCGACTTACCTCGTTTAGGCCATGCGCGCACGATTACGTACGCACAAGGTCGCCAATGAACTTGGACCAGAACGCCTGGCCCACTTCCAGTGACAAGCTCGAGGTCGGCTCCGCTTGGCCTGGTACGTCGAACGAGCGTGCGGGTCGTCCGTCACGCTGTCGGGCTCTGTGAGCCCTATGCCAGTCGTTGTAACACGTCCGGCAACGCCTCCAGCCACGAATTGAATCGCGGCTGTAGGTGTTACCGCAACGAGGGCACACCGCCTTGCGCGCATTGTTCGCCGAGGCACTGGTACCACGAAGGATGTTCTCCTTCATCGGGACCACTTCCAAATGGTCTGGCCTGATGCAACGCCTGTTTCGACACAGGTGATCTATGGTCAGCCCGTCCGGGATTGGAGCAACGAGTAGCGTGTAGCTCAGTCGGTGAGCTAGCCATCGTTTCCCACCAAAGCCCAGATCGCCATAGCCTTGGTTCTGCGTCGCAGCCTGCCATTCCCAACAGCCCGAGACGGACAGATTGGCTCTAGCAAGCAATTCCGCCTTCGGGTTTCGGGCCCATTGGGCGGCTCGGCCACGTTTCGCCATCGCCCAGATCCTACGCTTCCTCATGGGCTTGAGTCAAGGGCTCACAGCCCCCGCTTGAGCAGCGCCGCACGGGCGATGGCCATCTGATCCGGCTTCGGCTTACCCACCACCGCCCGAGAGCCGGGGGCCACGACCTTGGTCCCGCTCGCCTTCGCCCGCTCCAGGGCCTCCTTCGACTTCTTGGCGAACTCGCCCCGGCCGCCGTCGATACGCGCCATGAGCTTCTGCACCCGGCCCTTGATGATCCCCTCCACGTTCACGTCCGCGATGCTGTGCCCCTGAGCTCCGGCCGCCCACAGTTTGGCCATGAGGTCTTGGTTTACAATCTCCCAGAAGTCCTCGCGGTCTTCCTTCGACACCGCCAAGTCGATGCACGCCTGCTCGAACATCGCATCCACTTCCACGGGGAAGTCGCGGTACACCTCCATGCGCTCCGATTCGACCTTCTGCGCGTTGGTCTGCTCCATCTTGACCATGCGCTCTGCGGTAGAGCGCTCGGCCCGGAGTCGCCCGCCGCGATGCTTGGCCTCCTGATGCCAACGGAGCGCCCCCTTGGCGTCCCTGATGATCTGGAGCCGCTTCACCCTGGCCGCCTCGAGCCGCGCTTCGAGCGCCGGCTTTTGTTCCTCGAGCGCATCCTCGAGCTTGCCCTCGATCTTGGCTATGGCCTTGTCAGCCTCACCGATGTCCAGCAACCCCTGTTCGTAATCGGTCTTGGCCTGCTTCATCTCGCCATCGACCTCAGACAGCTCCATGTCGATGCGCTTGATGTCCTCCGACGTCAGGGGTTCCTCGGTGCGAGGCTCTTCCCGTTCGGCCGGGCGAGCCTTCGATCCTTGCTCCAGCTCTGAGAGCCGCTCGCGTAGCACGCGGTTCTCGTCCTGCACGCGCGTGGCCCGGTTCACGGCGTGCCAGTACGACCGATCCGCCGCCTTGATGTCACCCTTGAACTTCTTGAGCAGGTCTACCTGCTCCTGCTCCTGCTCGGCGGACTCGTCCGTCCCTTCGCTCTCCGGCTTTTCTGCGTCCTCGGCCCGCTCCGTCTCGGAGGCGGCTTCTACCTCTGCCGTCTCTTCGACCTCTGTGGCCTCTGCTTCCGCGGTCGGCGCGGCCGTCTCGTCAGTCATTCGATTCTCCTGTGAGGGTCAGAAGTGTGGGCGTACAGGTGACGCGCTCCCGGTACAGAGAACTCCCCCGGTCTTGGGGCGGGTTGACGGCACGCTCATGCTTGGACTGCACGCCCACGGTACGGTACGTCACGTCGTTTACCTTCGTCAAAGGTAGCGATGCTTCAGGCGATAGGCACTCCTTGAGAGGGGGCAAAATGCCAGCGTTCCCACTGGCGGGCCTCGCCTCGCTATAGAGGCAAGCTCTGTTCACACGTCCACCCTTAGCTTGTCCAACCACGGTTCCATTGGCCCCGTCAGCGCCATCTTCAGCATCGCTCGCGCCTCGTCCCGCTCAGCACGCATCCGGTCGAGTCCGGCCATTAATTCTGCCGACTCTCGCTGGTACTGGGCCGCGAGATGAGCCGTGTTCTCCGCTGCCAACCGCGCCTCGTCCCGCTCGCGGACCAGGGCCTCGACCTGGCGCTCGGCGGCCTCGGCGCGCTCTCTCCACAGAGCCGCCGTCTGGGCGTCAGCTCGGGACCACAATTCCGAAGGGGAGTACCGCCCAGCCATCTCCTCCTCTCTGGCTACCTGGCGCTCAACGGCTTCTAGGGCCTCGCCTCGTTCTCTGTAGACTTGGCGTCTGAGGTGCTCGATCGCCTCCCGGTCCTCGCGCCGGGAGTCCTCTAAGGAGCGGAGGACGATCCCCGTAGCGAAGGCGATGAAGTCGTGCGCCGGCCTCCCCGAACGGCCGTAGTGAAGATCCTCTGCCGCCTTCCGCGCCCGCTCCACGTCTCGTGGATCAGAAATCACTGAGTCTGCTCCGGAGTGAATCCGAACGTGCGCCTGTACTCCTCAAGCTTGGCCCCACGATCAAGCCAGCCGAGGAATCGCTTCCACGACGTACGCTGCCACGTCCGCTCCACGAACCGCAGCGCCACCCCGTACTCGTAAATGCTGAGGTCGCGCTTGAGGTAGTAAGCGCTGATCGGAACCTGTGCGAATTGGTGCTCATCGCCCCACGCCAGGTGCGAGGCCAAGCCCTCCTCGACGAACAGGGGCAGGACCCTCCACCCCCAACGCTCGGTGATGGCATGATGCGCTATCTCGTGCCGATGGCATGGTAGCGACGTCCAGAGATGGCCTCGCTGTGCGGCCCGCTCCAGGCGGTACAAACCTTGGATGCCAGAGCGAGAGTCCCCGGAGAGAACTACCACGTTCGCCACGTCCGACGTCGCCGTGTAGACCAGCGGAAGCGCCCTGTCCGACGGCACCTCCAAGCGCGTCTCGAAATACGAGAGATAGTCCGCGGCGCACGCGACGTCTACGGCTGCGGTTGAGGTGGGGTCCGCGGTCACTCGAGGGCCAGCGGCGGCCAGGAACAGCAAGAGCAGTGCTGTCATGACGGCATCTCCACGACGGTTCGTGAGTCGGTCACGATACCCTCCTTTGAGAGAGCTTTGGCGTGGAGGCGCGCCTCTCTCAGCCCCTGGATTATAGCACGCCTGGGCACCTCGTATCCAGTACGCTGTATTTCGTGCCGTATCACCGCCTTACGAACCGCCCTCTGAGCCAGCAGATCGAAGACCAGCCGCGCCGCCCTCGGCGCATCAACCGCCGTCCCGTCCCCGCCCTTGCCGTCCAGCGTGAACCGCACGGCCGCGAGCACGATCTCCACGTCCCGCCGCCGACGTCCGGTGCGCAGCGCTTCGCTCAGGATCCACGGATCCGAGAGCCAGCGGTCTAGGCACTGCAACAGCGTGTCGTGCTCCTTTGTCCGGCTCGTGGCGGGATCTACGATCTGGTCCATTCAGTGCCCGTAGGCCGACCGCACTCCAGCATCGAAGCCGGCGAGCCAGGCGCAGCAACCACCGCCGCCCTTGTAGTCCCCGCGCGACCGACCGTGATCTTGGTCAGGGGCGTAGCCAAACGCCCGCTGAATCTCCGCGAGCGTGAATGCCTGCTTGTCCGCCGCGATGGTCTGAGCCGCCGTGGCGAAGCCGTCAAGGTACTGGCGATCCACTGGCCCCATTAGAACCCCGGAAGATCTGAGCCGCCGTACCGCTCCTCTTGTCTCTGGCGCTTCTCCTGCTCCTTGATCTTCTTCTGAATCTTGCCCATCATCTCCTCGCGCCACTGCTCCAGAGGGTTGATCGGCGGCGTCACCTCGTCCTCGGCGCGCTGCCTCGCCATCGCCACGTACACCGCGGTCCGCATGTAGTTCAACCCCTGGGCCAAGGCGTCAACCATGTCGTCGTGCCCGCCGCGAGGGAACATCGCTGCCTCGTGGATCAGGTCAGCGACCCAAGGATATGCCGGGGCCCAGGCGTCAGCGGTCCGACGTCCAGGCAGCAGCACGTTCCCCGCCTCCACCATGGGGGCCACCGACGCCACGCGCGCTTCCTTCCCGCCCTCGGGAGTCACCGGCAGGATGCCAGGGAGCTCGTGCTGGAGCAACGAGACCACAGCCGGGCCGTTGGCTTTGTCTTCGATCAGGATCGCGTTGGGCCGCCTCCGCATCGCCAGCCCCCGCACGGCGACCAGAGTCTCCACGATGTCCATCTGCCCGTGAGCAAGCTCAAGAATGTGAACCGCTGCCCCGATCCGGCCGAGCTTCAGCCCGGCTACGGGGTCGCTCGTCGTCAGATCCTTGAACGCCAAGTCCCAGGTGTCTATCACCTGGTCGTACTTCGCGGGCGCGTTGTCCACGTCCCAGAACTTCCACCACGAGCGCTTGACCACACCGCCTCCGAGGGGCGAGGGCTGCTGCTGAAGCTGACTGGCTGCACCGAACGCGCCTAGGCGTAGCTTCAGCTCCTCTACGGCATCCGGGCCGAAGCGCTCAGGATGAAGCAGCTCGCCGTCCTTCGTGCGCTTGTCCGGGTTGCCGAGTGACGTCGAGACCATGCGCTTGCGGTCGTACTCCATTGGCAGACACAGGTATTCGTATCCGCCCTGCTCCAGGACGTGCCCAATCAGATCGTCCTCTGCGATGCGCTGGGCGATGATCACATGCCTTGACGTGGCCGGGTCCACGATGCGCGTGGACATGGACTCGTTCCACCACCGGACCACAGCCTTGCGCTTGATGTCCGAGTAGATTTCCAGCACGTTGTGCGGATCGTCGCAAACTACAAACGCAGCCCTTTCTCCCGTCCCGAGCCCAGAGACGGACGTCGCCACGCGGAAGCCTCCAAAGTTGTTCTCGTACCGTTGCTTCGTGTTCTGGTCGCCAACGAACTCGAAGAGAGGCCCCCAATTGGCTTGGTACCATGCCGAGTTCATGAGCCGCCTGGAGCGCACAGCGTCCCTCGTGGACAGATCGTGGGAGTAGGACGAGGTAAGCCACTTGGAGCCCGGGTCATGAATCCAGGTCCACGCCGGCCACGCTACCGACGTCATCCACGACTTGGACGAGCCGGGGGGGCAGGCTATGGCCAAGCGCCTGATCTCCAGCCGTGAGACGGCCTCGAGATGCTCCGCTATCGCCTGGAGATGCCAGCCCGAAACCAATGGAGCCGGGTCCACTTGCGGCCACGCCTGGACGAAGAAGTGATACAGCCACCGCTTGGCGGCCTCGCGCTTTATCTCCGGCGCGTAGGCCATCCAACGCTGGGCTACGTCCTCCGGGGTGACTTGGGCTTGGCTCACTTCGCCGCCTCAGCGAACAGCGATCGTCACGATCGCGCGGCCGATCACTTCCGCGACTTGCGGGACAACGGCGTTGCCGAGGGCTTTGAGCGCCTCGCGGCTGTGACGGGAGGTGCCTACTCGGTCGGAGATACTCGGACCAAATAGAAGCGCCCAGGCCCAGCGGCTTTCATTGTCAGGAGCGGATCGCCATGCTTCTTGAATCGGAAGTAGTGCTTCTGACACATTCGGAGCCGCCGCGACTTCGCCCCACACACGACGCAGGGCGGCGAGGGGCGGGGCGTTTTCTTTCCATTCTGCCAGTGCCATCGCGTATGGCAGGAAGCACAGAGCGTGACGACGTTCCTCGGCGTGTTGTTCGAGCAGTCGCCGTCGAGATGGTGAATCCCAAGGAGGCGCGTGCCGTGACATTTGCTGCACCGATCCTCGCGCCTCACCTCCCTGCGGGTTCGTGACCGAAGCGCCCCGAGGGTTGGGTTGTCCTTCACCTTGGCCCGGCCCATGCAGAGAACGTCGCAGAACTTCCTCCGCAGAAATGCCGAGCCATCCTCCAACTGCGTCCTGTACCTCTTCCGCTGAAGCGGCTTCCCGCACGCGACACAGAACCGCGTCGGGTAGACCTTCACTTTTCTTCCCATATCCCATCATAGCATGGGATACTCCGATGGTGGTACTTCGAGCCAACCATTCGGAAAGCCAAGAAGCTGCGACACCCACAGAAAGCACAGGGCTCCGCGACTTCCCTGGGCCGAGACGGCTGGCTTCCCACTCGTGCTGCTGCTCCCCTGGTCGAGCAGGCCAGCGGCTACCTGATCGCTGAGATTGATCCCGTAGACTCCCGAGGCACTCACTCGACGCCCCTCTTCCACTATCCGGCCCGCCGCTACATCCGAGGTGCGCGGCGTTGCCCATGCCTGCGTGCCGAGGTTCGGGCTCTTTCGGTTCCCCTGCGTAGGCCCGCTGTCCTTCCAGTCCCGCGCCTGTGGGCTCGCCCACAGGCCGGCCTGCCGCAGCACTTCCCCCACGAGCGTCGTACCGCCCGTCTGCCCCGGATACGGGTCCTCGGCAAGCTGCGCCTGGCTGCTGACCGTGTGCGTCGGCCAGAGCCTCGCCGCAGCCGTGAGCGTCTCCGCAGTCCCACGCGCCACATGAGCACCCGCCGACTCGCTGTCCTCCGCTCGCGCCGTGGGCCACTGGCGCACCTGCCCGCCGAGCAGCAGCTCGCCCTTCCGCTTCCCGCCCCGGCTCGTCTGCCCGCCGTCCATCGTGTTCGGGGTCGCCCACTCCTCGCGCGTCACCGCCCGCCCCAGCTCGTTCCCGGTCGGCCCGTTCCTGCGCCGGTTCCCCTCGTTGTCCATCCCGTGGACGGTGGGCCACGATCCAGACGCGCTTCCGTCTATGCGGTGCCCCAACGTCGTCGGCACCAATAACGACCGGCCAGACTTCGTAGCCCGCACCCTCAAGCTCACGGCAGATCCAGTCAAGGCCCTGAGGCTCGAGGCTAGCGATTCCGAGAGGGTTCTCTGCCACGACCCAGCGGGGAGCAACCTCTCGCACGACGTGGAGGAACTCAGGCCAGAGCCATCGTACGTCAGTAGCACCCTGTCGTCGTCCTGCCACCGAGGCGGGCTGGCACGGCGGGCCGCCGGCCACAACGTCGATTGTTCCGCACGCCTCCGCAACCGCATCGGCTGTCACCTCCTTGACGTCGCCGAACAGGGGTACTCCCGGCCAGTGCTGGCCGAGCCAGAAACGGCACGCCGAGTCGATTTCGCAGAGACCGGCCGTTTCCATGCCCGCCCATTCGAGGCCAAGCGCAAGGCCGCCGATACCGGCGAACAGGTCAAGAACGCGAACGTTGCTCATGTGGCGTCGACAGCACGTCAAAGACGTTGCCCTTGCCGGATCTCCCAAAGCTCACTTCGCCCGCGCCTCCACGTCGATCACCCCGCGCTCCACCCGCTGCACGACCTCGAACATCTGACGCAACTGCGCGTCGGTCAACCCGTTGACGAAGATCGCCACGGGCGGCTGCGCCGGCTGCCGGCTCTGCCATTCCTCGCCCACATCCAACCCCGCGAGCTTGGCCATGACCGGCGTACGGCTCCGCGCCGCGATGCGCTCCGGGTCCGCCTCCGATGGCTTGATGCCCCGGACCGAGCCCGGAACGATGGCCGCCAGGTCGCGGTCCATGGAATGGCTGATCAGCACCCGCGCCTTAGTCCTGATCCGCTCGACCGACTCCTCCAGATAGCGCTTGGCCGCTTCGCTGTTGTGCAAGACCGTGGAGATGTACTCCGAATCGTAGCCTACGATGCGAGACGCCTCTACCTGAGTCGCACCCTGAGCGACCAAGGCGATGACTCTACGCACGCCTGGGCGCAGCGTCTTCGGCACCTTTTGCTTTCTTCGGGGGCTGCTGGCTTTCGTGGCCACGCTCTTCACCGGCGTCCCGTCCCCTGTGACGGCACGATGAAATCTGCTCGAGCCTCACACCGCTTGTCGCCCTCGAGCACCGTGAGCCAGCCGAACAGGTATTGGTTGCCCGTGCCCTCGGGGCCGCGCATGTAGGAGAACGTAGGTTCGTCCCGGCGCGTCATGCGCGTGTACTGAACGGGACCAGCGTTCCCCCCATCCGTGAGCCCGGCGAGCTTTACCGGAGCCTCCCAGGTCGCGCTGAAGCTCACCTCGACGTAGAGCGGGTAGGCGTGGTAGTTGCTCACGATCAGAGTGCAGCCTGGTGGCGGTGGGCAAGGACAAAAGCAAAGCTCGGTTGATGCGCGCCCCTGACAGGCGAGCATAAGCATCAGGCCGAGGAACGCCCTCACGCGCTCCTCCCCGCAACGAGCACGCCCCTGTCAGCGTCGCGCCATGCCTCTCGCTGCTCCAGGACGTACAGGCGGTCCAGGCGCTCGCGCAGCTTGGCGCCCACGAGATGTCCGATGTGGCCATCTCGTATCTCGCCGACGAGCCACGCGCGCCAGCCGTCACGCGCCTCGGCGTTGGCCTCGTACATGTTGCGCACCGCGCGGCTGCGGCTCATCAGCGCGTAGGCCATGATGGACACCAGATCCGCGGCGGCGACGACGCGACGCGGCGCCGCCTTGACGGCCGTCAACCTATTGGGGTGCGCCCACAGCAATCCAGCTTCCGTCGGGATCTCGCGCTTGTCTATCAGCCGCGCGGGAACCACGAAGTAGAACTGATGGCAATATGGCAGGTAGTCGCGCCATTTATGGTCTCCGCGGAAGTCCGCGCGGCTGACCTTGATCTCGTAGCCGCAGGCCGTCAGCGGCGACCACGTGTTGCGCAGCGCCCAGCCATCTAGGCGCTCGCCACGGCCATACTCGCGACCCCAACTGCTGCCCGTCTTCGCCTCGCCGATGAAGTATTCTCCGCCGTGCCTGTGGCGCAGCAACTCGAGGATCTGCGCCGCGCCCATTACCTGTCTCAACGCTCAACTCCTGCCGCGGTCGGCGCGGCGCGCGTCGGATAACGTACTGACCCGTCTACTCTAACACGAAAGAGAATGGGCGGGCGTCCAGCACCGTGCCGTCAAACCGGGCGATGAACTCCCGGCACGCCTGGGACGTGTCCGAGCGGCCCGTGCCGTAGTAGATGCCCGAGCCGTCCACGCGCACGTACTGCTCGCCTGTCGCCCGGCGCACCGCCCGAGCGATGGCACAATCGCTCTGTGAGCCCATGCGGCCCATCACGATGTCCAACCATCCGACGTGGACCTCAAGGCGCTGATCTGACTGGAGTTGCTTCGATGGGAGGGAGACGAATCCGAGCATGGCTAGTCCTCCTGTGGCACGCAATCGTTTCCGTAGCCGGGAGGGTCTTTCCGCACGTTGCCTCCCCCGTCGTTCACCACGTCGTACGTCTGGAACGGCCCCGCTGACGTCGCCGCAAGCACCACTTCGTCTGAGCCGAACGACCCGGCGCACATACCATCCTCCTGAAGCTTCAGCACCACCGCCGCCACGAACCAGGCCCTGGCCTCGGGGCTGCCCGGCTCCTCGTGGCGGGCCCGAGTGCCGTCCGCCTTGAGCAGCCACGCCTGCCCGTCCTCGGCCACCTCGAAGCGCTCCGGAGCGTCCAGCATCACCCCCAGGATGGCCACGCGCACGTTGCGCGCGAGGGTGGGGACTCCCGGCTGACAGACGAAACGGTCTTGCTCGACCGGGAGTCCACACAGTGCCGGGGGGTCCGGCGGCGGGATAGATGGGGACGGAGTTGGAGGCGTAGATGAGGGCCACGGCGTAGGCGTCGGTAGCGGTGACGGGGATGGGCTGGGCGGAATCGGCCGAGGCGTGGGCTTGCACCCGGCTAGAAGCACGACGAGGACAAGCCCAACGCCTCGGTACATCAGTTGAACCCGTGCTCCTGCAGCGTGGTCACCACCTCACGCAACAGCACCGCTCCCGCGGTAATGGCCGCGGCGGTCAGCACGCTGAACGTGCCCCCCGTGACCAGGCCGCCCAAGTAGTCAGCGAGACTCGCCAGGGCGAACACGACCACAGGGACCGCGATGCGCGGGATCTTCGGCAGACCCAACCGCACGAGGTACACCACGAAGGGGATGACCACGATCGACACCAGTTGAGGGATCAACTGAGCCCCGAGTTCCGCAGGATTCGGCGGCGTTGGCGGTGCCGGACTCTGGGCCAGAAGCAGCGCCGGCACCATCAGCGTCAGCACCGCTACCGTCCCCAGGAAGTACGGCAACAGCCTAAAGGCGAACAAGCGTACGTTCTTCATGCGACCTCCCGTGTGTTTGGTACCATCACACTGCGTAGAGGATACGCCCTTCGAAGGGTCGTGTCTAGCGCTCACGACCATCCGGGATAGGCGGCTTGCTCCAATTCCCGACGTGCTTCTCGTCTACAGCTCCAACATGCCGACTGGTCTCCGGCATAGTGCGAATACACCACGTAGGGAAGCCCGCAGATCGGGCACTTGATCGTTTGTTCCATCACCACCCTCCCTTACCCCAGCGCTTGGACCAGATCCACACCGCCAGCGCACCCACGGCCATGAGGCCAAACACCACGATGATCGCCCATGCCCAACCGGCCATCAGACCTCCTACGGAGCAAGCCGCACGCTACCACATCCGGATGCGCCGCCCTTGGCGCAGACCGTCACCGTGCCGGACAGCGCCGCCGGATCGATTCTGACTTGGAGGGGGTTTCCGACGTGGAAGCATTGAGATGTCGGCTTGGCCCACGGGTCGCACGTCACGCCGTTGAACGTCCACACGTATGGGTAGCCACGCTCGCTCTCGCACACGATGCGCTGCGTCCAGCCCTCCGGAGTCTCTGGGCCATAGTCGCAGTTGCCCTCCGGACAGGCGTGCTTTGGCGTCCCATCCACAGTGAGCGTGCTCGCCCCGTAGTGGGCCGTCACGTTGATCCGGCTCACCTCCTCCGGGACCGGACAAGGATACGGCGGTGCGTCCTGGCCCTTGAGCGCCGCCAAGAACTCCGAGTCCGACATGATTCCGCGCCAGACGATGGACCCGACGTCGCGCCACTGCGAGGGCGGATGCCAGCCGCCATCGTCCTCAACCAAGATCAATGGAACATTGAGCGTGTAACTGGCCGTGATCGGCGTCCCGAGAGAGGGTGGCCGAAAGAACACGTCTCCGATGGCTACGTAGTCATAGGTGGTTCGGACGTCGGGCAGCCACCACTCAGACCCGACGAGATGCCGCTGCCAGCCCCGAGCCGCCTCAACCTCCCGGATCTTGGCCACGAACCCGTCCTCCCAGACCGCTGACGGCTTGCATCGAAAGCCCTCGTTCCCCAGGTTGTAGAGCACCTGTAGATCGCCAGTGCTCGACACCAGGGCGTCCACCCACCCGAGATAGTTCGCTCCTGGCGCGACCTGCGTCACCGAACAATCGTCACCGTACAGCCCCTGATCCGGATGAGAGGCAAACGTCCAGTTGTCTATGACGCTGATCTCCACGTAGATCCCTCGGCGGTTGGCCTCGACAACGAAGGCGCGAAGATCGGGCAGCACCTCGGTCCCTTCCTTGCCAGCATACTGCGTACCCTGCAATCCGCCCCGGCTGTACGGCCCTGGCCGAACATGGGCGAAGTTCACCGAAGCCCCTGAGATGCGGTCCAGGGCCGCCACGTTCATCATGGGCCAGCCATCCCGTAGGCCCTCGTCCACCGATGGCGTGCGCGGGTCGTCACAGCAGACGATCGCGCCCTTGAGCTCCGGAACGAATATTCCACCCACGATCCGAAGCGGAGAGAGAGACGGAGGGACTGGCGTCGGGCTAGGGATCGGATTCGGCGGCTTCGGCCTCACGCACCCCACGAGCAGGCCCATCACCGGAAACAGGATCAGCACCAAGTACAGCCACCGCGCGAAGCGTCTCATTCGTTCACCTTCTTTGGGCAGAACACGCACCGCCCATCCTTGTCCGGAGTGTGGTGGTACCGCAGCCTGCCGTTCACGCTCACGCACTGAGCCCCATCAGCATGGGGCAGCGGAGCGAAGTGCTCATCGACTGATGGCCGCTGCTTGTCCCGGTAGCCGCGCCTCCCCACGTGGCCGATGGCGAACAGCGCCGCGAAGGAGGACACTGGCACAAGCATCTGACGTGGCATCATCGGATCCACCGCCCATAGAAAAAGTAGTTCCCCACTAGACCAAGGCCAAGAAAGAACAGCCCGCCAAGGATCACTACCGTGAGCGCCTCCAGCAGCAGCCTGCGGAACTTCAGAAGTTCACCAGTTGCATGTGCATCCCGTCGCAGCGTGTCCAGTCCTCTCTGGGGCGTGTCCACCTTCCATCAACCCATCTCGTCAGTGCCCCGTTCGGTCCCCACCTGCCACCCCAGACGAACCCCCTGGACTCAAACAGCTCAACGATCTTCGGGTGCATCGTCGGTTGCGTGTGTTGCTGGTTCCACTCTGCCCCCAGGTCGATGGCCGCAGCCCAGCAGTGAGCCGATGGCTTCGACACGCTGCTACGCTGTGCCCTGAACGCATACGCTCCGTCATACGTCCGCAACTCGCGCCACAGGCCAGCCAAATGAATCTCCGCGAACACCTTAAGCAGCGGGTCGCACAGCAGGTGGTGGAACCGAATCTGTGACACCTTCGTGTCCTGATCCCAACCCAGGGGCAACGGCTCGGGGAGGTACACCGTGCCGAGGATGTTCTCCTCCCAATTCCGCGCCACCGTTCCGTCCGGAAGGATATGCGAGCGAAAGTCCCCAAGCTCGCGGCGCACGGCGTCAAGGCCCTTGATCGGTAGGATCATTCGGACCGCCTCCCTTCCACGCGATGTAGCACTTCGTCCGCCATCGCTTCAGCATGGCGCATCGCTGGGATATCCTCTTCCTTCCACCGTCTCGCCTGTGCCAGCAATCGCACGGCTCGGGCCAGATCCGCGATAGCGGTCTGCGTGGACATGGCCCCGAGCGCTTTGCGCCTCAGTGCGACCATTTGACTGCTGCCTCGGCCTTGAGTTCGCCGGACCACGTTCGATTGACGGTCGCAACAAACGACCAATCGTTTCTCATCCGGACCATCACCGCTCCAGTCGCGCCCTCGAGATTGGCCGTCGCCACTACCGCCACCGTCTTGTCCGCGGGGAGTTGCGCCAGGGCGCGGTCGATGGCCGCCGAGATGTTGGCGTCAGCGAACTTCCGGATCTGCTCGCCATCCGCAGTGGTCTTGGTCACCACATAGTCCGGCTTGGGCACGCCGTCGAACGGTGCTGCTCCTCGCGTGTCGCTCATGCTCACCTCATCCGCAGTTTCGTCTCGATCACTATCAGTCGGTCTTGCAACTCGCGCTCAACCTTCTCCCGAGCGTCTTCCTCGCGGCCCACACGCTCATACATCTTCTGGCGCAGTTCCTTCAGGTCCGCCTCGAGCTTGAGGACCTCCGCACGGCTCTTCTCCTGAGCCGCGATGCCGTTGGCGTCCGCCACCTGGTGCGTTGCCAGGCTGGCCGAGCCACCGATCAGAACCGTTACGACGGCGTAGATCACCTTGTCGACCAACGGGTTCTTGTTGAGTTTCCTGAACAGGGAGTCATCCGGCTGTGGATCGCTGCGCCGCCGCTTCTGCCAATCGTCGGGCATCATGCCCCCTTGGTCGCTAGACGAGTGGAGTGTAGCACCGACAGCCGTGTCTGAAGGTCCAAAATGACCAGCTTCATGTCCACCTTGCAGCGACTCAGCGACCGCAGCCGCAGCGCCTCATATCGCTCCGGGCCGAGATGCCGGATGCAGAAGTCCCGGTGAGCCTCATGGTCGTTCGTCAGCTTCATGTGGCAGCCACGGCACCCTGTGGCCAAGTTCTCTAGGTCATGCCGCATGTGGGGATACCGCTTCTTCGGAAACAGGTGCATCGCGTCGCTGTACGGTTTCGCGTGGCATACCGCGCACCACGTCTTCTCGCGCGCGATGATCTCACGGCAGAGTTCGTCCGCCTCCTCCACCATCTTGCGGTACTCGTACAGCCGCGCAGGCATGACCTCCCGCTTCAACTGGCCCTTGATCCGCTTGGTTGACATCCCGCAGACCAAGCACGGGAAGCGTGAGGCTCGAGCGCCAGAATCACGTAGCCGCTCCCATGGACGGGGCTCCCTGCACCGAGGACAGTAGCGATCAACCTTCAACATCGGGCTGTGGCTCCTCCTCCAGCGGCTTTACGATCCAGTGCCCGGAACGGTGCGTGTCGCACACCAACGCCCTACACAGAACGCATCGTCCAACGGGAGGACGCTCGCATCTATGGCATGTTTTCATGCCCGATCCACACGGAATCTTTTCGCCGCACCGAAACGACGGAGTTGGGCCACGATGGACAGTGCGGCCCGCCGACTGGGGAATGTGATACCGGCTATCCGATCAGGGGCCGTCGATGACACCCATGGGCCGAGTCCATTCCACAGCCAGCCTTCACCGTAGATCACGTAGACGACGCGCTTCGGCCGCTTCACGTTCGGCTCCATTCCCTATTCACCGCACCTGGGTCTACCACCTCCCATTCCCCGAACAGATCCTCCGGGGCTGGCAAGCTTGCTGTTTGCCCTCCGTGAAGCGTGGGGACCAGCTTCCAATGGTGCGGTGGCTCGAAACAGAGAGCCATGCCAGTTCCGCGCCAACTCACCGGACGCGCCCAGGCCCAGCGCATTTGTTGGTCGGGACGGCTGATTTCCCGTAGTGCTTCAATCACGTTCATCTGATCACCGCCCTTATGATGGTGTCCACAAGTTCATTCACGACTTTCCCCGTGGGCCAGTCCTTCGGCTTCTGCGTCTCCTGGCACCATCGAAGGTAGACAAGGGCAGCTTCACGCACCTCCACCAACACGCAGTCGCGCACGAACCGCTCTGTCTGGTCTGGATGAACCAACGCCAGCCGCTCCCTCAGAACGCTACGGGCGGCGAGAACGGCCGGCGTCGGCTCAAAGTTCATTCAGTCCTCGTCACATTGACAGTACGAGACATGCGAGATTGCACCGCCGCACGAGGGCTTGAGCAGCACGTCGCCGGCATGGACTCCGACGTAGATCCGATACGATTGCTTGTGCTGGTCGCACTGACCGCGCCCGTCCTTGATCATCACGGCCGCCGCATCCATGGCCGCTACGATCTGGGACGGATCCCCCGTTGTGTCGATCTTTCGGAGAAGCGTCAGCCCAAGGTATTTGCACTCCTCCTCGCCCGGCTGAAGATCCAAGCACGCGCAATCGTCCGGCTCTCCGTCCACTTCACAAGGCGGCGGCGTAGGAGTCGGACAAGCACATGGCTCCGTTTCCGTGTGCGTCTCCTCGGACACCAAGCGCCGTTCCTCCGTACAGGAGTTCACTTCATAGATGCGCGTCGTGACTGACCGCGAACGGTGGCACTGAGGCGCGCTCTTGTCCTGAGAGCATGCGCTCCACTCCCCGTATGTGATCTCTGGTTTCTGAGTCACCCATGGGCACTCTTGGCATTGCCCCGGAGGAAGCGCAGGCACCGACACGTTGACATGCCCCGCGAAGCTCCCACCGTTATACGAAGCATTCTGCGGTGGACTGAATCCGCAGCCAAGGTCACACTGATAGACCATCGGATCGCAACGCCGAAGCTGGTCCACCAGCAGCGGACTCGAGTCCCCAGAAGCGTAGCGCACGAACACTCCGGCTCCCTGCCCCGGAGGACTGAAGCAAGCGAAGTGGTAGCCGGGAAGCTTCCCGTCATCCCAACCGGAAAGCTCGAACGTGGCGACGGCGGTACCGGCTTCGGGGGCTGTCTTCAGATCCCACCACGCGAAACGATCCTTGCACGTCTTTGGCGTGGGATCGGACGCCGAGACGGGGGGGCTAGGCACTGCCGTCACCTGGAACTGAGACGATTGAGGGGAGGGGCTCGGCGGCCCGACGATCACGTTGCCACCATCCTGACAGGCAACGAGACACACGAGCAGCACGAGCGGGAGGGCTCGTCCAAACATGGGTTACCTTCCGTTGGGGGAGCCCAGGCTGGGAGGGGGGTTCTGCCTTGGGCGATCCGGAAGGAACTCTACCTTGCATCGGGACTTGCGTCAATGGGTTTCACGTCTTCGCCTTCAATGCACCCAGCTCGGCCCGCGTCTCGTCCCGCTCGGCCTCGGCCGCATCGCGCTGAGCCTTGTACTCGAAAGAGTCTCGGCTCCACTCGGCGTCACGAAGGCGACAGTCCTTGCCGTGTGCTCGCTTGGCCTCGTCCCGCTCACGGGTCAGCGCCTCGTCCTTTAGCTTGGCATAAGCGGTCGCTGTGTCTAGCATCGCTCGCGCCTCGTCCCGCTCGCGGATCAGATCCCGAACGCTATCGGCAGACCAACGGCCCTCGGCGAACCCTGCATCTACCAGGACCTGGCCGACTGCGTGCACCGAACGGACCTCGGCGCGCTCTCTCCACAGAGCCGCCGTCTGGGCGTCAGCTCGGGACCACAATTCCGAAGGGGAGTACCGCCCAGCCATCTCCTCCTCTCTGGCTACCTGGCGCTCAACGGCTTCTAGGGCCTC
>Ga0214473_10000519_pt1 | contig 54302 bp, 48 predicted proteins | sample RVTome_7_FD_203509 | JGI IMG/M metagenome (GOLD analysis project Ga0214473, IMG submission 203509) | Soil microbial communities from uranium-contaminated site in the Upper Colorado River Basin, Wyoming, United States - RVT98D197 | ecosystem: Environmental > Terrestrial > Soil > Contaminated >... | reverse complement strand
CGAAGGTCACCTTCACCTTGGTCTGAGCCGTATACCGCTCGATGTGCCACAGCAGCGCCGGCAGCAGGCCGAGGTCGTCCAGCATCGCCGGCCGGAGATCGAGCGACAGCTCGCGCACACGCGAGATTAACTCATGGACCAGCGCCTTCGCCTCGCCAATCCGGCGCCTGGCCACAGCAGTCGTCACGCGCGTGCCCATTTCCAGGGCGAGTTGGAGCCCGGTCAGAACCTGACCGATCTCGTCATGGAGTTCGCGCGCGATATGACGGCGCTCGGCCTCTTGCAGCTCCACCAAGCGGCGGGAAAGCGACTGCAGTCGCTCGCGCCCCGCCCGCACCTGCTCGAACAGCCGGGCCTTGTGGATGGCTACAGCCGCCTCCTGGGCGAACGCCTGGAGAAGCGCCGTCTCCTCATGGGTGAAGCGGTGGGGGACGTTGAAGTGCACCCACAGGACACCCATTCCCTCCTGAAGCGGCAGGGGCGCGCACGCGGCCGCCAGACGTCCGGCCTGAAGGGGGGCAGGGTTGATTCGACCGGGCGGCTCCTGAGAAAAATCAGAGATGATCTCCATCTTGCCCGACTCCAATGCCTTGCAAGTGAGCCCGTCCGGGCGGATCTTGAGCTTATCCGGCGTCAGGACCCCGCTGGGATCCCAGAGAGCGACGTGACTGATCTTTCCCTCGTCGTCGAACAGGATGACGTTCCCGGTGGCCGACCCGCAAGCCTCGACCCCCGCCTTGGCAATCATCCGCAGCGTCTCGCCCAGGTCCAAGGAGAGATTGATCTGAGCGGTCGCCTCGTAGAACCGCTTCAGCGCGGCGGAATGGAACTGGAGCCGTTCGAAGGCCTGAGCATGCTCGATGGACATCGCCGCCTGGCCCGCGAAGAGCTGGAGCAGCTCCAACGTGGAGCGGTCGAGCGGCCGGCCGCTGTGCCTCCGATCCGTCCCCAGGACCCCGATCGCCCGGCCCTGGACCACCAGGGGCACAACCACGAAGGCCCGGGAGCGGAGGGCCGCGATCTGGTCGTAGGGTGGCTGCAGACGGAGCGATCCGGGGACCGGGCCCTGGCCATCCCAGATGACCATCTGCTTGGTGCGAAAGGCCTGGGCAATGCCGCCTCCTCCCGGTCCGATCGGGACCCGGATCGCCTCCAAGGGGTCGTCGGTTCCCAGGCTCGCCGCCGCCTGCAGCCACTGCCCCTCCGGATCGGCGAGGAGGATGTTAATGCGATCCAGCTCCAGGACCGTCCGAGCAGTCTGGAGGAGGCGGTCAAGACGCACCTTCAGCTCCAGATGCTCTTGGATTTGTAAGCTCGCCTGGTAGAGTGCCTGGCGGGTCTCCTCCCCCCGCTTGCGCGAGGTGATGTCCTGGACCTGGGAGACAAAGTACAGGGGGGTGTCATTGTCGTCGCACACCAGGGAGGTGCTCAGCAGGACCCAGACCTCATGCCCCTGCTTGTGGATATACCGCTTCTCCACCTGGAAGGAGCGCCGGTCGCCGGCGAATGTCTGGCGCGCGTAGGCGAGGGAGGGCTCGAGATCGTCGGGGTGGGTGATCGCCTGGAAGGTCGTAGCCATTAGTTCTTGTTCTGAATAGCCAACGATCTCAGTGAGGGACCGGTTGACCTGCAAGATCCGGCAGTCGGTCGCCACCAGGGCCATGCCGATCGCCGCATCCCCGAACGCGCTCCGAAACCGGGCCTCGCTCTCCCGGAGCTGCCGCGTCCGTCGATCGACCTCCTCCTCCAGTTCTTCCGCATGTCTCTCCACGATTCGCTGCGACTCCACAAGTCGAGCATTCACGCGTTCCAGCTCCTCAAAGCTCGCAAAGAGCAGCTCGACGATTTGCTGCTTGTCGGCCGTGATGGAGATATCGCGACCGGCCACATGCACGGTGACCTCCACCTCGAGATAGCCCTTACGGCGGAACTCGAGGTGTTCAAAGATCCTTCGAACGCGCTCCAGAAGGTACTCGTCATCGAAGGGTTTGGTGATGAAGTTGTCGGCCCCTATCTCCAGGCCATGGACGATGTCGATGGGGGTCTTTCGCTTGGTCAGGAGCACGAACGGGATCCGCTTGGTCGCCTCATCGGATTTCACCGCGCTGCAGAAGGCGTAGCCATCCATCTCGGGCAGTCCGACGTCGGACATGATAAGGTCCGGTGGCGCTGACTGAGCGGACTGGAGTCCCTCCCGACCGTTAGCCGCCATGTGAACCAGGTAGCCCGCGCCCTCCAGGAGGAGGCGAACGTGCTCCGCCTGGATTGGGTTGTCCACTGCGACGAGGATTCTTCGCGCCATCAGGGTCACCTCCTGCCAATGGCGCAGTAGACGGCGAAGCGCCGTCCCGATGCCGGACCACACAGAGCACGCGCATGGACACTCTTGTGTTTGAGGAGGAGGAGGCAACGACGCGATGAAAAGAGCGGACTCGAGGCGGAACCGAGTGGCGCGGAGCGGAGGGCCAACTTCATATGACGGCAGCAACGAGCGAGTCGGTGGGATGGGAGAGGGTCAGGAATCGGGTCTCTGCGAGCGCCCGCCCGGGATCCCGGTGAGCGGGAGCGGGAGGCGCTGGGACAGGGGAGGAAGGGACAATGTCGATCCGGCCGGTCTCGCCTCATGCCTCATCCCCTGGCGTGTATGGCAAGATTTACCACAAGCTATGCCATCATACGTGACCTCAAATAAGGGCGTCAAGTTCTTTCCAAGACGATCACATCGCGGTAGGAGATTGGACTCCGCCACTCGTATTGCCGAGGAGCACGGTAGAACTGAGATGATACAGTCGTCATGCGACCTTTGCGTTCCCCTGATCCTTCCCTTCTCCCTATCGCAGACCCGTATTCCAGCGCATTGTACGCGAGAAGGGAATCCGTGGATGTCAGCGGGAGCCCAGCATACGCACGGGTATTTTTCCAGAACCGATCTAGGCCTACCGCCCCAGGACGCGGCCGACGGTCTGGATGAACCTCTCCGTGTCAAGGGGCTTGGTGAGATAATCGGCAAAGCCAGCCGCCAGCGCCTTCGCACGGTCCTCCGGCTGCGCATAGGCGGTTATGGCCAGGAGGGGAATGATTTGGGTTTCAGGATCGGCCTTGAGATGGCGAGCGAGCGTCAGGCCGTCTATCTCAGGAAGCTGGAGGTCAAGGAGGATCATATTCGGTCGCTCCCGCTTTACGCGGTCCAGCAGCCCGACCCCGCTCTCCGCCTGCAGGACGGTATACCCCTCTGCCGCCAGGAGATCGACGACCAGCCTCCGGCCGCGGGGGTGATCCTCCACGACCAGGATTTTGGCCTCCTCTGGGGCGCCAACTCTCATGGTGGGTTCCCTCAACAGGTTGAGGCGGTGCATCTGCCTCGCCCGCAGATGCTTTGCAGACGCGCCTTGCTGGAGGATCCTCTGGACCGTGGCTTCCAGGACAGTCATGGAGAAAGGCTTACTAAGAAATTCGTCAGCCCCCGCAGTGAGCGCCTGATCGCTTCGTTCAACCTCCACGCCAGTGATGGCCAACACCGGCAGTCCGCTAGTGGCCGCGCCATCCCGGAGCCGCCGGAGGACTTCCCAGCCGTCCATTATAGGAAGACTGAGGTCCAGGATCAACAGATCCGGTCGGGCAGCTTCGACCTGTGCCAGGGCCGCCGCCCCGTCTGATGCCGTCTTCACTTGGTACCCGGCGGCCTCTAGCGCGTCTCGGATGGCTTCCAGCAGGTTCTTGTCGTCGTCCACCACGAGGAGCTGGGGTACGGCCTGCAGCTCCGCCAGCGGGAGGCAGACCGTGAAGATGCTCCCTCGTCCCTCACCATCAGAGTCGACCCTGATCGTTCCTCCATGGAGCTCGACCAGTTGCTTTGTCAGGGCCAAGCCAAGCCCAACCCCCTCGTGCTGTTTGGTGGTCATATGTTTGAGCTGAGTAAAGCGCTGGAAGAGCTTCGAAAGATCTTCAGGCTTGATCCCGATCCCCGTATCGGCCACGGCGATTTCTACGTAATCGCCAGGGGGGAGGGTATGGACCTTAGCGTCTTGAGGAGAGGCCTCACTAGACCCTACACCCTCGCCTCTAGACCCTCTCTTCGCGGTCACGGCAATCCGCCCCTTGTCCGGCGTGAATTTGACGGCATTCGACAAAAGATTGTACAGGATCTGATTGAAACGGATCGGGTCGGCGGTGAGCATCGAGAGGCCTTCATCGATGGACAATGATAGTTGGAGACCTTTCGCCTCGGCCTGACGGCGGATGGTATAAAGGGCAGCCTGGAGGGCCTCGGGAAGGAAAAAAGGCTGAGGCTGGAGCTCGATCCGCCCCGCCTCCACCCTCGAGAGGTCCAGGAGATCACTGATCAGGGCCAGCAGATGTTTTCCGCTGTCGTGAATGTTGTCTACATAGAGGTCCTGCTCCACCGTCAAGGAACCATACGCTCGCCGCTTCAAGATCTCGGAGAAGCCGAGAATAGAGTTGAGCGGCGTCCGGAGTTCATGGGACATGTTGGCCAGGAAATCCGACTTGTGCCGCGAGGCATCCTCTAGCTGGAGGTTAGCCGCCTGAAGCTCCCGGGTCCGTTCCTCCACGCGCCGCTCCAATTCCTCAGCATGGCCTTTCGCCTCGTTATAGAGGCGGGCGTTCTGGAGGGCGAGGGCGAGATGATCGGCCAACGGGCCAAGCAACTCCAGGTGCCGCTGAGAGTAGGCGCCAGGCGTCCGGCTGCCCACGAAGAAGCATCCGACCGCCTCCCCTCCGACCAGCAAGGGCAACATGATTGTCGCGCGGACCCCTTCATTGTAGAGAAATGCTTCGTCAGGAAAGGCCTGCTCTGTCTCGATATCCCGCACGACCCTGGCGTCTTTGTGCGCCAGCACCCGCTCTACCGCACTCGCTTTTGCGTCGGGCCACGCCATCCCCTGGTAGCTCGGCAACGGCGGCTCGGCGACCGACAGGGCCAGAACCAACGATTCTCCCTTCGGCACGACCACCCCGATACGATCGTAGGGAAGGTAGGTCTTCACCGCCGCTGCAAAGACCGGATAGGCCTCCTCCAGGTCAAGGGATCGGCTCAACTGATCGCTGAGTCTGAGGAGCGCCTGCTGAGTCTCCTCCCCACGCTTGCGCTGTAGGCAGAGCAGGGCTGTTACCCAAATCACCAGCACGCCGAGAGCGCGGTTCAATAGGGATTGCAACGGTGCGACCCCCGCAAGCGCAAGGGGGGAGAGGAAATATCCAAGCATAATGAGCGCTGTCATGGCTGTTGCGACAATGAGAATGTACCTTCGATGCGGCGCCCACAGAGAGATCAGCACGAGGGCCGCGTACGGCAGCCAGACCGCCAAGCCCAGTGGAAACACGAGGTCGGCTACGAACACTTCGGCAGCCAGGATGATGGTGACCATCGTGACCCGGCTCCTGGCCAACCCCGGTTTTCTCTTCATCTTCATGAGCTCATTTCCTTCCTTACCGAGGTCCATGAACCCAACGGAAGGTCACCGGCGGAGCGTTGGAATTCGGTTCGTGAGCGCGATTCCCATCGTGTGCTGCCCTCTTCAGCGGCCGCATCCCGATCGCAACTCTTGGGCGGACAGAAGCCTGGGGAGAAGGCCCAGGCGCTCCGCATGCGAATGCAGGGGTGTTAAAGGTTTGTGAAACGGGTAGACCACACTGTTGAGGATGGAAATGAACAAGGCTTTGGTTGTGGTCCTCTCATCCAGGCCCCTAGGGGCCACCCGCTGATCATAGCTGGGACAACGTGGGAAGGATCGAGCCTGACAGAGGTAACAATGAAAGGAGGCCGGTATGCGGCGTCCCGACTCGTCATTACTCCTCTCTGTATCCAGGAGGGACCACACCCTTGCCCCATGAGATCCACCCTCATGGGGAATCCTACGGCTACCGGATTCTCAGTGTCAAGGTGTTTCTCAATTTATGGGCACGCATCATGGTTTCACCCAATGGCGACGCCTCAGCCAACCACTCTCGATGAACGCGCGTGGTTCATCTTTCCATAAGAGAGCTTACAGTCGCTCGTCAGACTCCATGATGAGCACTCGATAGCCGAGGCTGGCAAGTCGCTCTGCCGTTCCCTGAGCCTCGGTGCGCGAGGCGAAACTGCCGACGCGAACCCGGTAGTAGGTCTCTCCCCCAACCAAAGCTTTCACGATGTGCACGCCGGCGACCTTCGGCTCCAGCTCTGCCTTGAGCGCCCGGGCGCTCGTCTCTGCGGCAAATGAGCCCGCCTGGATGGCGTATCGTACGGGGCCGGAGGCGCCATACGGCGATTGGGACAGCCGAACCCTGACCGGCGCCACGCCAGGTCCGACCACACCCAGGAGCGAGGCCGCCGCATAGGAGAGGTCAATGATCCTTCCCTCCACGAACGGCCCGCGATCGTTGATCCTGACCGCAAGTGACCGGCCATTGCTGAGATTTGTCACTTCAACCCAGCTTCCGAGCGGGATTTCCCGGTGCGCCGCTGAGACTTGGTACATATTGTACACCTCACCGCTGCTGGTGCGACGCCCGTGGTAGGGCACGCCGTACCAGGATGCCAACCCCGTCTCGCCGGACAGGTCCTCCCATGCCCGAGGCCGTAGTCCGGGGGTCGCACAGGCGGCCACGAAGAGCAGGAAGGCGCTGAGGAATGCCTGCCGTCGCTCGTTCATGTATCCCTGCTTTTCATGCAGAGGTCCGGCAGGAGCTGCGGCAATGAGCGGGCCAGCAGGCGCTGGAGACGCGGATCGCGCCAGGGAGGCTGGCGCCCGCCGGCAATGAGATGGGGAATCTGGGCCAAGACAGGCACCGGCAAGACCCGACGGAGGGCCAAGAGATTCGTTCTTTGGGCGGGCGACCGCTGCTCGTTTGGATGGTTCAGAATCGCCCCGACTACAGGCAGGCGGACGTGAAGCGCCGCTTCCACGGTGAGCCTGGCGTGGTTCAGCGCGCCGAGCCTGGATCCGATCACCACGAGAAGAGGAAGCTTCAGCAGGCCCGCAAAATCCAGGAATGAAGAGGTTTCCGTGATCGGCGCCATCAGGCCTCCTGCCCCCTCGACGAGAACCGCAGGATGCCGGCCAGCCAGACGGACGAAACGCTCTCTCAGTTTCTCCATATCGATGCGCCGCCCGGACACCTCGGCCGCAACCATCGGCGCCAATGGCTCGCGGAAGCGGTATGGGTTGATCAGGTCAAGAGCATCTCGAGACCCTGAAGCTTCCCGGAGCGTCATCGCATCCAGAGGCAGCAGGCGACCGCCACGGGTGGGGCAGCCTGTCTCGATCGGCTTCATGACGCCGACGTCGATCCCGCGAGCGCGAAGGGCGACGGCAAGCCCGGCAGTGATCAGCGTCTTGCCGACGCCGGTATCGGTCCCGGTCACAAACAGGCCTGCCCTGAGCGGCGTCGAAGGGCCTGTTCTGAACCAATTGGAGGATTGCGGAGTTGTAGGGGCGCTGCTCGCTGCGCCCGCCTTAGGTCGAGCGTCCCTCATCGTCCAGTCGCCGCCGCGATTGAGTCTGCGACAATCCGGACCATTCGGGACAGGTCTCTTCTGGAGATCGAGAGGGGCGGCATCAAGACGATGACGTTCCCGAGCGGCCGGATGATCAATCCCCGCCGCCTTGCCTCCAGGATCGTCCGCATCCCGATCTTGGACTCGTACGGGTACGGCTCCCCACGAGCCGCGTCTCGCATCAGCTCGATCCCGACCATGAATCCCACTTGTCGGATATCGCCAACGTGCGATAGCGACCGGAGTGATTCCAGCTCCCGCCTGAGCTGGGCGATCTTTGGCCGGGCCCGATCCAAGGTCCGCTCGCGCCGAAAACAACCAAGGTTGGCCAGGGCGGCCGCGCACGCCAGCGGGTTTGCGGTATAGGTATGACCGTGAAAGAAGGTCCTCTTCTCACCATGGGGGGCACAGAAACCGTCGAAGATCTCCTGCGTCGTCAGGGTTGCCGCAAGCGGGAGGTAGCCGCCGGTGATCCCCTTGGCCAGACAGAGCAGGTCCGGCGTGACCCCTTCCTGTTCGCAGGCAAACATCGTCCCCGTCCGACCGAACCCGGTCGCGACCTCATCCAGGATCAGGAGGACGTTGTATCGCGAGCAGAGCGATCGGACCGCCTTCAGGAAGCCCGGCGGTGATGGGAGCATCCCGCCTGCAGCCTGCATCAACGGCTCTATGATCAGGCCGGCCACCTGATCGTGGCGACTCCTGAGGAGAGATTCCAGCCGCCCCAGCGAATCGGGCCGGCGAGAGCGGTCCCATGGCGCTCGGTACGGCGATGGAACCCTCCAGGTCGGGAAAAGGAGCGGCCGGTACAGCCGGTGAAAGAGATCGATCCCGCCGACGCTGACCGCGCCGAGCGTGTCGCCGTGATACGACTCGTCCAGCGCGATGAACCGAGTCTTGCGGCGACGCCGCCCGCCCTGCTGCTGCCAGTACTGGAACGCCATCTTCAAGGCGATTTCGACAGCCGTCGCCCCATTATCGGAATAGAAGACCTTGGCGAGCCCATCCGGCGCGATCCGGACGAGCGCCTTGGCCAGCTCGATCGCCAGGGGATGGGTGAGGCCGAGGAAGGAGGTGTGGGCAATTTTTCTGAGTTGGGCTCGAATGGCTCGATCGATCGCCGGCTTCCGGTGGCCGTGGACGGTGACCCAGAGGGAGGAGATACCGTCCAAGTAGCGCCGCCCTTCAACATCGATAAGGGCGCTCCCCTCACCACGTTCGATGATCGGGTGGCGCTCCCGCAGCCAGTCCTGCATCTGGGTGAACGGGTGCCAGACGTATCGTTTGTCGTCCTGCCGGAGCCGATGGCTGCGGGGGGCCATTGCGAGGATTAGTGAGCAGAACCTATCGTGAGTTGGGTCGAAACCTGCGCTGAGTCCTGAGCCGAGCCTGCCCTGAGCTTTGTCGAAGGGTCGAAGGATCGAAGTGGGGCAGAGAGAGGCCCGTCGAAGGTGAGCCCCAGATCGCGGAACATCTTCAGGTCATCGCTGACACTTCGGTTTCTCGTCGTGAGGAAATCACCGACCATCGCCCCGCTGGCGCCGGCAAAGAAGATCATCGACTGGAGCTCGCCCAGGTGTTGCCGGCCGGCGCAGATGAAGATGTTCTTGGTCGGAAGGATCCACCGAAAGAGGGCGATCGCCTTCAGCATCTCGAGCGGCGCCAGCGAGGTGGTCTTTTCCAGCCTGGTCCCATCGACGGAGACCAGGAAGTTCAGGGGCACCTCGTCCACATCCAGCTCTTTCAGGGCGAAGGCCAGCTCGGCGCGGTGAGCCGGCTCCTCCCCCATCCCGATGATCCCGCCGCTGCACACCCTTATCCCGACGGCCTTGGCGGCCTTGATGGTGTTGACCCGCTCGTCGTAGGTATGAGTGGCGCAGATCTTTGGAAAGTAAGAGCGACCGGTCTCCAGGTTGTGATTGAACTCCGTGAGGCCCGCTGCCTTCAGTTGCCGAAACTCTTCATGGCCCATGATCCCGAGGGAGGCATGCCCCTCCACCCGCCCATCCTGTACGATGGCCCGGATCCCCTCGACCAGTTTCTGAAAATCTTTGGAGGCGGCCGAGTAGCCCCGCACCGCTGTCACCACGCCAAGGGCAAAGGCGCCCTGCTCGCCGGCCTTCCTGGCCGCCTTCACCATCTCCTCGGTTGACATCAGGCCGTACTGCTGGATCTCGGTGGCGTGACGGGCCGACTGGCTGCAGAACCCACAATCCTCCGGGCAGTTCCCGCTCTTGGCGTTGACGATGCTGCAGAGATGGATCCGGTTCCCAAACTGATTCAGGCGGAGACGGTTGGCGACATGGAACAGCTCATGGACATCGTAGTCTGACCGCTCGAACAGCTCGACCGCCTCCTCGAACGCGATCGCCCCGCCGGCCAGCACCCGTTCTCCGATCTGTCGAACGCGCTCCGTGATCATGCCCAATGCCATGGTCCCCATGGATCTCCCCTGACGCAGCCTACTTTCATGAAAAGGATGCCGGTCCGCGCCTTGCGGCAGCTCCCTCACCCTCTCTCCACAAGTGGGGAGAGGGATAGAGTAAGGGGTTCCGATGGAGCCTACTTGAGCAGTCCGTCGATGTCAAGCCGAAAGGGCCCGAGGACCCACGGGAGGTCAGCCAGCCAAACCGGCCTCCCTCGACATTATTTCCGTCATGCTCCACGAATCGCCTCTATGGTAGACTACAGATGTCCGAGGGATCACGGCAGTGACCTTAAGTTCGAACACCACACAGAACCGCTCTCAGTCATCCCCATGACCATCCGACACGCGGCCGGCAAGACAAGCAATACGCATCTGGAATTCGGGCCTACGAGCAGGATTCTCTGGTTGCGAGCAGTCCTGGCAACGGCATTCCTATGCGGCTTTCTGCTGTCTTGGAAACTGTGGATCGCCTCACGCTCTTACCCGTTAACCCCCGTCTCCGACAGCTTGCCGACCATTCATTTTCCGTTTGACTACATTGTGTTTGTTGCACTTCTCATTCTCCTGCCTGCGATCATGATCTCTTCACGGCCGAGAGCATATATTCTGGCATTCGTCGTTCTGGCAGCGCTGCTGAGCCTTTGGGACCAATCACGCTGGCAACCGTGGTTCTACCAGTACCTATTCATGCTTGCGAGTTTGGGGTGTCATTCGTTGAAAGACTCCGATCCGAAAAAACAGGATGCGGGATTGAACGCTTGCCGTCTCATCGTGGCGAGTACGTATTTTTGGAGCGGGCTTCAGAAACTCAATGCGAGTTTCCTGGACGGCGTCTTTCCCTGGCTCGTTGAGCCATTGTTTCGTGTGTTGCCAGAAACATTCACAACCTTTTCGCGCCCGATAGGTATCGTCGCTTCGCTTCTCGAATCAAGTATCGGGGTCGGACTACTGACGAAACGCTTGAGAAATCCTTCGATTGCCCTTGCCATAGCGATGCACACCTTGATCCTTTTCTTGATCGGACCACTTGGACACAATTGGAATAGTGTGGTTTGGCCCTGGAACATCTCAATGGAGATGTTCGTGATCATTCTCTTCTGGCGAGTCAGGAGTCTGTCTCTGAAAGACCTTGCGGAGGCCAGGTTCCTTCCTCTCTCTACCGTGGCCGTCGTCTTGTTCGGCGTAATGCCCCTTTTCAGTTTCTTTGGTCTCTGGGATTCGTATTTATCGGCAGCGCTCTATTCAGGCAACATATCTGAGGCGGCGGTGTATGTGAGTGATTCTGTGAGAAGGTCACTTCCCGCCGAGGTTCAACGCTATGTGTCGAAAGGCGCCAGTAACGACTATTGGTTGGATATCACGGGTTGGTCGTTCGGAGAACTCAATGTTCCTCCGTACCCGGAGAAAAGGATCTATCAGAACATCGCAAGGAGGATTTGCCTCCACGCACAGGAGCCATCCGAGGTGATTTTAGAAATTCACGAAAGATCGAGTCCGTTGAGCGGGATCCGCGCAACAGGAAGACATGACTGCTCAAGTCTCAGGTAGTTGAACGACGGGATACTTCCTGGCGACGGCGTCCGATGCAACCGGGTTTCCTGGCGAGCCCATCGAAGGGTCGCCATGCAGCAGCGCATGCCCGGGCAGCACGATGGGGGTCGGGTTACAGCTTTCGAGGAGGCAAGCAAGTGGGGGTTGCCCCACTGTGACAACCCCTTTGGAGCGGATGGTGGGCGGTACTGGGATCGAACCAGCGACCTCCGCCGTGTGAATACGTGCAGGGAATATAGACGTTATAGGGCCTTTCCGTCAATCTTCTTTTTTTTCTTGCTCTTAGACATTCTACAGGTTATCATGCCTTAGCCTGTTTCTCTACGGGCCTTACGATCCCAACTCACAAATAGCTCACACACAGAGAGACCCGATGGGAGCTAGCCCCAAACATAAGCTGAGCCCTCCAGCCGCCGAGCTCCTCGAGTGGCTGAACACACCAAGGGACCAGATCCCCTCACCCACTGGTCCAAGAGTAATATGGGAGGATGTGCCAAGCGGCCAGATTCACTCGTCCGACAACACACTCATTAAACTCCACGAGGTCCTCTATCAGGGTCTGGAGATGCTCTCTCAACTTGGCACCCGTCGCGGTCCTGCCAAAACGGTCTTGAAACGCCTTCTTACTGACCTAGCAGACCAGTTTCCGGCTATACCGCAAAAGCTCACATTTGATCATCGAGGACCTCATTTCATCCCGGCTCCCGAACGGTTGCGCGGCAATGAACCGTGGCTGCATCGATTTGCATGGCTACTCGAAGACGTATGGGGGAAGGGGTATAAGCGGCTGAAGAAGTGCGAATGGTCTGACTGCAACCGGTTTTTCTGGGACCCAACAAATAATAGAGAGAAAGACTACTGCGACTCCCGCCACGACAAAGCTCGTGCCCGCCTTCGCGCTCGGCGCTCTCCCTGATCCAGATATCTAGAACTGCAGCCTAATTTTTTCAAACAGGAAATCACGCCTGACAGTGCGGTCACTGGCGCTTGCTGCATGCTATATGCCTTTTGACATGTAGGCATAGACGTGCTGTAATCAAGATCCACATGAGTGCATTCAGAAGTGTTTTGAGCGGAGGTGTACCGTCGAGCGCCTGCTAAAACCGCCTGAGGTGGCAACCTTGCTCGGTTGCTCCCTAGGAGCGATCTATAAATGGACAGCACAGGGACGCCTCCGCCCTGCCCGTGCTGGGAGTTTGCTCCGATTTCACATCCGGGAGATAGAGCGTTTTACCGGTTTGCGGCGTGGCTCGTTGCACGATAGCAAAACTAGTGTAAGCGAATGATTTCCCCAGACTTGCACTCGTCGTGATCCGACACGTCGGCGCCGAACTGGAGTTCGCCCTGAAGGGCGCCAATGCATTTTGCTCCTTGGGCGAGAAAGGCTCGCCGGGCCGCCGCAGTGGGCGAGGTCGGGCCGGACGGTCAGGCACCAGGAACCCCCCCGGCACGGAGCCCACGGGGCGGAACCAGCGAAGGGCTCCAAAACTACACTGACGCCAGACCACGGGGCGGTCCTGCTAATGGGCCGCCACGCGGTCGGCAGTTCCTCGACCAGAGGAGGAGGAGATCATGAACGAGCTACGACCACTTCAGCTCAATTCGAACCACGTCGGACGCTTGGCCATCGCTTACGTGCGGGACTCGGCGATTCGCCAGGGACAGGAGAACACGGCAAGCCTCGCGCACCGGCGGGGCCAGGAAGTGGCCATCGATTGGGGGTGGGCCCCCGACCGCATCGTGATCATCGATGAGGACGTCGAGCGCAGCGGCACGGATGCCGAGCACCGTGGTGGCCTCCGGCGCGTCATGGAACTGATCAGGGAGGGGCGCGTCGGCATCGTCCTTTGCGCCGACCTGTCGCGCGTGACCCGGTCCAGCGCGGATTTGGAGGCGCTCCTGGCACTATGCCGCGTGCATGACACGTTCATCGCCATCGACGGGGTGATCATGGACCTCAACCACTTCGCCAATCGGTAGCTCGCAGGACTAACGGGTAGCGCATTCGAGGTTTCACCTTGATGAGCGAGGCACGTTCGCCTCGTTGCAGCAGAGGGTGATACGTCGTGGCCACAGGTCCGCGAAAACCAGCCGCGCAGGCCGCGCAAGACGAACGGCAGATCGCCCTGCCCCTTGACCCCATAGGGGCTACACAAGACCAGGGGGGCGGGCCCGACGCCGAAGCCACGAGGGAGCGACCCTCGCTTTCGGGGTCGGACATCGTCCCGGCCGTCGAGCCCGCTCCTGGCCATGTCGCTCTTCCAACTGAGGTCCCCTCAGACCTTGGTCCCTCGCGTCACCCCGATACCCCCCAACCCGAAATACTAGAGACAATGGACGGATCGATCAGCACCCAGGTTGCCGATCGGCCACAGCCCACGCCACCCGACGAGGACAAACCATGTAGTCCGCCTGGCGGATTGCAATGCGACGCGCGGAATACAGGCGATGTCGCGGGAACGCAGTTCGACGTCCCGATCCCGCAACTCATTGAAATTCATGAGCTGCTCAAACCCCTCGTCGAGGGTCCCACGCGACCCCAACGCACACCAAGAACACAAAGACCCCGGCGCACGAGAGGGGCAGGAGCATCAAATTGACCAGCCAACCGGGGAATCCAGACCGTCAAACTGCACCCTCGATCCCGCGGATCTGGAACACCTCCTGGCCGGGCTGGTGCTCCAGATCTTCCTCGGCGAGAAGGGGGGGTAACCGATGACGATGAATGCATATCCGCCCCGCCCACACCAGCTCACCGATTGGCACATGGGCGGAAAGGTCCTGATCTACATTCGACAGAGTAGCCCGGATCAGGTCCGTCGCCACGTCGGCAGCGCGATGGCGCAACGCGCGCAGGTGGAGTTCCTCATGGCGTGGGGGTTCCAAGAATCCCAGATTGTTGTCGTGGACGAAGACACGGGCCGCTCCGGCACCACCACGAAGGGCCGCACCGGCTGGAACAGCGTGCTCGCCGGGATCGCCTCCGGCGAGGTCCGGGTTGTCGTCATGATCGAGACCGCTCGGCTGGGGCGGGATAACGTGGAGCTGGCCAAGTTCTTGGCGCTGTGCGAGTGGAAGCGCGTCCTGCTGATCGACAACGGAGTGCCCCGGGATCTCCGCGAGATCGGCGACTGGACGACCATGAGCATCGAGGCGATCCTTGCCGAGCAGGAGAACCGCCGCCGGAGCCAGCGCATCCGGACCGGCCTGCTCGCCAAGGCGAACGCCGGAATCTGGCCCCGACAGCTGCCCTGCGCCTTCGATCGGGGGCCAAACGGGGAGGCGATCAAGACCGCTGACCCCAGTGTCCGGGAGATCGTGGAGCGAATCTGGCGGGAGGCGCTGCAGGGGAAGAGCTCGCGCCGGATCGCGCGAGACCTGCTGGAGGAGGGGCTGAAGATGCCGGCCCGCGGCCCTCGGCTCACAACCCGATGGGTGGAGCCGATCCGCACCCTGGTGCTTCAGCTCCTGAAAAATCCCATCTACTCGGGGCAGTTAGTGGTCTGGACTCGGCGGACGGAACGGACCCCGGAGGGACCCAAGGAACGCCGGACGCCGCCTGAGGAGCGACTATCGATCAAAGGAAAGGTCGAGGCGTACGTCACCCCGGAGGAGTACTTGCGTGTGCAGGCGCTGCTCGCGTCCAGGAACCTTCGCACAGGCGCGACGGCGGCTCTCGGGGCCACACTGTGCGCGCGGCTCATCTGGTGCCATGGCTGCAAGCGGCCGCTCTACGTCGGCTACGACACGCGACGCTCACCGCACCGCCCGCCGGTCCACTATTACATTTGCCGCGGGCCCCAGGCCATGCAGGATGTGCGCGCGTCGTGTGTGCGGGTGAGCGGACCGATGCTCGACCGAGAGGTCGAAGAAATTCTTCTGGCCGCCCTGCGGTGTCCCTCGCCCGCCGCGCTGCGGCGCGCGATCCGGGAGGAGAACACGCGCCGCCAGGGATCCACTCGTCTCCTGGCAGAGGAGGTGCGCAAGGCCGACGCGGCGGTAGCGGAGGCTCGCGCCAGTTGGGAAGAAAGCCGCAAACGCGGCAGGAACCAGGCTGTGACGGCGCTCTACGAGGATGAGCTAGAAGCGGCGATCCGGCGGCAGAGAGAGGCGAAGGACCGCCTGGCGGGCGCCCCCGCTGTCCCGCTCCTCAACGCCTCGGCGGCCTTCGCGGGAGAGGTCGCGTCAGCCTTCGCCCAATTCCCTCGGCTCTGGCGCTCTGGACGCCTGGGCCCCGAGGAGCGCAACGCCATCGTGCGCCGAGTCGTTCAGAAGATCGAGGTTTTCGAGCGGACGGCCGCGACGCGCATCCACGTGATTCTTCACTCCGGAAAGGTGCTGGAGCGGCAGTTGTTTGGCCCTCGAGCAAGGCGTCACCTGATGGCAGTCCTTACGGCGGAGGGCCGCGATCCGCACGAGATCGCCGCTGAGCTCAACCGCCGGCGCATCGGCAACCGGCTCGGAGGACCCTTCAATGCCACGATGGTCAAGCAGGTGCTCGCCCCTTGGAAGGGTCCGCGAGAGCGCAGGCGGCCATTCGGAGGAAAGGCCACCTTCGCTGCCCTGCGGGCCTTGTGGCAGGACGGGCTTCCCCAGTCCGAAATCGCCGGGCGGATGAACGCCCAGGCCCTGCGCACGGAAGGGGGGAGAGCCTGGACGGTCTGGGCGGTGCGGCACTGGGCCAAGCGCCTGGGGCTGTCACGCCGATGCCAGATCTTTCGGGAGACCCTGCGCGGCCCCTTGACCGAGCTCGTCCAGGCCCGGTGGGATGATGCCGCGATCGCGGAGGACTTAAATGCCCGGGCGCTGGTGAGCTACTCGGGGACCCCCTGGATCGCCTCCCGTGTTCGGAGACTGCGCCTGGTCCTGGGCATCCGCCAGGCGCCGCCCGGTCAGGGTATGAGCCAGCACGCGGGAGCCAGCCCCGAATCCCCGAACCAGGCGAGCACAGCGGTGGAGCGTGGGACGTTGGGGCTGATACAGGAAGCAGAGGTGGTGGGAGAAGGAACGAGGCCATGAATCGGCACGGCCTCACCCCGAGTGAGATTGAGCGCCTCCCGAGGAACGCTCGTGACGGATGACGGCGGGCGGTGAGGGTGATGACGATTGGAACCGCGACCATGCACCCGATGCAACCAGGAGGAACAGATATGGCACACGGATTACATCAGACCACACTGTTCGGTGAACCGATACCCTTGCGAGAACACTGGCGAATGCGTCAGACGCCGGGGCTCTTGAAGTCCGCGAGGCATCAGACGCGGCGACCTCAGGCTGCTCCGGTGGGCATTTGACCGCGTGTGGCGGCGCAATGGTAGATACCCATGTGTCGTATCGCAGGACAATAGTTGACAGTGACGGCGGGCAGAACGCGCCGGCTCACGGACCGGCCAGCTCGGTGCGGCGGCGTCCCCGAAGGGCGCTCGCCGATACCCGGTGATTTCAAAGGAGGGATGGAATGAGTGATCGAACGCGGATAGAGTGGACAGACGCGACGTGGAACCCTGTGCGCGGCTGTACCAAATTCAGCAAGGGGTGCCAATTCTGTTATAGCGAGGCGTTTGCGGAGCGCTTCCGGGGCGTGCGGGGGCACGCGTACGAGCAAGGGTTCGACCTCCGGTTGGTGCCCGAAAAGCTGCGGGCGCCCCTCAAGTGGAAACGACCGCGGAAGATCTTCGTGAACTCGATGAGCGATCTCTTCCACGAAGGGATTCCGCCCGCGTACATTCGGCAGGTGTTCGCGGTCATGGTCGAGGCCCACTGGCACACGTTTCAAGTCCTCACCAAACGGGCCGAGCGGCTGGTTGCGCTGAGCCGCGACCTGCCCTGGCCCGAGAATGTCTGGATGGGCGTCAGCATCGAATCGGCCGAGTACTGCTCCCGGGCACATGACCTGGCGAGGGTGCCTGCGGCGCTCCGGTTCCTCAGCGTCGAGCCGCTCCTTGGCCCGATCTCCCACCTGCCCCTCAATGGGATCGCCTGGGTGGTTGCGGGTGGTGAGTCGGGGCCACGCGCCCGTCCCATGGATCTCGCGTGGGCGCGTGACATCCGAGACCAATGCCGGAAGGCCGGCGTGGCGTATTTCCTGAAGCAGCTAGGAGGTCGGCGAGGTAAGCGTGGGGGCAGCCAAGCGGTCCTGGATGGCCGCCTGTGGAGGGAGTTCCCTGCGGCAGGCCCGTCCCTCCTGGCTCCGTAGCGTAGGATGGGAGCGGCGCCGTTCCCGTGGCATAGGGAGCCGCCCCAGGTGATCCATGTGGACACTGGGGTGGACGCTATCTCCGGACCTGCGGGCCTGCTGACGCTGTTCTGGGCGCTGCACACCCCCCTATGACAGCGGTGAGCGAGTGGTCGCTCTACCCTGCCTCAGCGGTCCTCGGCGGGTTAGCCCTGCGCGGAGACGCCATGGGGTGGCAACAGGTGCTGGGGATGGCGTTTACCGCGATCGGGGTGAGCCTTATCCTGAGTGCCCGCTGACGCGACTGGTTCGCCGACCTCCCGACACAGTCAGGCGCTTGAAGAGCGTACCACCCGCATCCGCTTGGGGACAGTGCGACGCTCGTCTTCCGCGTGGCGTCCTGCCGGATGGAAAGGCACTATCGCCAATGAACCTCGGTCCGCGATAGTGAACACAGATGCTGATCACCTTCGCCCCCACGAGCCGTCTCCGCTGCCGAACGCATAGGAGGCCCCGCTGACCATCTCTCTGCATTCACCCCTCACCTCAGGACCGACCTAAGCACCTTGACCGCGTGACTGAGCTGGTGGTCTTTGGCCTCGGCGACGAGCCGAGTCAGGAACTGCCGGAGGCGTTTGGGGTCCGGCTCCTCCTGCTCGAAGGTGAACAGGTCGACGGGCTCTACTTTCAGCGTCTCGGCAATCCCAAGCAGGAGGTCCAAGGTCGGGTTCTCTAACCCCCGCTCGATCCGACTCAGATAGTTCACGCTGAGCCCCACGCGCTCGGCCACCTCTTCCTGTGTGCGTTCCCTCGCCCGCCGCAGACTCTTGATCCGTGCCCCGAGCAGCTGCTTCGTCTCCATGCGTCTCCTCTCTGGGCGGATTATGGCCCGAGAGGGAGGTGCAGGGACACGAAGCCCGACACCTAAACTGGTTGACAAACTAACACTGACAGGTCTAGTGTGCCTGCAACAGGGCCTAGTCCCTGGGTGGGTGGCGTGGGCTCTTGGGACAGGAAAGTCACAAACACAGAGGTGCGGCGGGGAGGCTCTTGAGCGAAACGGCGCAAGAGATGAATGAGAAAGGTACAGCGATGGGCAAGAGCAACTTGGTGGTTCACGTTTATACGGTGGGGGAAGGCGATGCCGATTGGACCGAGGTTGGCCGCATCCTTCTCCGAGACGGAAAGGTATCATGCGACCCACCGACCCAACCGTCGCTCAAGGCCACGATCGACGAACCAATTATCATTGGCAGCCGGTTCATCTACGCTCAGAAAGACCCAGAGGAGTTTATGAAGACGCTGCACCAACAGTACCGGAGCCCCCACTTCAAGGCGAGCACAGCCGAGCCGCTCGAAGAGTCCGACATCGGTGTACGTCCCGGTGTCCAGGACGTGCTCGGCGGCACGGCGGTGAGGAAATCGAGAAGGGAGCCCTCCTGGAGACACCCCGAGGTGTTCCCGATTATCGCACGGCTCATTGGGGAGGAGTACGAGCGGCACCACCGCCACATCACAGCTCACGAGATTGCGGCGGCGTTGTTGCAGGACGGCGAGGCCAGAGCCATCATCGACAGTGCACGAGCGCAGTGGCAGCGCGATCGGTCGCCGGAGCATGTGGCCAGCAACATGGTGGCTTGGTTCAGCCAGCGCATCACAGTCGGACAGTCCGAGTGGAGGCGTGCATTCGAGCGCACAAAGGTTCACGGCCAGTGGGCATACAGACCGACCCAGACAGTGCCCACTGGATGACGGAGTCGAGAGGGCCAGGGACCGCGCCGCCGAACACCGCGCTGGAGCCACCCGCTGCCTGGCTTTTCCGCGGCGGGGTGGCGCCCGGTGGGCCAGGAGGCGCGAGCGCACCCGCAACGGCACCAGCTCAATCTGTCGCCGGCGCAGGAGAATCCGGCGGGGAGGCCCATGGGCGACATGATACCCTATACCTTGGGGGGGCGCGGGGCCGCCTTCTGGAACAGAGCCATGGAAGTCCCCGCGGTGGTGCTCTCGCGGCCCAGACACGCCCTCAGTTAGGACGCCCCGCCCGGTTCCACAACCATATTGGCTACAAATTTTCTCGGGGGAATTGAAAATGAAGGCTCGTGTGAAGGATGCGATAGAGCGGGACTTCAGTGAGCTCCATTCCAGATTGAGGCGACTCCGGAAGGTTTACAATCCCAAAGGGGAGAATCTAATATTCTTTCCTTTGTCAAAGGCAGACGCTGAGCTTTACTCGGCGCTACTCTCGCTTTCACGTCAGGGATTAGACGCAGTACACCGGCGTCGCGACTACTTCTTACAGCATGTGCTGTATGATGACGGATATTTCTGGGATGACCTCTTCGAAATGACTAGCGCGGCTGCCCTTCGGATAAAAGCCGATAAGGGACAGATGACCATCGCAGGAGAGCTTGTGAGAGAATTGACCGAGGTCTTAGTTCAGATCAGTGAGTATTCTACCCTTGATCTAGCCGATTGTACACAGCGCAATTCTGAAGCGCTAGGCAACACACTACTTGCCTTTTACGGCAAGAATCTCATCAAGGTAGTTCGAAAGAAGGCCCGTGAGATCGGCTCGACTAGAGTCACGAAATTCCTTGAGGGGACAATCGGAGAGGTGGAGAAGCACCATCCAAAAGGGAAACGGGGCGGGGCACGCAGCGATTAACACCGCGCTGGAGCCACCAGCTGCCGGGCTTTTCCGCGGCGGCGTGGCGGCGGCGTTGCTGCGCGCGTCGTGTCGGGGGTGGTCCTAGCCGGACGGTTGTGGCTCAGCCTTGGTCCGCTGGGCTGCCCGATCGAGATCACCAGACATTGCAGCTGGTGGAGCGTCTGCCATGACGAAGAGAAAGTCCCCGGCGACCAAGGCGTGGGCAACGCGACACACGCCCACCTACAAGGCGCGGAAGTCCGAGGCCCGCAGCAAAGAGGCCCTACGCGCTTGGGCGAAGTCTACGGGCTGGCGGGTGGTGTTCTTCGAGAGCCGCACCGGCTTCCCACGGACCGGCATCGTGGATGCGCTGCTGCTGCGGCTGAGGCCGAAACAGGCGGACACCGTCGAAATGCGCTTGGTGCAGCTGAAGTCAGAATCGGCCGGGCTCACCGCAACCGAGAGTCGTCGCTTGAGGCGCGCAGCAGAGGGCGTCGACGCGCAGTCCCTGGTCATCCTTCACTCCCGGGGTGAGCTTGACTTTTGGCCGGCGGAGCCTCTCTGAGCGGGCTGCCCAACGCGCGCTTGAAGCCGACGGCCTCGGTGCACAGCTTTGCGCCGGGGTCGGCCCGCGTGCGGTGAGCCCGGTAGCCCTGAGGGGCTTCGGGATCGGATGCTGGCGGCCCGGGAGAGCCGGTGGGCCAGGAGGCGCTAGCGCAGCCGTAACGGCACCAGCTGGATCTGTCGCCGCAGCGGAAGAATCCGACCGGGAGGCCCATAGCGACATGGCACCTTGGTGGGGGCGCGGGGCCACCTTCCGGAACAGAGCATTGGAAGTCCCCGAGGTGGTGATCTGGTGGCTAAGCAACGCCCTCAGGTAGAAAGCCCCACCCCCTCTGTGGCTAGTAGGACAAACGCCATTTCCAACCTACCGGTAGCGACTGCAGTTGCCCTTCCAAGTGTAGATTACACCCCCGAAATGTACTCCCGGCGAAGTGAAGGTTAGTGGTTGTAACCTACACTGCCATCCGCCCTCGATAAGGCTGCCAGAAAAGCTTGATAGCAGGGGGGGCGCGTAATACAAAATGGCCGTAACAGGTGAGCGTGATGGATCCATGGTGACTATAGGATTTCTGCCATCTCTCGCAATCGTCGGCGCACTATTTAGTTCAACGCCCTCTCGGGTCTAACTCGGCCTGAGAGGGCGTTGGTGTTGTTGGCGCGAGGCAGAGAAGAGAATAGGGCTGGGAGAAGCAAGGCTACGATGATCTACACCCATGTCTTGAACCGAGGCGGTCGGGGAGTCCACAGCCCGGCTGATCGCCTCGGATTGGAGGTGGCGAGTCCTTCTGGTCAGCCGGAATAGGCTGACCGCTCCTGCAGTGGTTTGCCATGTTCCTGATCGTTGAAAATTTCTTGCTAAGCGCTGGATAAGGTTATAGGATTTGGCCAATCCGCAAATCTCCTTAATGGGGATAGGCTGACCAGTCTACTCAATAGTTAGACGTTTTGTCTCCACCCACGAGGTGCTCACATGAATGAACAACACAAGCTTGCCGAAGCGCGTTATTTCCTGTCTCGGCTTGAGCCGTCGTCATCCGATCCACAGAAGTTTTCTTTCGAACTTAGCGCCTTTCTATCGGCAGCGAGATCGGTGCTCCAGTACGCCCTTGAGGAGGCGAAAACCAAGCCTGGCGGTCAAGCGTGGTATCACAACCATGCGCAGCAATTCCCATCAATAAGGTACTTCAAATGCAAAAGAGACATAAGTATCCACGTCGAGCCAGTGGTGCCGAATACGCACATCAACGTAACGGCCCTGACGGTGTCAGTATCTATCCATGCGTCACTGAATTTGCAACTTATAGATCTTGATGGGAACGTCATTGAGGAACGGCGCGTGAGCTCCCCAGCACCAGTAGCCGCAACGCCATCCTCATCATCTGCGTCAGTGTCTTACCGTTTTGGCGATTGGGCAGGCCCCGAAGATGTTGAAACTCTGTGCCACCAGTATTTCGCAGCGGTCGAGGCTGTAATTAAAGACGGTCATGCCAAGACCTTTCTATCCCAACCTGCATGTCTAACACTACGCTCAACCGGACCTGCGCGAAACGCCGCGCAGGCCGCTTAGCTCCACGTTAGACCGAACCAAGAGACATGGCCATCGTTGGACTTGAAATGCTGGACGGGCAGTTGCTCGACGGACTTGTGTTCTGTGCACATGCCTACGACGCTTTCGAGCAGATCCGCAGTGGCCCGCGAGGAGTAGAAGAGCTGAGGCTCCTCAGCAGTCAGCGGTCAAAGAAAATGATCGAGGAGATTCTGCCGCTGGCGAGGTACGTGCAATCGCAGTACGGTCCTGGGCGAAAACTGAGCGTCAGGTGGTTGGGAGGCAGTCAATCGTACGACGCGTACATGCGCAATGCAGGCGCCGCCGTCAAGCCGTTGGGACTGCCGGCACGGCAGTACCTGGAGGTCACGACCGCGGTTCAGCCGAACGAATACCTCGTACGCGAACACATCAACTCAAATGGCGTTGCCTTTGCTTCGAGAGGCACGCGCCGGGATCCCAAGACAAGAGTCATTACGTCGGAGCCGACCGTTTACACTAACCGAGAACCATGGGACGAGCTCGTCCAATTGATCCTCAGTAGGATCGAAAACAAGGCACGCAAGCGGTACCCAAAGCCCACTTCGCTCATCGTGCGCTGCGTCGTGGAAATGCCCGTGCTTGACGACGAGTGGTCGTACGTAGTGGACGAGCTCCGTAAGCGCGAGGCCAGCGACCAGTTCCGGGAAGTTGTGTTGATTGAGCACGTAGGGAACCGATGCACCGTTCTGTACAATCGGCGACCAAAGGGTACGGTCCAGATACATAGGTGACACTTTAGTCCGGGGACATGGGTAACACTTTAGGCATACTTGTGGGCACCGAAGGAGGTGCCCTATGCCCTGGAGCGAGACGTCACCCATGGACCAACGAACCCAGTTCATCGCCGATTATCTGCGTCAGTCCCTGACCGTCACCGAGCTCTGCGATCTCTACGGAGTCTCCCGCAAGACCGGATACAAGTGGATCGAACGCTATCTGCGCGCAGGCCCCGCGGGGCTCGAGGAGCGCTCGCGACGGCCTTACGGCTCCCCCAACGCCACTGCCGAGGAGGTCGTTCAGGCGATCCTGGAGGCCCGTCGCCGTCATCCGTCGTGGGGCGCGAAGAAGCTCCTGACGATCCTCACGAGACGCCATCCGCGCCGGTCGTTTCCGGGTCGCTCCACCGTCTGCGACATCTTGAGCCGCCATGGGATGGTGCCCACGAAGCGCCAGCGGCGGCGCATCGGGCACCCGGGCAGGCCCACCAGCGCGATCCTGGCACCCAACGACGTGTGGAGCGCCGACTACAAGGGGCAGTTCAAAACCGGGGATGGCCGCTACTGCTACCCCCTGACGGTCGCCGATGGCTTCAGTCGGTATCTCTTGGGCTGCCAGGCGCTTGCCTCCACGGCGGTGGCCGAGGCCAAGCCGGTGTTCACCCGCCTGTTCAAAGAGTTCGGCTTGCCTCAGCGGATCCGCACCGACAACGGCGTGCCCTTCGCCACCAATACGCTGGCCCGACTCTCGCAGCTCTCCGCGTGGTGGGTGCGGGATCCTCCCCGAGCTCTTCGAACCGGGCAAACCCCAGCAAAACGGCCGGCATGAACGCATGCACGGACCCTCAAAGCCGAAACGACTCGCCCCCCGGCGGCGACCTGTTGTGCGCAGCAGCGGAAGTTCAATCACTTCCGGGAGGAGTTTAACACTGAACGCCCGCACGAAGCCCTGGATCTGCAACCCCCCGCGTCGGTCTATGCACCGTCCCCGCGGGCCATGCCCGACCGGCTGCCCCCACTGGAATACCCCGACCGGTTCGAGACCCGGTACGTGAGCGCGAACGGGGGGATTCGGTGGAACGCCCAATGGGTCAACGTCTCCATTACGTGTGTCGGGGAATACGTCGGCCTCGAAGAAATCGATGAGGGCATCTGGAACGTCTATTTCGGGCCGCTCAAACTCGGACGCCTCCTCGAAAAACACATGCGAATCGAGGATGCATTTGGTAGACTGAAACGCCATCTGTAACCCATGTCCCCGGACTTTTTTGTTACCTATGTCCCCGACTGCTCATAGGCCGCTGGGTATGTGATTCAGATCGTCGCCCCGTCAGGGAAGCAGGCCAGGATCCCATGGAGTTCTGGGGCCCGGCGCGAAGCGAACATCTGGAGGCCCCCTGGGAGCCGTGTGGGGCACCAGAGTGGAGGTTAGTGGGCTCGCGGGAACCGCGTCTGCAACCGAGTGGGGTGCAGATTACTACAGGCAACCAGAAATATTGAGCGTGGCCTCCGAGTCCCATTCTCGCCTACGTCCACCAACACAGACACGAAATCTCTACCGGGACAGGAGGATTCACCGGCTGCTGGGGCAACTCATCGAACTGGAGGAGCACTGAGCGATGCTGCGATCACGTGGACTCCCCGTTGCACTCCTCGCCATTCCTCTCGCGCTTTCTATCTGGCACGGAATAGGGGAAGCCGCCCCGTGTGCCGCTGATCTGGCATCGTGCCCTGACCGTGGGTGCGCCGATCCTGAGGCTGACGATGCCCTGGTCAACCAGGCCAAGCGCCGGACCCCTCTTCCGGGGACTCCAGTTCGGCTCACGCTGGACGACTTTGACCGTCTCCAGAGCCAAGCCGATCAGTTGGTGGGCCAGAAGGTCTCCCTCGATCAAACCGCTCGGAACCGGCTCCGGGACCTGAAGCTGAAGTCCTCAGACCGGCGGGTGGCCGAAGGAGACTTGGTGGAGGTCACCGGGTATTTGACGGGGCTTCCCCACCGGCCCAAGGCCAGCAGTCCTGAATCTGTGAACTGCCGGTTGACCGGGGTGGACAACAACGACTACCATATCCCCCTCGCCCGCCACCCGGAGGACACCGAGTTTGAGGGCATCGTGGTGGAGATGATCCCGCAGGGCCGGTCCGATGAGTGGACGACGGGGACGCTCCGGCGGATTGCCCGCGAGGGTCGCCCCGTGGTGGTCCGGGGGCAACTGTTCTACGACAACCTGCATGAGGTCAACGACGACCCCGATGACGTGAAGCCTAGCCAACCAAAGCGATTCTCCCTGTGGGAAGTGCATCCGGTCACCGAGGTCCATGTCTGCATGACGGCGAGTAAGAAGTGCAATACGAAGATCGTGAAGGAGCCCCAGTGGAAGCCGTTGGAGAAGGTCCCCGACTGAGCCCCTTCACGTCATCCCCGACTAGAAAACGCGTGTGGCCGCGGATCGCTCTCGGAGTGGTTCTTTGTCTCACCCTCATTTTCTCAGCGAGCGTGGTCCCTGAAGCGCTGGCCCACCGCTCCGGCTGCCACCGCTGGCACTCCTGCCCCTCAGATCGAGGAACCTATGTGTGCGGAGACCTTGGGCGCTGCTCACAGTGCCCAGACAACCAATACTGCTTGAACCAGAAGCCTCGGCGTGATAAGCGAGAGGCCATCTCGCCTCAACCCTACGCTCCCCAGGCACCGTCGAAGGCACCATCCGCGCCGTCCGATAGTGGCGCGTACTAGGGCGCTCACACCCTACGTCAGATGGGAAGTCCCCGATCCCTCGGCCCCTCTGAAGGCCGACGAGTGAGACCGAAACGGCTGATGTCCGAGTGGTGCAGGCGAGAGGACCACTACAGGTGTCCTGGGGAGTACACGGCCGGAGCCTATCTGTACAGGTGCCCGTGCGGCTGTGGACATCCCAGCCAAAGGCGGGGCGTCCGACAACCTTCGTAAGCAAGGAGCAGGCCCCAACAGTGGAGAGGCCAAAGGAGTGAGCGAACGATGTGTGGCCGCTTCACCCTCACGACTCACCTCGGGGCCATTGCCAAGCGCTTCGGGGTGTCTCGGTTCCTGGAGGAAGTCGGGCACGCCCCGCGCTACAACGTCGCCCCGACGCAGACCGTGATCGTCGTCAACGACGATGGCACCAGGCACCTGGCGGAGATGCGCTGGGGGCTCATCCCGTCGTGGGCGAAGGACCCCACGATCGGCAACCGGATGATCAACGCGCGCGCCGAGACGGTGGCGACCAAGCCGGCCTTTCGGGTCGCGCTCAGGAAGCGGCGGTGCATCATTCCTGCGGATGGGTTCTACGAATGGCAGCCGCTGGGGCGACGCAAGCAGCCAGTCTACATCGCCCTGGAGAGCCGTGAGCCGTTCGGATTCGCAGGGCTGTGGGAGAGCTGGACCTCTCCAGAGGGCGAAGAGATGCGGAGCTGCACGATCATTACGACGGAGGCAAACGAGCTCCTAAGGCCGATCCACGACCGGATGCCCGTTATTCTCACCCGTGACGCGGAGGCCATCTGGCTTGACCCCACGATTGAGGAACCCGGAGTCCTTCTTCCCCTTCTGAAGCTCTATCGCGCCGCGGAAATGGAGTGGTACCCCGTCAGCACCTGGGTGAACAACCCGGGCCATGATAGCGTGGAGTGCGTCCAGCCCCTCCATGGATCACGGGCATAACGATATGCTCCTTTTCGGGCCACTGCGACTCATCAGATAACCAACTATCTGTCCGCAACGACGCAGCGCAGAGAACCTTGACAAGTGCCCGAAAACCCTAGAGAATCTCGGAAGTCGTGGGAAGTGCGAGGATCGGGAAATACTGACCAGCATAGTCAAAAGTTAGGCGTGCGTCGGCCGCGCTGGCATGGTCACAATCGCGAAGGCTGTCGAGGGGTGCGGAGACGAGGCGCTGCGGACAGTGTTGTCCGCGGCAATCTCAAAGCTATTTGCGGAGGACACCGCGTTATTCACACGAGATGTTGCTGAACGTGCCATTGCCCATCGTCTTGCCATTCATCTGAGTCTGCTAGTCCCTGAATGGCACGTGGACTGTGAGTACAACCGGGACGGCCATAAACCCAAGAGACTGAAGGTCAGAGGTAGGCGGAAGGATGTTCATCCTGACCTCGTCGTCCACCGTCGAGGTACTCAAGACAACCTCCTCGTCCTTGAGTTGAAGAAGACGACCGGCGACAAGGACTCCAGTTACGACCTGGAGAAACTTGATGCCTTTGTTGAAGAGCTCGGCTACCGCCACGCGCTCTTTCTGCGCTTCCTAGTGAAGACAGACACCCCAGGCATTACTGAGGCGATTTGGATCGCAAGTGAAAAGCACACCTAACATCTCATTCGACCGGTCGTTAGACGGCCTCATAGGAGGTCGATGATGCCCGTGCCGTATGATCCTGCTCACCCCGATCTCGAGGCCGTTCGTCTCATTTTCTTCGACTGGCTCCGATCCGACCCAAGCGCGGAACAGCTCAACAAGAACGGAACAGCCTACGAGCGCTTTGTCGAGTACGTGAACAACAACCGCCAGCCGCAGGTCCTCGCGTTCCACGTGACCGAGGTGTTCTGGCAGCTCCTTGTCGAGGGGATCGTCGCTCCAGGGATGAACTCGTCGAATCTCGACCTACCCTGGTTCCACGTGACCGAGTACGGCAAGAAGGTCTTGGAGGCCGAAGCTGGGCACCCTCACGACGAGGTTGGTTACCTTGCCAGGGTTCGAGCCCGGGTGCCTCAGCCGGACCTGACCGTGCTGGCTTACTTGAGCGAGGCGGTCACCGCGTTCCGTCACGGCACCCCTGTGGCCTCGACCGTCATGCTCGGGATCGCGGCGGAGCGAGTGTTCCTTCTCACGTGCGAGTCCCTTCTGGCTGCGCTGCTCGATTTGAACGAGAGGGCCGCCTTCGGCAGCCTCCTGCAGCGCTTTCCGATGAAGTCGAAGCTTGACTGGGTTCATGCGAAGCTCGTGGATCTTCAGAACCTCAGAGTGCCGGGGCTACCGGACAATGCAACCCTGATGGTGACGGCCATCTATGACTTCCTGCGTACTCAGCGCAACGATCTGGGTCACCCGCGCGAGAAGCCACCCATCGTGGATCGAGAAGAAGCATTCGTGAATCTGCAGATCTTCCCGCGGTACTACCAGACGGCTGAGCAAGTGCGCCAGTTTCTGGCAGTGAACCAGGTGTGAGGCGTAACTGCGGCCATCTAACGCTCGCGGTTCGCGGCTGCGGCGAGCGAATGCGAGCCAGCGGTCCGCTCCACTGCCGGGTTAGACATCGCTGGAACTGCGCGCTTCCAGTAGAACAGTGAAGATGACGAATTACCGATTCAACTCGCTGGAAGACTTTCTTATTTCCAGCACTTTAACCGTGGATGGGCAGGTTAACGATGGATGGGGCGCGCTCTTCCCTGTGAAGGGACGAGAGATCGATGCGACGGTGTTGTTTTCGGACATAGCTGGTTTCTCGAGAAGAACGCTAGACCTAAATCCCACCGAGACACTCATTTTTGTCAACAATTTCTTCGCTTGGATTTCTGCAGAAGCATTGCGCGAAACGAAGGGGATCGTCGACAAATACATCGGCGACGAGCTGATGATTGTCTTCTCGAAAGAGTTTGGATCCGACGACCCTTTTCGAGAAGCAGTTCAAGCCGCAAGATGGATGACGGAACATGACGCTCTTAGCTTTTCTCCCCACATGGGAATCGCGAGCGGTCGCGTGATCGTTGGGTATGTTGGAACCCCCCTCCGATACAACTGCTCTGTCTTTGGGAGTCCCGTCGCATTGGCGGCCCGCTGTGCCAGTGTGACGCCGGATCAAGCTGGTGGTCGTATGTTTTCGTCGACAATCACGTTTCCGGCTCGCGAATGGGGCAACCGCGATTTCGCGGATATGTTTCCTCCCGACAAATACAAGGATCTAGACGGCACGATTCGTGAACAACCGCATTCCTGGGAATTACGAGAGCCGCGAACTGTGCAGCTCAAGAACCTTCCCGATTGTGTAATTCGCGAGATCGTGAGAATGAGCGTGCATTTACCTCGGCAGTCAGCTGAAGAGAGAGCACAGGAAGCTCTTAGATCGCTCCGGCGCGCAGGACGCTACTGGCCGGACCGCGATGCCTAGCAGCGCCTTCGAGAGCGGACGCGCCAAAAAGGCAGCGTGCCGCTCAACTCGGACGCTAGACAGAAGGGACATGGAGAAAGCGTGCCGAAGTTTGAGCCCGGGCACTACCTTCCCGTAGAGCGGTACGAAGAGGCTCTGGAGACCTTCCACGCTATCGCCGGAATCTTGCTCTTCGAGTTCGCGCGAGAGAAAAGGGGCAACAAGGACACGATAATCCGGAATTTCATCGCCCGGACGGACATGATGGCGCGCGCTGTATTCCAACTGTGGGAGCTTCAAGACTACCAAGACTGCTGGATCCTACACCGCTGCCTACTCGACAGGCTCTTCCACCTGTGGCATCTGCAGCACACTGATCAGTTCGAGGTCTTCGAGGCGTGGTCCTTCCTTGAACAATACAATGCCGTCAACCGAGTGCGGAGCGACCCCGAGTTCGCCGGTGCGCGCGAGAGCAAGCTGTTTGCGCTCACGCCGGAGCAGAAGGAGCGAGCGCGTACCCTCGCCAAAGCCATGCCCACTTGGCAGCGACCGAAGCCGGAAGAAGTTGCGAAAAGCCTGAACATGCGCTTCTTGTACCGCTTCGGGTACGACTTCGCGTCAACGCATGTTCATCCAATGGCGAATGACGGCCAGCAGGATTTCTATGCCATCACAAAGCTGGCGCCAACACCCGACTTCCCCGACCAGAGAACTGTGTTGTCCAATACCCTGCTCGTCGCCACGATGGTTGTGCAGCAGGGCCTAAACGCGAGCACGCTTGCCTGGCGCGCATTAGTCTACGATTTTCTGGACGACTTCAGACGGTTCTTGGATACCGGAGCCGAAGACTTCAAGGCCAGCTTCCTCAAGCTCGGCGCAATGATCGAGCATGGCATGTCCCTATGCTAGGCTCCACAGGAATGATGACTGCGGGCGGCCTCTCCCTATCATCCTGCTTGCAGCCGACGGAGTACCTCCCCCAATAAAGTGGACACCCACACCTAACGATGGAGGGGGTGTCCGATGCGAGGTGTCAAGCGCTGTCAGGAGTCCACAGGACGGATGAAGAAGCATCGCTATGGCGACGAGTTCAAGATAACGGCGATGAAGATGGCCAACACTCACATGGAGTCGTTCTTCCACGCCATGAAGAGTGAGTGGATCCGAGGCCGGACCTTCGCGACATTAACTGAGCTCGAAGCGGCGCTCACGGCCACCAACCGCTTTTATAGCCACCACCGCCTTCACTCCGGTATTGACTACCACACGCCCGAAGAGTATGAGAGACTGGTGGTGTGAACCCGTATCCATTTTTTCGGGGGGAAGATCACGCCAAGAGTCGGCGCGACTGATGGGCAGTGTTAGGCAGCAAAGAGGCGGTGATCCGCCATGTTCGTGAGTGCCATAGAGCCAGCGGCGGAGTTCACCCGCCCGGTACACATCATCCTCCGCTACTTCGGGACAACAGAGGTCCAACCGGCGGCGGCCACTCTTTTCTTCGCGAACTCCGAAGACTGGGCGCTGACTTGTCGTCACGTCGCCGGATGAATACCAGCCGCAGCCAGCTCGACAGGCTTCTTGATCCCGAAAGCGACTCCGTGCCTTTGGAGACGCTCGCTCGCGCCGTCGGCCATCAGGTCAAGGTGGAGCTCGTCCAGGAGGTCGCGTCTCCCTGCAAAAAAGCTTAACATCCCGTCGAAAAAGGGCTATACGGGAGAAGCTATGGCGAAGAAAGCGAACAACAACACCAAGCGTAGGATCGAGAACTACACCCACCCTAAAAAGAAGCGGGTGAACAACCCGCCGGTCGGCCTCGTCACGCCCGACACAGACCGCGACGCAGACGTAGATTACGAACAGATACCTCGATCTGCTTTGATTCGATTGCTACAAGAGCATGACGCGGCCCTGTTAGATGCAGGTAAGGATGGCATCGTTATGAATTATACGGGGCGCACGGCCCCGTGGCAAATCATACGTCTGGTCAAACCAAAACTTAGCCGCATCATCAAAAAATTCTCTGTGGGCGAGGAAAAGGCCCAGTCAGAGAACGAGATTTGGGACGGCGAGAACCTATCCGCCATGGTCACGCTTTACAAGTACCGCGGCCAGGTCGATCTAATCCTTACCGACCCTCCGTACAACACCGGCGAAGACTTCCGCTACAACGACAAATGGGACAAAGACCCCAACGACCCCGACCTGGGAGAACTGGTGCCAAAGGACGATGGCTCGCGACATAGCAAGTGGCTCCGCTTCATGACATCCCGCGTCTGGATGATGGGAGAAATGCTTAAACCGGGTGGTGTCATCGCCATTTGCATTGACCACCGTGAATTGTTCCGACTGGGCATGCTGATGGACGAGATTTTTCGTGAAGAAAACAGGCTTGCCATCATCAACTGGCAAAAAACCGCAGCGCCACGGTCTGATAGCGATCATGTATCGACATCGACCGAATATGTTCTGGTTTACGCCAAGGATCTTACGAAAGCGCGCACAGGATCACTTGAGCGTAGGGATAAAGATAACAAACGCTATTCCAATCCAGACAATGACCCCGGTGGGGATTGGCGCGAGGGCAATCTGACAGCGCGTAGCTATTCCGTCAAAGATGACTATGCGATCCAATCGCCGTTTACTGGCGAGCTGCACTACCCCGCGGGTCATGGCGCATGGCGTCATCCGAAGAAAAATATCCTCAAATGGCTTTCAGAATGGGGCACAGAGTATGAGGAGCGCGAAATTGGAGATGAGAAAGTACAAGCTTTAATGTGTAAAGGGGGCACGTCTAAATCTGTCCCCAAAAAGGTATCTCAGAAAGCGTTTGGGCGACTGGATAAGGATAATTGGCCGTTTGTCTGGTTCGGTCGGGACGGGCAGGGGAGGCCGAGAGTAAAAACCTATATTGAAAAACTTAAAAAGGGAAAAGTGCCTGTCACCTATTGGGCAGATGAGGATTTGGGTTTTCCTGCCGAGTTGGCCGCAACCTCCTGGGGTTTTCGTGAATCAGGCCGCACTAGCGATGGCGTGAGCGAACTGACAAGCATCGTGGGTAACGGACATGGATTCACGACTGTTAAACCTTTGAAGCTGTTCAAGAAAATCATACAGATTTGGTGCGGCTCCGAAGGCGTTGTCCTCGACCCTTTTGCAGGTTCGGGCACTACAGCACACGCCGTGCTGGAGTTAAACAGTGAACCGGAGGTCAACCGTCGCTTCATCCTGATTGAGCAAGGCAACACCGAAAAGGGCGACCACTACGCCAAGACCCTGACCGCAGAACGCATCCGCCGTGTTGTCACTGGGGATTGGGCTTCTGGCCAACGCGAACCTGTGCCAGGAGGCTTCCGCTTCGTGGAGCTGAAGCGCGAAAAAATTGATGCCGAAGCGGTGAACGCTCTGGCGCGGGAAGAGATGATCGACCTGCTGCTGACCAGCTATTGGGACAAGGCCGAGAGGGCGAAATCTTACCTTCGCCGGTTTCCGGTCGGCCAACATCGTTTCCTATTCGCGGTGAACCCGAAGGACGAGGGGTTCTTCCTCGTTTGGCAATCGGCGGACAAGTTTTCTGTCCTGAACCGCGAGGTGTTCAAGGCGATCGCGGCAGAGGCTAAAGCCGTCAGCTTGGCGTCCCGTTACCACGTCTACGCCTCTATCGCGCCTTACACAGGCGCAGGCATTGAGTTCTACAAGATCCCCGACAAAGTGCTTGAACACATCGGCTTCAATCCGCGTTCCGACGCCTTCAACAACGAGGACAACGGGGATGATTGAACTAAAAGTATTTCAGAGCGAGAGCGCCAAGACGATGGCCGACCGCTACGCGTTTTTTGCCAATCATCCCGACCGACCACGAAAAGGCCCCAAACCGCGTCCGTTCTTCCAGGCGCTGTCGGCGCTTACCGGGGCCGGAAAAACGCCGATTCTGGCTCAAGCCGTGGTGCTGATGCGGGCGCATTTTGGCACCGAGCCGATCGTGCTATGGATGTCCAAAGCGAAGTCTGTAGTGGCACAGACCTACACCAACTTCTCGGTGGGGAAGTATAGCGAAATCATCGAAGGCTTTCGGGTTATTAACATCCAGGGTCTGAACCCACAACTGATCACGGATGGCTCGACTCCGCTGTTGCTGATGACTACCACGGGCTTGTTCAATAACAAGGAGCAGTCCGAAGGTGCTCTGAACATCTACAAAAAGGGCAACGACGAGTTCGGCGACCAGTCCCCTTGGGAGCGTTTGATCGAGCGCAAACACGACGGCAAGCGCCGCCCCTTGCTGATCGTCTACGACGAAGGCCACAACCTTTCGGAACAGCAAACCGAATTGCTGGCCGAGCTGGAACCGGACGCCTACTTGCTGGCCAGCGCCACGCTGAAATTACCGTCCAACTTCCAAAAGTCGGTCATACAGCACATCAAGAGTTGGGTCGAGGAGGCCAGCGATTTCAAGGCGTTCGGTGCGCTCAAAGCCGCCGACGAGCACGGCAAACCTGAGGCTGAGCGTTTCATCACGACAGCGGTCAGCAGCGACAAGGTGGTGGAAGCCCAACTGGTAAAGAAGGCCATCCAGTTCGACGGGAGCACCGCCGCCATGGAACGAAGCCTGGACGACCTTATCAAGCGCATGCAGGTCCTCGACGGGGAAATCGCCGACCGTGGGCTGGGCTTCAAGCCGAAAGCCATCTACGTTTGCAAGACGAACATCGCGGATGACGGCGAGAAGGACGACGCGAGCAAGCCCTTTGAGCATCGCAAAGCCCCACCGATTCGGATCTGGCGTTACCTGGTCGAAGAGAAAGGCATCTCGCCAAAAGACATCGCCATCTACGCGAACCTGACTTTCGTGGAGGGGAACAAGCCGGACGAGGTGAACCTGTTCTCGAAGGGTGAGAACGACTTCGACGATTTCCGCGTCGGGGACTATCAGCACATCATCTTCAACCTTTCCTTGCAGGAAGGGTGGGACGATCCGGCGTGCTACCTGGCCTACATCGACAAGAGTATGGGGTCGTCCATCCAGGTCGAGCAGATCATCGGCCGGGTGCTGCGCCAATACGGGGCGACGCACTACGAAAATCCCTTGCTGAACAGCGCACACTTCTTCCTTCGAGTGGACAGCCAGAGCGTCTTCACCGAAGCCATTCAGAAGGTGAAGGCGAAGTTGCAGTCGGAAGGTGCGCCGATCGAGATCACTCAGAACTTTGGGGGAGTGGGTGGCGGCGCCGATGATTTGCAGCCCAAGGACGACGTGAGCGTGGAGCTGCACCACATTTTTGTCGATTCGGAGGCGGCCCGCGAACGGATCGTCGAAATCATCGACGAGTTCCCCAATTTCGCCGAGGGCGACGTGAACACCCTGGGAGAAGCCCACACGACGACCCAAGTGGTGGATCTCGAAGAGCTCGGAAAAGATGCAGGGGCCGCCGAATGGAAGACCGACGGGCACACCAACCCAGTGCGTCTTCGTTGGCTGACCAACACCGCGATCAAGTCACGTTCGTCGCGCGCCCTGGCGGTAGTGGACCTCAAGGACGCGAAGTTTGACGTTCGGGTGCAGGTGCAAAGCAAGGCGGACAAACTGACGGAGAAGCTGGCGCGCGAGATCGTCGAAGCTTTCTACCAAAAATCTGACTTGGTTTACGAGAGCATCAAGCCCTTCAAGTTCGGTACGTTGCGCGTGCCCAAGAATGCGCCGGCTTTCACCTACGGATTGTATGAGCGGTACACCGGCTTCAACAAGTTCGAGCTGGCCTTCGCGAGGGCACTCGACGGCGCCGGCCAAGTGTGGCACCGCAACCCGTCTAGCGGTGGTTTCTATATCCCGTTGCTGTCCGAGGGCGATACCACGTCGTTCTACCCGGATTTCATCGTCTGGAAGAAGGGCAACATCTTCTGCCTGGATACCAAGGGTGGGCATTTGCTGTCCGACGCCGTGGCCCGGAAACTCTTCGACATCAAAGAAGACGGGAGGACCAAAGTTCAGGTGCGCTTTATCACCGAAGGCAAGCAATCGGAATTGCGCGGCAAAGTCATCAAAGGCGGCTACACCGTCTGGAAAATGAAGACGGGCTTCCCGACACCTATCCACGTTGAGACGCTGGATAAGGCTGTCACGGAGTGCTTACGCTGATATCAGCGACGCCGAACTTCAGGGTCCTGACGAGGCGTGTCTGGGAGCGCGTTACATCATGAAAAAGTCAGCTTCTTCTCAAAAGACTGTTCTCGAAACCAACCTTGGGTGGTCGCAGAACACGTCTGTTTGGCAACGCGATGCGGTGCGGCGGATTGTCTCGAAGGGCCGCCTCGACGACCCCGACCTTAGGGAACTCATTGACCTGTGCAAACAGGGCAGGGGAGGGAAGAACACCGCCCCGAAACCGAACCCTCTGGAGAAGGCCCACTAATTTCTCTTAGTTTCCCAAAGGGACAAGACCTGCGCCGCGGGCATGCCAGAATCCCCACGGCGCCTTCCCGGGTCTTCACCCTTCCATCGCTCGCAGCTCACCTCTTTTGACCAGCCATACAATGGCTGGTGCAGATTTGTGGTTGTAACCTACACTCCCGACCCCGACAGTATGGCTCTCAAAAATGGCTCACTAGGAAAGCTTGATAACTCCTGGCAGGTTGCAGTAAAAAAGGCGACATCAAGGGTGACTGGCATGCCCCACGGGGTGAATATAGCTCTTCCACCACGTCGCGTGCGACATCCCAACCATTTAGGAACTCCTCGGCCAGAGCGGTGTGAGAACGAGCGTGATCTACACAAATGTTCTGAACCGGGTTTGTACGGGTGTGCGAAGCCCAATCGATACACTGTAATGGTCAGGAAGGGGGGTGTTACGCGGAAACCATCTAAGACCTCCAGTAGCCCTGGCTGTCGGGCGAACCTCCTGATCTCTTCAGCGGTTGTGCCGGAAGCCGAGTTGTCAGTTAATGCCGACAAGAAAGAAACCCCACATCGGCTCTTAGCCGGAAACCATATAATCTATAGTTAGGCTGCAATCGGCTGGTTCCCACTCACGAGCCACCGCAAGAATGGGAACACCGTCCGCGGCTAATATACACGTCTAGGAGGATACCTATGGCGAAATGCTCATGTGATGGTTCAGTTGATTGCGGGCGCGGCAATGGCTGCGGCTGCGTATGCACCATTGACCCACCTCGTCAGTGCTGGCAGTTCTGTGAGATACACTTTGGTGACGGCCCTGCGAGGCTGGTGCGGCTTTCTCACAGCGAGGATCCAACACGACGTACCAAGCTGACCCCCGAGACAACGATACGGTTCTGTACTCGCGGGCTCTCAGCGAAGGCAATCGCTGAGCTCCTTGGCGCCGCCTTCGGTAAGAGGCTCTTACGAGGCTATCGTCTGTCACAGTCAACGCGAACGCTAAACGTGACAAAGGAGGGTACGCTCACAGACGTACTACAGACGCTTCAGCGCCGTGCTATCAAGAGCGAGGGTCATAACAAAGGGGAGAAATAGCGCTCCGAGGTCGAAGCTGCTGCCTAACTTGGGCGTGCAGGCGACGTCCTACAGCGTCCGCTCCTTCGTCGCTCCCGCTTTCGGGCGCGCCTGACGCCTGGCGTTGAGCGGCGACTAACGTTGTGGAACAAAGTTGAGCAACAAGACCGAACTCGAAGAGATCGCCCATACCGGCGGCAAAGTCACATTCAACGTCAAGATTGATGCCCAAGGCGGAGTCTCCTACAGCGTTGGATTGACCCATTCCAGGCCAACGCCAGCATCGGTGTTTGCTGTCTATGCCATTCCTCAAGGTGTTGCCGTCGGTGACATTAGGCTAGGCGGAATTGGCACCTCTTGGAATCCGCCTCCGTTGCCCGGCTGCTACCCCGTATTCATTTCATCGGACAGCACCGGGATGTTCGGCCACAATTGCCCATCCTGCAATGGCTACTGGCGCGCAGACCACGGCGGAAAGATCTGCCCGTATTGCGCCTTCAAAGCCGAAGAGAATTACCACTTCCTGACGGAAGCCCAACAACGATACGTAAAGGAATACTGCGACGTACTGAGCAACGCTCTTCAGTCTGGCCAGCCTGGCGAGTACGCCATTGACATGGATGCGGTGGCCGAGGCCGCCGGCAAGAATTACGCGAAGCCGGCCTTTTTCTATGCAGAGGAACGCCAGCAGAACCTTTTCACGTGCAAGACCTGCGGCAAAGTTAACGACGTGCTTGGAACGTATGCCTACTGCGGTTCATGTGGGACACGGAATGATCTGCAAGATCTCGAAATGATAATTCAGGGAATCAGACACAGGATCAACGCTGTGGGACCGTATGAAGCGTGTGTCAAAGAAGCGGTGGCCGCTTTCGATTCGTTCGCTGGCCAGTATGCGAAACAATTGCTCGCCCGGGTCCCATTAACGCCGGCCCGCAAAGCTCGGCTCGAGAGAGCTCACTTTCATAACCTTGGGGCGGTCTCCGACATGTTCCGCAATATGTTTGACATAGACATCCTCAGCGGCATGAGCGAAGAGAACGTTGCTTTCGCAACGTTGATGTTCCATCGGCGGCACGTCTATGAGCACAAGGGCGGCGAAGCGGACGAGAAGTACATCGCGGATAGTGGCGACAAAGTGCGTTTGAAGCAGGCGCTACGGGAGACTCAGGAGTCCGCCCACCGTGCGGCCAGTCTCGTAGTGAAGCTTGCCGCGAACCTTCATAAGGGGTTTCACGAGATCTTCCCGCCTATTGAGGAGCCGATCCGGTGGCACGAGCGCAGGAAACGCCAAGGTTAGGCAGTTTCACCATTGCCCCGGACCTCGGAGCAGTAGTTCTCGAACGCCGCTCCGCGCTGTCGCCCCTGAGACCGCCGCCCAACCATCCATCCAGCGGACCGCTTCACAGCGGGCTTTCGCCCGCTATTTTGCGGCCGCTGATCGGAAGCGTTCGCGGTCAGCGAAACATTGAGGTGCGGAAATACATTCTCCTCTCCCTCGGCCAAGACAGGAGAAAGGCCATCCAGAGAAAGGACGGCCGGAAAATCGGTAATCCTCACGGGGGTGGGGCCATCGCGTAGATAAGACCCCCATAATCTTGAACTTCGGATGACATGAAAGCCGCTGCTTTCCACAAGTAGCTGAAAATAAAGCCCTACCCTATTTGGCCCCGAAGCGGTTGAGCATAGTAATTATCTGAAAACAAAGCGAAAAGCCCGTGTGAGTTCTCGACACTGTGACATTTGCTCCACCATTCCAGCTAGTATCGAGAACTCGTCCTTCTTCCTTGTGGTCCCTTGCCGCAGCGGCAACTTCCGGAAGACCGTCACCGACCGCTTGCCGACTACAAAGTGATCAATGACCTCCTTGAGGAACTCTCACTTGTAGCCGAAACCCGCCTGCTTCAGCTTCTCGATCACTAACAGGGTGAAGCGCCGCACGAGGTGGGCCGGAATGACCCGCTCCTCCGCCGTGTGCTGCTTCCTGAGCACCTCGCGCCATTCCTCGCCAAGGTACCTGTGCCCCTCCTTAGCCGCTCCGTCACGCCTCCAGAGCGACTATTTCTATCTCGATAGCCGCTCGTAACACTTCTTGATCCTACGAGTTGCCTTTGCACCAGTAAGTCGCTAATATCCGGCCTGAGCAGGACACAACCAGTAAGCAACATCTAAGTAGGGTTTGGTGAAAGGCAACTGAAGATGGCGCGGCGACATTATAATTGGAAGCGGTTTTGGTGTCCGAGGGGATCTAACATCAATCTCTCCGATGGTGGATACCTCTATGATCCGGATTCAGAGTGGGGGCACATCTATAATCCCAATGTGGTACCGTTTGGGTCCATAGCTGGATTTCCCTGCCTGGTGCTGCTTGGCGAACCTGGCATTGGCAAGACTTACGCTCTTCAGACCGAGCGACAAGCCATCGACGCCAAAATTGCAGAGGAGGGTGATCAGACACTTTGGCCGGATCTCCGCTCCTTCGGAAGCGAGGAAAGGCTGGTTCGCAACCTCTTTGACAGCTTCACATTCAGTTCCTGGGCAAAAGGCAAACATCGACTTCATGTTTTTCTGGACAGTCTGGACGAGTGCCTGTTACGGATCGACACCTTAGCGGCACTGCTTCCTGATGAACTCAAGAAGTACCCCGTTGAGCGCCTTTCCCTCCGCCTCGCCTGCCGGACGGCGGAGTGGCCGAATAGCCTGGAGGAGGGACTGAGGGGTCTATGGGGAACAGACGCGGTGAGAGTGTATGAGTTGGTGCCGCTGCGTCGAATAGATGTCGTCGAAGCGACGAAGGCAAACGGGTTGGACCCTGACGCGTTGCTGCCTGAAATCGACGGAATGGAGGCCGTGCCATTAGCGATTAAGCCGGTTACCCTTGATTTCCTTCTAAACACCTACCGGCAAACTGGCCGCTTCCCTCGAACCCAAGCAGCATTGTACCTTGAAGGCTGCCGATTGCTCTGCGAAGAAACAAATGAGGATCGTCGCGACGCACGGCTCACGAGCGCTATTGGTGCTGATGAACTCTTGGCGGTGGCAGCTCACATTGCGGCCGTCACCGTCTTCGCCAACAGGTACGCGGTTTGGACCGGGGTAGATAGGGGTGATGTTCCCGCTGAGGATGTCTCTGTCAGGGAGCTATGCATTGGAAGTGAGGTGGTAAATGGGAGGCAACTCGAGGTCACCGAAGCGGCCATCAAGAGCACGCTTGGTACGGGGTTGTTCAGTTCTCGCGGCCCTGGCCGCTTAGGCTGGGCCCACCAGAGCTATGCCGAGTTTCTTGCTGCCCGGTATCTGGTGCAGCGCCAAATGTCACTACCCCAGATGATGAGTCTCATAGTGCACCCTGGTGATCCTGACAGAAAGCTAGTGCCTCAGTTGCATGAAGCTGCGGCTTGGTTGGCCGGAATGGTGCCCGATGTCTTTCGGGAGATCATGCGGGTAGACCCTCAGGTCTTGCTCCAAAGTGATGTAGCCACCGCCGATTTAAAGGATCGAGCAGTTTTGGTTGAGACGTTACTGAGGCTGTACGACGAAGAAAGGTTGCTGAATCGTGACCTGGACATCCGTGGACGGTATTCTAAACTTGATCACCCAAGCTTGGCCGAACAGCTTCGTCCATACATTTGTGATCGGACCAAAGGCGTTATCGTGCGGCGGGTGGCAAGCGACATTGCGGAAGCCTGTGACCTAAGAGCACTTCAGGATGACCTTACGAAAATTGCTCTCGATGTCTCCGAGCCAGTGCCCATGCGAATCAACGCGGCATATGCTATAGGCAGAATTGGCGATGATGAAGTAAGAGCGAAGCTGAAACCATTGGCCATGGGTGAAGCCGGAGATGATCCCGATGACGAATTGAAAGGCTGCGGACTTCTGGCCGTATGGCCAGCTCACATAACGGCGGAAGATTTGTTTGCTGTAATAACTCCACCGAAGCGACGTGACCTATATGGAGCATATAAGTTGTTTCTCCATGGCGGACTTGTGCAGCATCTCCAGCCGACTGATCTCCCAACCGCGTTAAAATGGGTTGAGACACAAGAGCACCATAGAGCCATGATGCCCCACCCTTTTCGAGAACTCATGGATGCTATCATGGTGCAGGGGTGGGAACATCTCGAATTGCCGGAGGTGTTGGAATATTTCGCCAGAGCAGCGCTTTCACGGTTGATGCATCATGACGAGATTGTGAGAGATCGCGGTGGCCTGTCATTTACAGGTACTCTGAGCAAGGAAGATGAGAAGCGCCGCCGGGTCGTGCTTGCGATGCTCCCCCTGCTTTCAGACCCCGAGGAGGGCTCATTGAGGTTAGTCTATTCTGGAACGCCCATGGTATTGGCTCAAGACGTCCCATGGATGATCGAACGCTTGCAAGAACCAAGATGCGAATCGGAAAAAAAGACATTGGCACAGTTGATTAGCTGGGTATTCAATTGGCATGAACCGGAGCAGGTTGATGCAGTTCTTACGGCCTGTCAGGACAGTCCAATTCTGGCTGAAGAATTCGCCTGGCTCATCAAACCCGTTGAACTGAATTCATCAGAAGCGCAAAGGATGAAGGAGCAGCATCTGCGGCGACAAAGAAGGCAGGAGCAGGATCGAAATCGCCCCCCTTTAGATCCTCCGCCCATCCAGCAAATCGCTGAACTTTTAGACGAGTGCGAAACCGGTAACCCTGCGGCATGGTGGCGTCTAAACATGGAGATGACACTTGAGTTGGACAGCACCCACTATGGGAATGAACTTGAGTCGAACGTGACAGCGCTTCCCGGATGGAAATGTGCGGATGCTGGGACACGGGCGAGAATTGTCGACGCTGCAAGGCGGTACGTGCTAGAGCAGGACCCGGAGAAGCACAGATGGCTGGGTACGAATATTATCCACCGACCGGCGTTTGCGGGCTACAGGGCGCTACACCTGCTGTTGCAGGAGGCCCCACAGCTTTTCTCAAGCATTCCTCCAGACGCGTGGAAGCGTTGGGCCCCCATCCTCCTTGCCTATCCCTCGCCGAGTGCCATTGGAGAGGAAGAACCTCATCGTAACCTGGTGAAGTTGGCGTACCAGCATGCTCCTTCTGAAGTCATTGATGCACTGTTGACCCTAATCGATAAGGAGAATACGGATCATGGGCACATCTTTATAACCCGTAAGCTCGACGACTGTTGGGATGCCCGTCTGGCAGATGCTCTCCTAGCTAAAGCAAAGGACGAGGGTTTAAAGGCCGAGTCAATGGGCTGTCTGCTCTGCGATCTCCTTGAGCATGAAGTTGTCAGGGCCGAAGCCTTCGCGAAGTCACTTATCCCTTTGCTGCCCCCAACTGGGGGAGAACAGCGAGCCAGGGCAATTGTCGCAGCTCGTTCACTGATGACCTCTGCCAAAGATTGCGGTTGGCCGCTCGTGTGGCTAGCCATTCAACAAAACGCCGAGTTTGGCCGAGAATTGATTTCGGCGGTGGCCCAAGTCCCTGCCTTGGGCGCGGGCAGAATCGGCGAGCGGCTGACGGAGGACCAACTCGCGGACCTGTACGAGTGGCTGGTCCGCCATTATCCGTATGCTAAAGATCCAGGAAATGAAGGGGCTCACTGGGTGGGACCCAGGGAAAGCATTGCGATGTGGAGAGACTCCATTTTGACTCATCTCAAAGGCCGGGGCACCCCTCAGGCATGCGAGGCAATTCGGCGGATTGCGCGCGCCCTGCCTGACCTGGACTGGCTGAAATGGACCATTCTGGAGGCCCAGGATCTTGCCCGTCGCCGCACTTGGTTGCCGCCTCTCCCTAGTGATATCCTCAAGCTAGCAAGCCATGAGCGGGGACGCCTGGTCGAGGGCGGGTCCCAACTTCTTGATGTGCTGCTTGAGTCACTGAAACGCCTGGAGTCAAAGCTCCAAGGCGAGACACCCGCTGCAATCGACCTGTGGGATGAGGTCGCCAAGAATGTACACAAGCCCAAGGATGAAAATAGGCTTTCAGATTATGCGAAGAGGCACCTCGATGAGGATCTTAGGCAGAGAGGTATCGTCGTCAATCGTGAAGTCCAAATTCGCCGAGGTGAAGGGTCGGGCGTTGGTGAGCGGACAGACATCCACGTTGATGCCGTTGTACGCGATAGCCAGGGAGGACTGCATGACTCTATCACTGTCATTATTGAAGTAAAGGGGTGCTGGAATCCAGGGTTAAATCACGCAATGAAAACACAGCTCGTGGACCGGTATCTGAAAGACAACCGCTGCCAGCACGGTCTGTATCTCATCGGCTGGTTCAATTGCGACCAGTGGGACGATGATGATCGCAGGAAGGGGCAGGCCCCAGACCTTGACATCGATGAAGCACAAGAACGATTTGCCGCCCAAGCTGCTGATTTATCCCGGCAAGGTTTGCAAATCAGGGCCATTGTCATCAACGCCGCGCTTCGCTAGGTGGATCACGCGAGGGGCCCGTACTTCCCAAGGTGGTGGACAAGTGACGCTGCAAGAACTCATCAGGCGAGCAACGAGCGGACTGAAGCTGGAGCGCCATTCTCTTTTTCGGCCGTCCCTGGCGTATGAGCTGCTCCGTGATCCATTCTGGGTCTGGTGCGAATACCACGCGCCGCGATCCGAGGCAGTCGATGAGACCAGTCGCTATGATGAGATGAAGCGACAGCGAGGCATCGAGTACGAGCAAGCCTGGGTACGGAAGCACTACCCCGAGGCGGTAACAATCGAGCCTACCTTTGGCCTGGAATCGCTGGGGAACACCCTCCAGGCAATGCTCCAGGGCTGCCCCGCGATCTCTCAGCCGCAGCTCTGGGATTTAGGAGCGGAGACCTCCGGACGGAGCGATCTGCTGGTGCGGGACACTTCGCACCGATCGGATCTTGGCGCCTACCATTACCGCCTCATAGAGATCAAGCGATCCAGGGCGCTCCAGGACTACCACACTGTCCAGGGCGCGCTGTACAACCGGATGCTGGGGAAGATTCAGGGATTCCTACCACCGGAGCTGACCGTTGTCCTCCACGAGACAGTGGAGCAGGTCCCGTATGCAGCCGTCGAGAGGACGCTTGACGATGTCCTCGCCACCTGGAGGGCGCTGCGGGACGGAGAGCTTATCCCTGAGCCCGACAGGCCCCCGAAGGCGACGAACTCGCCCTGGCGCGTCTATGGGAACGCTCTGGTCGAGCAGAGGAAAGACCTCACCCTGCTGGCCGGGATCCAGGCAAGGGAGCGGGAGAAGCTCCGAGGGGCGGAGATTCACAGCGTGGGTCAGCTCTGGAATCTTGGCTTGAAGGAGGTTCAAGCAATCCTCGGCATGAAATTTGGTGAGCAGGCATACTACACAGGCCAGAGCTACAGGACAGGCCGACCCATCCTGAAGCCCAAATGTCGGCTGACCATCCCCCGCGCCAAGCGGCACCTCTACTTCGATTTTGAGACCTCAGACGAGGTCCATCCGACCGAACCGCCCCATGTCTACCTGATCGGGTGCTGGGATGTCGAACAAGAGGAGTATGTCAAGTTCCTGGCGCGTGGAGCGGAGGAAGAGAGACGGATCTTCAGAGAGTTCCTCGACTTCATCGGCGATGTCCAAGCCGTCCGCCTTTACCACTGGACAGATTATGAGATTGGACAGATGATGGATGTCATCCGGCGTTGGCCAGCTCTTGAGGCATCGATACGCAGAGTGATCACCTCGTGCGTGGATCTGAAGGAAGCGATCAAGTCAGCCGTCTACTTGCCTGTTCCCACCTTCTCCCTCAAGTGTGTGGCTCCCGCGCTTGGGTTCCGGTGGCGGCAGGACGGGTTCGGGCCCTTTGAGTCGATGGTCTGCTACTGGGATTATTTGGATGGCACCGATGAAGCCGCTATCGAAAGGGCCATCTTGTATAACGAGGACGACTGCCGCGGCATGTGGCATGTAGATTGCGAACTCACGAAACGGCTAGGGTGAGGCGGCGCGTCCCGGGAAATTCTCGAAAAATGGGCACTAGAATTGGCTAAACGAAAGGCGTCGTCACAAGGTTCCTCCCTTTCTCTGGCAAGGAGGTATTATGCCGAAGACTGATACTACTGTTGCAGAACTTGTATCCATGATCAAGAATGGAGAACTTCGGCTTCCGGAGATGCAGCGCCGATATGTATGGCCAGCTACCCGCGTCCGTGATCTGCTCGACTCGCTTTATCGTGGGTACCCGTCCGGGATGATATTGGTTTGGGAGACAGATCGAGAGATGCCAAGCCGTGACCTCGCAGTATCCCAAGAGCAAAGCCCGTTTAGAGGGCACAAGCTATTATTAGATGGGCAGCAGAGGCTCACGTCTTTGTACGCGATCCTGCGCGCAGAGCCCGTGGTTGTGAGGGGACGCAAAAGGCCCATAGAGCTCCTCTTCAACCTCGAGCATCCGGACGGCCCGCCCACGGAAGTCCTTGAGGTGGAAGACGATACGAGGGACCTCGACGAAAGTGAGATGAAATCGGATGAGGAAGACGAAACCCCCAACATCCAGGAACGGTTGAAGCAGCTGACGTTTGTCGTAGCAAGTAGGGCGCTCCTCGCTGATCCGCACTGGATAAGAATGTCGGATATTTTCAAGGACAATGCCTCTGACGGGCAGATTCTAAAGGGTCTCGTAAAGTCCTTGGACGACCCGCTCTTCGACAAGTATTCGAATAGACTTCAGCGCGTGCGTAAGATTCGCGATTATCCATACGTCATGCACGTCATTGAAAAGGAGTTATCGTACCAAGAGGTCGCCGAAATTTTTGTTCGAGTGAACTCACTAGGAATGAAGCTACGCGGCTCCGATCTAGCTCTCGCATTGATCACATCCCGGTGGCAAGACTCACTTAACCTGTTTGAGGGGTTCCAGGAAGAGTGCGAGGAAAAATGGTTTTCGCTTGACCTGGGCCTCATTATCCGCGCTCTTGTCGTGTTTGCGACTGGACAAAGCCGATTTAGGACAGTTGGAACCATTCCGGTCAACAGTTTAAAGTTGGCATGGGAAGAAGCGAAAGAGGGGATGCGATTTGCTATTAATTTCCTCCGGTCGAATGCTGGGCTTGAGGACGCCAGCCTAATGTCTTCTCCTCTCTTTGCCATAACCCTCGCGTACTATTCGACCTGGAAGGGCTATCGCTTTACGCCGGAGGAGGAAGGCAAGCTGAAGCGATGGTTCTATATTGCCAACACACGTGGTCACTATTCGAGGGGGTCATCAGAAACCATTTTGGATGTCGATTTGAGCGCGATCAAGAAAGGTGGCACCCCCACAGAGCTCTTGGAGATACTTAGGCAACAGATAGGTCGGCTTGAGATTGAGCCGAGTGATCTTGTGGGCCGAGGTCTGCGTGGTGGCCTTTTCCCGATGGCATATGTGGCTTTGAAGGCTCGTGGTGCCAAAGACTGGCGTACTCGCCTCGCTCTGTCGCTGACGCATCAAGGGAAATACCATTCCGTCGAGTACCACCACATCTTTCCCAAATCTCTCTTGAACAAAGCTGGTTATGAAACTGCGGACATCAATGAAATCGCGAATCTGGCATTTGTGTCAGGCAGAACAAATCGGAGAATCGCTTCATCCCCACCAGAAAAGTACCTCCCCGAAGTCCTTCGGGAGCAGGGAAAAGAAGCTCTCGAGAGCCACTGCATTCCTTCGGATTCTAACCTGTGGAAAGTCGAGTCCTTTTCTCAGTTCCTTGAATACCGGCGTAAGGCCCTTGCGGAGGCGATTAACGAGTTTATTGCTAAAGCGGAAGTGGAAGCGGGAACGGCGGTTAATATCTTGGAATTGATCGCAGCGGGGGAGAGTGATCAAGTCGAACTGAAGGCATCGGCCCGTTGGGACTATCGGGAGCAGAAACAGAACGCGGCCCTGGGAACAGCTACAGCGAAGGTCCTCGCGGGATTCCTAAACGGGAAGGGCGGAGCATTGATCCTTGGAGTCGATGACAGCGGGCGTATTGTGGGATTACAGCAAGATTACGCCACACTGAACCAGCGACCCGACCGTGACGGCTACCAGCAGTTTCTTGTAAACCTAATTTCTTCGATGTTGGGGAAAGATGTTTTCGGAGATATGAAAATCTCATTTCAAGAAGAAGACGCCAAGGATGTCTGCTTGATTAAAGTAAGGCCGAGCCTTAAACCGGTTTTTCTGAGGGATGGGAAGCAGAACATTTTTTACGTGCGGACCGGTAACACGACTCAGGCCCTGGACGTTGAGGAGGCGTCAAAGTACATCAAAGCTTGGTGGAAGAATTAGCTGGCGGCTTGGAAAATCTGCCTGCCAGGGAATCCTGGTGAAACCAATCCTATTGCTCCTCATGTCGCTGGGTGCCATCCGGCCGAACGCCTGGACCCTTTTCCTCATGGGCACCACGCCTGCACTTATAACGGCGACCGTCCTGAAGATCGCGCTGCCTCGATACTCTACCCGTGGACCCTACCTGTTTGGGCGACACTCGATAGGATCAGCTTAGGTCGAGCGCCTACGCCAATCCAGGCGTGAGTATGTCGCCTTCCTGTCAAAAGCACGTCATCTCTCAAGCTCCACTTCCCTAACCCATTGATTTTTCGACCCTGTGCATTTCTCGATTGCGTCATTCTGTCGCCATTTGTATACTATGCGACAATGAGGAGACAGACATGAACACCCTTCAGATCAACGTGCACGACGCCATCGCTGTGAAGGATGGGGGCTCCCTCTCTACTGACTGGTTTGTTGAGAATGCACTGCTCAGGTGGACCGTGATCAGTATAAGTGCGGCTTCGTGGATGATCGGTCTCTTCCCCCCACTCGGTCCGCTTGTTGCGCTTGTTCTTACGGCGGTCGCGCTCTACCTATCACCGCCAGGTAGGACGAGAGTTCAAAGCGAGCACACTAACTTTTGGGGAACTACATACGTGTTCACCCAGCCAAAAAACTAACAAAAGAGGTCTCAGGAAACAAACTTCGAAGTCGATATAGGTATGACGAAATACATCGTATTTCTTGCGGATATTCAGGTCGCACAGGTCGGTAAGTTGCGGCAAGCTATTACTGACGCTGTCAACGACGGAGCTACTGAACTCTATCTCGCCATATCTTCAGGCGGCGGAAGTGTGGTAGAGGGGCTAGCCATCGCTGCTCTTTTGAGAGGGTTACCAGTCGAAGTTACTACTCACAACATCGGCCAGACCGATTCCGTCGCGAACGTAATTTTCGCTGCAGGTAAAAAACGTTACGCAACGGCAAACGCCAGCTTCCTTTTCCACGGCGTAACACAGCCGTTTCTCAACAATCCAACACTCACGGAACCCCAAGTCCTAGAGAGTTACAAGACTATCGTTCGGGCTAGAGAATCCATCGCCCTCAACTTTTCCACTTATACAGGGATGGCTCTGTTGGATGTAACCAGCCTCATGGTGGACGGGGCTACCATACTTCCCGCCACCGAAGCATTGAAGAAAACCATCATCCACGGAATACAAGACCTGAATATTCCCAAGGGTGCTCAAATCGTTACGATTGGGAACGCCTGAATTGTCGAGGCTGTTCATAGAAAAAATTTTATTACATAGGGTAGCTCTGTATATAGTTCCCAACTTTTAATCCATGCCCTACCAATACAAACGCGAACCCCTAACCCAGGACGAGGCCAACCGCCTGGCCAACGCCTGCGAGACCGGAGAGGAGAAGCTCATCGTCTGGACCCTCCTCGACACCGGGCTCCGCGTCTCTGAGCTCGCTTCCCTCACTAAAGCCAATCTCGACTGGCAGGGCCACCGCCTGATGGTCTATGGCAAGGGCGGACCCTACGGATCGAACTCCAAGCGCCGGGTCATTCCCCTCTCCAACAGGATCCGCCCTCTCATCGAGGGCTACTTCGCCGTGCATGAAAAGCTCGGCATGGGCGCGCGCACCATCCAGCGGCTCATCAAGCGCGTGGCGAACCGCGCCCACATCAGCCGGCCGGTCACCCCGCACGTCCTGCGGCACACCTTCTCAGTGGCAGCCATCCAGAAGGGGATCTCGCTTCCTGCGCTGCAACGGCTCCTCGGCCACGATCGTCTCACCACGACCGAAATCTACCTTAACCTGTCCCCTGAGGACGTGATCCGGGAGTTCCAAGCAAAATGGTGAAAGCGAAGAGGAAGTACCTTCAGGTGATTCTCCTTCTGGTGGGGGGGAGTTATCTGCTTGTAGGCATAGCTTTACCCTGGCTTCCGGCACCGAAAAGGGCTGCAATGGCTAGTGCGTTCGGAGTCGGTGAACGGCTTTTGCCTATTTTAGCGGTGGTCTTCACAGGCATAGGTTTCGCGCTGGTGTTAGCAATCGTTAGCCTCTCGTTCATTCAGGATCTGGTCCAAACTCTAGACAGCATGACGAGGATAATTGGAAGGTTGGTGAACTTCCTCTCCCGATCCAAAGCAATAATTGATGCGCTAGTAGAGAGCGCCGCAACCACCCAAGAGAAACCAGAGAAGGGCCTGACTCAATTGGTCAGGCTTAGCTCCGACCTCGGTACCTACAGCAATGAGCTGGAGGCCAGCGTGGCATCGAAGGTAAAAGAATCGGAAGAGCGTCTGCGAAGTGAGTGGCGATTTGTTGTGGCGCTGATTGCTGCTATAGTGCTAGGAGTTGTCCCTATGCTCTTTGCAGTCCTGGCGATATTCAGAAAATAAAAAATCAGTACTTGCACGTCCATTCCGCCCAAGGCGCCGGAGAAGCGACCGGGTTTCCCTCGCGTGGGTAGGTCTTCGTGTGATGCCTCTGCTGCCATGTGATAGGGCGCATTTCTGTTGGCGCGCATTTCATGCTTCGCGTGGGGCTTCGGTACGCCAGCTCATCCTGCTGTTCAAGTGGGGGTTCTGCTACCATTTTGCTACCACACCACCCCAAAGCACCATTAAACACCGGCTATCAACCTGAACAAAGGTGAATTGTCAATTGCCCTGTTTTCGCGCTCTTGGCAGCATTGGCGAGGGGTTACGCCGCAGCCCGAAGCCGGCTCATAACTCAATGCGCGGCCGTCGGCCTTGCCCATCTCGGCGGAACCGCTGACGCTATGCGAGTAGTTCTCGGCGGTCGAAGCGGAGGTATTTGCCAAGCTTGAAATGCGGGACCTCATTGAGTCTGGTTCGCTCGTAGAGCCACGACTTCCGTATTCCGAGGAGCCGGGCAGCCTCGTCAATTGTCAGCAGGCCCTCATCCTCATCAGGTCCGTAAGATGCAAGATTCGCCAGTTCTGGCATTCTTGGTCCTAAATTGGGACACGCGGTCGCCTTCGCCTATGTGGCCTCAGCCTCCTCTGGCGGAGTTTGCTTCAAGGCAATGTAGACCGCACGCAAACAGAGTCGGCAGCGCCAGCGGCGCTCGGGGATTGGCTCACCGCAACTCACACACCACCCGCTTTGAGGCGTGGGGGATCCCGGAAGTGTAAGGAGCGGAACCCCAAAGCCCCTCCACTCCTCCTTCTGTTTCTGGAAAGCCTCCACGCGGGTGGACAAATCAATAAGGCAGGGAGCGGACTCGCTAGTAGGGGAGGTGTGAGCCAGCGACTCATCTCCCGCTGCGCAATTCGACTCTGGGGTCTTACACCGCATGGTTAGAAGGGTCAACAATTCCGCCTTGCGCGCAACAAGGGATTTCCTAAGCTCTGTCGTCATCATGCCCCTTGGAGCACGATAACGCAGGTTGCGGCCTTCGGGCACCACCTCCACGCCCCGCCGGCGAAGCTCATCCAGAAAGGCTTTTGGCGTCAGATCAAGCCCTCCTCCACCTCAAGGACGGCAGATTCCTGGCTCTGAATCGCAACAGCCGCAACGCCCTCATCTCCATCAGCAGTTAGGCCGAGTTCGTGAATCGCAACATGCTCGCGATGTAGCGGATTGGAGTCCGAATCTAACGTGTCGTCGTTATTGGGATGTTGCGGCTGTTGCGGATTGGATGGCAGATACCGCTCGAAGGCGTCTTCGAACTGCGCGCGCTCGTAGCCGCGGAGTGTCTTGGCCCCAACCCTGATGCCCTTTGGACCAATTTCAAAGGGCTTGAGGATCTGGGCAATTTGATGAGCGGTGATGGGCCTCCCCTGTTTCCACGCGGCCCACGGTCGATCCTCACGCTCAGTGAGCTGTTCGGCTATCTTTGATGACGGCAGACGGTCCCGCTGACTTGATTCAAACACGTCGCGAATGGCGGCGAGGAGCTGTATGCCTGCTGAAGTGTCGGCTCTCCGCTCGCCCCCGGATAATAGCCGCGCCGCATCTCGAGCACGCTTCGGCCACTCGCCGCCCGCAAGATCGGCGATGGCAATTAGTGGGCGCCAATTATCGGCTGCGCGGTCGTCAAGCTCTTCGGGGACCTCAGGGTCAGCCGCTCGCAGTTCGGCGAGGTTATCAGTTGCCCATCGGGCAGCACGCCGACCCAACGGTTTAAGGGCTACGAGCTTCTTCTCGCGGAAGCGTTCGACCTGTTCCGTCTTCGCCCGGCGGCGCATGCGAATCTCGATCGAGCGATCTTCGAGCGTACTCGGAAGTTTTCCGATCAGCCCGATGGCCTTCGGGCACCACGTCGAGAATCGTCGCGGCTCATGCTCATCGCCAACAGTCCGGACCACGTAGGCGGTGACGCGAGAGTGGCCCGCATTTAGGATTCCGCGCATCTCGTCGGACAGCGCGAGAAAGGTGTCGGCCTCATCAATGAGCAGCGTCGGTTCGAACGCCTCGACGCTCCGAAACACCGCGGCCGGCGTGATGTTCGATGTGAAAAGGGGGCGCGGAACCAGCACGCTCAGCACCTGAAAAAGCGTCGTCTTCCCGCAGCGTTTGACAGGGGATGTAACTCCCAGGTACGGAGCGATCTCACTGGCCTCGTGAGCGTGCGCGTTCACGGTCCAGAGTGCAATCGCGGTGGACGCCCCCTCTGGAAGCACGAGGTGCCGCGTGAGCGCGCGTTCCAAATCCTCGAGGAGTTGTGTCCCCCCGACTGGCTCTGGCCACGGATCCGGATCGGACAAGATTATTGACTGACCCTGACGATGCTTGCCGTCGCCAACATCGGCCTCCCGTTCAAGCGCTGCATCCACGAGCCGAGCTGGCGATGAGACGTTAAGATGCTCGAGGCGCTTAACCGCCGCCTGGCGAACGATCGCCCGCTCTAATCTGTCAGAACCGCCCACCATCGATGCGACGGCCCGCAGTCCAACCTCGACCTCTTCGAAGGGTGGCGATTCGCCCAGCGCATCGAGTGGAGCGAGGACGCGACTAAGCTTTGTCTCCGCTTCGTTCTCCGTTGGCTTTGGTCCGAGATCCTCATGGTCCTGCTGGGTCGCGGCGTGCTTTGCGTTCTGCTTCATCCTCTTGGCGTTTGAAGGCTGGGATTGCATATTCATTACCTCTGCGTTTCGAGCTCAACCATCGTTCGCTGACCATCGAATACTGTGAGCGTGCAAGCAAGGTCTCGGCACGTTGAACCTCAGCCCACGCGACTCGTCGAACTTCAGCTCGCCCAATATGTCAGCCACGTGCCATAAAAAACAAAACCCCGCTGACCCAAGGTCAGCGGGGCTCCAGCACAGCCTTATTGCGCGGTTACGCGCGGCTCATTCGGGGTAGCCCCCCCAATTTGGTTAGTCTACCTATCTAGTTTTATGAAACTACCAAAACCTAGCAACGATACAGTGGTTGCGTCAACTAAAAAAATGTTTTGTTTACCCTTCCAAAAAGCAACCCGGCTTGCCATACTGGATCGGCCAATCTCCATTTTGAAGGTCGTTCCCATGACTTGCTGCTCCACCATTCGTACTGGTATCGAGAACTCCTTGGTTCTCGTCCCCGCACCCTGCCTTAGCGGCAGCTTCCAGAAGACCGCTACTGACCCCTTTCCGACCACGCAGTGATCGATGACCTCTTTGAGGAACTCCCGCTTGTAGCCGACGCCGGCCTGCTTCTGCCTAAGCCATGCATGCCAGAGAGGCTGAGTTACTCTTCGCTCCACGCTTCCTCGTTGAAAATTGATTGCGATGTGACCTCCTGACTTTTTGGTGCAGTCGTCCTGCCAACCCATTCGATCGGACAAATAATACCGCGTCCGGGCATCTGCCGAGCAACTCGCCGCTTGTTGACCAAGGCGGCGTCTTAACGGACCTCGGTATTCGCGGAGAAGAATTTAGTGGATCGTCGAAATCTTTCTGCGCTAACCTTCAGAACTCAATGAGGGAACGCACCACTAAAGTCGCGAAGGGGAGGTTCGGCGGTAGGTCTTCAAGGGGAACCTCGCGAAGAAATCGGCGAGGCCGACCTTCAGGGTCTCACTGATAACCGAGTCAAGAACTGAGGAGGACTTGTGGGCTATCTTTATCGACGCGGCAAGACCTGGTACATAGGCTACCAGGACCACACAGGGCGATGGGTCCGCAAGAGCACCCATGCCCAGTTTAAGGCAGCCGCCGAGGCGAAGCTCAAACAGATCGAGCTCAAGGCCGCCAAGGGGGAGATCGAAAGGGCTCCGATCACGCTCAAGGATTTCCTCCAACGCCACCTGGAGGCCCAGCGGCCCACGATCGAGCCGGAGACCTACGACCGCTACCAGGACTGTCTGGACAACCTGGTTGATACCGGCTCCCCACTGTCCGGCCTGACTGTCACCAAGGTGACCATCGGAGCCTGCAGTGAGTACGTCTCTTGGCGACTCGCCGCCGGAAGGAGCAAGGGCACCGTGGACAAGGAGGTTGGATGGCTGAAGGCGGCTCTGACCGAGGCAGCCAGGCAGGATCTCGTCTCCTGGGAAGTGATCGCGAGGATCCGGGATGAGATCAGCTCAAGGCGCCTTCCCGCCCTACGAAAAGCCCACAAGCACCGAGAGAGGGTGCTGCTCCCCGTCGAGATCCCTGTCCTGTTCGAGGCCGCGGAGAGCAACACGAACCTACAGGATGCCCTGACCGTGGCCTTCTGGACCGGGCTTCGCCAGGAGAATGTCCTCGAGCTCACGGAGGGCCAGGTGGATTTCACCTGCGATCCGGCGGTGGCTCGTTTTATTCCCGGAGAGATGAAAAACGACGCCGGCCATTTGGTCAGCCTTGCGCCAGCGGCTCGGGAGGTCCTGTGGCGGCGCTGGCAGGGTGACCCGAAGAAGACAAGGCGCCCCTTCTTCTTCGATTTCCGCCCGGCCTGGAAGCGCCTCAAGGCCAAGCTCGAGATCAGCCTGCCAGACCTCCGCTTCCATGATCTCCGGCGGACCTACATCACGTACCGACTCGCCGCGGGGATCGACCCCAAGACCGTCCAGGACGAAGTGGGACACCAGGATAGCCGCATGACAATGGACTGCTATGGGCGGGCGCTTCGTGACCCAGGGGTTCGAGCCTGGGCCGTCCGACACTTTCGGTTCCCGTGGGATCCGGCTCCCCACGCCGTAAAGCCACTCACAAATAACTCACAGGAAGCCGTTGAAGCGTGTAAGTGGTGGGCGGTACTGGGATCGAACCAGCGACCTCCGCCGTGTGAAGAGGCTCCACCCGCGCTCAGATTTCACTACTATATCCCCCCATTCCTTTCTTATCAGGAGGTTGGCATGTTCACGGTAGATC
>Ga0214473_10000518_pt1 | contig 54337 bp, 39 predicted proteins | sample RVTome_7_FD_203509 | JGI IMG/M metagenome (GOLD analysis project Ga0214473, IMG submission 203509) | Soil microbial communities from uranium-contaminated site in the Upper Colorado River Basin, Wyoming, United States - RVT98D197 | ecosystem: Environmental > Terrestrial > Soil > Contaminated >... | reverse complement strand
CAAAGCAAAAAATGGAAAACAGATCCTTACAGAACTGATAATCTGCAATATAATCAGGATAAAGATTGTTACATATGTCCGCAGGGGCATAAGATGACCTTTATTAAAGAACGAATAAGAGTCTCAGAAAATGATTATAGACGACTTTATCAGGCAGAAAACTGTAATGAGTGTCCGCTGAGAGAAACTTGTAATAAGAGCAGAGGTAATAGAATAATAGAGATAAATCAAAGATTAAACCATTATAAATCAATCATAAGAGAGAGATTAACAAGTGAACGAGGAAGAAAATACCGAAGCAGGCGCCCGGTTGATGTTGAAGCTGTTTTTGGAATCATAAAAGGAAATAAAAATTATAGGAAATTTTTGCTCAGAGGTCTTGAAAAGGTAGAAATAGAAGTTGGTTTACTGGCTTTATCTCACAACTTGAGCAAAATAGCTACAAGGAATTAGCAGAAAATCCTTGTTTTTGTCGGAAATCAGATCGAAATCTCCCCAAAAACATACAGTATTAAAAATCATCAGAAAAACTCAAATAAAAGAGCCGTCTCAATTATGTTATGAGACGGTCCCTTTTAATTCTAATACTTTTTAAAGGTTTCTTCAATCTTCTTTCTGTTTGCTATTAGAATCAACAAAAGTAGAGTAAGAAAAAAGAAAATCGGGATATATTTTTTCGCATAATAAAGACCTCCATTATCCCTTTTTGCCGGAATTGAAAATTCACTTAATACTGTAACGATTCCTTTATATAAATCACGTTCCACTTCCAACGATTGCTTCCTGGTATATAGAGGATAAATATCCGTGTATAATAGCTGTGTTTTCTGCTCCTGAAGGAATATCATCTGGTTTCCAAGTTTGGGCTGAATGGTTTTTGTCTCCTGAAGTTTTAATTTTTGAAGACTATCAAGCTGAAGTATATCATAATCTAATCTTGCCAGCATTTCAAGATTTTGCCTCAGCCGAACCCTGTTTCTTTGCTGAAATAAAGAATCACTGTTAATATAGGTTAGAATCCCATTCCTGACCAAGGTTAAGTCCTGAGGAGATTTGACCTGAACCCTTATATCAAGACGATCCTGCATTCTTATGTTAATAGTGTCATAAACATTATGATTGGCTCTGTAATCAACATAATCAGGAATTCCGTCCCTGCTTTGATCAATAACCCAGTAGGCAGTAATATCCAAAACGTTATTTTTTGCAAGATCATCTAAGTCCAAAGCTTCCGCTAAGGCAGTTATATTATCCTCTTCAGCATAAACATGTAGTTTATTTATGTATGCTATCATATCCGAATTGGATACAGTATTGTTTCTCAGAACCATATCTGATGAGAAGAAAGATTCATTAGTGTATTTTAAAAGATAGGATATTCCAACACCGGCAATAATACTTAAACCTAATGGCAACCATCTCCTTAGCATAAAAACAATTGAGATTAATATAGCCTTTCCCAGGGCATTTAACCATCTTCCAATTGTATTCCCCATCCTCCGGAAGAGATCCAGCAGATCAATTTCGTCATCCCTGACATTCTTATTGGTTGTGTTTTCAGACATATTTTTAGATTGACTGGTTAGTTATGCAAATATATTGAAATTTGAAGTAATTGCAAGAAGGAAAAATTTTGTAAGAATGACTGTCATTCCGAGTCCCGCTGATGCGGGACGAGGAATCTTCTTCTCTTTATTCGTACCTCGTGAGAGTTTAGATCAGTTTCAAAACCCTCAACCCCAGATCCATTATCAAAGGCTTATAGTCCTGCACAAACTCCCCTGTGACACGATTTCCTATAACAAGACACATGGTTATAGCTCTATGTCCGAGTAACGCTGATAAACCATAAATCGCTGAACTCTCCATCTCATAATTACTGATCGTTCGACCCCTGTAGGAGAATTCAGACAACTTTGTATTGATTTCATTGTCAAAGGTTTCCAGACGAAGCCTTCTTCCCTGAGGGGCATAGAAGCCGGGAGCTGAAATAGTTATTCCTTTGGAGAAGTTTTCATTACTGAACAGTTCCATCAGCTCTTTATCTGCATTTACTGCATAAGGGTAGGAGAGGGTGTCCGGCCATTCAAGATATTCGACTAGCACATCTGCCAGACTGGTATCAAGTATCCAGTCGTAACCTTCGTAAAAATGCAAAAGACCATCAAAGCCTATAGCAGTCTCGGTCAATACGGTTGATCCTGCCGGTACATCTGCTCTTAAACCACCTGATGTGCCTATTCTGATAAAGGTCAATGATAATGGATCCTCTTTGGCAATTCCTGTTTTTAAATCAATATTTACAAGTGCATCCAGCTCATTAATAAGAATATCAATATTGTCTGTTCCTATTCCTGAAGAGATTATTGTTATTTCACTGTTCTCATATGTCCCGGTAATAGTCTTAAACTCTCTGTTCTCTTTCCTTACTCTTATTTCAGTAAATAATGAACCAAGCATCTCTACCCGCCCGGGATCACCGACAATTAATATTTTATCCGAAATATCCCCTGGTAAAAGGTTTAGATGAAATATACTGCCATCCTTGTTTGTAATAAGCTCTGTCTTCTTTTGCATTACATAAATCTGGTGATCAAAATTAAGATAATAAAGCAAAAAATTTATTAAATAATTGAAACAAAGATGGAATAAAGATAGATCTGTTAATGTCTAAGAATTTTATTGCAACCTGACTGGCTGCATTTTCGTTAAAAAATACTATACAATGATCAAAGGTTAATATAATAAGTTAAATAAAGTTAAACCTTCAATAATATTTTATAATAAAGATTTCAATAATAAGATTTGGATTATTTTTGTATAATTTTCTACAATAGTGTGTAATAACCTGAATATCATATATATGAATATTAATAAAAAACCCTTTAAATCAAACCATCAAACAAATTATGTATTAGTCTCCATTTTACTGATTTTCAGCACAACTCTTTCAGCTCTTTCAAGTTCAGGTTTTCAGGGAAATACTGTAAAAAAAAGATTTGAAGCTATCCGAACTCAGAATGCTCCTAAAATTGACGGTGTTGTTGATGATTCGGTTTGGAATTCGTCTCCTGTTGCAACTGATTTTATCGTTTATATACCTAAAAATGGCAGCCCGTCTAAACAGAAGACGGAGGTTCGCCTTCTTTATGATGATGCCGCTCTTTATGTAGGTGCAATAATGTATGATACACGTCCTGATAGTATTTATGTGGAACTGGGGGAGCGTGATGCTGACAGGATGCTTAATGCGGATAATTTTAGTATCGAAATCAGTCCATATAACGACGGCGTTAATGGGTTCAGATTTAAAGTCTCGGCCTCCGGCGTACAATCGGATAGCAGGATAGAGCTCTTTGAATTCGGTATGGGTGGAGGCGGAGGCGGAGGTGGTGGTGGAAGCAGAGGTGGAGGAGGCTCCCCTGGTGGCGGTGGCCCTGGAGGAGGAGGTGGTGGTGGCCGTCAGGATAACTGGGACGCCGTATGGGAAAGCAAAGTCACATTAAACGATATGGGCTGGATGGCAGAAATAAAAATCCCATATTCTGCACTCAGGTTTCCTAAAGAGAAGGTTCAGAAATGGGGGATTAATTTCTGGCGCGAGATACGCAGGACCAGGGAACAATCTTCCTGGAACTATGTCAATCGTAATATTGGATCTACGATCAATCATCTTGGCGAATTGTATAATATCAAAGATATCAAACCTCCTCTCAGACTTTCTTTAACTCCTTATGTTTCAGCTTATCTTGAAAAGAATTCAGATAGAAATAAACCATCATTCACCTATAATGGTGGTCTGGATATTAAATACGGACTAAACGAAAGTTTCACCATTGATGCAACTTTAGTTCCGGATTTTGGCCAGGTTCAGTCAGACGATAAGATATTGAATCTTACTCCTTATGAAGTTAAGTATAATGAGAAACGACCATTCTTTATGGAGGGTACGGAACTTTTCAATAAAGGAGATATTTTTTATTCGAGACGGGTAGGTGCCAGACCAAAAATGTATGACTATGCCGATGATAATCTGAATACAAACGAGAAGGTATCTCTGAATCCTCAGGAGGCAGGACTGATAAATGCAACAAAGCTTTCCGGACGAACACGGTCAGGTCTGGGAATTGGTATATTTAATGCAATGACAAAGGAAATGTTTGCAACTATTGAAGATACTATAACAGGAGAAACCCGGTTGGTAAAAACAGAACCATTTACAAATTTAAATATGCTGGTGCTTGATCAGAACCTTAAGAATAATTCCTATTTAAGTCTGGAGAATACTAATGTCAGGCGTAATTATAAAAAAGATAAAAACTATTATACTGCTAATGTCACTGCAACTGATTTTATGATCCGATCAAAAAGCCAGTTGTATTCAATATCGGGAAAAGCCGCAATAAGCCAGAAATATTACGATTCTCTTGATTCGAAATATGGGCATTCTTACAATTTTCGACTTGGCAAGACAGGAGGAGCATTAAGGTTGGAATATACTCTTAATGGGATATCAGATACTTATGATCCTAACGACATGGGCTATTTAAGACGTAATAATGAGTTTGAAAATGAGTTGCAATTGTCATACAACATAAACAATCCTTTCTGGCGGATTAACAGCACGCGAAACAGTATTCAATACCAGTATGCCCAATTATATTCTCCCAGGGTTTTTACTCAGACACAAATAAGTCTTTCATCTTTTACTGTTTTTAAGAACTTTTGGAATGTAAATTTCCGGATCGAGTTAAGTCCGAAGGGGATGAACGACTATTATGAACCCCGGGTAGACGGCAGATTTTACCATCAGGGCAGTGAAGTTAATACCTCTTTTTCATTCGATTCTAACCGGAATAAAAAAATATTTATGAGCACTCGCTTATCTTATACAAGTATAAAATCCGATTATGATCAGAAAAATTATATGATCTCTTTAAACCCCGGATTCAGAATCAGCAACAGATTCTCAATTAATCACCAATTTCTTTATTTGGTATCAAGGAACGACATCGGATATGTTGATGATTACAGTTCAGGAGAAATAATATTTGGAAAACGAAACAACAGATCTATTACCAATACATTAACGACTGGTTTTATATTTACCGCCGATTCTTATCTCTCTTTCAGATTAAGACATTACTGGGCTGTTGCTGATTATGGTTCTGATTTCTATCTCCTCAATAATAATGGCAGGCTTGAAAAATATCTGGCCTATACAGAAAATAAGGACAACAACTTCAATTCATTTAATATTGATATGGTATATAACTGGCGGTTTGCTCCCGGAAGCGATCTGTCTGTAGTCTGGAAAAACGCAATATATTCAAGCGGAGACTATATTTATGGAAAATTTGGAAAAAATATCATTGATATGTTCGATTCACCCATGACAAATAGTATCTCTTTTAAAATTTTATATTATTTAGATTATCAGCAATTGAAAAAGAGGAAATAGAATTATATATTAAAAGAATTTATTATTTATGATTCAGCGAATTCAATCCCTGTACTTGTCATTAACCATCATATTGTCGCTATTATTAATTAAGGGGAGTATTTTAACTTTTTTTGACAATTCCGGAGCTGCCATAAATATTACTTTCAGCGGAATTGTAAAAGTTATTGAGGGACAAAGTACTGAACTTATTGGAAAGCTGATTCCACTTTCTGCATTAATAATTGCAATACCAGCAATAGCTCTGATAACAATCCTGCTCTTTAAAAACAGAAAAGTTCAAATGAGGTTGACAATTATGGGGACTATTCTTACAATTAGTCTTATAGGTCTTTTAGCATACCATTCTTATAGTATTATTGACAAATATAATGCGTCAATACGTCCGGGTCTAAAAATGATATTCCCGATTTTAATCCTGATATTCAATATCCTGGCATATATCGGAATCAGAAAGGATGAGAGACTAGTAAAATCTTACGATCGTTTAAGGTAAAATTATCTCTTCATAAATTCGCTTTGACCCACCTTATGGTGAGCTACCCTCCTGTTTTCAGCGTTGCAACACCCGAATTTTAATCCTAAATGGATATCATTTGTTATTTCTAAATACCTGTTTGCTAATGAATTAAAATTCAATAATTTAATAATATATTTCGGTGCGATGCACCTTTGTCTTCTATGACGATAATTTATCTACAAATATTATGGTGCTCCGCACCTTCTTGGGCTATTCAATGCAGCTATTCATCTATAAATAGTTGATGTGCTGTACATTATGGGCTAATTTTAAGCGGCAGAGCCGCATAATATTTCTAGAAATGCATTTGAAACACATAACAGAAGGTGCAGAGCACCGTAATATTTAATCCAACCCATGAACGTCATCAAAGAATTCAAAGACATATTCATCTTTAAATTGCACGTTGTTCTTCTCCAGGATTTCAAAATACTCTTCCCTGAATGGCTTTTTTTTATGATGCTCGTCCTGAGATAAAATATATCATAATTATAACATGCAACACCCAAATAAAAAGATCATTCCCCATTACTTGATGGTTTCAGAAGCCTTTTTAAAAAAGTGCGTAAAACAGGAAAACAGAAAAATTCAAATATGGTTGATAATCATGGGTGTTATTCCTGCAATTAGTCTGACAGGTCTCTTAGGATACTATTCTTATAGTATTATTGACAAATATAATGCCTCGATAGATCCGGGGCTTAAAATGATATTCCCGATTTTGATCCTGGTATTCAATATACTGGCATATTTCGGAATCAGAAAGGATGAGCGTCTTGTTAAATCCTATGATCGGTTAAGATAAAAAGTATAGCCTCTTAAGACATTTTACCCCCCCCCTTTAGGCCTGCCCTGAGCTTGCCGAAGGTGGGGGTTGGGGGGCAAAGTAACAGGGGATAAAAAAGTATCTAAATTATCTCCAGATTCTCCTGATTTGTTATTTTTTCACAATAGTGGCATTTAAGAGCTACGTTCTTCTTCGAAACCACTCGAAACCTGGTTGTTACATTTTCAAAATTAGTAATGCATTTTGGATTCATACATTTGGCTATTCCTGAAATGTTATCAGGCACCTCAACTACCTTTTTTTCGACAACCTCATAATCTTTAATAATATTCAATTTGGCTGCCGGTGCTACAAGAGCAATCCTGTTAATATCCTCATTTTCAAAGTATACTCCGGAAATCTTAATAATGGCTTTTCTGCCAAGTTTCTTGCTCTCCAGGTTTGTACCAAAGGTTATCTGGTTATCTATACGATCCAAACCAAGAATCTGAATTACTTTAAACAGGTTACTTGCCGGGACATGATCAATAACTGTACCATCCTGAATAGCACTCACGCTCATCTGTTTCGGTTCCTTCATTGCTTTTACTTTTATTACTTTATTCCTAATAATGAACATAAAATAGCCTGTCGGGTATAGACTCCGTTAAGAGCCTGTTCAAAATAATAGGCCTTGGGATTCTTATCTACATCCTGATGAATCTCATTTACCCTGGGTAGAGGATGCAGTATCCTCATGGTTGGTTTAGTGTTTTTAAGCATAGTATTTCTTAATACATATACATTTTTTACTTTTTCATATTCTATCGGATCAGAAAACCTCTCTTTTTGTACCCTTGTCATATAAATTATATCGGCCTTTGCAACAATATCAGTGAAATCAGTGTGTTCGTAGTACTTCAATCCCAGATTATCAAGATACAATTTAAATTCATCCGGCATTTTAAGCTCCTCTGGTGCAATAAAGTTGAAGGTTGCATTCCATCTCGACATTGCCATTGCAAGAGAATGAACAGTTCTTCCATACTTCAGATCACCTACCATAAAGATATTAAGGTTATCGAGTGTTCCCTGTGTCTTGCGTATTGAGTAAAGATCCAGTAATGTCTGTGTGGGGTGCTGATTTGCCCCGTCACCCGCGTTAATTACAGGTACTGTGGCAATCTCACTGGCAAACCTGGCGCTACCTTCAATCGGATGCCTCATTACAATAAGGTCACAATAATTATTTACTGTCCGTATGGTATCATTAAGTGTTTCTCCTTTTGAGACACTTGAACTTGAAGCATCAGTAAATCCGATTATTTTGCCTCCCAGACGGCTTATTGCACTCTCAAAACTCAATCTGGTCCTGGTAGATGGTTCAAAAAACAGGGTTGCAAATACTTTCCCTTCAAGTAGTTTCTGAACCGGTTGTTTAGCAAATTCTTCTGCACGATCAAGAATACTTAGAATCTCAGCTGTTGAAAAATCATCTATTGATACTAAACTTCTGTTTTTCATTAGTTTGTATGGTTAAAAAAAAATAACTGACCCGAGATCAAAATTACGCAAGAATTGTCTCAACATCGATATTTGTTGATAATTATTTTAAAACTTTCAATCCCGGACATCAGCGAGGGATCTCCTTCTATTTTCCACAGACTTTAAATTAGAAATTACAAGATAATACTTATTACTGTGTCTCAATATATCTGCATTCCAACCCCTCAATAAGGGAAAGCATTTGCAATATTTTTTCGCTGTGAGAAACTCTGAAATTCAAGTTGATTCTGCATTCAAGATCAAACGAGTGATCTGACTGATCAATTTCTTCCTCCTTAAGAATCTTCATTACATCATTCATTGCATGGTAGGGGAATATAATTTCGTAGTATACATTTACTGTACACTCAATTATTGATGCATTTTTAATAGATGAAGCGGCTGCCGATTTGTAAGCATTTATTAATCCACTAACTCCCAATAAGGTCCCTCCAAAATATCGGGTTACGATCACAAGAACATTAGTTATACCGAATGAATTTATCTGTCCAAGGATAGGTTTACCTGCAGTACCTGATGGTTCACCATCATCATTTATTCTCCAGATATTCCTTTCATGCCCAATCATATAGGCATAGCAATGATGACTTGCATCATAATGTTCCTTCCGTACTTTATCTAGTAAAGGTTTAACTCCATCCTGTGATGTTATTGGGTATGCAAACGACAGGAAACGGCTTCCCTTCTCCCTGTAGCTGCCCTCTGAAAAGGACTTAATAGTAGTATATGTATCCGAATGCATCTAATATCTGCTTTATACCTTTGCGAACTTTGCATCAGCTTTGCGTTCTTTGCGGTTAAAAGATCTTTTTCAATATTACCGGATTTGAAAGGTCTTTGATAATTCCACAATTTAAAACGGTAAATTAACTAATTCCAATGTTCCGCATGTTCGTTTACTATAAAAATAATACTTTTGTCCTAATTTAAGATATCTATGAGCGTACTTTTAAATGGAAAGGATTTGAATAAGCTGATTGTAATTGGCGACAGGATCCTCATTAAACCAAAAATCCCTCAGTCAAAAACAAAAAGCGGATTGCTTCTTCCACCGGGTGTAAACGAAAATGAAAAAGTGCAGATTGGATATGTAGTCAAGGTTGGGCCGGGTTATCCTATACCATCAGTAAATGACAATGATGAGCCCTGGAAAAACATGTCTGATGAACCTAAGTATGTACCTCTTCAACCCAAAGAGGGTGATCAGGCAGTATATCTTCAGAATAGCGCAATAGAAGTTGAATTCAATAATGAAAAATATATTGTTGTGCCTCACTCTGCGATACTGCTGCTCTTTAGAGATGATGGACTATTTGAATAATCTGAAAGAATATGGAAGTTGACTTTTTAAAAGGACGTAAGATCCTGATTGTGGAAGATGATTTCTCAAGCAGGCTATACCTGAATAAAATACTCGAAAAATCAGGTGTCATATTACTCAATGCATATGATGGTCAGGAAGCAATCGATTTGACTCTCAGTGAGCCAGATATTGATATAATATTGATGGATATCCAGCTCCCTGTAATGGATGGATATGTGTCAACCAGGAAGATAAGGGAGTTTAATAAAAATATTAGAATTATTGCTCAGACTGCTTATGGATTACTGGGAGACCAGGAGAAAATTCTTGAATCAGGGTTTGATGATTATATTATAAAGCCCATATTGTCCAATATACTTATTGAAAAGTTAAAAGCACATCTTCCGCCAAAAAGGTAAAATGCAGTAATCGTATTTCTATTCCATGTAAACGGAAATATGTCGGAACTCATTCCTGAACTCGTTAATTTCATAATCCCATCTCTCTTTCTCTTTTCTTATGCTTTTCCGCTCTGATAGGGTTTCTCTCATACCTGAATCACCCGATAGAATATCAAACGGTATAAGACTGTTTTCATATTCATACGGAGGAAGATTAAATTTCAGAGAATCAGTCGGAGAGGTCTCAATTATAGCATCAAGAATTTCCAATGCAGTTGTTACAGGCTTAAAGAGATCAATATCTGTTACATGTATCTGCAACCCATAGCAATTTTTACCGTTGAACTTGTGGAAAGTTGGAATGAAATTATGTATTCGGAAAGCACACCCTTTAATATTACGAGAGGAAAGGTTCTTTTTTAATTTTTCCGAATCAATGAAAGGAGCTCCAAAAAGTTCAAAAGGTATGGTGGTACCTCTACCTTCAGACAGATTTAAAGCCTCGATAAGTACAGTGCCTGGATAGACAGTCGCAGTCTGTAGAGTTGGCATATTTGGCGAAGGAAGTACCCATGGTAATCCTGTTTCATTATAAAGGAAGGATCTCTTCCAGTTTTGCATCCAGACAATGTGTATATCACATGCAGGATAATATTTCCCCTTTATCCATAACGCTATTTCTCCTATAGTCATTCTGTGACATAAAGGAATGGATGCCCCACCAACAAAAGTAAAATAGCTCTCCTTTAATACCGGTCCGTCAAATGAAACTCTGCCAATAGGATTTGGTCTGTCAAGAAGCCATATTGGAATACCTCTCTCAGAACATGCTTCGATACATAGCTTAACTGTCCAGACATAAGTGTATAATCTGGCACCAACATCCTGGAGGTCAATAATTAATACATCGATTGAATCCAACATTTCCGGAGCAGGTTTCCGCTTCTCACCATAAAGGCTGTACAACGGTATGTCATAAAGGGGGTGACGTTGGCTATGCCACTCGATCATATTATCCTGCGTTTGCCCATGGATACCATGCTGAGGTCCGAATATTGCACTCAAAATGCAGTCATTCCTGGAATAAAATATCTCGGTAATATGAGAAAAATCTCTTGTAATACTTGGAGAATGGCATAAAATTCCAACTCTTTTGCCTTTCAGTCCTTTGGGGAACTGATCCAAAATAATATCCAAACCGGTTTTAACCATTTGACTTTTTTGAGAACAAATATAATTAACCCTCCAAAATGATCTATAACATAAATAATATTAATTTAAAATGATTATTCTTTCATAAGTTTGAGGTTTAAATTAACTATCCTGTATTAGATTAACGTGAGTTCGATATAATAATATCATATAACATATTGATATACATGTTTTTATCTTTATGAATCTTTGTGTCTTTGTGTCTTGGTGGCAAAAAAAATATGCCACTAAGGCTCCAACCTGCCCGCCGGTAGGCAGGGGCACTAAGGTTCACCAAGAATTTGGTAGAAGATTATCAAAGTATTCAATATAAAGATGATATATATCGATTTCACGTTAAATCAGGAAGATCGATTGTTGCAATCTGTAAATTGAATAAAATACTATTAGATATGAAAATTAAAATATTCAATCATCTGTTAATAAGTATTTTATTTACAATACTCCTGATCTCCTGTACAGAGCACGGGACTAAAAGTCTGACCATACTTGAAACAACAGATGTTCACGGTGTTATCCTTCCTTACGATTTTATTGAGAAAGAAAAAATTGACTATTCTCTTGCCTCTGTCTATATCTATGTTAAACAGATGAGAGAGAGAAAAAGTGAAGTAATACTACTTGATAATGGTGATAACCTTCAGGGTCAGCCTGAGGTATATTATTACAACTTTATAGACACAGTATCTCCTCATTTTTTAAGTGAAGTAATGAACTATATGAAATATGATGCTGGGACAGTTGGTAATCATGATATAGAAGCAGGCCATGCAGTATATGACAGATTGGTTAAAGAGTACAACTTCCCATTAATGGCTGCTAATGCTGTAAGTATTAAAACCGGCAAACCTTATTTTAAACCATATTGTACCATTGAGAAGAAGGGGTTGAAAATTGTGGTTTTTGGACTTGTCACACCCGCCATACCAGAATGGTTGCCTCCCGAACTTTATGAAGGGATAGAATTCAAAGATATGGTTGAAACAGCCAGGCTCTGGATGCCTGAAATCATGAAAGAGAAACCCGACCTGGTTGTAGGACTTTTCCATTCAGGTTGGGACAGAACAAGAACTGAACTGAAGAGCAGTAAGCTGGTGTTTGAGAATGGATCCGCAGCAGTTGCATATAATGTCCCGGGATTTGATATAATTTTTACTGGTCACGATCATAGTTTGGCTAATGAGCAATTCGTTAATAATCACGGCGATACCCTCTTAATTCTGAATGGGGGCAGCAGATCAGAATATGTTGCCAAAGCCGAAATAGATTTCTCATCAGAGAAAATAAGAGGAAAAAGAAAAAAGGTTCTTAAAGGTGAAATAATAAATGTTGTTGATTATAGGCCTGATGCTGAGTTTATTAGCAGATTTGAACAACAGGATGAAAAGATAAATGAATATGTGAATCGTGTAATTGGTAATTCTACAGCAACTATCACCTCCAGAGAGGCATATTTTGGATCATCGGCATTTGTCGATATGATACATTCAATGCAATTAGAAATTACCGGAGCTGATATCTCTTTCGCTGCACCTTTGTCATTCGATGTCGAGATTTCGAAAGGTCCTGTCACTGTTAGTGATATGTTCAAGCTTTATAGATTTGAAAATATGCTCTATACAATGACTCTTTCAGGAGAAGAGGTGCGTAAGTATCTTGAATTTTCATATTCTGACTGGTACAATACAATGAAAGGACCCGGCGATGCTCTGCTTAAGTTTCGTACTGCAAAAGATGGGAAGCCTGTTATTACAAATGGGAGAGCATGGCTTAAGAATCAGGCATATAATTTCGATTCTGCTGCAGGGATTGAATATACAGTAGATGTCAGCTTACCTGAAGGTTCCCGTATTGTTATAAAAGGCTTTTCTGATGGAAGACCCTTTGAAAATAATAAAATGTATAAAATAGCCGTTAACTCATACAGAGGAAACGGAGGAGGAGGACATTTCACTGAAGGAGCAGGAATAGAGCGGGAGCAACTGCGACTAAGGCTTATTACTTCAACCGACAGGGATCTGAGATACTACATTCTGAAATCTATATTAGAAAAAAAAACAATCGATCCAAAGCCATCGAATAACTGGAAAGTGATTCCTGAACGGTGGGTGAAAATTGCCAGACCTCGCGAATACAGACTCCTTTTTGGATCAGAAGAGAGGACTAATTAAAATCGATATCATGAAAAAAGATACCGGATCTTCGCCTGATACAGATAAGCTTCCTTTAGTTGAAAACTTTTTTTCTCTGCAGGGTGAAGGATATCACACAGGTAAAGCAGCTTATTTTATAAGACTCGGAGGTTGCGATGTGGGATGCAGTTGGTGTGATTCAAGGTTTTCCTGGAATCCAAAAATTTATCCAATGGTTAATACTGATTCAATAATCGAATTAGTTGCGGATTCTGGCACAGATTCTGTAGTAGTAACAGGTGGTGAACCACTTATGTGGGATCTTGATTATTTATGCTCTGGATTGGAGAAAAAGAATATTCATACCTTTATCGAAACATCCGGAGCCTACCCGTTAAGCGGAAAGTGGGACTGGATATGTCTGTCACCTAAAAAGAACATGCCCCCATTTAACGAAATATATAAGATGGCAGACGAATTGAAAGTAATTATTCAGAATTTTGAGGATTTTGAATCGGCAGAAAAATACAAGGACATGGTAAGAAGCGAATGCAAATTATTCCTGCAACCTGAATGGAGCAGGTTTAAACATATTATTCCTGAGATTGTTGAGTATATCAAGAGTCATCCTCATTGGCGGGTCTCTCTGCAGATGCATAAATATATGCATATACCCTGATTTATGAAGAATATTTCTTTCATATTCATCATTACATTCTATTTTGCAGCGAACCAGTCCTGCTTTTCTCAGGGTATTCATACTGCATCAAATAAAGCTCTAAAAGCTTATAATGAGGGCGTTTCTGCATTTGACTATCTCAATTACAGTAACGCTGAACGTAGCTTTAAAGAGGCAGTTTCTATTGACAACAAATTTCTTGAAGCATACATGATGCTGGGAGAACTATACTCAAAACAAAGGAAATATTCTAAAGCATCTGCAAACTATAAATCAGCAGTCAGGATCGATTCTCTCTTTTATAAGCCAGTCTTTTTCGCTCTGGCTAATGCTGAAATGATGTCAGGTGATTATCAGAATGCACTTATTCATTTCAAAGTCTACATAGCTCAGACAGGGATGGCAGAAAAAAATATCTCCAGCGCCTTTAAGAATATAAAGAACTGTGAATTTGCAATCGATGCAGTTAAAAAACCTATCCCTTTCAACCCTGTAAGTATTGGAAGTTCAATAAATACCAAAGATGATGAATACTGGCCGTCTATCACAGCAGATGGCCAGACACTGATGTTTACAAGACAACCAGTGGTTGCCGGGCAACAACCAATGACGGTCCAATCTGATGAAGACTTTTATATGAGTAAATTCATAAATGAATCCTGGCAACTTGCATTTGATGCTGGTGCTCCTCTGAATACAAATCAGAATGAGGGGGCCCAGTCTCTATCCTCGAACGGGAATTATATGTTTTTTACAGCATGCAGTCGACGAGGAGGATTAGGTAGTTGCGACATATACTTCTCAGCTCTTAATAATGGGAAATGGTCAGAGCCGGCTAATCTCAGAACCCCCGTTAATAGCCCCTCCTGGGAATCCCAACCTTCAATAAGCGCTGATGGTAACATGCTCTTCTTCTCAAGTAACCGGACTGGAGGCATGGGTGGAAAGGATATCTGGTATTCCATATTAAATGATAAAAACAACTGGACAAATCCCGTAAATTTGGGCGATAAAATTAATACTGAGGGCGATGAAATGTCACCGTTTATCCATTTTGATGGACAGACGCTCTATTTTGCCTCTGATGGAAGAGTTGGCATGGGCGGCTATGATATTTATATGACCAGGTTGAATATTGACAGTACCTGGACGGAACCACAAAACCTTGGATATCCGATAAATACCTTTAATGATGAAATGGGGCTCGTTATTGAGTCTGGTGGCCAAAAAGCCTATTTCTCATCAATACGTGATAAGTCAAACGGAAAGGATATTTTCTATTTCAACCTTGACGAATCTGTAAGGCCCAGCCCCGTTTCATATATGAAGGGTCAGGTTTACGACAGGGAAACAGGCAAATTATTGAAAGCAAATTATGAATTAATAAACCTTTCGACAGGAAAGGTGTCAATTAAAAATACCACAGACGCTGCAGGGAATTTTCTTGTTTGCCTTCCATCAGGTTTTAATTATGGAATTAATGTTAATAAACCAGGGTACCTTTTTTATTCTGAAAATTTTATGTTTGAGGGACAACATACGGTTGCAGCACCGTTTATAAAGCGAATTATCTTAAGCCCTGTTAAAGTGGGAGGTAAGATGCAGCTCTCTAATGTATTTTACGAGACCGATTCCTGGGAATTAAAGAAGGAGTCAATATCGGAACTTAATAATCTTGTAAATCTTCTTTCAGAAAATAAAGACCTAGTTGTAGAAATAGGTGGATACACTGATTCAAAAGGTTCAGATGAATATAATCTGGTTTTATCACAAAAAAGAGCACTATCAGTTGTAAATTACCTTGTCAGTGAAGGAATTTCTGCTGACAGACTTAAATGTATTGGATACGGCAAGAATTCTCCGGTCGGGGATAATGTAACCGATGAAGGGAGAAAATTAAACAGAAGGACTGAGGCAAAAATAGTTGATCGGAAATAATAAAAAATGGCCGTCAATTGTCATGACAGCCATTTTTATAAATACTCATTGCACTCAGACATCGAATTAATTACCTTTTATTAGAATCAAATCGCAATCATTGAATTGATATATCTATTATTGTTAATATCGGATTTTACTATCGTTTTTACCGGAACAGTGAAATAGATACCGGTTCCTGCAAGACCATTGCATTCAACTTTGATAGTCCCTCCTAATATTTGAATAAGTTTCTTGGCCAGGGTTAGATTTATCGCTATATAAGTGTCGTTGTATTTTGTCAGCGATTCATTGAGATCCTCGGTTTGAAGAAATTCTTTGCATTTGAAATAACCCTGGCCGGAGTCAATTACATGAAAGTTTACCATATCATTTCTGAATAGATAACCTATCTTGATATACCCTGATTTTGTGTTTTTAATTGAATTCTGAAACAGACTGCGAATTACCCTGAAAACCCTGTTAGTATCAATTAAAACCTCATCAGAATCAGAAACCTGGAACTCAGATATGAGTTCGACATCAGCATGACCTGCTTTATATATTGATTCCCTGAATTCTGAAAGCAGATCATCCAAAATATTATCTTTTCTGCAAATTTTTGAATACGAATTTGATATACCTGTATCAATTATTGCTGCATCAAGAAAACTGTCGAAAAGCCCTATTAATTGCTCACATGAACTTAATATATGATTGCTTAATTCCTCACTTTCCGGATTGTTACCTCCACTCTCTTTCATCAGAAATGAAAATGCCACAATTGCATTCATATGTGTTCTCATTTCATGTGACATACCGGTTAATAAGGCTGGACAACTTATTAAATTGCTTCGTAGTGAATTCATACTTTCGCTCTTTTCCTTTCCACTAAAATCAGAATTCTCAAATGTGGCAGTATCATTATTTACAGTCAGATCAAACATTTACCCTATAGTAAAATTCATTTAATTGAGTCTTCTCATAATTTTCTTTGCATCCTTACTGTATATGCTACCCTCCTTGGATATAATATCCAGTTGCTGATATGCCTTTTCTCGATCGTTAGTTTGTACGTAACACAATGCCAGATACCATTTTGCAGTTTCTGTAAAAAGATTTTTTCCGTTATTTATAACCTTAACAAACCATTCCTCTGCTTCAGGATATTTTTTATCTTCAAAATTTGCAACACCGTATAAAAAGGAATATTCCATATCTTTAGGATTGACTTCAACTACTTTTTTGAAAAGGATAGCTGCATTGGCAAAATCATGTGTATTATAATATTCCAATGCCAGCAAAAAATCAGCATTTTCATCTGCCAGTCCAGACCTTTGTGCAGTTTGTGGTTCGTACTGTTTATTGTATTTTAATACGATCTCATCATTTGAGAGTTTTTTACCGGGAAATATTGCAGTACTCCCGATTACCATAAATACTGCAATGGCAGCAGCATAATAAAAATATGTTGGTATCTTGGTCTTTTTAACAGGAATAGCTTCTTCTCTTCTCTTTTCAATTTCAGTAAGTTTATTCCGTAGTGAGATGATATCCTGTCTTCTAAGAATTTCATCACTCTTTCTTCTGAGATTGATCTCAACACTGAGATCTTTGTTACTTTTAAGCTCCTTCTGGAACCAATGCTTTTCAGCATCACTCATCTCATCGGCATTATACCTTTCGATGAAATATGAAAAATCAATTGTCTTCATAATAAATATATTACATTATTTGCATTTTAATTCAAATGAACCAAATATTGGACCAACTGGTGCCCAAATTAATACAAATAGATCCGTTTTTTTATGCGTAACCAATACTAAACAGAATCTATTAATTGATCCTGATGCCAATAATCATCCTGATTAAAGGCTATTATAAACTTATAAATCCGGGTATGCCGGATTACTCCCGTATTAATAAAAGAATAAATGATACTGTCAGATCTTTATCGGAGGCAGATTTGGATTTGTCTGGGGCTCACCATCTCCTCCACGTACATAAATCATCTCCTCACTTAATAGTGCAAATTCATTAAAAATGTCGGTTGTCAACTCAAAATCCAGGATTTTCATAATTGTCAGTTTTAATTGTTGATTCAAATTCAGGGTAATTCTTAATTCTGTTGTCTTTATATCATTACATGTCGGATAGTATCATTTTGTGACACACAAAAATCAATTATTTTTCATTTATTTTTAAATAGCCAGATAATCAGGTATATGTATTGTATTTTTTTGCATTTATTATGGAGTTATTCTGGTTTTATTATCTTTATCAACCATTGTAAAGGGGATTGTAAGCAATATGTGTTAAATTATTTCGTGATGATGAGAAGATTCTTATCAATACTTATGGGCGTTTTATTAATTTCCATCGGATCTCTGTTCCTGGTAGACGGCATGAGTAATTCTTTGCCATCCGGATTAATATCAGGAAACTTTTCAACTTTCAAGTCTTGTCCTGAAAACAATGATAACTCAACCCGAGAGATAATAGAACTTAATGCATCACTTAGAAACTTGCTGTTTACGGGCGATTATAACAGGTGCCCACAGGTTATTAAAAGAATTCTAAATGAGATTGAGGTAAACAATTTTAATGACAATATTTTATCAGAGTCATATTATTACATTGGAGTCTTTCACTTATTGACAACTCCGGTGAGTGAAGCAATAAAATATTTGAACCGTTGCATTTCCATTAAAGAAAAAAACCTTGACGTTGACATAATTTATGCCAAGGCTCTGTACAATCTAGGAGCTTTGCATGCCAGAACCGGTGATTATAAGAAACATGAGGAATATTCCCTTCGGTCGCTTGACATGGAGAAAAAGATTTACGGTGAGGCAAGTCCTTCATTAATAAGTACATATTCGAGTCTGATAGGTTCTTTTATTCAGCAGCAGGAATATGAGAGATCTATTAATTATTCAAATATAGCTTTATCAATTGCTGCAAATTATCCCGATAGTGTGGCTCCATCAATAATGGCCGATCTTTACAGTAACTTGGGTGCATGTTACAGCAGGCTGGCTGATTATACAAAAGCAGATATCTATTTTTCTAAGGCTGAATTTATTTTAAAAAATAATCAGCTTGATAATCCGGGAAACTACATTAACCTGTTGAATAGTATGGCTATTTCATTCAGAGCCCTGGGTCTTAGTGAAAAATCTGATCTATATTACGAGAGAGGAGTTACACTTGCTGCTTCCGATAATTCATACAGTTCCTTTAATATAATAAACAGTTATGCCCTAATACTTGGGAACAGCGATAATGCATTAAAAGGAGAGTCTTTACTCAAGGGAATACTTGATCGGGCAAAAATAAAATTTGGAGAAGATTCTCATTTCTATGTTGAGGTACTTAGAAATTATGCTGACTTTTTAAGTGAATATAATATCGATAATGATGAATCGCTAAGATGTTATGCTAAATGCACTGAATATTTAAACAGGAATCCCTATGAAACAAACTTAAAAACACGCGTTCTTACAGGTTATGCTCGTGCCCTGGCAAAAGCTGGCAAACCCGTTAATGCACTGGAGAAAATTCAAACTCTTCTTTTTTCCGGTAATGGAATAGAGAATAATAAAGGGCTATATGATAATCCTGACAGTAAGGATATTATTCCAGACAGGAATTCTTTAAATATTTTTAGAACCAAGTACAACATTATTCGAAATATTTACAAAGATACTAATGATCAAAACGTACTTTTAGCGGCATCAAATACAGCTGAACTAATTGTTGCAATATTGGAAAAAGTCAGGATTAATATCAGTGAAGAGGATAGCAGACTGATTTTAGGTGACAATTACAGGGATTCCTATCTGAATGCAATAAATGATTTCTATGAGTTATATTCAATAACAGGTAGCAGAATATTTTTTGAAAAAGCCTTTGAATATTCTGAGAAGAGCAAAGTTGCCGGGTTGCTTGCCTCCACTAGAGAATTAAAAGCAACCCAGTTCCATATTCCTGATAGCATTGCCAATTTTGAAGAAAGTCTTCAAAGAAATATAAGCCTCTTCAATGCACGCATAACTGAGGAATCAGGAATTGAGTCGCCTGACTCACTGTTAATATACATGCTTAAGGATAATCTTCTGAAAGCTACAAGGATGAGGGATTCCCTGATCCTGGTTTTTGAAAAGAAATATCCTGATTATTATGCTATAAAGTACAATACAGAGGTTGCAGGACTTGCTGATATTCAGATGATAACCGGACGAAATGGAAATTATATCAATTATGTTGTCTCAGATACCTTGTTATACATTTTCATTACTAACAGGAAACACCAGCAACTCATTGCAATTCCAATCGATTCTGACTTCATTGGAAATATCAAAACTTTCAGAACTTTATTGTTAAAACCATCTCCGTCAGAAGATGCCTTTGATGCATTTGAGCAGTACAAGTCACTTGGTTACAAACTTTACGAGACGTTGATATTGCCAGTAAGGAACTATATTATTTCTGACCGTATATTGATCTCTCCTGATAATATTTTATCATATATACCTTTTGAAGCACTTCCAACTTCAACGAATTCCGGTGAAGGGATATTATATCGTGAAATTCCCTATCTTATGAATGAATTCACTATATCATATACATATTCAGCTACATTCATGGCCGAACTCGCCAAGAGAGACCATAGTATCAGGGCTAAGGTAATCTCTTTTGCACCGAACTATCCTGATCCTATTGATATCCAGTCAGTACTGATGATGAGACAGTCGGAAAAGGGTCTTTTATACGATCTTCCTTTTGCAAGGGAAGAAGCCGGGTTTGTATCAGATATTACAGGAGGTGATCTTTTCATTAATTCTGCAGCAAAAGAATCTGTCTACAAAGCTGAAGCCGGTAAATATGATATTATTCATCTTGCTATGCATACCCTTTTGAACGATAAAGATCCAATGCACTCCATGTTGATATTCAGTTCTGAAAATGACACCATAGAGGACGGTTTCCTTAAAACGTATGAAGTATATGGCATTCCTCTGATCTCAAAAATGGTTGTATTAAGTTCATGCAATACAGGCGGTGGAGTTTTGTACTCAGGTGAAGGAATATTAAGTCTTGCAAGAGGTTTTATCTATTCAGGCAGTCAATCTGTCGTGATGTCGATGTGGGAGGTTGAGGATAGGTCAGGCACAGAAATCATTCGTATGTTTTATAATAATCTTAGAAGAGGGAACTCAAAAAGCGTTGCACTGAAAAAAGCCAGAATTGCATATCTGAAAAAAGCTGACCAGTTACGGTCTCATCCCTATTTCTGGGCAACTCTTATCGTCTATGGAAATAATTCTCCTTTATTTTTTACACGACTCTGGATATATACAGCGATTTTTATAATGATTCTGGCAACTTTAACAATACGCTATCTAAGAAAACGTAAATATTCCTGATATTCAGGATCTTCCTTTACTTTTTCAACTAGTACTTCTTTACTGAGATATTTTTTTCTCCTGGCATAGATCTCATTCTTCAGATTCATTTTTATCGCTATCTCTGCATATGAATAACCATCTGAGAACAGATCAAGGATAATTTGCTGATCTGGCTTAAGTTTTTGATAAGCCCTGCTGACAATCCTTTCCAGAGCCAGATCATTTATCCCTTCCATCTCCTCTTCCTCTACAATGTCAAATTCCAGTTCCGTGGTTTTTTGTCTCTTTCGTAAATAAGCATTCCACACATTCCTTGCAATACCAAAGAAATATCCTTTCAGGTCAGTGGTAAGGGTTATATTATCTTCAGTTATCTGCTTATATAAAATTATTATTGAATCCTGGAATACATCAGCAACATCCTCTTTTGATCCGCTATTCTTAAGTACATAATTGTTAATGGATTGTAAGTAATTGTCATACAGCCAATTCAGAATTTTGTTATCCTGGTTGCGCAGCCCCTCTATTATGCTGGTATCTGTAACTTTTGTAAACAACCCCTTTTGATTTGAATAATCAATTGGCAAATATAGTATTTCCATAATCTAAAACCGTTTTCATTCGATCGCTCATTTAGATTTTATCACGATTGCGGGAATATCTTTATCAAAATATAAATATCTTTACTTGCAAATAATCAAACTTCCACCAACTGCAAATGTCTTTCCCTTTTGTAAAACAGCCTGATGCTATGGATTGCGGACCTGCTTGCCTCAAGATGGTCGCAGGCTTTTACAAGAGGAGTTATCCCCTCGATTCACTCCGGAAGAAATGTTACATAACAAGAGAAGGAGTCTCATTTCTTGGTCTTTCTGAGGCAGCCGATTCTATTGGTTTCCGTACACTGGGAGTTAAGATACCATTTGAAATGCTCAATGAAAATGTACCTCTTCCTTCTATTGTACATTGGAGACAGAAACATTTCATAGTTGTTTATAAAATTAAAAAAGATAAAATTTGGGTTGCCGATCCTGCAGTTGGTCTTATTAAATACGACAAGGAAGAATTTATTAAAAACTGGGCCTCTACAATTACCGATGGAAAACAGGCCGGACTCGTCTTGATCATTGAACCAACTCCTGCGTTTTATGAGCTTGAACCTGAAAATGAGTATGAAAAACTGGAGGGATTTAAGTTTCTTTTTAAATACTTCAGATTATACCGAAGATATTTTTATCAGCTTATCCTTGGATTACTCCTGGGTAGCTGTATTCAGCTTGTTATCCCTTTCCTTACTCAATCAATTATTGATATTGGCCTCAATAATGATGATATAGGCTTTATTTACCTGATACTTTTTGCTCAGTTAGCACTACTTATCGGCAGGATGTCAGTTGAATTTATAAGGGGCTGGTTGCTGCTTCATATTGGTTCGAGGGTAAATGTTGCAATAATATCAGGGTTTCTTCAAAAACTGATGTCCTTACCTGTATCCTTCTTCGACACAAAACTGACTGGTGATATTCTTCAGAGAATTGAGGATAATACCAGGATTGAAGAGTTTTTGACTTCTGCCAGCCTGACAATTTTGTTCTCATTTTTTAATATGGTCATATTTGGAATAGTCCTGGCTATTTTCAGTATTAAGATACTTGTGATTTATCTTACAGGATCATTCCTTTATATTATCTGGGTTTCCCTTTTCATGAAATCAAGAGCCAGACTCGATCATCAGCGATTCAAGCAGATGTCTGCATCAGGCTCAAAACTTATCAATATTGTTAATGGCATGCAGGAGATTAAATTGACACAGAGTGAATTGAGCATGCGATGGGATTGGGAAAAGTTACAGGCAACCCTGTTTGGATTAAAGGTGAAAGGATTAAGTATAATTCAATATCAATCAGCCGGTGCCACATTTATTAATGAAGTAACAAACATATTTATTACCATTATTTCAGCAACTGCTGTTCTGAAGGGAAATATGACCCTCGGAATGATGCTTGCCGTTCAGTTTATTATTGGTCAGCTGAATGTACCTGTAAGTCAGATAATTTCTTTCTTCCGTATGTCTCAGGATGCGAAAATGAGTCTTGACCGTCTGGTTGAAGTTCATAGCATGGATAATGAGGAATCGAATCCTGAAATGAAGGTGCTTAAGTTGCCTGATAAGAAAGATATCTATATCAATAACCTTTCATACCAATATGAAGGCCCCCGGTCACCCTTCGCATTAAAAGATGCAGATCTGTTTATTGAAGAAAATAAAATAACTGCTATTGTAGGAACCAGCGGCAGTGGAAAGACAACTTTACTTAAGATGCTGCTAGGATTCTACCAACCGGTAGCAGGGGAGATCTTAATTGGTGATACCAGATTATCGAACCTTAGTCTTAAAATATGGAGAGAAAAGGTAGGTGCAGTGATGCAGGATGGCTTCTTGTTCCCTGATACCATTGCTGCTAATATTGCGCCCGGAAATGAAGAGATAAATGAGGAAAGGTTGGTAAATGCAGTTGAAATTGCTAACATAAAAGGATTCATTGAATCGCTTCCTCTTGGTTATAATACTAAAATAGGAGCAAACGGACATGGACTAAGTGAAGGCCAGAAACAAAGACTCCTCATTGCACGGGTAATTTATAAGAATCCTGACATTATTCTCTTCGATGAAGCCACCAATTCACTGGATGCCAATAATGAAAAAGTTATAGTGGAAAATCTTGCCGGATTTTTTGAGGGAAAAACAGTTGTTGTTGTTGCTCACAGACTTAGCACTGTAAAAGATGCAGATAAAATTGTTGTTCTGGATAGCGGTAGAATAGTCGAAACAGGTACTCATGAATCACTTATTGCCAATAGAGGGGCCTATTTTAATCTTGTAAGAAATCAACTTGAACTCGGAAATTAATAGTATCGGATGAAGGACAGAAAACCGGATATATTATATTCAGATCCAATAAACGAGATAATGGGAAATCCTCCCCGAAGATTCCTGCGATGGGGAACTGTAATTATCTCTTCTGTTTTTGTCCTGTTTATTTTATTCGCATGGTTAATAAAGTATCCTGATACAATCCCTGCACCAATTGAAATTACTACTGAAAATCCTCCTGTAACACTTGTGTCAAATATTACGGGTAGAATTAAACATTTGAATATCAGCGATAAAGAAAATGTCTTTACAGGTCAGGTATTGGCAGTAATGCAGACTGCTGCTACAATTAATGAGATTGAAATGCTCAGGGAGTTTACCGACTGTGTGATAGAAGTTAATTCTCTATCAATAGAATCTCTGCCGGAATTGGCTGAACTTGGTGAAATGCAAATATACTATGGTAACTTCCGAAAGGCGCTGCTGGAATATCAGAATTTTATTAAAAATGATATCTATGGAAATAAAATAAACTCCTCCAGACAAATACTGGCTCAATTAGCAATTTACATTAAAGGTCTTAGAGAGAGTGAAATACTTTACTCTGAGAATCTGACACTCGATTCTGCAAGACATCAGAGATCGCTTAAACTCTTTAAGTCAGATACTGTAATTCCTGCAGCTGAATTGGATATATCCGAGCAGATTTTATTGAAACAGAAGATAGATTTAAATTCAATCAGGAACGAAATATCATCCAAAATTATTGATCTGAAAAATGAGGAAGAGCTTTTAAAAGAGTATTCAATTAAAAGAACAGAAGGGATAGAAAACCTTTATTCCTCTCTGAGTGAATCATTTGGAAATCTAAAAGCTCAGCTTAAAATGTGGGAGGTAAACTACCTTCTTATATCACCGATTGAGGGTGTTGTAACTTTTACAAAATTCTGGAGCGAGTATCAAATTGTCACTGAAGGTGAACCAGTATTAACTATTGTTCCTGATGACCCTGGAAGATATATTGGACGAATATTTCTTAAGATGCAAAGATCGGGAAAAGTTAAGACAGGTAAGGATGTAAATATTAAACTCTTCAGTTATCCATATCTTGAGTATGGAATGCTCCGGGGAAAGATTAAAACCATATCACTTGTACCTACAGGCGATACCTATGTTATTGAGATTGAGCTTACATCCGGCCTTACAACATTATATGGCCGCACGCTCGATTTTAATCAGAATATGCAGGGCATAGCAGAAATTATTACTGAAGATATCAGGCTTATAGAAAAAATAGTCAATCCTTTCCGCTATCTTATATCAAAAAACAGGAGATAAATCACTTCCCCGAATATGGTTCATAATCATCATCTTTTGAGGGAGATCCAAATTCAGAGCCTCTTGATTTTGAGTCAGATACTTGTTCTTTGTTTTGCTTCTTAAAATACTTCAGGTATATTCTGACACCAATAATCGTTACTGCAAAGATTATTGCAAAAATTTCTATTTTTCCCATCTCATTATTTAATAAAAACAAATTTGCTGTTCAATATATTTAGATTTTTCTAAATATTATCCCAAATATATAATTTATCCCGGATATATCTCTTCAAGGCATACAGGATAACAAATATTGGTATCCACCTTTGGTTCCTATTATTGATTTGGCTTTGTCTTAATGACTGATTCTCACATTTATTTAGGTTAAACTTTGAGTTTTATTAAATATTTCAATATTTTCGTAGTCTGAAAATTCGATCTATTGCCATGGTGCAGAAGACTGATATGGAGCTGAAATATAAAAGGATTGATTATGACCAAGAAAAATCCGGATGACTCTGTTCGTAAAGAACAACTCGGGGCTGATATTAATGCCACCGTTTATGAGGATGCCACACATGCGGATAACGCGCAGGAACCCAACACCCTGGATGATGTAGGGAAAACAGAAAATGAGCCGGAAGAGACTAAAATTGAAAATGCCAATTCAGGTGTTACAGATGATATAAATCTGTCTGATAGTTCGTCTGAAGATACGATTCCAGGAAAAACAGATACTCTGAAAGGTTTAAGAAAAAGAAAAAAAACTGAGTTTAAAAGCCTGGAGGAACCTCCACCTGTTAATTCAACCAAAGATGATCCTGCCAAACCAGATGAAGAAGATCTGAAATATATAGAGCTTCCTCCTGTTGACTATTCCGGATTTTCGAAGCACGAACTGGTTGAAACACTTGCTCTTATAGTGGAGAATCGCCCGCCAGCTGAGATAAGGGATGATGTGGAGCGAATCAAATCGCTCTTCTATAAGAAATTAAAGATTGAAGAGGATGAACGAAAGGATAAATTTTTTGAGGAAGGTGGAAAAATTGAGGATTACAGGGCATGGATTGACCCGGACGATGGACGTATAAAAAATCTGCTTGAAAAATACAGAGAGAAAAAAACTGACTTCAGCAAAGTCCTTGAAGCCCAGAAATATGAGAATCTTAAGAAGAAATATGATATTATTGAACAGATCAAGGATCTTGTTAACAGGGAAGAATCAATAAATAAGACTTTTCATGACTTCAGGACACTTCAAAATGATTGGCACACAACTGGCGTTGTACCTCAGTCATCGCTAAAAGATCTTTGGGAGAATTATCATCATTCTGTTGAAATATTCTATGATTATATTAAAATAAATAAGGAGTTAAGAGACCTAGATCTCAAAAAGAATCTTGAAGCAAAGATGCTCCTGTGTGAGAAAGCCGAAGAACTTCTGCTTGAGCCAAATCCTGTAAATGCATTCAGATCCCTTCAGGAGTATCATAATAATTGGCGGGAGATAGGACCAGTTCCTCAGGAATCGAAGAATGAAATATGGGAAAGATTTAAAGAAGCAACCTCGCAGATAAATAAAAGACATCACGAATACTTTGAAAATCAAAAAGATGAACAGAGAAAGAATCTGGAGGCGAAGATAGCATTATGTGAGGAAGTAGAGGCTATAAACCTGATGGAGATGAAGAGCTTTAAGGACTTTGATGAAAGAGCTGAAAAGGTCGTTGCTCTTCAAAAAATGTGGCGAACTGTTGGTTTTGCACCTAAAAAGCAAAATAATAAGGTATATCAGAGATTCAGAGATGCATGCGATGCCTTTTTTGAGAAAAAAAGAGGTTTCTATGCTGATAATAAAGAGATTCAACTGAATAACCTTCAGTTAAAGACAGAATTGTGTATTCAGGCAGAAGCTCTTCAGGATAGCACTAACTGGAAGAATACCTCTGATGCCCTGATCAGACTACAGAGAGAGTGGAAAGAGGTTGGTCCTGTTCCGCGCAAACAATCTGAAAAATGCTGGAAAAGATTCCGTAAAGCCTGCGATCATTTTTTCAATAGAAAAACACAGTTTCTTGCTGAACTAGATACCTCTTATGAAGATAATCTGGAAGCGAAATTTGCCATTATTGAGGAACTTGAGAAATTTGAACCGGGTACCGACGTTCAGTCTGCTTTTGAACGGCTTAAAGATATCCAAAGGAGATGGACCGATATCGGGTTCGTTCCTTTTAATATGAAGGATGAGATAACCAATAAATACAGAAATGCTCTAAATAAGGAGTTTGATAAATTGAAAATTGGCGATGAAGATAAGAGTATACTTAAATATAAAACAAAACTGGATAGCCTCAAATCAAATCCCAAAGCTTCAAGAAAGGTGCGGAATGAAAGGGAAAAGTTCTTCACTAAAATCAAACAACTTGAAAGCGATATAGTATTATGGGAAAACAATATTGGCTTTTTTGCTAAATCATCTAATGCTGATACAATGATCAAAGAGGTCGAAGAAAAAATTGAGAGTGCCAAAAAAATGATTAAAACACTTGAGGAAAAGGTAAAGATGATAGATCAATCAGGACTCGATGATTAAATAAATCTTAATAGCTTGTAAACTTATATATTTCTTGCTTTGGCAGACGTTAAGTATGTATTCGTAACAGGAGGAGTTACCTCTTCACTTGGGAAAGGTATTATTTCTGCATCCCTTGCAAAATTATTGCAGGCAAGAGGCTATTCTGTCACTATTCAGAAACTGGATCCCTATATTAATGTAGATCCGGGAACACTCAACCCATACGAACACGGCGAATGTTATGTTACTCTGGATGGAGCTGAAACAGACCTCGATCTCGGACATTATGAGAGGTTCCTGAATGTTCCGACAAGTCAGGCAAATAATGTTACAACCGGACGGATCTATCAATCAGTTATTAATAAGGAAAGGAAAGGTGATTATCTCGGTAAAACTGTCCAGGTAATTCCTCACATAACGGATGAAATTAAACGACGAATTAAACTTGTTAGTTCCGGAAAAAAATTTGACATTGTAATTACAGAGATTGGTGGTACTGTTGGCGACATAGAATCATTACCATATATTGAATCTGTACGTCAGATGAAATGGGAGCTTGGAACACAAAATTGTCTCGTAATCCATTTAACACTGGTTCCATTTCTGCCCTCAACAGGCGAGTCAAAAACTAAACCAACACAACATTCTGTAAAAGAGCTTCTTGAAACAGGAATCCAACCTGATATTTTGGTACTTAGAACCGACAGACATCTGAACTCCGATCTCAAAAGGAAAGTGGCCCTTTTCTGTAACGTTGAAGAATATGCTGTAATTGAATCAGTAGATGTTTCAACTATTTATGAAGTTCCGATTAAAATGATTGAGCAGGGACTTGATAATACAGTGCTTAGGAAACTAAACCTTCCGGTTGAAACTGAACCACCTCTGACTGAATGGAGAGAATTTCTCTTTAAACTAAAAAACCCTAAGCACTTTATCAAAATAGGATTGGTTGGTAAATATGTCGAATTACCTGATGCTTATAAATCAATAGCTGAGTCGTTCATACACAGTGGTGCAATGAATGAATGCGACATTGAAATTAAGTACATTCATTCTGAAGATGTCACAGAAAAAAATGTGGTAAATAAGCTAGGCGGACTTAACGGTTTGCTTATAGCACCAGGTTTCGGATCGAGAGGAATTGATGGTAAAATATATACTGCAAAATATGCCCGGGAAAATAATATACCATTTTTTGGAATCTGTCTTGGTATGCAATGCGCTGTTATTGAATTTGCACGAAATGTTTTGAAACTCGAAAGTGCTCATTCAACAGAAATAAACCACAAAACAAAATTCCCGGTTATCGATCTTATGGAGGAACAGAAAAGCATTATTGATAAAGGTGGAACCATGAGGCTGGGTGGTTATAAATGTATAATAAGCAAAGATTCAAAAGCATATAAAGCCTACAGGAAAACTGAAGTCGTGGAACGACACAGGCACAGGTATGAATTCAATGATAAATATATTAATGAATTTAGAAATAATGGGATGATCCCTGTTGGAATAAACCCGGAATCAAATCTTGTTGAGATTATAGAAATCTCCGGTCATAAATGGTTTATCGGAGTACAATTTCATCCGGAGTACAGCAGTACTGTCATTAATCCTCATCCACTGTTTGTTAGTTTTATTAAAGCATGCATTACGTAGAGACGTTATGCATTACGTCCGAATAATTTTATAATCTGTAAGAATGGATAGAAATACAATAACAGGTCTGATACTGATTTTTGCAATCTTCATAGGTTTTAGCGTATATAATAGCAGCCGGCAGAATAAACAATATGAGAAAACTGTTGTAGTCGCTGATCAATATTATGCCAGGGGAGATCTGGAAGCCGCAAGGTCGGAATATATTAAGGCCCTGGCGTTTAAGCCAAATCAACCTGATGCCATAGCAAGAGTAAATGAGATCAACCTTAAACTTGGTATTTTACCTGAAACACTGAAACCCGATACAGCAACTGCTCAAAAACCAGTTACCGAACCTGTCATGGTTGCCGCTCCGCTAATTCCGGCTGATCCTGCCCAGTACGGTGTATTTGCTGGGGCTGCCTCAGGGAAAGACGAGTTTATTACCCTGGAAAATAATAAGGTAGAACTTAAAATCTCCCTTAAGGGTGGAAGGGTATATTCTGCAAGGTTAAAGGAATACAGGACATATGACTCACTTCCTCTGATACTATTCTCAGGTGATTCTACCGTTTTTGGATTTAATTTTTTTACTGCAGATAATAAAGCGATTAAGACAAACTTTCTCTATTTTAAATCTGTATCGGACAAAAGATCTTATGTTGTAACCTCTGAACCACAAAGTGTAAGCCTTAGATTATTGGCAAGCGGAGATAAATATATTGAGTATAAATATACACTTGCCCCCGATAAGTATATGGTTGACTTCGATATAAACTTCAAATCAATGGAAAGCATCATCGGTTTGAACCAGAATAGTCTTACCCTGGACTGGAGGATGTATATTCCTCAACAGGAAAAGGGGCGTGTGAATGAAACAAACTATTCAACCATAAACTATAAGTTTTTTCAGGATGATGTTGAAGGTTTTGGATTTAGATCAAAGAAAGAGCTGGAAAAAAAAGATATCACAACAAAACTTAAATGGGTCGCATTTCAGGATCAGTTTTTTTCATCAATTCTTCTTTCAAACGATTTTTTTATTAATGGTTCAATATCATCCTCAACATTGGACGAATTTACTTTCCCTGAGTATACCAAGTATTACACATCAGAGTTGGGGGTACCTTTCAATCCCGGATCCTCAAATAAAATTGGGATGAAACTCTATTATGGTCCAAATTCAATTACAATTTTGAAAAAGGAGGGAGAAGGTCTTCAGCTTGAAAAAATTGTTTTTCTGGGTAAGAACATTATCGGGTGGATAAGCAGATTCGTTATTATTCCAATATTTAACTGGCTCGACAATTTCATAGGGAGTTATGGTCTGATAATACTTATACTTACAATAATCATAAAGCTCGCTTTATTTCCTCTTACCTTTAAATCAATGCAATCGCAGGCCAAAATGCAGGTTCTTAAACCTATGGTGGAGGAATTGGGAAAAAAATTCCCAAAGAAAGAAGATGCAATGAAAAAGCAACAGGCAACTATGGCCCTCTACAAAAAAGCGGGTGTTAATCCGATGGGAGGATGCCTGCCTATGGTCCTCCAGATGCCTATACTCTTTGCCATGTTCAGGTTTTTCCCGGTATCTATAGAATTAAGACAGGAACATTTCCTATGGGCAACTGACCTGTCTACATACGATTCAATCTTAAACCTGCCATTTACAATTCCAATGTATGGAGATCATGTAAGTCTTTTTACGCTGCTGATGACTGCTTCAACCCTTCTCACAATGAAGATGACAGGATCAACCCCTGGCTCAGATCAACCGGGAATGAAACTTATGATGTATATGATGCCTGTAATGTTCATGTTGATACTTAATAACTTCTCCGCCGGTCTTACATATTACTATTTCCTTGCGAACATGATTACGTTTGGTCAAAATATTATATCAAAGAGATTTATAAATGCTGATGCTGTCCTTGCCACCCTCGAGCAGAATAAGAAGAAACCTGCGACAAAATCGAAATGGCAGCAACGTCTTGAAGCTGCCGCAAAACAGCGCGGAATTAATCCTCCAAAAAAATAAAATTCAAATTATATATTCTTTATAAAACATTTTCAAGACAGCTCCAATTAATGTTAAAAAACATTAATAAGATATTTGAATTAGAAAAAAGCACTAAATTTATTTTTTCAATCACCAGGGGAAATGGGTAAAAAGGTAAAAAATAAAGATTTAGCCGCCAGGTTAGGTGTATCCAGTACACTGGTATCCCTGGTACTCAATAATAAAGCTGATCAGCAGGGGATCCGTAAGGATACGCAGGAAAAGGTTCTCAGCCTTGCCAAACAGATGGGTTTTTTTGAGTCGTTGCAGAAAAAAAATGAAATATCCCCTGTCGAAGAGAAACCAGGGGTATTGGGAATGATTGTTCCCTCTATGAATGACCCGTTTGTTATTCAAATAACACAATATCTTCAAAAAGCATTTTCAAGCATAGGAGTTGGATTTTCAATTGTATCGAAAGATCCGGATGATCAAAGATATGACAGATTAGTCGGAGCATTCAAAAAATTCTTTAGTGGTATTATTCTGCTTGGAGATGCAGCTGATGAAAGTACCATACGGACACTTAAATCAACCGATTATCCTTTTATTCTGCTGGAAAAATCTGTAAAATCGTTAAGGTTAAATACTGTTTGTACTGATACTGAAGCTGGTGCCGGTCTGATTGCAACTCATCTGGATAAGCTGGATTACAAAAACATTTTAATTATCGCAAATCGAAAATCATTTCGTACCGATGTGTCAGCAATTCAGGAGATTACAGATGCTTTGGTCCGGAAGCCAGGGATAAACAGACCGGTTGTCGTTGAATTGGATATGCAACATGGTAGTGATGAATTAGATATTAATCAGTTTGATAAATTCCTTCGCCCTCCTTACAGGGCAGACGCCATGATAGTAATGAATGCAAACCTTGTATATCCGGTAATGTCTCTGCTAAGAAAAAAGAAAGTACGTGTTCCTCAGGACATAGCATTGGTATCAATGGAGGAGGGAACCGGATTTGACCTGATGTTTTCGCCAGTTACCTGCCTCAGAAGACCACTGGCCGGGATGGCAACTAAAGTTGCAAACATGATCTGGTCAGAAGTTAAAAACTCAGGAAAAGGAAAATTCAAACGACAGGTAAATATTGCCCCAGAACTTATTGTAAGAAATTCCTGTGGGATTATTTAGATGCGGAATTATTATGAAGTTTTTCCTGAAGATTCTTGTTGCGCTTTCATTAATTATTGTATACGGGTGTTCCGGGAATCATTTAATAACCGACAAATCCTATCTGGATATCGTTGAGAAATCTTTCAATGAAATAAAAAAACTTGCTGAAAACAGGTCTGCTGAGCTGTTTTCTGTATTTGATAAGAATCTTTCAGTAAGTCAGATAGAGGGACTAAAATTTCTATATGCATTCATGCCGTTAAGCGACCTGGCTGATTATAATGGCGAATTTTTTCTGGCAAATATAGATGTCTCTTTGCGAACTAAAGAAGATATGCCTTGGGGTCAGGATATTCCCGAAGATATATTTCTGCATTACATTCTTCCGTTAAGGGTTAATAATGAAAATCTTGACTCCTTCAGGATAGTTTATTATTCTGAAATCTCTGAACGGATAAGGGATAAAGATATTGCAGAAGCGGCTCTTGAGATCAATCACTGGTGCCATGAAAAAGTTATATATCAGCCGTCAGATATAAGGACCTCCGCTCCAATGAGTACAATTCTCTCAGCCAGAGGAAGATGTGGCGAAGAATCAACCTTTACTGTTGCTGCGCTTAGAACTGCCGGTATACCATCACGTCAGGTATACACTCCACGATGGGCTCATAGCGATGACAACCACGCATGGGTTGAGGTTTGGATTAACGGAAAGTGGTTCTACATGGGTGCATGTGAACCTGAGCCTGTCCTGGATCAGGGTTGGTTTACTGAACCTGCCAGAAGAGCGATGCTGGTACATACAAGATCATTTGGAGCCCCTTCGGGTAATGAAAATTCAATAGTAAGCCATAAAAATTATACGGAAGTAAATAATCTCTCTAAATATGCAGTTACAAAAAAAATATTTATTAAGGTGCTTGATATTGATCAATTACCTGTAAATAATGCCATTGTAGAATATGGACTTTATAATTATGCAGAATTTTATCCCATTGCTGCTGTGCCAACTAATGAAAAAGGAATAAGTCAGTTTGAAACCGGATTGGGTGATCTACTTATATGGGCATCAATGAATGATGATTTTAATTTTAAAAAAATATCTGTCAGATACACTGATACCCTGGTATTGATCCTTAACCGTAAAGCTGAAGGGAATTATACTTATGATTTAGACCTTGATGTACCTCTAATACCATCACAACTCCCCCTTCCATCCCCTGAACTTGTAAAACTAAATTCAGATAGAATTAATTCTGAGGATATTATCCGTCAGAACTATATAAATACCTGGATAGATGCGGAAGATACAAAAGAGCTCGCTGCAAAACTGAGTATTGATTCAGAAAGAACTTTAAATATTATCAGCAGAAGCATGGGTAACTACAGGGAAATAGTATACTTTCTGACTAATTGCCCTGATACATTAAGAGTGAAGGCACTTTCCATGCTCGAAATCCTTCCTGACAAGGATCTTCGTGATACAAAAGAAGTCATACTTTCTGACCATCTGAAATATTGCCTGCAGCCTTCTTCTCTGATGAGTGATGAAGGTAATACTGTATATATGAATTATATTCTTAATCCAAGAGTTGCTAATGAATTAGTAACTGATTGGCGCAGTTATTTAAGAACAAAACTTCCTTCTTCGCTTGCTGAAAGTGCATATTCCGATCCATCAATGATTGTACGATATATAGATGAGAATATTAAGATGATGAACAATGAGAACTACTATAATACACCGCTCACACCAAAAGGTGTAATTGACCTCAAGGTAGCAGATAACCATTCACGTTCAATCTTCTTTGTTGCTGTTTGCCGTAGTCTGGGAATTCCTTCACGACTGGAACCCGGGACAAATGTGCCTCAATATTTTTTCAATAATGAATGGAATAATGTATATTTTTCTGATCAGAATTATCCCGCCAAAAGCATAGGATACCTGAAACTCTATTCAAACGACAAGGATCCTGTTCCGGAATACTATATTCATTTTACAATTGCAAGGTTTGATAATGGGCATTATAAGACCCTTGAATATGATTACAACAAAAAAATTGGTGATTTTAATAATGAGCTTGCCTTGCTTCCCGGTAATTACATGATTGTTACAGGTAATCGGATAAGTGACAGTAAAATATTATCTGGTATTTCATTCTTTGATCTCTCTGCTAATGAACACAAAACATACGAGATTAAACTGAGAAAGGATCTCACTTATCGAAACTCAGATGGCAATCTGGATCTTAGCTCTATCATGAACCTTTTTTATGACAGGAAAGGATCAGTTGAGAAAATTGGGAATGATGGAACTGTCATACTATGGATTGAACCGGATAAAGAACCCACAAAGCATATACTAAATGACCTGCCACTATTCAAAAAGGAACTTGACACCTGGGGAGGCTATTTCCTGTTTCTGACAGGTTCATCCCCTGACAGCCTTGCTCTTATATCTGAAACCCTGCCGGGTCTGCCCGAAAATTCTATCTTTCGCGTCAATAGCCAATTCGTAATATTAAAAGACTGCCTTCAATCTTTAAAAATATCCGACAAAGCATTACCATTTGTATTTGTGACTGATAATAAAGGAAATATCCTGTATAAATCCTCTGGATACCGGATTGGTATCAGTGAGCAAATATTGAAATATATCAGATAAATTATAAAGAGGCTGTCTCAAAAGGCTAAATCCATCTTCATCCGGGCGGGCTTTGCTGTTAAAAAGATCTTATGAGACCGCCTTATGTTAATAATTGTTTATATCTGTATATTAAATCTGATTATCGCATATAAAAATCATTTATCTTTGCTTTGTTTTGGTGTTACAATGAAATAAAATCATTGTAATGAAAAGGGAATGCGGTTTGAATCCGCAACAGTACCCGCTGCTGTGATGCCTGATCGTTTTAACGATGATGGTTTTTGAAATACCTGCCACTGTCCCGAATACTCGGGATGGGAAGGCTTCAAAAACCGGGATAAGTCAGAAGACCTGCCATACAAATTTGATATTCAAAGCTTTCGGGAAGAAAAGCACGGATCACACAATGATTCCCAACCTGATTTCCTGCATGCTTCGAATAATAGTTATCAAATACGAATGATACATATTATTATGAAGAGAATTATTCAAAAGAATAAATTGAAATTTAATAAAGGTGCCAGTCTGATCTCGCTTTTTGCCATTATGACGCTTCACCTGAGCGGCCAGTATTCTTTAAAAAACGATACTGTGAAAATTCAGGAGGTGGTTATCTCCAGAAAACAGATCACTTCAGATCAGCCAGGATTTAAATTTTATGATATAGATTCCCTGGTACTGAACGCTTACTCACTCAGTACACTGACAGATATGCTGAATGAGACTACTCCATTATTCATGAAATATTATGGGTCGGGAGGTACTGCTACATCCTCATTCAGAGGTACTTCAGCTGGACATACCCAGATAGCCTGGAATGGCATTAATATTAATGATCCAATGCTTGGTCAGTCAGACTTTTCTCTCTTGCCAACCGGGATGGTCGAAAATGTTCTGATCAGCTTCGGCGGCGCTTCGATGGATCTCGGTAGCGGTGCCATAGGTGGCATAATAAATCTTGAGAACACTCCATCCTGGAAGAAACAGACAACTGCTGATTTTAATCTTGGTGCAGGAAGCTTCGGCAGCTATTCAGGTTTATTGAAAATGAGAACAGGAAGTGATCGTTTCCAGTCTGTTACAAAAGGCTATATGCATACCTCAAAGAATAATTTTCCTTATCTGGATACTGAAGCTCTTCCTGATCCTGTGAAAAGAGAGAGAGAGAATAATCAGGTTCTCCAAAAAGGTTTTATGCAGGAACTCTATTTCAGGAATTCTGAAAACGTACTTTCAGCCAGATTATGGTACCAGTCGGCATCCCGCGATCTGCCCGGCTCAACCTTGTATGGATATTCAGGTGAAAAACAATCCGACGAATCGTTCAGGAGTCTGTTAAGTTATGATAAGGTAAATGGTGAGACAGAATACTTCTCTTCTTTAGCCTGGATGAATACAAATCTAAATTATATAAGTCAGCTTTATGGCATCGATTCCAGAAACAGTGTAAACACATTTGTGATTAAAGGAGGAATGACAACCCCCCTGGGAAAATACTCGCGCCTTAAAGTAGTCCTGAACAATGAGTTAAATGCAATCGAATCAAACAATTATGCTGAAAATATAAAACAGAATAATACATCAGTTACAATGTCTGCAGAAAGAAGAAAGAGTGGGAGGGTAGCTGCTTTGATCCTGTTAAGGGAGACCCTTGATGACAAAACCTTTCTGATACCTGATTTTTCAACGGGATTTGAATTCAGGGTTTTAAGGGGTGAAGAACATTATATTAAATTAAACTTATCAAGAAACTCACGGATCCCATCCATGAATGATCGTTTCTGGAATCCCGGAGGAACCCCCCTGCTTAGAAACGAATATGCCTGGTCTTATGAAATTGGCTATAAACTTGATCAAACCGTTTCCAAAACTTTATCAGTGAGTTCTGAAGTTGATTATTATAATAATTATATACGGGATATGATACAATGGCGGCCGGGAGAATCATATTATTGGGTTGCTGATAATATAAGGAATGTCAATTCATCAGGAATAGAATCATCATTCCTGGTAAAGTACATTGCTAACAGCCTGTCGGTTAATCTAGACCTTGGATATTCATTTACGAAGGCACGCGAAATAGATAGCAGTTCATCTGAATCGACCGGTAATCAATTGATTTATATGCCTGAAAATCAGGCAAACGGGTCACTTCATGTTACTTATAAGAGATTTTATGTAACATGGATTACTACATTTACCGGTCGGACCTATACATCATCTGATAATACAGCTTACCTCGATAATTATACTCTTGACAGCTTCAAAGGGGGGGTGAAATTTAAAGCTAAAGATAATTCTGTTGACCTCAGATTTAAAATTGAGAATATATTTGACACATCTTATAAGACGATAGAATATTATCCTCAACACGGAAGAACATATTTTATTACACTTTTATTTCAGTTTAATAAATAAGAGATGAAGTTATCGATATTAGCTCTTTTTTCGATTTTATTACTTCTCATTGAATCCTGTAGTGGTAAAACAGAAAACCACCGCAGTATTGAAATTTCTGAGAGAAAAGAGTTGGTCTCAGGTGCTGAGCGATTCAAACTTCAAAAATATGAGAACTATTCTGAATTAACAATAATCAACCCCTGGCAGGGAGCCAGGAATGTATTCCAGGTCTATTATCTCGTTAAGAAAGGAGACCCGATACCGGATGGTATTGATTCTTCCAAAGTTATCCATGTTCCTGTAAAAAGTATTGTCTGTATGTCAACTACATATGTTTCAATGATAGCAGCTCTGAATGAAGAAAACAGTATTTCTGGAGTCTCAGGTAAAAGTTATATCTATTCAGATCTGATTAAAGAAAATATTGATCTTGGACTTATCGGGGATGTAGGCTTTGAAGCCAATCTAAATAAAGAATTAATAATCAAGATATCTCCTGATCTGATTATGATGTATGGTATCGACAGTGAATCATCAGGTTATATCGGAAAAATAAGAGAGTTGGGAGTGAGGGTTCTGTATAATGCTGATTACCTCGAAACAGATCCATTAAGCAAAGCTGAATGGATTAAAGTATTCGGTGCTTTGTACTGTAAAGAAAATATGGCTGACAGTATTTTCATCTCTGAATCAATATCGTACAACACTCTTAAATCCTACATTAAAACGAATATCTCCGACAGACCAAAAGTGCTCCTTGGATTACCATTTAAAGATACCTGGTATGTTTCACCTGGCAATTCATTCATATGTAAACTCATCAGTGATGCCGGAGGAGAGTATCTATGGAAGGATGTTCAATCTGCAGTTTCAATGCCATTTGGAATTGAAAATGTATTCCTGCAGGCTGTAAATGCCGATTTTTGGCTTAATATCGGAAATGTGACCTCCAAAGAAGAGATTTCTGTTTTTGATCAACGGCTGCTGACTCTTCCGTGTGTTAAACAGGGGAATTTGTTTAATAATAACAAAAGAGTTACTTCGGATGGAGGTAATGATTACTGGGAAAGTGGTAGTCTCTATCCACACATTATACTTAAAGATATAGCTTCAATTCTCCATCCCGGATTATTTAACGATTATGAATTAATCTTTTACAGGAAACTATACTAACCAGGCATGCTTTGAATACTCCTAATCAAAACATATTAATAACCAGCATTTTAACTCCAAAAAAATATAGTCTTATTTTTACCGGTCTCTTTTTCATTGTGGTAATCTTTTTCATCCTTGATATTTTTTTTGGCTCTGTTAGCATTAAGCCAACAGAGGTATTTCGAGCTATTTTTTCAGGGGAAGGGGGTAACCTGGCAACGATTATTCTTAAGTTCAGATTACCCAAAGCTATTACATCTCTTATAGTTGGAATTGCTCTGTCATTAAGCGGCTTGCAGATGCAGACAGTATTCAGGAATCCAATGGCAGGCCCCTACGTGCTTGGAATCAGCTCAGGCGCAAGTCTTGGTGTTGCCTTCATAATTTTGGGATTTTCGGCAAATTTGTCTCCCGATATCCTTAAAGGATTTGGTAACTGGATTCTTATTGCTGCAGCCTGGACAGGAGCAGGAATGGTGTTGTTATTGATTATGTATATATCCTCACGGGTGAAAGATATAATGACAATTCTGATACTCGGAATTATGCTCTCGAGCGGGATTTCTGCAATTGTGACCATTATGCAATATTTCAGCAACGAGACCATGCTGAAAGCCTATGTAATATGGACAATGGGAAGTCTTGGGAACCTTACCACGAGTCAGTTGAATGTTCTTCTGATTTCTGTATCAACCGGTGTAATAATAAGCCTTGCCTCTATTAAAATGCTGAATGCATTACTGTTAGGGGAAAACTATGCCGGAAGTATTGGATTGAATGTCAGGTTTGCCAGGGTAGTGATCTTTGCCTGTACAAGCATCCTAGCGGGCAGTGTAACTGCATTTTGCGGACCAATTGGTTTTATTGGAATAGCCGTGCCTCATATAGCGCGTATCCTTTTCAGAACCGCTGACCATAAAATTCTGGTTCCGGGAACTATTCTTGCCGGAGGTGCAATCATGCTTGCCAGTGACATTATTTCACAGCTTCCGGGGTATAACACAATATTACCGGTGAATGCGGTAACATCATTGATTGGAATACCGGTAGTAATCTGGGTCATTTTACGTAACAGGAAGTATTCAGATCTGTTCTGATGAAAAAGAACCTCAAAGAAATATTAACTATTGAAGGACTGAAAATCGGATTCAGTTCAGGGAAGATTGAAAGGAGTCTTTTACCTCCTTTCAGCGCTCATGCGAGGGAAGGAGAACTCATTGCAGTTATTGGGAGGAATGGAATAGGAAAAAGCACACTTTTAAAAACACTAGCCGGATTACAGCCGGCACTTGGAGGTGAAATTTTATATGATGGCATTAAATTGAAGGATCATTCAAGGTTGGATCTTGCTCATAAGGTAGGATATCTTTCCACCGAGATCGTGAAGGTCAGTAATTTAAATGTCTATGATCTTGTAGCGCTTGGCCGGTTTCCACACACTAACTGGGTAGGGAAAATTGATGCTGATAGCAAAAAGGCAATTGCGGAAGCTATTGAAAATACAGGAATGTCAGTTCTCTCTGATAGACCTGTTTCTGAACTTTCTGACGGAGAACGACAGAGAGCTATGATAGCAAGAATACTGGCACAGGATACCAGGATAATGATAATGGATGAACCTACCGCATTTCTTGACATAGGAAGTAAATTTGAAATCCTTCATCTTTTGCATATTCTTTCCAGGAAAAATGGCAAAACAATTATATTCTCGACCCATGATCTTCATCTGGCTATAAGTCAATCTGATAAAATCTGGCTGATCATCGGTGACAGGCTAATTGAAGGATCTCCGGAGGATCTGATGATTGAAGGTGCATTTGATCACCTGTTCGATCCAGCCTCAGTTAAATTTAATTCTGAAAATGGTATCTATACCTTCATTGGAGAAAATAAGGGGGCGATTTATATTGAAGGAGATGGAATATTGAAGCAATGGACAGTAAAAGCAGTAAAAAGGTCCGGGTATTCTGTTTCAGAATCAAATACAATTCCAAAGCTAAAAGTTCCTCTTCATAACAATGAAAAATGGTTGCTTTCAACTGCTAAATTATCTCTTGAATTCAGCTCTCTCTATGAATTGGCAGGCTGGTTAAACAGGGAGGAGAATCTGCTTACTTGAAATATTTTCTGTAATTTTCAATGAATGAGCCAATATTCTCAACAGCCAGTTTCTTTGCTATAATTTTTTTATTTCTATCAAGGATATACACCATGGGGGTTGACTGAACATTATAATAGTAGTCAAAATGAGAGCTTCTTTCAGGATCCCATCCATTTATCCAGGTAAGTTTATTCTCCTCAATATACCTTGTCCATTTTTCTTTATCTGATGTTGTACAAACCGCAAAAACTTCAATATTATCATTTTTTGCCTTTTCATAATAAGTTTTGAGCTTGGGAGTTGACTCTTTGCAATGGCTGCAGTCTGGCTCCCAGAAATAGAGGATTGTAAATTCCTTTTCAACGTCATATAGAGAAACAAATATTCCTTTAAATGAGTCCATAATAAGATCTTGCGCTTTCTTCCCGATAAGGTTTGGCCTGATCAGATCAACTTGCTTTCGGAGGTCATCAATAAATTCTTTCGATACCCAGTCAGCCTTCCCGGAGAGGTAAATATCATCGGCAAGTTTAACCATTACTGCATCGTGCCCCATTATTTCACTCTCCCTGAAATGGTTAAAGAGAAATACAGAAATGAATTGGAAAACCTTATAATTATTGATACTTTTTCCTATTATCTTATCAATCTCTTTATCTATTGAATCGGGAGACTGAATTACTACATTGGTGAAAAATGCATTTAACCTTGCATTAAGAATAGGCGTCCTCAACAACCTTTCATCCATCAAATCAATATTGTCAAAAAAATGATCCTTGTTATAATTATAGTTAGTGACCCATTTTACAGAATCCGGATTTGCAGTACCTGAAGGAACATCAAATTGGGGAACATCAATAGGAAGCAGAGCTTTAACCAGCGTAGCAAGTAAATTCCCATCATTTGAACTTATTACACCCCTTAAATACTCTTTCATATTATCTTCCTGCACCTTCTGTTTTGGCGCCAGTATTTTTATGGAATCATTATTCTCCTTATTGTTTTGAATTCTTTTGGCCAAAGCCGTCGCCTGTTGCTGCATTGCCATCCATTTTTTCTGATATACAATGAATTCACTGTTCTCCGTTGATCCGGCAAATTTTAGGGTATTGAAATAATCAGTATAGGAACAGTCCAAACCAAAGTACTGATCATCAGAAATCAGGATCTCAAAATATTTTCTTCCAGGAAGAACAATCATATAAATACCCTGTGGCATAGCCTCCCTGCCTGCAAGTGTAGCATGTCCTGATTTATCAAGCTTAATAGTATCCTTAATATATTGCTTGTCACCCAGATGGTAAGCAAGAAAAACTGTAGAATCCTGAAGCCCTCGTAATGTCAGGTCGATTTCGTAACCATTTTTTAATTGGCCGTATGAAATTATGGATATTAATACCAGTGAAAATGCAAAAAATATTATTCTCATGAATACGTGTGATTATGATAATCAAATGTAAAAATAGCTAATGCAATATCTTTGCCAAAGATTGTCAGGTAATTATTTAGAAAATATATCGTACTTTTGATATATCAATCTTAAGCGTAAAGATGAGTATTTCATTGCTTATTCCAGTGTTTAATTATGATATTGTAGCCCTTGTCCATAGCATGAAAAGCGCCCTGGCTACTGTACCTGAGTTTTATGAGATCCTAATTGGAGATGATGGCTCTTCACCAGAATTCAGGGGAAAATATCTTTCGCTTGAAGGTGATGGGGTAAGAGTGATCTCTTCTGAAAAGAATATTGGAAGAGCTGCAATCAGAAACAGGTTGGCACTTGAAGCCGGAGGCGATTTCTTGCTCTTTATTGATGCTGATGTTATGCTTCCCGGAACAGCTGAAGCCTATATCCTGAAATGGATCCCAATGATGTCCGCCTCAAGGGTTTTGTTCGGAGGAATACTATATCAGGAGAGTCCTCCGGGAGATCCTGATAAATTTTTGAGGTGGAAGTATGGGAAAAAAAGAGAACAGCTGAAACCATCAGAAAGGAATAAAAGACCGCATGCCTGGTTTTCTACATTCAATGTAATGATTGATAAATCTGTTTTTGATAAAATCCGTTTCAATGAAGAGTTAATACAATACGGACATGAAGATACCCTGCTTGCTTACCAGATGAAAAAAGCGGGAATTGACATTCTGCATATTGATAATGGCCTGATACATGAGGGCCTTGAGTCAAATAAAGATTTTCTTGCGAAAACAAAACTGGGTATTGAGAATCTCAGCAAACTCTATGATACTGTTACTGATAAAAAATCATTTTCCTCAATTGTAAGAATTCTCAGGATTTATAACATTCTGCATTTTTTCAGATTGACACGAATATTTGCCAGGGTATTTATATCATACAGGGAACGTTTGGAGATAAGACTTGACTCCAGTAAAATTTCATTACGTTTATTTTCTTTCTACAAAATCTGTATGTTCTGTACATATCGCGAAATTCATAGAAGAAAAAATATCCTTCCGATCTTCTAATCTTTATCCGGGTTGAAAAAAACATGAATGCGACGAGCCTTTGTCAGCCGATTTATTTGAGGTATTCGCAAGTCCGTTAACTTTTTTTCTTTAAGGGTATTATCTTGTTCTATAGGTCTGCTTTCATGAGGTCAATATTACCATCAAGTCTCCTGTTGGCTCTCAGGATAAAATTGAACCGGTCTTTCATAGTACAGAGGAAAAAATCTGTTGGCGGGGAAAAATCAAGATTTGCAGGATTGAAAAATCGTTTGCCTGAACTATTCTTAAGGTCTGAAATTCGCGATTCATAGTGCTCATCTTTGCCACTTAATCCGTCTGAGATAATCTTTGCACATAACAGGTCCTCTTCTGCTGAAACAGAAGCTCTGTAACCCATAGCAACAAGAGATACATGATCCGGTCTTAACGTCTTTATATATTTTATAACTGCACCTGCATTTACGATGCTGCCAGTTACCACAAAATCAGCATTTACAGCATTTATCAGTCCATTCGTACCAGCTGTCGTAGTGTGTATTACTGTTATCCCATGCAGATCAGTTTTTATGATTTCTGTCGGACTGTTTCCCAGGTCAAAACCATCGATCTTTTTTTCATCCCTTTCACCCACAAGCACCGAATTTTTATATTTCAGTTTAAGCTGCAATGCTTCATCAACACCGGCAGTGGCGATTATTCTGGAGGCTCCGGCATCAATAGCATAACAAGCTACCGAGAATGCCCTGAAAACATCAATTATAACTGCAACTCCCCTGGCCGTTCTTGCCCCTTCAACAAACTCCATAATTTCAACTTTCATCCTATTATTCTTTTCAACAGTGAAAATAGCGAATATTTTATTGCCATCGCATTACTCAGCCTCAGGTATTTCGTATATTTGAACCTGAGAGATTCTATTACTCATGACTTATTGATATTCTTATACATAAATAAAATGGAAAATCCGGTTTCCTGGTCGGTAAAATCGTTAAAACGTTTGAATGACCTTATCTGGCATACACCATTGTCAGAAATTTCAAAAGGAAAAACTTTTCTGTTCAAGCAACTCAGGATTATTGTTCTGGCTGGACGTGGGTTCTCAAATGATAAGGTTCAGCTACGTGCTTCGGCTCTAACCTTTTATTCCCTTTTATCGCTGATTCCTGTTCTGGCAATTGCATTCGCAATAGCAAAAGGTTTCGGTCTGGATGAGAATCTCAAGCAGATACTTACAGAAAACCTTCAGACTTATCAACAGATACTAGACCCTTTATTATTGAAAGTCCAGGGTGCCTTGGATGCTACTAAGGGTGGATATATGGCAGGCGTAGGAGTTATTATTCTCTTCTGGTCTGTTATGTCGCTTCTGGATCATATTGAAAGTTCATTTAATCATATATGGCAAATCAAGTCATCGCGGCCCTGGTACAGGAAATTTACCGATTACCTTACCATAATGCTGATAGCCCCGGTGTTTATTATACTTTCAAGTAGTATTAACGTATTTATTGGAACCGAACTTAATAATTACATGACAACTGCACCAATATTGAAATTTTTCAAACCTATAATAGTATTATTGATCAAATTTGCCCCGTATTTCCTTAGCTGGATCACTATGACTATCCTGTTCATTATTATGCCAAATGCCAAGGTGAAGTTTGTTCCTGCATTGATATCGGGTATCATTGCCGGGACCTTTCTGCAGGTTGTTTTATGGCTATACATCGATCTGCAATTTGGGATACTAAAACTGAGTGCAATTTATGGGAGTTTTGCGCTTGTACCTTTATTGATTCTTTTTATTCAAAGTAGTTGGATAATCGTATTGCTGGGAGCAGAGTTATCGTTTGCCAATCAGAATGTTTCGAGATATGAAGTGGAATCAGAAGCTCTGAATATAAGCAATTTCCAGAAGCGTGCTCTGATAATAATGATAATGAATATAATTATCCGGAATTTTTCAACAGGGGAGAAACCAATCAGTGCTGAAGATATTTCTTCAACACTTAAAATCCCTGTAAGATTATCACGCGATATACTTGAGGATCTCAGTAGTAGTAATCTGGTTTCAGTCATTCATGAGAAGGAGCAGAAGCAGCGATTATATCAGCCTTCCCTTGATATTCACAAGTTAACAGTAAGTTATGTTTTTTCAAGACTCGATAAAATGGGTATTAACCAAAGAATGATCATCAAGAATAAAGATTATGATAAAGTTATTGCTATGCTTGACAAGTTTGACAGCCTTATTGCAAAATCATCCTCCAATATTCTGATTAAAGACCTTTAACAATTCTGACCGGTTCATTCTTCCTGGATAATTCTGCTTTTTTATGCTTTTCTACAAAGTTAATAAAATCGGTAAATGAATTCCATTTGTGAAAAAAGTAGTGGGGCAGCGGTATTTTTATATGCTTTGTTGTTATCTCCTTTCCCCAGTAATTGTTAAGATTCTCTGCAGGAAATACCCTGTTGATCTCACTTGTAACAGAATAATCCCACCTGAAACCAGGCTCTTTTTGCTCCATGATCCTGTTATAGAGCCACCTGAGCTCATCCTGTAAAGATTTTAGGTTTCTTTTTGGTATTCTGTCTATATTAATAAGGTATGTCTTCTTATCCCCGAACATCCTAAGGTAAAATTTCTCCATGTTCCCTTCTGTAATGTTGTTCAGAGTACCTTCAATCAGCCTTACAGGGATCCCATACTGATCATCGGCAGGAATAGGAGTTCCGTTTATTGCTATTGTTACATCCGGTATAATGCCAGTTTTAAGTGAGAGATATTCAGCAGCCCAGACTCCCATAGACCATCCTATAAGAGTTATCTTCTCATAAGTCTTCGTTTCAGGGAGAACAAGAGCTTCATCCGCGGAATAATTATAAAACAGTATAAAATCAAATTCATCGTTACAGAGAGGAGCAAATACATTTTCATCGGTACCCCATGCACCATACAAAACGACAAGATGCTTATTCTTATCCCTGCGTCTGATATAGGTTTTCATTATACTCTATTCAGATTATTAATAAAATGTTCTGTAATCCCCATTACCCGAAAAAGAAATCAAAGATAAGCTAATTTTTAATGTTCAATTAATAAATTTAATCAGAGTTAGTTTGGGTCAGAAAAAAGGCAATAAAAAAAAGAGGAGATAGGGTGGTTGTGAAAATTACAGAGCGGGTTTTATTAGTGAGATAATTCCCGTATCTACTGTCTGATAAAAGGACGGAACCATGGTAAGCTGGCGCTATTCCTTAGATTCCTGATGTGAAAGTCAATGTCTGCAATACAATCCTGTTGATTTTCACTCCCAACCCTCGCTCATCTCCTCTTAATACCAATAGCATGAGCATATTACAAATATATAAAATCTTATTAATAAAATCAAGCTTTTTAATAAATATTTTGAATATATTATTAACAATTATTGCTTAAATTTGATTGCACACATCATAATAAATCTTACTTGCCTATGGTCGCTGAACTTGAAAAAATAAAATATGATGATGGTGCCGGCTTCCGAGCAGTCTTTATCAGCGATACTTATGGATTGTGGCATTTCCATCCGGAGCATGAGTTGGTATTAAACATTAAAAGCAACGGAACCCGCATTATAGGTGACAGTGTTGAACTATTTGATGTGTATGACCTGGTTTTGATTGGCAGGAACATACCTCATTGCTGGAATTACTACAAGAATGAGAATACATTGCCGGACAGGCATGGAATAATGCTGCATTTTAACATAGACTCGCTTGGGGAGAAACTTTTATCCCAACATGAAATGCATTGTGTGAAACAGCTGTTAAATGAGGCTGACAGAGGAATTGTCTTTTCTGTTGAAGATGCAAAAAAGGCAGAAAAATACCTTGTTCAGATGACTAATAATATAGGTATCGATAAGATAATTGATTTTTTTAATGTTGTTAAAATTTTGTGTGAATCGAATAAACGGGGATACCTCTGCTCAGAAAATTATAAAATTGCATTTGATGAACGAGGTAATAAAAAGATGACAGCTGTCTATACATACATCAGGGAGAATTACTTTAAACCCATATCACTCGAAAAAATTTCACAGGTCGCCAGAATGACACCATTTGCTTTCAGCAGGTTCTTTAAGAAGAATTGCGGAGCAGGGTTTGTTGAATACCTCAACAGGGTGCGAACTAACAAAGCATGTTATCTTTTGAGGGAAACAGAATACCAGGTTCATGATATCGCGGAAGAATGTGGCTTTGGCAGTATCTCAAATTTTAATAAGCAATTCCGTAAAACTGAAGGTATCTCGCCCAGGGATTACAGGGCGCAGTTTAAGTAAGCTTCTGAAAAATGCTCTTTCAGTAACTCAGTATTTATAAATAAATATCCGCGATATGGCAATGACCTTGCTTGAAAAAATACTTGCATCACATTCAAAATATGAAGAGGTACATCCTGGTGAAATTGTTGACATTGAGATAGATTCAAGAGTCGCACGTGACTTTGGCGGGGCCAGTGTGGTAAAGAAAATAAAAGACCTTGAATTAACTATTGATGATCCGTCCAGGACAATGTTTACTTTCGACTGCAACCCAACCGGTTCTGATCAGAAATATGCTGTTAATCAACATATCTGTCGTCTATTCGCCAGGGAAAATGGGATAAAGGTTTTTGATATTAATGCAGGTATAGGTACACATATTCTGATAGATGAAGGTTATATATTCCCCGGAGCCACAGCCCTCTCCACTGATTCACATGCCAATATTCTTGGAGCGGTGGGAGCTTTTGGACAGGGAATGGGAGACATGGATATCGCAGCATCATGGAATAAGGGGAAAGTATGGTTTAAAATACCTCATTCAGTAAAAATTAATTTAACAAGTGAGCTACAGAAAGATGTGACCTCAAAAGATATTGTTCTTAATCTTCTCAAAATATTTGGTGCAAACTCGCTCCTCGGATTATCCATTGAATTGTATGGCCCCTCAGTCGATAACCTGGACCTTGACGACAGGATAACCATCTCATCGATGGCAACCGAAATGGGAGCAATCATAATTCTCTTCCCTCCAACAAAAGAGATTGTTGAATATTGTAAGGAACGTACAAATACAGTTTTCACTCCTGTCTATGCTGATGATGATGCCACCTATAAAGAGACATACCACATTGACGTTTCAAAATTCAGGCCGATGGTTTCACGACCGGGAGAGCCACACGATACGATAGAAATATCGGAGGTGTCGGGTACCAAAATTGACTCTGCATTTATTGGCAGCTGCACCAACGGCAGGATGAATGATATGAGACGAGCTGCCGAAATTATTAAAAACAGGTGTGTAGCTCCCGGAGTTGTTCTGAAAATTGTCCCGGCAACTGATTCGATATGGAAAGAATGCCTTAAAGAGGGGCTCATAGATATCTTTAAGAGAGCAGGAGCCCTGGTCTCAAATGCCGGATGTGCCGGATGTGCAGCTGGTCAGGTTGGACAAAATGGTCCGGGAGAGATCACAATAAGCACCGGCAACAGGAATTTTCCGGGAAAACAGGGAAAAGGCAGCGTATACCTTGCTTCACCCGAGGTTGTAACAGCCTCTGCAATTGCAGGATATATAACAACTCCGGATTATATCCCTGATGATCCTGCTCAGTTTGTGATGGCTGAAAAAATATTAAATAACCGGAACCAGGAGGGACACCTTTCAGTAGTATCATTAAAAGGATCTGTTATTGAAGGAAAAACCTGGCTCATACAAAAAGATAACATCGACACTGATATGATCTATCATAACAGGTACTTGTCAGTAACCGATGTAAACGAAATGGGTAAATACACTTTCGATAATCTGAAGGGTTTTGAAGATTTCTCACAGAAAGCCAAGCTAGGTGATATTATTATAACCGGTAAAAATTTTGGCGCAGGAAGTTCGAGACAACAGGCTGTTGACTGCTTCATAACTCTTGGAATAAAGGCGATAATTGCTGAGTCTTTCGGTGCAATTTATGAACGAAATGCAATAAACGCTGCACTGCCAATAATTACCTGCAAAGCCCTGGATGCCTTAGACTTAAAAGATGGCGATCGCGTAAAAGTAAATTTTCTTAGCGGTGAAATTGTAAACCTGCGCACGCAAAAGAAAGTAAATGCTGAACCATTCTCTGAGATACAGTTCAAGCTATTTCAGAATGGTGGCCTTTTGACTAAATTAGTTTAACCATAATACTGTTATACCGTTAAACCGTAGTGCCATAATACCGTAATCATACATGACTCCTCAAACCTTCGCTGAAAAAATATTCAAAGCCATAGCCGGCACAATCGTATTTGCCAGACCTGATATTATACTTACTCACGATAACACTTCAAGTATCTGGCAGACCTTTAAGATGATGGGCGGAGAAGGTGTAGCATATCCCGACCAATTACTGGTAGTGCTAGATCATAATGCACCTCCGGCCGATGCCAAAATGGCAACACAATACCAGGCAATAAGAGATATAGTCGAAAAACAGGGTATAAAAAAATTCTATGATTCCGGCAAGGGGATCTGTCATCAGATAATGTCATATCATGCACGTCCAGGTATGCTTATTGTCGGAAGCGATAGCCATACCTCGACGGCAGGTGCTTTCAACTCCTTTGCAGCGGGAATTGACCGCACGGAAGCAGCTGGAATATGGAAGCGCGGAGAAACCTGGTTCCGGGTCCCTGAGTCAATAAAAATTACTCTTACCGGAAGATTAAAAGAGCATGTATCTTCAAAAGATCTTGCTCTTTGGATCATTGGGATGATCGGGTCTGCCGGCGCTAACTATATGTCAATTGAATATCATGGGAATGGTGTAAAGACACTTAATGTCTCCGACAGGATGACCATTGCGAACCTGGCTTCAGAAATGGGGGCAAAAAACGCAGTATTCCCCTCAGACGAAGTTCTTCATGAATTTTATGGTGAGAAGACAAAAGGGATTTGGGCAGATGATGGAGCAGAATATTTCAGAGAAATTGAAATCGATCTGGATAACCTGTTTCCAGTTGTTGCGGCGCCTCATAATGTGGATAATATTAAATCTGTAGCAGAAGTGGCAGGCACAATAGTACATGAAGGGTTAATCGGAACCTGTACCAATGGCAGGATAGAGGACCTGAGAACAGCGGCAGCTATATTGAAAGGGAAGAACATAAAAACAGGCTTTCAACTGAACATTATTCCGGCTTCCAGGGAAATATTCCTTCAGGCAATTGAGGAGGGTATCATTTCAGTCTTTCTGGAATCCGGAGCGAATGTTCTGACACCTTCATGCGGTGCATGTCTTGGCACAGGGCAGGGAGTTCCCGCTGACGGGCATACTGTAATTTCAACTGCCAACCGCAACTTCCCCGGGAGGATGGGTAATAAGGAGGCACAAATCTACCTCGCTTCTCCCGCAACTGTAGCAACATCCTCATTATCAGGTGTAATTACTATTCCGGGGAGGAGAGAAGAAAATGAGAAATATCCTTTCAGGATTGATCAGAGTAAAACATCTGAGATAAAAAAGGGTGAGAACAGGCGATCTGGAACTGTTTGGAATTACGGGGATGCAGACAATCTGAATACCGATCAGATGTTTCCGGGGAAATATACCTACAAAATACTTAGCTCAGATGCTACCGCAATAAAACCATTGCTGTTTGAAGATTTTGATCCCGGCTTCAGCTCAAATGTCACTAAAGATGATATAATTATCGCAGGTGATAATTTTGGATGTGGCAGTTCCAGGGAACATCCCGCGGTTGGACTTGTATTTGCCGGGATAAAAGCGATTATTGTAAAATCTGTAAACAGGATTTTTTATCGCTCAGCAATTAACCAGGGATTGCTGTTGATCGTTCAAAAAGAGGCAGTTGAAGCATATATAACCGGCGATGAAGTAAAAATTGACCTGGGCAGGGGACAGATTACAATAGGGCAGGGGAGTTTTTCTTTTGAACCACTTCATGAAAAGTTAAAACAGATTATCGAAAAAAAAGGATTGATCAACTATATAAAATCAATTTAAAAAACTACGTATTTTAATACGTATTAAAATACGTATTTATATACGTAGCTCTGAAATTTCTATCCATTTAATGTTGGTCTCAAGAAATATGAAGTTGCAAAAATTGAAAAAAAATGTAATTTTGCAGCCTAAATAAGGTTCCGTAGCTCAGTTGGATAGAGCAACAGCCTTCTAAGCTGTGGGTCGAGCGTTCGAGTCGCTCCGGAATCACTAATAATCAAAGAGTTACAGATATCTTATGTAGGTCGCTGATTTTCAATGATCTGCATTATTCATAAGGAACTCATGCATTGACCGTGCCGCTTTCCTTCCTGCTCCCATAGCAAGAATGACCGTTGCAGCACCTGTCACTATATCACCTCCGGCCCAGACTCTTTCAATGGAAGTTTTGCCTGTTTCTTCATCAACTACTATCGTTCCTCTTTTGCTTACTTCCAGGTTGGAAGTGGTGTTTGGTATTATGGGATTCGGACTGTTTCCGATTGCCACTATACATGCATCCATTGGCATTCTGAATTCAGAACCATCAATACGTATAGGCCTTCTTCTGCCAGACTGATCAGGTTCTCCAAGCTCCATACGGCTGCATTCAATTTCAGTCAGCCAGCCATTCTCATCCCCGATTAATTTTTCGGGGAGGGTAAGAAAATGGAAAATCACACCCTCTTCCTCTGCGTTCTCATATTCTTCTCTCCTTGCAGGTAACTCATTCTCGGAACGCCGGTAAACAATATAAACCTCCTCCGCGCCCAGCCTCAGAGCAGTACGGGCACAATCCATAGCTACATTACCTCCCCCTACGACTGCTACTTTTTTATGCCTTATTACAGGAGTATAGGTTTTGGGATACTGATATCCCCTCATTAAATTAATCCGTGTAAGATATTCATTTGCGGAATATACACCATTCAGATTTTCTCCCGGTATCTCCATAAACCATGGAAGGCCTGCGCCCGTTCCCACAAAAACAGCATCGTAACTTTCAAGTATTTTTTTAAGTGATTTAGTTTTTCCAACTACATAATTACATATAAGCCTGACCCCCAACTTTTGCAGATAATCTATTTCCCGCCTGACAACTCTTGTTGGCAGCCGAAACTCCGGAATTCCATAGGTAAGAACTCCTCCTGGTTCATGCAATGCCTCAAACATTGTTACATCATGCCCTGCGAGTATCAAATCACCTGCAACAGTTATTCCTGCAGGGCCTGAGCCAATGACCGCGATTTTTTTCCCTGTCTTTGGCTTTGTCTCCGGTATTTCAACATGATCCTGCGAGGCTTCCCATTCAGCCGCAAACCGTTCAAGACGTCCGATGGCAACTGGTTTCCCTTTTACACCTATGATACATTTTATTTCACATTGTTCTTCCTGTGGACATACCCTTCCGCATACTGCCGGTAAACAATTTTTTTCTTTGAGGATCTTAATAGATCCGGCAAAATCGTTCTCTTTGATGCACTTGATAAATCCCGGGATATTGATTTCGACCGGGCATCCATCTATGCAAACAGGTTTCTTGCACTGGAGGCAGCGCGATGCTTCCTCAAGAGCATTTTCTACAGTATAGCCTAAAGCTACCTCTTCGAAATTCCTTCGCCTGATAAAATCAGGTTGTTTTGGCATCTCAACCCTGTCGGGTCTGCTTTTCTTTTTTTCAGTTTCTTGCATATTATCTGGTTCCGCATCCTGAGTGGTGAACAAGAAATGCTTCTTCACCAATATATTGTTTTCTTCTTTTCGCCAGCTCGTCCCAGTCGACGAACCTTCCATCAAAATTGGGACCGTCAACACAGGCAAATTTCATCTTTCCTTCCACAGTACAACGACAGACTCCGCACATACCAGTACCGTCAATCATGATAGTATTCAGAGCAACTATTACAGGAACATTATAACTCGAATATTGCTGCGTTGTCATCCAGGAGAGAGTGGTGCATCCGTTCGCGATAATCCTGTCTGGTTTGATACCAATCTCCCTTATAATATCATCACCTTTTCTTATGTGTCCTTTATAACCATAGCTTCCGTCCCTGGTAATTTTAATCACCCTGTCGCTGTATTTGGAGAGTTTTTCCTCCCAGTAGAGCAGGTTTTTACTTCGCCCTTCCATAATTGTAACAATATGATTCCCTTTTTCTTTCAAAGCTTTGACGGCAGGATAGATTGAACCCATTCCGAAACAACCTCCGATACATATTACTGTACCAAAGTTTTCTATCTCCAAAGGCCGGCCAAGGGGGCCCACTACCGTAGGAATTCTATCTCCGGGCTGTAACCGGGCAAGCATACTGGTTGAGGTTCCCACCTCCATAAAGATAATAGTCAGAGTTCCATCTTCGTGGTTCCAGTCTGCAGCAGTAAGCGGTATTCTTTCGGCACCTTCACCTGCGTGGACCATAACAAATTGCCCCGGCTGCATCTCCTCAATAACCTCAGGAGCATGGATCACCAGAAGGTGAAGGTTAGGAACTATCATTTTCCTTTCGACTATCTCAAACATTTTCCCTCCTTATTTTTACAGGACAAGGATTATTTTTAAATTCCGTCTCCCCATCCGGTGTAACAAG
>Ga0214473_10000517_pt1 | contig 54356 bp, 99 predicted proteins | sample RVTome_7_FD_203509 | JGI IMG/M metagenome (GOLD analysis project Ga0214473, IMG submission 203509) | Soil microbial communities from uranium-contaminated site in the Upper Colorado River Basin, Wyoming, United States - RVT98D197 | ecosystem: Environmental > Terrestrial > Soil > Contaminated >... | reverse complement strand
TCTCCGGTGCTCTTTAGATTGAAGTAGGCCGCGATACCTTTTCTTACCCGAGCGTTCTTAGAGAAGGGAACGTAGACAGGTTTCTTGGATCCGACTGGAACCTCATCCTCGAATCTCCACCGCTTTCTTTCCCCTGGTTTCACACCACTTAAGATGTCTGAGACTGAAGATCTTAACATAGTAACACACTCCTATTTTACATACTTAACGCGTAGGAAACGAGTGTCACCTACGGAGGTATAATACACTAGTTGGCGATATGGTTCCATTAAAAAAAATTTATTTGTTAATGATATTTCTTTGTGATGAACGCATTTGGGATAGTTTGACATGTTCAGCGAGATGGTGTATAGATATAATAAGATGGCCGCGTAGCTCAAATGGTAGAGCAGGAGCTTTCAATCTCTGGGTCGTGGGTTCGATTCCCACCGTAGCCGCCAATTCCGTCAGCAAGACGGTGTAACTAGAAGGACCGAGACTATGAAGTTCACCTGAATACCTAGACTGTAAGACTGGTCCCCCGGTCGATTGATCTGACGAATCTCTTTTCTCAAATCAATCAACCAAAGGAACAGTAACATGTTAGCATATCTCAAGATCAAGATCAAGAGCCTCGCGGTAGAGGCTCAGATCATCCGTAAAGAAGAGCAGAAGTTCAAGAAACGGCGGGGTGAGACCTGCCGAGAGATCTTCTGGGGTCTTCGAAATCATCGAACCCAAGACGTCCGATCCGAGTCCAGATCCGCGCTCATAGCGTATGGTTTCCTCAAGGGGAAGTCCTATGCCTCGATCGAGCCTCCGGGCACGGGAAAGAAGGGCAGGCGACCCCAGCCAGACTGGGTTCGAATCAACCAGCTCATCGTGAAGTACGGGGTCAACAAGGACGCCGCCAACATCAAGAAGGCGGTTGAGGTCTGGAAGGATCCTGAAGCCTTGAAGAAGGCGGCTTGATCATGGTGAACTGGAAGAAGACGTCGGAGGAACTACCTCCTAAGAACATGACGTGCTGCATCACGAACGAGGACTTCAGTGATCCTCACTGCCCCTTTGTCAGAACAGACCAAGGCCTGGATCGACCTCTTCGCTACCCGTGAGGCAGGAGTAATGTACATGACGGACCAGATCGCCTGGTGGTGTGACTCTGACGAAATTATTCCGAAATGAGCTGTTGACACCACGGCGTATATATAGTATTGAGAAATATACGCAACCCCTGGTAGGAAGTAAGATGTTGAAGTTTGAACCCAAAACGCAAGTGAAGATCGGTCATACACCACCGACCGATAGCTCGTACCTGGGTTCCGATGGAGGCACGGTGTTCTAACAGACGCCACATTCATAAAGGGAAGCCCGGGATAAAATCCGGGCTTCTTTCGTTTCTACGTCGTCATAGCTTAATCGGTAGAGCACCTGCTTGGTACGCAGGCGACAGGGGTTCGATACCTCTTGACGGCACCATATGCGCCCATAGCACAACGGCAAGTGCGCTGGACTCTTAATCCTTGAGATCCGGGTTCGAATCCCGGTGGGCACTCCAAATCGACGAGGGGCAGGCATGTTCCTCTAGGCGAGGCATTAGCACTCGGGTCTCATGAGCCCGAGTAAAGAAGGGGTAGGTCCTTCTCTCGCTACCAATTCATAGCCCGCCAAACATAAGTGGCGATGTACTCCCCTCGTAAGGGAGAAAAGTCGGTTCGATTCCGGCGGCGGGCACCAGACAGAGCGTAGGAGAGCTTGGTTCATCTCTTGGCCTCGGAAGCCTTGCACGTGGGTTCGAATCCCACCGCTCTGACCATTTTGAACCTCACTTCTTATAAATAAGTATAAGAAAGCGAGGTTCAATGCACGATGATATATGTGAATACATTAAGAAGAGTAGGAATGATCGACGAACACACCTAAGATTAGATGAACCTTGCATTGAGATTGGGGGATGCAGTAGCGATACAAGAGGGTTATTGGCCTTTGAACTTAAGACCACGATCCCAAATGGTAAGAAGATTTTGATATGCCATGCGTGCCATAACGGAAAGTGTTCGAATGTAAAGCATGTCTATTGGGGAACTGCGAAGGACAACTATCAAGATCAAGTCGACAATGGAACTGCAACATCAATTTATGCAAAAGGTGTTGCTAAGTATGGGAAGAAAAAATGGCACGTTATGATGAGGGAACATCAAGTTCGTGCCAACATCAAGAGGGCTGAACACCCCAGACGTACTTATGAAGAATACAGGAATTCGTTCCTGATAGAAAAGAAGAGAGGTTGGGTGACCAAACTTTCTTCAGAACTAAAACTTAGCCACACACAAGTGGCCAGGATCAATCGATGGCTGCAAAGTCATCCCGCTGTTTCACATCGTGAATAGGAAAGTATAGTGCCAGGGTAGTCCAATGGTAGGACGCTCGGTTGTGAGCCGAGTTACAAGAGTTCGATTCTCTTCCCTGGTACCATTTACAAGCGCGGGAAACCGTGTTATACATTGAGGCGGGCTTAGGCCAGTGGTAGACTTCCGGAGCGCCACTCCGGGTGCATGGGTTCGATTCCCATAGTCCGCGCCAGTTTTTTTGGAGGCTTCCTCATGACAGACGACAAGAAAAAAGACTACAGCCCCATGATGGATAAGTATTTCGCTAGGGGGCTCAAGGCACTCACCAACAATCGAGACGACGACATCACCCCGATACAAGACTCTGGTGAGATGGGATGCGGCCTGGCCCTCCTGATCATGAAGCTTGGGGTATCGGCCAAGGGAAGCAAGGAATCCGCCATGCAGGCGCTCGAGGCCATCGCCGACTGCGCCACCAAGGCATTGACCGTCCTCCGGAACACCGAGATCGACGTGGAGATTCAGGACAGACTCTCCAAGATGGCCATGGAGGTAACCGATGGGTTTGAGAGACTTCCTGGTGAGACTCTCGCGCAGCAGGCCGACAGGTACGCCAAAGATCCAAACATAACCGCTGAGAAGAAGGATAGGCTCACCTCCATCATGGAGATGATGATCGACGGAAGCGCCATGATGACTAAGCACTAAGGCTCTCGTGATCCATGGGTTACGATGTCTCACTGTCTATGAGACCAAACGGGTTCGAGTCCCGTCGAGAGCGCCAGCCGAGGAGATGATGATGTTAGAGATGATGAACTATCACGCGATCATAATGCCCCACGTGGCAGACAACCTCACGGAGAGCGACATAGCAGAAGCGAAGGAGCACCTCAATAAGCTCGGCTTCAAGTACTTTGTCTACGCGGTCAGCACCGAGGCGAAGGTAAGGAAGGTGTACAGGGTGGCGTGTTTTAAGGAACCCCCCGACAAGGAGAGCCTCCGCCGACTCGAGGAGGAACTCGACAGCGACGGCCCATATGCCATGGGGGATAAGATCCTTAATAAGGACTACGTCCTCGAGGAAGATGACGATGGCAATCGGCGCCCGGCGTCGGCGACGCTGCACTGATGAACGACGAGTTGTTCTTAAGATTCACAAAGGGTGTCATAAGGCGGCCGTACGAAGGCCACCGTATGACATTTAGTCACCGCAGGGATCTGCACCTAGATTCTACGAACTACAAATATCCGGAGGTGAAGGATGATCTTAATCTCTTGATAAAAGAAGGGCTGGTTGAGCGGACCCAGGACGGCTGGGTCACGGGAGGCTCCAGAGACATCTTTGAATTTACCGATGAGGGGATGAGAATGTACCATAGGTTGAGAATTGGTGTATAATCTTGAGATAGTAAGGAGTTTTCTGTGCACGGTGTTCAACAAGATTCCTACAGAAGGTGAACCGCGCATTACTTTTTGCGGGTTCACCTCGACACACGGGGCCCCATGGCGGTCGGCCACCGTGCGAAACGAAATTATATACCTACTAAGGATGAATCTCATCGAGAGGACTCGTGAGGGTTGGTATGGGTCTTTTGGCGCATCTAATCAGTTTCACTTTACCGCCGAGGGGGTGAAGGTCTGCAAGAAGATAAAAGCCGGTTCGTCCAATGGCTAGGGCGCACGCCCGATAAGCGTGAAACGATGGGTTCGATTCCCACACTGGCTACCAACTTGAAGGAGTAGACATGCTTCGATTCATAGAACTCGTGATGATAATCGTCATCTGCGCGGCAGTCGGTTACGGCGTGGACTGGTTGGTCCCATGAGGGTGCTCGTCTGCGGCGACCGCGAGTGGAAGGATTTTGTGTTCATGGAGCGCATCCTATCGAGGTTTTGGCTCCACGCCTCGGTGATCATTCACGGTGACGCCAGGGGAGCAGACAAGATGGCTGCCAACTGGGCGAAGTCCAGAGGCATCAGGCCTGAACCTTATCCGGCGGACTGGGATAGATACCACAGGGCGGCGGGCCCGATCCGCAACCGCCAGATGCTCAAGGAGGGGAAACCCGACGTGGTCGTGGCGTTCCATGATGATATCGAGAAGTCGAAGGGAACCAGGGACATGATCAACGTGGCCGCCGAGGCCGGCATCCAAGTTTTCCTGTACACGCACCGCGACACGGATTATGGTGATGATCATGGTGTACGTGGACTCAGCTTTGTTCCGGACGAGCTCGAAAGGGAGGAAGAAGTATTGCCATCTGACGGCGACCACGATACGTGAACTTCACGAGTTTGCCGAGAGGATCGGTGTTAAGAAATGTTGGTTCGAGAGGTCGAGGCGAGGGGTTCCTCACTATGATCTTAATGAGGATAAGAGGAAGCTGGCCGTCGAGGCTGGAGCAATGGTAAGATGAAGCGCCCAGATTTTGGAATGCATCGTGTAGAACACCAAGGCATAGAATTAGAATGTGCATACATCGTTCCTGGATTGACGATGCAGGATCTGCACAAGATATTCGATGAGGCGAAGAATCGACCAGGGAATAGCAACGTGGCCGGAGATCCATCTAGGTGGCCGGACGTGGCCGGGGTCATAGCGGTGGCGGAGGCGATGTTACGGGCACTCTATGATGAAGACGGAAATAGAAAAAATTAAGCACTGCGAGCTAGTATGGTTATTCAGCGCTCCCCTGAAGAGGGAGAGAATTAGGTTCGATTCCTAGGCGGTGCACCAATATATAGAAGGTCCCCGGGTCAGCTCGGTGAAGACGTCGCTTTTACACGGCGAATAGCGCGGTTCGAAACCGCGGGGGACTACCAACACGGAGGTCGACATGGTTGACGACGAGGCAAAGAAACCCGACGAGTCAGTATGGATTTCGGTAGTCGGCTGCCTGATCATGCTGATCCTCTTACCGGTGATCATGTGGTGTATGATGTTCGCCGTCACATGGATAGGCCTCAACTTCCCATGGCACGTTCCAAATCCTATATGGCTGGCCGAGTGTGTATCCACTGGCAGAAGGTGTGAGTTGGTGTGATGGCGAAAGAATGGTTTGAACACCTCGGTTACGACTCGGTCGAGGACGTAGCCGCGAAGATTGCCTATGAGGGCCTGGCCTACTGGCTAGACGGATATCACAACAAGAGTTCATTCGAGAAACTCCCCGACTCAGATCTCAAGACAAGGGCCCTGGCTTTCTACGACGCCAAGGACGCCCTAGAACAATCCTTCGTAGAGGCTGGGGTAGACATGGAATACGAGGAACAGTAATGCTCAAGCACCTCTACGTTATAATGTACTTCATGGGTGATCCAGTCGTCGTCTATGGGCCGCTCGATCAGTTCATCTTGCCTAGTGGAAAGGTCGTCGACGCAAATGCGTGCTCCGAGTTGGCAGACTTCACTGAGAAGGTGATGAAGGACGCGGTAGTCAAGAAGGAAGATGGATTCACGGTTTGGAAAGACAAGGAATTGCATATCGAAGACGTATCTGTCGAGTGCGTCTTCACAGAGAAACCACCTAAGCCACAATGGTAGCAGGGATCGACCCATGGTTGTTCGAGCCTGATCGCATCGAGTTCGCCTCCGGCGGTCTCGACTGCGTGATGGTGAGAGGGCCACTTGACGCCTGGTGCGGCTACTTTGGCGTTACCAGGGAACACCCTTGGTATGGGAAGGACTACAACGCCGAGGTCGACGGGGACGTCGACATGAATACCTGCATAGAAGATATCGGCATCCTAAACGCGTTTGCCATGATGAGGAACCGTAGGAAGAAGGGAAAGGCAGAGATAGCATCTTTGATCCCGTGCCACGGAGGGTTGACTTGGTCCGGACCGAGTCACTACATCGCCGACTCGAATGAAGACATCTGGTGGTTCGGCTTCGACTGCGGCCACTCAGGAGATAAGATCCCAGGTAGGAGGTCCCAGGGCAGGGTGTTCGATATTAATTCCGCGATGTTCGCCCTAGGTTTCCCAGAAAACGGTGGTGGAAAATATCGAGACGCCGGCTACGTCATGGAGTCACTCAAGAAGGCGGCCCTGTTCGCCGCCAGATATAGGAAAAAAGATGCACCGACAGATGATAACCACTAATAACTTCATAGGCTTAACGTACACCGACGGGGGCATGACCTTAACGAAGGTGATGAAAGACCTACTCAAATACGAGACCCTCTACGGTGGCTTCCGTACGTTCGCCGCTCCAGAAAACCAAGAGATGAGGGATGCCATAATGAACGGCTGGTACACCAGGGAGGACGTGGCCCCAATGAGTTTGCAGATCAGATTTTACAAGACAGAAGAGGGCAGAAGAATACTCAAGTCGCCGGTTGACACCGACGACCGACAGGTATATATATGAGCCATACACTAAGTTAAAATGAATTCGCGGCAGTATGATGTCGTCTCCAGCCTTCGGGTTGGATAGGGTGTGCCTTCGGGTGCATCAAGGATAACTCCAGCAATGGAGCCAATACCGGGAATCCCACGATACCGGTGCTAGCAATAGTCCACTTATGCAAACTCGCCCGGCCTGGTGACAGGCGGCTCGGCAATAAAACCGCCGGGCCTACGGAGTACGAGAGATGTTGGAAACGTAACCCTACTCAGGAGCCGGCTTGCCGGGAACTCTTGTGGGGGAAGTGAAACGGGTGGTGCCGTCCTCCAACTAACCGACTCTCTAATCAAGACGGGAAAGGGTAGGGGATGATGTCCGAGGGCGTAAAGCACCCTAGGGCTAGGTCCCAGTTCGAGTGGATGAGGTCGGGCGCTAAACCGGACGAGTTCGCGAAGGATCGCTAAGTAGTCGCAAGCGAAAGGCATGAAGGTGTGCTGTATTCTGGGTCTAACAAGATTCGGAGCAGTCGAGGTAGCACATCTCGGTGGGTTGCACATTGACAATAGCTGTCAACCTCTTTGAACAGAGGCTTTTGCTGGTGCGAATCCAGCTGAGCATTACAAAACGCAAAGTCTACCTCGACGGTAGGTGAAAGTTGTCTAACACTGGGGCCCGCAAGGGTAACCTAGTCCGACAGAGCTCGCAAGGCCGAGTCGGTTCGCTCTAGAGAAATCGTAGTCCCTTAGCGGGGGCGAATAGCTCGCAAGGCTAACGGTGAGGAAGGAACGGAATAGTCTGCCGTGACGGGTCTACCGCATGACCCTAAAAACTGCGACATCGTCGGTCTACTGTCCACCAGTGCGCTCCGTCGCCGGGATTGATAGACGCCGGGAGAAAGACCTCTCTAAGCAAGAGGTGCTATAATGCCCGAAGGATCGACACGGAAGCCCGCCAGTCCCAAGCTTCCACTTCTATAAATAATCCACTCAAGACCCTACCAAGGGCCATCTCGGGATAAGCTCCGAGGTGAAGATCTTTTTCAGGTTCTTCTAACGGCAAGCTGCTGGGCTCTGAACCCATGCGATCGAGGTTCGAATCCTTGACCTGAAGCCATACACCTCGAGCTAAATGGCGAAGCATCACCTCGACATGGTGGGGATACAGGGTTCGATACCCTGGAGGTGTACCATTCTTCTACGTTACGCGGGCGTCTGCTAATTGGACAGGCAACTAGACTCTCAATCTTGAAACACGGGTTCGAATCCCGTCGTCCGCGCCAAACAACTTTCCTATTTACATTCCTCCTCCCATGGTATATTCTAGCCATCACCATCCGATGGGAGCCGTGATGTCCAAGTACTTTCCATTGACCGTAGCTGCTCTCAAGAGGCTGAGACACAACCTCGGTGAGTGGTGGCACCTTCGCCGAGAACTCCGCAGACTTCGTCGGAGTTCCGTATGGCCGATCTGATAGAGAATACCTACATCATGCGGATGAGGGCCGCCTATCACTTGCACTTCCGTGGAGACGGCATGTTCACAGTGCACCATCTTGGTAGTGCTTGGGAAGATGAACTCAAACGGAAAGCCTTCGAGTATTTTCTCAAGAACGAATGGATGCGCTACCAAGGGCCGGCCCTGACCTTTTCCACCGAGCACTATGTGCTCACCGACGAAGGCAAGAAAGTGTTGGGGTGGCAAGATGACGCGTGAACAACACATCTACAATATGTCATTTATGCGGGGATCAACGCCGTTCTGCGTCAGACACGGCGGCGAATGGTATCCCGTCCACCTTCGGAACAGCTTCATATATTTTCTCGAACAAGGATGGCTGTATCGGGTGAAAGAGGGCTTCTACGACGCCGCTGACATCTATAGACTAACTTCAGAAGGAGAGGACGAATGCAGGAAGCTATTCAAGAAGCTATTCAAATAGCACTCTCCCCGATCATGTCCGACATCTTCTCCGGGTGCGAGACCGCCGAGGAGATAAAGAAGCGCTACGTGGATCTCGCCAAGGAGGTCCACCCCGATAAGTCCAAGGACCCCCAGGCCTCATCGGCCTTCTCCAACTTGTTGAAGATGTACGACCTCGCCATCGACGAGCTGAAGTCGGGTGTGTGGGCCGGACACGGGAAGAACTCCGCACTCATCAGGGGTTCCGACGCCTCGATGGTTGTTAGGTATCTAAAGAGGCGGACCGGGGATCTCGGCGAGGAGTTCATCACCAGTAGATCACTTACGTGCGTCATCCCGAGAGAGATGGCCGCCGCCGGAATAAAGATCATCGACAACATCCACCTCATCAAGGACACTTCGATCAAGAAGAATGTCATCAAATACTTGCCGATGCTGTCGAAAAAGATGCTCGGCATGGATGACAAGGAACTCGTCACCATCGGCCGCGACACGGCGACGGCGGCACTCGAGGACGTCGTGTCGGCGTTCGGCCCGCTGGATCCTAGGCACACCGCCTGGATACTGAGTTCGCTTTACGACTTCTGCTGTTTCATGCAGTACCAGAAGATGGTGCACTGCGCCCTCACCCCACAGAACGTCTTCATCGACACCAAGAACCATTCCATCCAGGTGATCGGTGGCTGGTGGTTCTTCCGCCCTAGGCACGCGCGACTCGAGGTGATCCCGAACTGGATCCATGAGAACGTGCTTCCTGGCGCCTACAAAGATAAGAGGGCGAGTATTAGATTAGACCTGGAGGCCGTGAAGGCACTCGGGAGATACTGCCTGGCGGGAGTCAAATCGGTGCCTCGGAGTCTCGACATCTGGACGTCCACTGCGTCTGGTGACGACGCCGTCCTGGAATACCAGGGATGGGAGAAGGCTCGGTCAGACGCCTTCGGTATGCGTAAATTCGTCGACTTTGGCAATGTAGCCAGCGACGCTTACAAGGAGAAGTAACATGGGTTTTGGAAGACACGATGCAGATGCCTGGGCGTCCTATACGACGGGCGCCACGGCTACCAGAGGGTCGATGAAGACGGCCAGGATGGCCGCCGACATCCTGACGTCGACAGAGATCGACGATACGCTCAAGGCAAAGAACATCGAGGTCCGCGAGGCGCGGGACTCGGCGCTGAATCCACTGTCGCTGCCGATCGTCCTGGCACTCGACTGCACGGGCTCGATGAGCGTGGTCATCTTCAATGCCATCAAGAAGTTCAACCTCATCATCGAGGAGCTGGTCGACAAGAAGGCGGTGGAGGATCCGGCAATCATGACGATGTTCTTCGACGACGTCAACTTCGTCGGAGAACGGGCACTCCAGGTCTCCCAGTTCGAGTCCGACCTGGAAGCTACCAAGCAGTTTGAGAAGATGCACATCGTCGGCAACGGTGGCGGCAACAACTCTGAGTCCTATCACCTTCCTCTCTATATGGCGGCCTTCAAGACGAAGATCGACTCGATGGAGAAGAGGAACACCAAGGGCTTCCTGTTCACCGTCGGTGATGAGGCCATGCCTCCCCCGCTGACGCCAGAACAGATCAAGCAGGTGTTCGGACCAGACGAGTCCGCGCCCCAGTCGCTATCCTACATGGATCTCTGGGAGGCGGCAGGTCGGAAATATCACTGCTTCCACGTCGTGGCGATGGGCGGAAGCTTCGCCTCGGGTGAAGGTGAAAAGAGAATGAAGGAACACTGGAAGCCTATCGGCCAGAACCTCATCATCCTCGACGACATGGAATCACTTCCCGAGGTCGTCGTGAGCACCATCCGCATCGTCAACGGCGAGGACGCCAAGACGGTGGCGAGTTCCTGGAGCGGCACCACTGCGGTGACGGTATCCAAGGCGACCAAGCACCTCGCCAAGAAGGCAAAGGGCAAGGGCGGCGACGGACCTGGGGTAGCAAAACTCTAGCCGATTGACATTTAGGCGGGCACGGTTTAGTAGTGCCCGCCTAGTGGTGCCGGACAAGGGTGAACCGGAACAAGCACCAACCCATCGAGTGAGGAGCTTCATCATGAAGAGAACACTTTTAATGTCGTCGGCTCTCGTCGTCGGCCTGCTAGCATTTGCCTCGGCTGGGGCGGAAGCTAGGACTACCCTAAACCTATGCACCGGAAAGTCCGGTCTTCCCTACGCCCAGATCGGAGATATGATAGCCATGCAACTCGCGGGTGACGGCAACGTCGAGATCCGCGTAGTCAAGGACACCGGGGGAACCTGGGGCAACATCGTCCGCACGACTCAGATAGAGAATTCGGCGATACCGACTCAGGCAGACTACGATTCTGGTGCCGCATGCCACGCCTTCATCGGACAACCCGACGGGCCGGCACTCCTTGCCAGAAAGAATCCCGGCGAGGCAAAGAAACTCTCAACCGTAGGGGCACTCCATCGCGAGTATCTCCACGTTGTGTGTAACAAGGCCAGCGATGTCGATGATCTTAATGACCTACCCGGCACGAGCGGCACGATAGCGGTCGGCAATCCCGGCTCGGGTGCCTGGATAATCTGGGAGAACTTCATCTACGAAGATAACTCCTACGGCACAGTCCCGACGAATACGCTCTCTGGCATTGACGCCATCTCAGACGTCGCGTCTGGGACGACGACCTGCGCACTAGTGGCGGCCGGCCTTAAGAACGCCGACATGAACGAGGCAGACGAGCTCTTCGGTGATGAGGTCGTCCTAGCAGGCGCCAACGACAAGGACTTCAACGACGCCGTGGACATCGAAGGCAAGGCGCTCTATGAGTGGAGAGAGATCCCAAGTGGGACGTATCCTCTCCATTTGCAGGGCTGGTTTTCTGCCGCCGATACCATCTCATGGCAGGCCAAGGTCTACGTCAACTCGAGTCGTATAGCCGATCCGAAGGCGAAGACAGCACTCATCAGGGCGGTGGCCAGGGTGAAGGCGGCCGTCCAGAAAGAATACGGAAACTAATCGAGGATTGAAAACGGCTGGGCTACACACGCGTGCAACCGCGATGCCCAGTCGGGGGCCGGGCCATTCTCCTCCTCGGTCCGGCCCTACCTACTTAGGAAGGGACGCGCGTCATGTATATGGACATCAATACGCTGGGATGGTTCATCGTCATATTAGTCATTATATCGGGTCTCATCTCGTTTTTGCTCGTGAAGAAGATCAATCGATATATCTACAACATGCCCCAGTGGTTGGACATAACGGTGTTCTGGATCCTATCAGGAATCTTCCTCGTGATGTTTATCTGGGCCGCCACGATGGGCTAAAAACTACTTGACATCTGGGCTGACTGGTGTTATAGTCGGCATATGGAGGAGTGATACACAATGGCTACAGCAAAGCGAAAACTCAGCACGGTACAGGATATTCTGGCAGACGTCGCCAGGGCGAGAGGATCAACTAGGACTTCTGCCGTCGAGGCGGACCCTAAGTTCGCGGACATGGCCGCCAACCCATTTTACCAGGTCATGTTCAACGAGAAATTGGCACCGAAGCAGCGAGCCGAGGAATTCGCCAAGCTGATGGAGTTCCAGGGCACCAAGGAAGCGAGTCGCCAGCGAGTCGCCGAGCAGGAACACTTCAAGGAATATCTCCAGCACGTCAGGGAGGAGATGGCACTCGAGATCATCGCGCTGACGAACACCGACGCCTTCGCCCAACTCAAGGATACCTACAACCACCTCAACCAGGGCCTCATCGACTTCGAGAACCAGATGGGCCCGCTGACCGACATCATCGACGCCGTCTATAAGCTCCGCACCAGCGGCATGACGCTCGACGCCTTCCGCACCATCATCGAGGACAAGAAGAGGGAGGAGGCCAGGACGCTGGAACTCGGCAACCTCGAGAACAATTCCAACTTGCTCAAGAAGCAGATCACCGATGCTGACCAGGCTATCGCCGTACTCAGGACGAAGAAGAAACTCTGGGGGCTCGGCGGGATATCACAGGACGCCAAGGAGGCGATTGCGACGCGCGAGGTAGACCGTAAGCAACTCGACACCGAGCTCTCCGACATCCAGAACAAGGTGACCCAGCTCGAAGCAGAGGCGCCTCCTCCTGACGAGAGGGGTGAGGAGTTCACCAAGCAAAAAGAGCAGCTCAGGGAGCTACTCGACATCTCGTCAGAGGAACACAAGGCGCGCCAGGTGGCGCTGGTCACCGCCGCCGTCGATTTCGTCAAGACTTCGAAGAAGGAGACCGGGTCGATCAAGGATCACCTCGGTCAGATGAACGGACAGATAGAAGGCCTGGCCGATGCCAACGACAACATGAGCGGGGTCTATGCCGTCATGCAGGAAGGTGGAAAGATCGCCGACACCCACAACAGGGAACAGCTCGCTAAGGTGTCGACCCCGGCACCCGACGAGGACGCGGTCACCAAGATAGCGCGGGAGTCCAAGAAGCTCGCGATCGACCAGCACATCAAAACGGTGGAGACCACCATGGTCGACACCATGACCACCCTGGCCGACCTGACGTCCCAGGCGATCCGGGTCAAGGGAATGCGCGACAACAACGCTGACAACATGAATACGGCCAGGATACTTCACAGCCAAGGCGTTGCCGGGGTAGCCGACCGATTGAGCACGGTGCTTCAGGCGGTGTCCATGGCGGCACTCGGTGAGTCATCGGCGATGGCCGGACAGACGCTCCAAAAGATGCGCGACTCGACCAACGCCGTCACCCAGAAGGAAGCCATCCGCACGGCAATGGGTGTGACAGAACAGAGCGACGCCCTGTCCAAGGTGATCGACGACCTCGCCGGCTACGGAGAGGTGATCAACACCGCGACGGACATCACCAAGGAGGGTCTGGCAGAGATGCGGACGAGGATGCAGGAACTCGAGGAACTCGCGACGAGCGTCAGGGAATCGACCCAGAAGGCGTACGCGGTGAACTCAGATACGATCAGGCCAGATAAGGAGCCAAAGATCAAGGCGTCCGCCCTGGATGAAAAGAAACCATTTGGCAATCTTGGAAGAGGTATATAATCATGGCTGAACTAAAGCTCACGAAGGCTCAGGTCGAATCACTCGAGGAAAAGAAAGTTGAGTGGATAGCCGTCGGCAACAACACCGACATGGCGGACGTCGAGAAGGGTGAGCACTTCATCAAGAAGTTCTATAGAACCCTGGGGCGACCGGAACCGATCATCCTCAACATGTCGTCTCCCGGTGCGTGCGAGTTCCTCGCCGGCACCTTGCCAAAGAAGGCGGAGACCGCGAAGATGATCACCTCGAGCCGGAAGTCCCTGCTCGAGACCGAGAAATACACTGGCGACGAGCGGGTGTGCTCGGCCCTGGCATCATCTGCACAGGCCGAGATCCAGGTTGAGCGCCTCCTCAAGGCGGTCACGGCAAGTAAGAAACCCTTTGAGTTCGGCAAGCAGATCGGCGGCCTGACGAGATGGCAGCTGGAAGACCAGCTATCGAATAAGTTCAAGGAGAAGTACAGTGATTCCAGTTCATCCGACCTCTTCAAGTCGGTGAACGATATCTGGAACTTGTTTAATCCAATCACCACGATGATACGCAACACCATCGGCAACCAGAAGGCGACCCGGCCGTTTACCAATAACGCGGTGACGACGCAGAGCCTAACAGCCTGGTACATGTTCTATATGTTCGGCAAGGAGATCGGCGCGGAATTCCCTACTGATGACATCGTCAAGCTTGACGCCATGGCCGACGTCAGCCGGACCGTCGGGTGGATGTCGCCGTGGGAGAACATCTGCCTCTTCAGCGATCGCCCGTCAGCCATGAGGCACGACGAACTCGGGCGCCTCCATAGTCTCGAGAAAGCGACCATTGAGTTCCGCGACGGCTGGGGTTGCTACGCCTACAATGGTCTCATCATCCCGGGTGAATGGATCTACGACAAGAAATCGCTCAGCGCCAAGACCGCGCTGACCTGGGCAAACATCGAACAGAGACGGGCCGCTATCGAGATCGTTAGTTGGGCGAAGATCCTCAAGGATCTCGACGCCAAGGTGATCGACGAGGACGGGGACCCGCTCATCGGCACCCTCGTCGAGGTGGAACTCCCCGGCATCGGTCCGTCGAGGTTCTGCAAGGTGCTCTGCGGCACCGGCAGGGAGTTTGCCGTGGGTGTGCCCCGTCAGGTCAAAACCGCCATCGAGGCGCAGGCCTGGATGCAGGGAGTCGAGATGAAGGACTTCACTCGGCCGGAGGTGCGGACGTGATCAACAAGGACATCCTTCTCGCCAACCGCCGGGCCATGACCGGGAAACACATGGAATTCCTCAACCACCACGTCGTCTCGTGCCTGCTGAAGGACAAGACGATGAGCATGAAGGTCATTGCCAAGAGACTCGGTTGGAAGAGAAGGAAACTCGAGAGGGTGTTGTCCAACCCCAGCAAGATCGGCATAGACACCATGAGCGACGTCATCTTTGCCTGCGATGGTGGCGTCATAAAGTGGGATAGCATCAAGAATCACGACGTCGTCACCCCGGAGGAGGAGACCCCTTCGAACGCCGAGGTGGCGAACCAGTGAAACGCGCACGGCGTCCCCGTGCAATGAAGAGGAGAAACTACATGAAGAAGTACTTAATCGCACTGGCACTGCCGGTGATGTTGGTAATGGCTGCGCCGTCACTGGCGGGGGAGAAGGGTTGTCAGAGTTGCACCAAGGAAGTGTCGTCCAGTATCTCGGTCAGCATGGTGAACGGTGGTGACCTCAAGCCCGACGGCCCCCGTGGATGCACGGTGCCGAAGACGAACTACAACCTGGCGATGAACCACCTGACCTGCTTTATCCAAGGGTCCGGTGCCAACGCGACGGTACGCACGGTAACGACAACGTTTACGCGCGAAGTTGAAGTACCTTGCCCGCCGCGCACCCGCGGCGCCCGAGGCTAAAGATGATAAGGCGATGGCGCGGGAAACTGCGCCATTTCTTTCTCGGTATGAAGAAACCAATCGTCCCAGCTATCACCAATATGATCGCCTTGTTGCAGTGTAGAATTGTCTATACAGATCACCGCTGTTATCTATCCGGTGAGTTTGACGAGGTCTTGAAGAACGGTTGGTTCTTCAAGATTGAGACATCACCGCTCGACGCGTTCCAATGGTTGTTTGAGAGGACTGAAGAAGGCGCGACTGAATACTATCGGTTAGCTGGGCCCCGCGCACAGGAATTGAAATAATGAGCAAGTTGAATTGGTTCACCGTCATAGTTGTTGGTCTCGCGCTCACTTACTGCACGGGTGACATGGTGGTCCACCTGCCTATGTGGAATTGAGATATGGAACTCGACTTGCCATGAGGACGCTTCGTCTTAATGAGATTCTACCCGGCGTCGTCTCTAAGGGTTATACCATGAGTTGTGAAATGTTATACGGTAACGAGTATTCCGAGAAGTTTGCCGAGTTCCTATTGGATGGCTGGTTCTATAAGGAAGAAGTTTGCCCATTCGATTCTAATGGAAGACTTATTGGGGTCTGGCACTTCGTCAGGACGAGTGAAGGCGCCATGCAACATCGATTGACTCGCACGGAGAAGTGATATACAATGAAAGTTTGGAGGGGTCATGAACTATCTCGTTTCTGGAGAAGATAGGCTCGAGAAGTCGCCCGGTTTCCGGTGTGTCGGCCGATCCGCCGAGCTCAAGGAGATGGCCTCGATCCTCACGAGGAAGCACTCGAACAGCATCATATTGACCGGTCCCGGCGGGGTGGGGTGCACCACCATCTGCCTGGGTCTCCAGGCCTGGAAGGCCAACAGGAGTGATCCAGCACCATTCGACATAGCTAGCAAGAGGATCTTCTGGCTCGACACGGATGGCCTGTTCTCGTCCGGCGACTCGAAGATCATAAACTCCGAGTTCCAGAAGATAACGTCTGCCCTGGCCAGCACCAGCGAATCCATCCTCATCATAGAGGACGTGGCTGACTTCATCAACGCCGCCAAGGCCGGCGGGTACGATCACTTCATCAACGCCCTCATGAACATGGTAAAGCTCGATGAGTCCCAGGTGATCCTAGAGGTGAAAGACGAGTCGTTCGACTCCGTCATTAAGTCACACTCGGATATGATCGAGCTCTTCACCGTGCTGGAGATAAGGGAGCCCACTGACGACGTACTCAAGCTGATCGTCACAGACTCAGCTGATGCACTCGCTAGGTATCACCATCTCGGCGTCGAGGAGTCGGCGATCACCGCCGCCATATCACTTACCAACAAGTATCGGGCAGCCATGAATCGAGCCCAACCCACCAGGAGCGTCAATCTGCTCGATCGCGCCTTCGCGACGTGGAGGATGGACTCCCACGCCACCATCAATAAAGAAGACAAGAACACCCTTGCCCTGATCTCATCTGAGCTCAGGGCGACGGAAGACGTGTTCATCGATCTCAACGAGGAGATGGCCGCGGAGGACGCCCGACTGGAGGCATCGGCCGACGGACAGAAGAAGCGCATCAGCGCCTTCAGCAAGCTCGTCGGCAACGGGATTGACAACCCGACGAAGAAGGCGATAAGAGAGCGGATCGACGCCGTCCAGCGCGAGCTCGACGGTAAAAAGGCGAGATACGACGCCCTAGTCAAGAAGGTGAACGCCGGAATCAAGCTTGCCAAGACCCAGGTCACCAATGAGTTCTCCCGCATCTCCGGCATCCCCGCAGAGAAGCTCAACGAGGACGAGCGCGAGAAACTTCGCAACCTAGAGGCGAATCTCTGCAGGCGAATCTTCGGCCAGGACGCGGCAGTCAAGCACGTGGCCAACATGGTCAAGACGTCCAGGATAGGACGCCGCAACAACGGGCGACCGATGGGTGCCTGCATGTTCATGGGCCCGTCCGGAGTAGGGAAGACTGAGATGGCGAAGGCACTTGCCGCCAATCTCTTCGATGATGAGAAGGCGCTGTTCCGACTCGACATGTCGGAGTACATGGAGAAGCACGCCGTGGCCAAGCTTATCGGTGCCCCTCCAGGCTACGAGGGATTCGACGCTGGCGGCATCCTGACCAACACCGTCCGTCGCCAGCCGGTATGCATCGTCCTCTTCGACGAGATAGAGAAGGCCCATCCGGACGTATTCAACATATTGCTCCAGGTGCTCGGCGACGGGCGCCTGACCGACAACGTCGGCAGGGTCGTGTCTTTCCAGGACACCTACATCCTCTGCACGACCAACATTGGTCAAGAGCACTACCTCAACAAGAAACTCACCGTGGCCCAGGCACAGGAAAAGACGCTCGAGGATCTCGACAAGACGTATCGGCCGGAGTTCCTTAACCGCTTCGGCGGCCGGAAGGACATCATCCAGTTCCTCGCCCTAGGAGTCGACATCATCAAGCAGATCGTCCTCCGAGAGACCGCTCTCATCAATGACGCCTATGTTCTCGAGAACATCTCGTTGAACGTCCCACCGGAAGAAGTCCAAAAATTCTGCAAGAAGAACTACGACCCGCGGACCGGGGCCAGGGGGTTGCCTGGGCACCTTCGCTCGACGCTCGAGCCGATGATCGCCGACCTGGCCCTCGCCAAGAAGGAGGAGGACGTGCTCAAGCTCAACATCGCCTATGACTCAGTTACTTCTAACCTCGTGGTGACGAGATGATGACTCCCTACACCCTAACCGCCAAGGACATCGCCGACCTCGAGGAACACGCCGCCCAACAGGCCGCGCTCAGCCTCAAGGCGCTTGTCAATATAGAGGGCTCGACTGACTTCGTTGAGAGTGTAAAGGAGATGGCCGCTGGCAATGGAAGCGGGAGCAAGATCGCCAAGAGGGCATTGGAAATATACAATGAGAATCTCTGACGACATCAAGAAGTTCCGGAAGACCGCCGCGGACAAGAACGCCGCGGTCGAGGCCGCTATCGCCAACTCCACGACGGGTAAGATCATCCGGCGCACCGGGCAGTTCACCATGGCCGTCGACTGGTTGTCGACCAAGCTCGGTCCGATATATAAAGTCGTGTCCTGGCCCTTCCGCAAGCTCATTACGGGTTATTTCTGGCTATGGGACAAGACGGTATACGACGACACGGGGAAGTTCAGCAAGACCTTGGCAGGAAGTTTTCTCTTTGGCTCTGGTCTATTCCTCTATTTCCTCGCCCTCCCCATACTCGGTTTCTTCTGGGACGCCGGCCTCTACGCCGCCACGGTCAAGCACGAGCGGGTCTACCTCTTCAACTCGCAGGAACTGGACACCCTCGACAACGTCCATTCGGTGAAGGGTTGCTATGTGATCCCATGCGGTGACAACGACAGCACCTATTTCCGGGTCAGGGCGACGCTTTTCAATGAGGCCTGGAGCCTTCTTCATTACGGGAAACTATTCTTTCCAGATTTTGTGTCTGGCGCAGTACCGGGCGGTACTTCGGAGTGTACAATCACGTCTTACGGGTTTAGAATGAAACTATTCGTACGGAGTTTTGATATATATCCAGACCTGCTCGAATCGACTTGTAAACCAATCTAAAAACGGGGTTGACACCTCTCCGAAACCATAGTATAGGTGTCTGACTACAACCCAAGGAGACCACTGTAATGAAGACATTTAAGACCACGGCTGCCCAGGGTGAGATCTCGATCCGCAAGATCGCGAAGCTCCCTCCGATGTCTGACCTCATCGAGGTCAAGCCGGTCAACGGGCAGTTCATCATCGGCCACTCTGAGACCGGCCATCACCACGTCATGACGATGGAGAAGGTCAAGGTCTTTGAGGCGAAGAACCCACCGGCCGGAATGAAGATCCTCTACGCCCTCCTCGATGGCGACAAGGAACTTACCCACGAGCGCCCTCACGACACCCACGAGACGATCAAGCACGATGCGGGTGTCTACCAGTACAACCTGGGACGCGAGTTCGACCACTTCGCCGAGCTGGCCCGCAAGGTTGCCGACTAAGGAACCGATGTGGTCCTCAGCCTTTACGTAAGGGCGTCGGGAGTACGAGACGAAGCACGGGCATGGAAGCTCGTGCTTCGTCACTACGACGGGATAGAAGTCGACTACACCACGCTCGGCTACATGGGTTGGAACCTAGCCCAGCGGGTTGTCTCGGCCGGGAAAGTTGCCTGGTATGAGACGGAGACGACCGCTTACCCGTGCAAGTATTGTGACAAGCACTTTCCCGCAACGTGCAAGAATATTCGAGACGTCGAGGAAATCGCCAAGGCGCAGCCGAAGAGTCCCTGCGTCGAAGCCCTGGCGAAGATTGAGAACCTGAAGAGGGAACTTAAAGAATGAAGTTCTGCCACCAAGTGGGCCCTTGGCGATTCGGCTATCAACCATTTCGCGTCGAAGATATAAAAATTCATCGCTTTTACGTCGGTCCATTTTATCTCATGTGGTGAAAGAAATGTTAGTCCCCCTCATAGCCTTCATCGTATTCATCGCCTGCTCGTACAAGGCACGACTGGTATGGTATAGGGACACCTGGCCGAGCAAGGGAATGGCGATCTTCTGGGGGGCCTGCGCCGCCGGCTGCATAGTCCTCACGGTATTCGCGGCGATCAGCCCGAGGATCTAGGATGGCCTCCGTCAGGACTATCATCGACTTGCTTATGGAACACCGTGGTGGTGGTAATTTTCAAACCCCGATTCATTTCACTCTCCCAGAAAACATTCCGTACGTTATTGAGGCCATGCAGGAAGGGTACGTAACTCTGGAGAATTATTCCCCGGAATATTGGATAGCTGGAAACGAGTTTACACGGAAGCAACATCCGATTACGGTCAGGTTGACCAGTGAAGGAATATTGGTCCGTGGGAAACTCTAGCCCGCGCGTGAAATGGAAAGCTAGAGACATCGTCGCGGCCAGCGTCGGTGGGGCGGGCAAGTTCGGCATGATCGAGAATATCATCACCATCGAGTCGCTCCTCTCCCATGGATTCCTAGTCTTAACCGATCACTCACCTCCTAGAAACCCCTCTGGAGAAAGCAACAACCGCAGCACCATATCCGTGACCGCCACCAAAGAAGGAATAGACTACTTCAAGATACGAAATGATGACGATAGATGAAAATGAAGAGATGTTGTTCCTCGCCGACGTCGGGAAGTGGTGGAACGGCGTCCTTTACCTCCATGGGTCCGACGAGGTCATCGATAATAGGACAATAAGGCAAGTGGAAAATATACTCAAGAATGGCTACGCCGCCCTGGTGCACTGCAGCCCAATCAGTGTTGTGAGGCATCATCGGCGAGTAGAGCTCGCGATAACCCCTGAGGGGCGGCGCCGTCTCGATGAACTCATGGTTAAAAGACACCGGCTTCTTTCTAACGAGAACGTCTTACACGGTTGACACCGGCTAAGTTACCATATATAAACGACTATTATGAATTGGTCCCGTAGCTCAGCTGGACAGAGCACCGGTTTCCTAAACCGGGGGTCACAGGTTCGAATCTTGTCGGGATCACCATCATGGAAGGAGTGTTTGCTATTAGCACGAAGTTAAAGCCACCTAAGCCTACGCCTAGCCTACCGTATGTCCCAGGAATCACCGAGGACGGCGTTAAATACAAGAATAGGATTCATTATGTCAGGCATAGCAGCAGGGCAACTAAAGGCTTTCGTCGAAAGAATCGAGGCACTGGAGGTCTCCAAGCGAGGCACCCAGGGGGACATTAAAGAAGTCTACCTGGAAGCCAAGGCCGACGGATTCGACGTCAAGATCCTACGAAAGGTTATATCTGAGAGGAGAAAGAAGGAAGACGAGCGCAACGAGGAAGCGGAGTTGATGGACGTCTACCTCAGTGCTCTCAAGGAGTGATTGCATCCTACTACACATCGTGACTACGAGGAGGTTTTTCGTGCATAAGGATGTGATCAATGTCGAAGGTTATAAAACAATACAAGATCAAGGAACCTACGATCGAACTCTTGGCTATCGAGCTATTCAATCAGGACGCGGAATACGGGTGCGGTTGGATGGAGCTCTCGGAAGATACGAGGAATAGATACAGGGAGATGGCCGCCGGAAGGAAGCCCATCTCCGAGAAGCGGATAGAAGTAGGATGAGGAGAGAGAAGGCCGGCTGACGGGAAGAGGTATACCTCCATAGCTCAAACCTATGGGCGTGTCGGTTCGAGTCCGACGCCGGCTACCATTTATCATGATCACCCAGCGCAGGTTGCGAAGAATGGTGAAGGCCGCGGGTGCTAAGCCCGGACACGGCGATCATCGGCTGTACGCAGAGATCTGGGACCCCGTCGACAAGAAGCTCCTTGCCTGGGGTCACAACTCCAAGGACGATAGCGACCTCTCGGTGGCGTACGCCAAGCACCATGAAGTAGTTGGAACCCACGCCGAGGTGGCCGCCATCGTCAACGCGCTATCCAGGCACGTCCGCATCAATGGAGCCTCCATGTTCATCGCCAGGGCAAAGAAGCTCCGCCGCGGAGGTCGCTACGTCGCGGGCCTGGCGCAGCCGTGTGACGGGTGCAAGAAGATCATCGACGACTTCGGCATCATGGATCTCATCTACACCTTTGGTCAGAAGGGTGAGTTCATCCAAACGGTGCACGTTCTGAGAGGTAGTCATGGCTTTTGAGGATGAACTGCGGTGGTATGTCTTCGTAAGGAGGCGCTTTTGAGTTTTATGAAGGAGGCGGTCGGCTATCGTGAACAGATAGCCCGCCTGAAGAACTTCTTCTTCTCCAAGCCGGAGATGCTCTACAACCTCCGGGAGATGCGCCAGCTGTGGGAGGCCGGGCCATACAAAGGCCAGTTCTACTCGTGGCTGACCATCTACGATTGTCATTACACCAAGGAACCAGAATGGAAAGATGAGATCATTCAACACGTCCTGGGGTGTTTCGAGGGGGAGTTCGAGGACATCCGGGTGAAGGATCCTCCGCCGAGACTAACGTCGAGAGGGGCGACAATATACGAGTGTTCCGTTCTCTTTACGTTCAAGAAGGAGGCCCCATGAGTTTCCAAGATGAACTCAAGTATCGGGAGGCGATCCAAAGCGCTAAGACCGGCTGGTGGAGTCGAAAAGAGATGCTGAAGCGGTTCATCAGTGGCAAAAGCTACGTGTACTGCGGCTATGATTTCAGATTCGTCGAACCTGATTGGGTGGAGGAGATGATCCAGCACATGATCGCGACGTTCCCGGACTTCGAGATCACTGTACTCAGAGAATATATCAATTCCGACGCCCCCGGCCATCACCGGTGTTACATAAAATTTGAGAAGAGGTAATGGTGTTCGTATTCGGATCTAATCTTGCCGGCCGCCACGGCAAGGGTTCCGCCCTGGAGGCGGCCAAGAAACACGGTGCCGTGAAGGGCCAGGCGGTCGGGCTGCAGGGAGACAGCTACGCGATCCCGACGAAGGACTCGTTCCTAAAGCCACTTCCCATCTGGAGGATCCGACTCTACGTCGACGCCCTCATACTCTTTGCCAAGAGGAATCCTGGGATGAGCTTCGGCATCACGAGAATCGGATGCGGACTGGCCGGCTACGATTGGGAAACCCAGGTGAGGCCGCTGTTCCCCGAGGTGTTGCCACCGAATTGCAAGTTTATTGACACGTCAGACAAAAGGTGATATGGTATATCGATGAGTTATCGCGAGAAGTTCTTTGCAGACTTCCTCAAGGTAAGAGGCGTCGAGAAGGCCTGTACCGGGTGCAACGGCACCGGGGCTAAGTCCTATCCCGATACGTCTACTTGGAGAGGAGACGGCGGAGGGCAATCGTTCGAGATAGACGTATGCGACGAGTGTTGGGGATCAGGAGACGTAAAGCCATGGCCATCGCACCGAGAGTTCTTCGAGATGAAGCGCGAACTGAAGCTGTTGAAGCGCGGGATCTAGACGCGGTCCGCAGGATGGAATTTCACGACAAACTTCCTCCGGAGTGGCGCGTCGTCATGAGTGAGTTTGGCGAGGAACCAAGGATCATCTACAACTACTTCGTCCTCGGGATCAGCCTGGAAGTTGCGCGTCGGAATTTGCTAGTGAGCCGGCGTAACTTGCACACCAAGATCTTTGCCGGTGTACAACCATATCTAAAAGAGTTATAAAGGATAGCCAACACAAAAGAGGAGATCACCATGGCAGACAATGATGAAGCCGAAACACCGCTGAAGCCCGGACAGGATCCAGCGAAGCAAATGCTGGACTCGGCGATAGCTGCCCTCAACAAGGGCGCCAAGGAAGGCACCCAGAATGCACTCAAGGACCTTCTCAAGAAGAAGGGCGAACACCAGAGGGGCATCAAACTCATCGACCTCGAGATCGACAAGTTGCTCTCTGACTTCAAGGCCGGCCTACTCACGTAACTATGCACCGTGGGCCTTGGGATGAAGGAGGAGGGGTAATGGAATCTATGTACTTCCAGCACTTCAGCGGCCAGGACAGGAAGGGAGAATTATTCTTCTCTTCCAAGTGGTTGACTGAGGCGCCAGACGTAGATATCTGGATCGGCGCCTTCATCAACACCTCGACCAGGAAACTGGGGGAGGCCGGATGGAGGGCCAGGTTCACCCACTCCTACGTCATGTCTAGACCAAGGATAAGGTTCTACGACGGGAATAACCCAAACACCGGCTTCAGGCTCGATTTCCAGAAGTCGTCGGTGATGGTGAATGAATCCGTCTTGGTCTGGGACATGTTGATCCACGCCGTGGCCGGGGGAAATATCAGCTCGAAGAATCGCTTCTTCACCAACGAGCCGCAGCCGAGCCCGATACAGATCATCTTGGCGGTGGATAAAAGACTCAAGGAGATCCAGGAGAGCAAGGGCGCCTACGCCGACGTGGGCCAGGATCGCGAACTCGAGCTGCTCCAGAACATGAACGATAAGCGCCTCGAGAAGATCGGTGACTTCCGCGGGGTCGAACCCGTGAAGCAAGAAGAAATTGATAGCCTACTCGGCGGGCAGTACGAGCACGAGAGAAGCGATCAAGAAATTTTTTGGAACGAGGTAAATAACCCCTGATGACCATCACCATATACTCTGAGAACATGTTGCCGACTGACTCCACAGAATACGAGCTTCTCACAGAGGCGGCCGAGATGGCAGCCGGTATCGTCGGCATGGGGTGTGAGATTGGGCTCCGTCGCGGAGGTGGGTCTCGGATGATCATGGACTCCTTCATCAAGAAGGGAGAGTTCAAGACCCACGTCATGGTCGACCCATGGGGCGACATCGAGTATCTGACGACGGAGAAGAACCAGACTCGTCTCTACACCGACTACACAAACGAGATGCGTGCCCAGTGCCTGCAGGAACTCTTCACCTACTACGACGGGAAGAAGCCCGTCAATCCCATCGTGTTCAACATGGAGGATAGTGAGTTCTTCACCCGCTTCTATGACTACGTCCCCACCTATTTCAACAAGGGCAAGGTGAGGGAGACACACTACTGCATCGCCCACCTCGACGGGCCGCACGACTCAACGGTCGTGATCGAGGAGGCGGAGTTCTTCGCTGACCGGATGCACGTCGGGGCGATGCTCGTCTGCGACGACACGAACCTCTACGATCACGTTAGGGCCGAAAAAAGGATCCTCGAGCTCGGCTTTGAGGTATACAAGCGAGGTCAGAGGAAGGCGGTCTACCGCAAGGCGGCCGAGCCGCCAGAGAAAATATTTGCACTGCTGTAACATCCTGAGGAGGAGAACATGAGACTATTCGAGGAGGCACACGCGGTCATAGGCGCCAGCTACGGCGACGAGGGGAAGGGTAGCGTCACATACGCCCTGGCCGATCCCGACTGCACGGTGATAAAGCACAACGGCGGCGCCCAGGCCGGGCACACCATCGGTCACGACGGCCAGAGGTTCGTCCATAGCCAACTCGGCTCAGGCACGGCCAGGGGTGCACTCACCTATCTGGCCCAGACGTATCTCGTGAATCCACCACTCCTACTCGAGGAGATGAAGTCCTTCTACGAGATCTTTACGCTGATGCCGATGGTCGTCATCTCCCCCCACTGTCAGGTTGTGACCGGCATCGATATGCTGGTGAACCAGGTACTCGAGACCAACCGCGGTGGCAAGCGCCATGGTTCCTGTGGGCACGGCATCAACGAGACAGTAACCCGCAACCTCGCCGGCTTTGAGCTGACGATGTATGACTTCCTCTGCGAGGGAAGCATAAGTTCAGTCAGAGACTTCATGACCAGGATGATCACCACCTATTATGTTCCTCGCCTCCTGAGCTACAAGATCGACCCGGAAACGGTGAAGGCTTTCGTCAAGATGGCAGAAGCCTTGGTAGAACCAGAATGCGAAAAGACTAAGGTACTCATAGAACACCCATCGATCAGTTTCTCAGTCCTGCCGAACCCCAACAACAGGGCTGTATTCGAAGGTGGTCAAGGGCTTGGCCTCGATGAGAACAACAGTAAGAACTTTCCGTACGTCACCAGATCGAAAACCGGTGTATGGAACCCGACGATGCTGGCGCAGGTCTACGGCGTCGACAACATCGAGGCGCACTACGTCACCCGCCCATACGTCACTAGGCACGGCCCTGGCCCTCTTGAGAATGAACAAGATATAGAAGACCGGGAGGTATTCATCCCGCACTTCAGCGACGAGACCAACGTTCACAACGAGTGGCAGGGCGAATTTAGGACAGCGTTCTTTCAGGAGGACGTCCTAAAGCGCATGGCAAGTGACTACGGGCCCGCGTCTGGAATCACTGTCAAGAAGAACATTGCATTGACCTGTCTCGACCACGTCGACGAGTTCGTGATCAGGGGAGACGACGACGAGGACACGTTGTTCACCAACGACGTCGCCGGTCTGATGGAATATATGAACGACTACGTCGAGTGCTCTGACCATTTCTCCGACGTGATGGCCGTTGAGCACGGGAAAATAATGGAGAAGTCTGACATCGATGAATAATAAGCGAGAACAGCTGGAGGCCGGCCAGGATGTCATCACCTCCGAGAGGGGTCACTCCATGGAGCCCCTCATCAAGTCGGGCCAGAAACACCGCCTGAGTCCGACGAAGTGGACCGACGTAGAAGTCAACGACATCGTATACTGTAAGGTAGGCAAGTACTACTACACCCACCTAGTGAAAGATATAAAACCAACCAGAGGAGTCCTCATCGGCAACAACAAGGGCCGGATAAATGGGTGGACGATAGAGGTGTTCGGCAAGGTGGTCGAGGTATATTGACGCCGGGCCGCTTTTGTGTTATACTGGAGAGGAGGATCGTTATGAAATATATCCTAATCATCTTGATCATGGGGCAGTTCGGTAAGGCCTCCACGGGCATCGAATTCAATACGATAGACGCCTGCGAGAAGGCCGCCATCACGATACAGACCCGTGTTCCTGAGAACAACAACGTCATGGCTTTCTGTACACCAAAGGGTTACGTGAGGTGATATCATGGTGCGGTACTCAGAAGGATTTAAGTTGCCTGCCGTCCCGCGGAGACAAGAGTTCTCCGATCGGCAGACGTACGAGAAAAATATCATAGAGAAGGCTACCATGTTCACCGCCGTCCTGTGCACGGCCCCGGCCGTCTACTGGCGGAACGAGGCCACGACTCTCGACGAGGCCAAAGGACACGCCAACCGCATGATAGAATTGACAAAGACTCGGAAGCACGTCATGATCTACGCCGTGGCGCCTCCCCACGAGGTCTACGTCGGGTCGATGGTCCCAGAAACCGGATGGAAGGAGCGCCAGCCATGATATTCTCCTTGATAGATCAGCTCGACGACAAGTATCAGGCCTGGCACCAGTCGTGGCTTGACGAGATCTACGTCAGGTACGGAATCACGATAACACATGTCCTGATTGCCTGCATCTGGTGTGACGAGCCGGGGAACCTACTCAACGCCTATGCCGAGGGCAAGCCGGGGCTCTCTCCGATCTGGGTAATGATCGACTGCGCGCTCACTGCCATATTCATCACCACCAAGAGACCGGACAACGCCTGGCTTATGATGAGCAGGAAGGCCCCGTTCATGACTGGCTTTAAGTACTTCACCGCGTATTTCTTCTTCACCGGCATAGCCCTGGCCATCAGTGACGAGACGTACTGGGTACTCAGCATCATCGGTATCTACGGCAGCCTGCCGACGTTCATCTACGTCTACTTTTCGACGTTCGACCCCGAGCTCAAGAAGAAGAGGGACGAGTACCTCATGCATAAATACGCGAAGATGCAGGAATTATGACAACATGAGCTATGATTTTTCACCTCGTTTTCCCTTAAGATTCGTTCACGATAACAACGCCATAATTCATCTTCTTAAGACTGGTATCGTCCTTCCCGCCGACTATGAATCACACATCGTTCAAAAATGCCTTGAGGACGGTTGGGTCCGGCTACAGGATAAAAATCCCAGTAGATACAGAAATGCTTCGTTAATAGTGGCAACAGAGGAAGGAATAAAACGCGCCTCAGTCCTGTGTAAACAGGGACGGCACATAAGATGCGAATAAAAGTAGGTACCGCCGAGATAAAGTTCTATCCAAAAAGGTCAGTTGACGGCGTTCACGAGTGGTTCTGGATAGAGACCGACGTCGGTTCATGGAAGTATACTGAGAGGGACTGGCCTGAGCACAAGCAGGCCATCAACAGCCACGTGAAGATGCGGAGGACGTGCATCCAGGCCGGAGGCAACCTGGGGATGTATCCCCGGTTGTTGTCGCGCATGTTTCAGACGGTCTACACCTTCGAGCCGGACCCCACGAATTTCTACGTCTTGTCGCTCAACAACCCGGCCGAGAACGTGCTCTGTTTCCAGGCAGCGCTGGGTGAGAAGCCTAAGATGATCACCGTCGATCGGGCCTCGCCTCTCAACGTCGGCGAGACAAAGATCAGCGCGGACGGCGGGCCGCAGGGATACATTCCGACCCTGACGATCGACTCGTTCAGCTGGGAGAACGGGGTTGATCTGATCTTTCTTGACGTCGAAGGATACGAGAACCGTGTCCTCAACGGCGCGACCAGGACCATTAAGAAGTTCAAGCCCGTCATAATCGTAGAGGCACCAGATGAGCAACTCATAGCTGGACTCACCAAGGCGGGATACGGTCCTCCGATGCGATATATGAATGATGCCTTGTTCCTTCCACAGAAGAGCCATGACAACAAATAGAAGAATAAACAAGTTGCTTAAGCAGGGAGTCGCCGACGTCTCTTACCACCACCCCAAAGTCGTTCAGGTGTGCCTTGAGAACGGTTGGGTCTGGAGATTCGATTCAAACCCCTGCATCTATCACTCATACGTGGTAACGTCTTCGGAAGGGGTTGAACGTATCACTCTCAATGATCCTAAATAATGAGTGGCCATAGAACCTCGCTACTTCCGCAAGAAACTCCGCCGTGCCAAGACGGGACTCGCCTCCCAGGACGTGGTGGCGATGTACGCGATCTCGATCGCCGAGGACGTAGGCCTAGACCTCAAGGTGGTGTCTACCGCCTCCTACGGTCAGAAGGACAGCGACGTCGTCGTGAGGGTCAACGGCACCGAGTTCGGCATCGAGGTGAAGGGCATCAAGGACCACGCCAAACTCATCCCCATCTTCGACAAGTCAGTCAGGCGCCACAGCGTCCCCAAGGATATCGAGAACATAACCGAGGCATACATCTCCACCCTGTCGCTGGGAGGCGCCTCGGTGAGGAGGCTCATGTCGATAGAAGGATACCCATCCGACTTCTTGGGTCTGCTAGACTTCTTCCGAGATCACGTAGACGGGACGGTCGGCCTGGCCGAGGACTCGAACAGCAGCTCGTCAGGTAAGCTCCCGAAGGAATTCCTCACCACCGACCCATACGTCCTCAAGGCGGCCAGGGCGATCATCCTCGGGAATCTCAAGGTGAGCCGCGACAGTTACTTCGCGATCCACGACAAGAGCCGCGACTCGGTCAACTTCTACTACACCGGGTTCGGGACCAACGTCCTCCTCCAGCCGAGGTTTCCCAACCTCCGCCAGGCGGCATTGGACACCTACGGGGGTGCCTCCGCCGGTGCTACCCGCGTTGCGTTCAAGGTTCGTATATAAATAGCTTTACCATGGGAAAACTCGACAAGAAACCATCAAATTTTAAGAATCGGGATGACGACGAGGATGACAAGAAGCCCTCATCCAACCGCGACGGCGAGGGAGACGATAACGACGCCTCCTTCAAGCGTGACGACCAGGACGATTCCAGCGGCGATAAGAAGCTCGATAAGAAGGCTTCTTCGTTCAAGCGCGACGGTGACGGCAATGATTCCGGTGAGAACGATTCAGGAAGTGACAACTTCAAGAAAAAGTCTGACGGTGACGACTCCTCGAGATCCGGCCAGGATGACCGCTCCTCCTCTTCCAATGATAAAGATGATAAAGAAGACGGCGGGAGCGGCTCGCGGGATGACGATTCTGGGCGGGATAGGGATGACAAAGGCGACGACGGCGACAGGTCCTCTGGGAGTGATTCTGATGACTCGCGCGCCATCACGATCGGTGACCTAAAGGCACTCATAGCCTCCAAGTCAGGCGGGGGAGACGATGACGAGAAACCCGATGGGGAGACCGACACTGGTCTCCGGGCGTCGGTCATCGACACCAAGCCCAAGGTTGAGTCATTCGGAGCGTTCAACGAGATCTCTAAGCTGACGTTGCGAGACTACATTCCGAAGGCCGCCGCCAGTTTTACCGGCGCGGCCCAGGACAACGGCATATCTAGGGCGATGCGCAATAAGAACGATAAGACGGCATTGAAGACCCTGAAGAAGCGCAAGAAGGGTCTCGCCCTGGCCATGAAGAAGATTACTAAGAATCCACCGCTTGATCGCGATGACGATAACTATTGATAAATAACAAAAAGAATACGGGAGAAAGATAGATGCCACTCTGGACAGCGAACGACGACCCGACGGGTCGCCCGAAGTATGCCAACTCGGCCGTGGTCTACGGCGTTGATCGGGCCGAGGCCCAGGTCTCAGGTAGGTCCGTCTCCCCGGGATGGGTCAACGTTACTATCGGTACCGGGTCGGTCGACCTGACCCTGGTCAACGGTGGCTCTGGCTACACCAATGCAGACGTCATTACGATCGACGGTAACGGCACCGTAGGAGTCGTCAACGCGACGGCCAACGTGGTCGTCGGATTCGGGGCCAACGTCACTGGTTCAACACTCGCGGTAGTATCTGCCGCGGCGAACGCCACCGCTACCGGTGGTGCCTCGCTACTCACCACCTTCGCCAACGGAGACAATATCTTCGTCTACACGAACTCGTCCTTCGCCAACACCCGCACCATCAACAAGGTGGTCAATTCGTCCTTCCTCAACATTACCTCGACTTGGTCCACCTCAAACGCGGCCGCGGCCTACGGCGTGGCAGGCATAGTCCTCTCGATCAACCCGAACAACGGGGGCGGATCGGGCTTCACCATCACCTCCAACACCACCGTCACCACCTCGGCTGGTCAGAACCTCACCTTCACCAAGGTGCTGGCTGGACTCGCCGGGCGCTTCTATCACGACAACCTGGTCGTGTTCAAGGGCAACATGGCAGGCGACGCCGAAGACACGATCTTCCCGGATACATGATGAGCAAGCTCATAGCATATGGAATCTTCGTCCTCTTCGCCTGCGGGCCGGGAGAAATGGCATCCAGGACGGAAGCCAGTCCGATACCCACGCACGCGACTGACGTGGTGACGACGTGGTAACTTGGAAACAAATAGCAATCATCGCCGCGGCGGCAATCGTGATATTCCTATTCCTCACGGTCGCCGGGGGATTTTGTTTCGATCACTGTTAATGGAGAACCTAAGTGGCATCTAAGAAGATCACAGACCTGAGTGCCCAGACGGGCGTTACTGCGGACGACCTCATCATCGTCGTCGACATGGCCGGACCGACCACGTACAAGATCACCGTGGCCAACCTCGTCAACTCCATCCCGTCTAACACCTCCTTCGCCGCCAACGTAGCGATCATCGGTGAGCTGACGGCAAACGCGGCGACCTTCGCGGGCAACGTCTCAGCTGACACCATCAAGTACGTGGTGGCCAACAATTTTCTCGTCAAGAAGACCACGACCCCGTCCTCCTCGACAGACTCCGTCACCGCGGCAGACATCGGGAAGTTCTGGTCCGACGGATCGTTCCTCTACGCGCAGGCCAACGCGACGCATTATAAGCGCGTAGCTATCGCAACGTTCTAAGTCTAGTATAATCATGGGGATCCTCCGGGACGAGAACTTCATCCATTACGCGATGAAACATTACGATAACCGTAATTGTGAAAGCGTAGAGGAGTTCCAGGAGGACATGAAGCACTTCAAGTACCTCAAGCGCCTTATAAATCGATATGTAGATACCGGTGAGTTGAAGGAGCGCTTGATCCTCAATCACATCACCATCATCTACAACCTCTTCGGGTCCGAGGCGGCGACCAAGATGCTGTTCCTCAAGATGCGGGGGCTGGAACCGTACGTGAAGCCTTTCCTCATCCTCATCGGTCAGATGCCCGAGTCGATAGAGGTCCTGGGCAAGACGGTGAAGGACAGCGACATAGTGATGGACGACACCATCGTAGACGCGCTGAGGCAAATATGAAAAGATTCAGGGAATTCAGCGAAGCAAAAGACTATAAGATAGTTCCTGACGGATCAGTCATCGGGGTGCACTACGATGGAAAACACATCGGCAACTTTATGGAAAAAAAGAACAAGACACCACTAACTAAGAAATCTTACGTGGCGTATTCTAAACACTGGAGCATGAAGAGGGAACACCCATCTAAGAAGGCTGCAGCAGAATGGTTAGTTCAAACACACAAGACAGCTGAGAAGATACCATGATCCTAGACGCCATACTCACCTACCAGTTCCTCAAGAGGCTCGCCCTCCCGTTCAAGCTGTGGCCGGCATTTCGCATGGGCGTCATCGACGCCGACGGCAAGTTGCTCAAGAAGCGCTCTGAACTCACGCCGGAACAAAAAGCCGTCTTTGGCATCTTTGATCTCATGGTCGCCAACATCAAGAAGCTCATCGGAAAGCTTCCCGGCGGCAACACAACGATCGCCAGCATGGCCGCGGCCCTCTACCTCGTCAAGGAGGAGAATGGGAAGCCGGTCAACATGGAGGAGATAAGCGAGGTGGTGGCAGTCATCCTCGAGACGCAGCTCCTCGTCGACGACGCACCGACCAACAGCGCGGGTAGCGGGCAGGTTGCCGGGATGGGCATTCCTCCTGGTTCAGACCCGCCGGCTAAGAGACGAAAGATACTCTATCGCAGGAAAAAGAAGGGGATATGGACATGACGTGGTTTCTCTGGGTGGCGGGTCTGTTCCTGCTGGCCGTCGTTGGCCTGGCCATGTGGAAGAATTTTCGAAGCCCGGCCTTCGTCGCCGGATTCATCGCGGTGATCATGCAGTCCTTCTATAAGTACCTGCTGCCAAAGATCCTCAAGCGCAAGTCACCCGAGGAGGAGGCTATCGATAGAGAATTCTATCGAAGGGGAGAAAAGAGGCCGACCAAGTTCAACAGGCACCCTGGCGAGGGTGGCAACAGCCATTAAAATCTTCTGGTGGCCTTGACAGCTGCCCCAGCTTGGGCTTATATAAGATCTCCTGCCATACATCTTTGGGTACCATCATAATGGCCAACAAGAGATCCTCCCCACCAAAAGACTTGCCGGACGACATCACGGTCCTGAAGACCCAGTGCATAATGGCCGAGTCATATCATCCTGGCTTTGAAAGATTCCTGTCCAACGGATGGTTCATGATGTTAGATATAATGCCTATGTTTAGTACTCACTACTTCATCCGCACGGATGAAGGATTTAAGGAACTTGATCGGCTCATTGAGAAACAGGGCCAGACCCATATAGGCTATGCTCACTCTGGGGCCATAGGTATCTTGGGGAGGGACACATGGGACTTGCCATAAGGAGTTCTAAATGATGAGACCCACCGATCTTGAGATCCTCGAGCAGATCCACGTGAATATCGACACGCACCACTATACCAAAGACGTCATGGAGAGATTCATCACCAACGGATGGTTCGTCATGTGCACGGCTTCTCCCGTGGGTCTTTACATGCACCCATCACGGTGCTGCGGGAGGACACGAGAGGGCACCGATGAATATCACAGACTGAGCAGCAGATGATCGGCAATAAGTGGTATAACGGCAACACGGTGATTTCCACTAAGCATAGGGATATCCTTAGGAGGACCTGGCTGTTTTTCTATGATCACGACCCACGATTCGACAGGTATCTCGAGAATGGGTGGTTCGTTAGGTGGGAGCGGAAACCTGGCCATCCCTACCAGGACTTTTATCGCACCAAGGAGGGCCATCAGGAACTCTGGAAAAAAACTAAGAAGAAGGACAGAGGCGTCCTCCTATGAATTTTGGACATAGCAACACCAGTCATTTTCAAAACCATAGCCCTTTCGTGGTCTTGAGTTCTATCTACTGGAACTTCAGGAAATACGATCCTAAATTCGCAGACTACGTAGCCAACGGATGGTATGTACAAATCGATCGCTATCCACTGGGTAACGCGAACCAACACTTTATCAGGACGGAGGAGGGTCGTGCCGAGGCAAGGCGTCTCGCCCGAGGATTCCTCAATAAATGAATCTCCCGTGGATCGACGACAAGTACGTCATGCTGCTGTCCGGCCACGTCGACCGATTCAAGGTCATCAGCCACAGCCCGCTCCAGGTCAACTTTCGGTGCCCCATCTGCGGCGACTCCAAGAAGAGCAAGACCAAGGCGAGGGGATACGTTTACCGAGTTCCCGACGGCTCCGTCCTCTTCAAGTGCCACAACTGCTCCGAGGGGACGACCCTCAGGAAGCTCCTCAAGATCGTCAACACCCGCCTCTTCGAGGAATACTCCTCGGAATACTTCCGTCAGGATCCGGCGAAGCGCTCCTTCACCGAGTCCGCCGACAGAAGCAGAGAGGCCGTGCCCAACGACGCACCAAGGCAGCGAGAGCCCGTCGGTCTCGTGCGCCTCAGCGACCTGCCCAAGGAACACGACGCCGTGGTCTACTGGGGCGGGAGGAGCATACCCGCCCAGAGGATGGGCGACGCCTGGTGGACTGACTCGTACTTCGCCTGGGTGAACGCCAACGTCATCCCTGAGAAGTTCTCCGTCGGAGCGGTCAGGCACGACGCCGGCCGCATAGTATTTCCTCTTCGCGATGCACAAAAAAATATAAGTGGCTACACCGGCAGATCTATTCGCGGCGAGGAGCCTAAATATGTAGCGATCAAGATCGCTGGCGAGGGTGTTCCCATGGCGGCGTTCGGGATGGACAGGATCGACACGACCCACGACGTCTTAGTACTAGAGGGCCCGATCGACTCCTTATTCTTACCGAACGCCGTTGCCATGGGAACATCCAACCGGCGACTCGACGGCATCCCCAAGAGGGTCATGATCTACGACAACGAGCCGAGGAGTCCTCAGCTGGTCGGTATCATGTCCAAGTCCATCGCCGCGGGGGAAAAGATCGTGATCTGGCCTGACATCCCAGAGAAGGACGTCAACGAGATGGTACTCGCCGGGAGGCGACCACTGGAGATAATAAAGAGGCGGACCTTCCGGGGTCTGCAGGCAAGGATGGAGTTCGCGGCGTGGAAAAGGTGTTGACCGAGTTCTTAGACATAGATGATCTCGAGATCATTCGATACGGATACGTGGATAATTTTGGTTCCAGCGCCAAGGCCGCTAGGCTTTTATCCCTGGGATTGCTCCGCTTGAACGATCACAGCCCAGTGCCCGGACCCTTTGTTAAGATACGTCTGTCCGCCACCAAGGAAGGTGCCGATGCCTGGACGTGGTTGATGTACGGCGGCCAGAAGATGATCATCCAAGAGTTCAGGCGCTATGAACTCAAACTCCAAGGGGCGCCAATCATCTCATGAAATCCAGCACCCTGTTTCAGCGACTAGGAAATGAGCACGTCGTCCTGCAGTATGGGATCTCCTTTCCACCCAACAGGTCGAAGTTTTATCCGATGATAGTGCGCCTCCTCCAAGACGGTTTCTTGTACAAACTGGATTCGGCCCCATTTATCGGCAGCCTCGGTACTTCGCTAACACACCATTTTAGGCCCACCGAGGAGGGCCGTGCTCGCTATGACAGGCTTGCGAATATCCTCATCAAAGCCAATCAAAAAGAACAACTATAATCACCAACACATAAGGAGCGTTCCGGATGGTCGCACTTCCCACCGTATTCCAATCATACGTCCACCTCAGCAGATACTCTAGATTCAATTGGGAGAAGGGGCGGCGCGAGACGTGGGAGGAGACCGTCGACCGCTGGCTGGAGTTCTTCTCAGGCCACATCGGCGCCCCTGCCAACTCTGTCCTACCGAGGATCCGAGAGGGCATCCTCAACCTGGAAATCATGCCGTCGATGCGAACCATGATGACCGCCGGGCCCGCGCTCTCTCGTGACCACATAGCGGCGTACAACTGCTCGTTCCTCGCCATCAATCGAGTCGCCGCGTTCGACGAGCTTCTATACATCCTGATGTGCGGGACCGGGGTGGGGTTCTCCGTAGAGCGCCAACATACGTCCCAGCTTCCTACGATCGCAGAAGAGTTCCACAAGTCTGACATCGTCATACACGTACAGGATTCCAAGCTCGGTTGGGCCAAGGCGCTCAAGGAACTCATATCACTCCTCTACCAGGGCCAGATCCCGTCGTGGGACGTGACGAAGGTGAGGCCCGCGGGCACCCCCTTGGTGACGTTCGGCGGGAGGGCGTCGGGGCCAGAGCCCCTCACCGAATTGTTTCACTTCACCATCAATCTCTTCAAGAAGGCGGCTGGCCGAAAGATGTCGTCACTTGAGGCACACGATCTCGTCTGCAAGATCGCCGACATCGTCGTAGTCGGTGGGGTCAGGAGGGCGGCACTAATATCCCTCTCTAACCTATCAGATGATCGCATGAGGACCGCCAAGTCCGGTCAGTGGTGGGATCTCCACCCGCACCGAAGGCTGGCAAATAACAGCGCCGCGTACACTGAGAAACCCGAGGTTGGGGTCTTCATGGACGAGTGGAAGGCACTCTACGAGTCTAAATCTGGGGAGCGCGGGATCTTCAACCGCGAGGCTGCCCGTCAGAAGTGTGCCGAGATCGGCAGGGACACCAACCATGAGTTCGGGACGAACCCGTGTGGGGAAATCATCCTTCGCGACAGGGAGTTCTGCAACCTGTCTGAGGTGGTCATCCGACCCGAGGACACGATGGAGGATCTTCTCAGGAAGGTCGAGCTCGCCACGATCATCGGGACGTGGCAGAGCACACTCGTGGATTTCAAGTACATTTCCAAGAAGTGGATCGACAATTGCACCCAGGAGAGACTCCTGGGCGTGTCGCTTACTGGCATCATGGACAACGAGCTGACGAACGGGAAGAAGGGAGACATCCGCGCCCTTCTCACCGCGCTCAGGGTGAAGGCGAGGGAGGTTAACGAGATCTGGGCCAAGAAGCTCGGCGTCGAGCCATCCGCCGCGATCACCTGCGTCAAGCCGTCGGGGACTGTGTCCCAGCTCGTCAACTCAGGCTCGGGGATCCACGCCAGGCATGCGCGCTTCTACATCCGCAGGGCCCGCATGGACTCCAAGGATCCTCTCGCCAAGCTGATGATCGAAGCCGGCTTCCACGTAGAGCCGGACGTCATGGCTCCCGACCACACCTACGTGGTCCAGTTTCCCATCGAGTCGCCGAAGGGCGCGGTGTTCCGGGACGCCATGTCCGCCATCGACCAACTCGAACTCTGGAAGATCTATCGCGACTTCTGGTGCGACCACAATCCGTCCATCACCGTCACGGTGCGAGAACACGAGTGGATGGAGGTAGGAGCATGGGTCTACGGACACTTCGACACGATGACGGGGGTTAGCTTCCTTCCCCACACCGACCACGTCTACAAGCAGGCGCCCTACGAGGAGATCGACGCCGTGTCGTATAAGAAACTCCTCGCCGACACCCCGAAGGCGGTCGAGTGGGAGCGCCTGTTCGACCTCGAGAAGATAGACACCACGATCGGTTCCCAAGAACTCGCCTGCGCCGCCAGCGGGTGTGAGATACTCTGATGCGCGTCCTCCTCGGGATACTCATCCTCCTAGTAACCAGCCCGGTCGATTTTCCGCTGATGATCATCGGCGGGGAACACTTCCCCCACTATCCCACGGAGAAGGATTTCGACGAGATAAGTGAAGGCTCCTTCTATCACAAGGCCAAGGGATTCTGGGCGGAGTGGTTCCGGGCAGACGGCGAGTGGTGGAGCAAGTTCTCCCGGTTCGCCATCTGGTGGCTCGTGTTCATCTTGCTGGTTCTATAAATAATATATGTATGATAATCCGTGGTTCTATCAATTTGAACCATTCACTACAGACAAAATAAATGGTTACTATGGTTTCGTGTATATACTCACGAACGAACTTACCGGCAAAATGTATGTCGGTAGGAAGTACTTTTTTTCAAAAAAAGGAAGTAAGTTAGTCGAATCTGACTGGAAAACCTATTATGGTTCTTCCAAAGAAGTTGCCGCCGACGTGAAGATACATGGGGCGGCTATCTTTAAGAGAAGGATTCTGTCCCTTCATCTGACCAAAGGTTTAACTAATTATGCAGAAACTAAAGAGTTATTTGCTAAAAATGTTTTAGAAGAAAAGACCGAATCTGGTGAACGTCGCTATTACAATGGAAACATATTATCGCGCTATTTCGCTGCCACGATAGAATCGTCTAAGCGCTCAGCTGAATCTCAAACTGGAAGTAAGCGAACAGAAGCTACTAGAAGAAAAATATCTGAAGCCTTAAAGGGCAAAAAACCATCAGATGCTTGCTTAGCTGCTGTTAAGATAGCCAACAAAAAACCAAAGACAGCCGAATTTAAGGCAAAAATCTCTGAAGTAACGAAGGGTGATAAGAACCCGATGTTTGGGCATCGACACACAGATGCTTCAAAACAGAAAATGTCGCTTAACAGGAGTGGAATATCACAAACACTCGAACAACGAAAAAAGATGTCAGAACGACTCAAAGGCAATACTCATCGAAGAGGCAAAAAATTGTCCGATGAAACAAAGAAAAAGCTTAGTTCTTCTTCATTAGGCAGAAGAAAAAGTGATTCCACCAAAAAAAAGATGAGTGACGCCGCAAAACGTCGTTGGGCTAGTACCGAAAAAAACTAGCGCCGCGCCGTTTACACCTTGTATTAGGTGGTATAGCCTGTGTGACAAGGCCACGTGGCCGACACAACTAGGAGTTCATAATGAACAATCTCAAGCCTAACACGACACGGCTGGTGAATGCCCTCAAGGAGGGGAAGCGCCTCACCACCGCGCAGATCAGGTCACGGAAAATCGGCGTGCCTAATCCAAGTTCTACGATCTTCAACCTTCGCCACAGGCACGGTATGAAGAAGATCAAGTTTGAAGGCGGCGCCTATTCCATGTAGGCAACGGCGACCCCTCCTTGGTTAGTGGATCCCTCGGAGCGAGGGATGGCCTTGCAGGTAACGATGGGCGTTGGGAGGGGTCGTATTTTTTAGAGGAGGGGACGTGGAGATCAAGGTCTACAGCAAGTCGAACTGTTCCTGGTGCGACGCACTCAGGACGTTCATGAACAAGAAGGGCGTGGCGTACACCGAGATAAAGATCGACGCCGCGATCGAGAACCTCGAGGAACTCAGGATGCTGTTTCCCGAGGCCAAGACCGTGCCTCAGATGTTCGTCGACGACGTCCGCATAGGCGGATACGAGGCGTCCATCAGATATTTTAATGAGGAGGAGAAGACAGATGTGGTATGACGATGTGGAATACACGACCGGTCACTATCCGGCGTTCGTCTTCGACCTAGACGGGACCCTGTGCGACCACGGTGGGAACGTCAGCGAGGAGGTGTTCGACGCACTCTCCAACCTCCAGAACAAATTTCTCGCCGAGCTCTTCATATGCACCGGCTCCTCATACGACGATGTCCGCGAGCGGGCCGCTGTACTGTTCAAGGAGGACGACTGGTTGGTCGACGGCATCATCAGTGGATTGGGCTCGAGCTTCACCACGTTTGAGGATGGCGAACCGACGCACCACGGGATGGCACCCGCCCTTAATTTCACGTTGGACGACGGGCTCTGGATGAGGGAGTTGATCGACTCATCTGGTTCACCCGTGAAGACTGGCGAGCACATGCGCCTACACACTGGCGACTCGTACGCCTCGTTCAGTATCGCCGGCAAGGGCCTTACCCCAGAGCAGAGGCAGGAGTACATTGCCTGGGACCACGATAACTTCGAGAGAATAAAACTCGTCAGGTTGATGCGCGAGAAATGGAAGGACCGCTACGAGGTGTTCCTCGGCGGTCAGACCGGCATCGACATAGTCAACCACCGCTGCGACAAGGAGAGTGCGATATACGCCTGTCTCAGCCCAGAGAGCTACAACAATACGTTCTTCGTCGGTGACGGCCACGGCCCACTCGGCGGGGACGAGCCGGTATTCAAGGCACTCGGAAAGAACTACGTGGCCGTCGATCGAGACACCGTGATGGACATGCTGGAGCAGATAGGCTGGGGACAACTGAGGGTGGAACTCGGCTGATGCCTATAATCAGGAACGAGTACAACGAGCGGTCGAAGGGAGGGACCGAGCTCTCGATCGTAGAGCTGGAGAAGCGGGTTCCATCCGACGTGCTTGATAAGTTTCAGATCATCCCCTCCCGCTTCAGGAGCCTAGAACCCGGCCTCATCCCGATATTCTGGGTGCACGACACCGAGACTGACCCTGAGATGCAGCACCTGGCCGACGGGGGCTGGAACAAGTTCCGGATGCTCGTGTTCGTCTCCAACTGGCAGATGCAGAGATTCATCGACAAGTTCAAGATCCCGTGGGAGAGGTGTATCGTCCTCCCCAACGCGGTCGAGCCCTTCGACAAGCCTCGTCCACTCGACTGGAAGGGAACCCTCAGGTTCATCTATCACACCACCCCGCACCGTGGGCTCAACGTCCTGGTGGCCGCCTTCAACGAGCTCGCCAAGAAGGAGGACGTGTTCCTCGACGTTTACTCGAGCTTCAGCATCTACGGGTGGGAGGACAGGGATAAGCATTTCGAGAGCGTGTTCAAGGCCATCCGCGGCCATCCGAAGATGAGACACCACGGCGCGGTCGATAATGCACAGGTGAGGAGTGCCTTGAGGGATACCCACTTCTTCGCCTACCCGTGCACGTGGCCGGAGACGGGGTGCCGATCCCTCATCGAGGCCATGTGTGCGGGAGTCGTCTGCGCCCATACCAACTTCGGGTGCCTGTACGAGACGGCGGCCGGGATGAACTACACCTACCAGTACGAGGAAGATCCTAACAGGCTTGCCTCGAAGACGTTCTCTGTCATGCGCGACATGGTGGTTGACAGCAGGGCCCGTTCCAAGGTATATAACGACATCCGCGGGGTGACCGCGGCCAGGGCAGATTCGTTATACTCATGGGTCGGCCGGGGCCACCAGTGGACCAACTTCTTGAGGTCGCTGCTATGATCTACCACGCACGGGTTCCTCTGAGGGTCAGTATACTCGGCGGCGGGTCGGATCTTCCTGAGTTCATCCAGATGGGTGGGGCAGGGGCGTGCCTCTCGGTGTCGATCCCCTACTACGTCCACTGCTACGCGGCAAAGACTGAGTTCACCGAGGGGCTCACGCTCGACCCGACCATCCAGACCCCACTCACGATGGCACTCCTCGAGAAGTTCTTCTATGAAAAGGACGGGATGCCCAGGGCCCTGCAAGACACGGAGGGGTTTAATAAGATTACGTTCTTTGAGGACGTCCCAACGATGGGCACCGGACTCGGCTCGTCGGCGGCGTGGCTTCGGGCGATGTGCACCGCCCTCAAGAAGCACGCCACGGTTACGGATCTTTTCGACGTAGAGAGGTCGACCGGTTCGTCGTGCGGCTATCAGGATCACGCCGCCGCGGCTAACCCTGGTTTCGCGCTGCACGAATTCAGGATAAAAGACGAAGAAAAATCCCCGCGCCACAATCGCCAATCGGTGCCTGGCGACCTCGACAATCACTGGATATTGAAGAATCTCAACGTATTCTATCTCGGTGGAAAGAGAGACAGCAACAACATATTGAGCGAGCAGGCCAAGAACATCTCATCCCAGTTCAACGCCATCAAGAGGATGAGCCTCCTGGCCTATATGGGGTACACCGCGGCGTGCAGTAGCGAATCCAACGGCATGATCATCCTCAAGGCGGCCATGACAGAGGCGTGGGAGATAAAGCGCGAGTTCGCCACCGGCGTGACCAACGACGAGATCGACACGGTGTACAAGGCTGGGATCGCCGCCGGTGGTGTGATTGGTGGAAAGATACTCGGTGCCGGTGGGTCTGGATACATGATGTTCATCACAGAACCAGGGTATAGTCCGAGACTCAGGAGCGAGATGGAGAAGTTGGGGTTAAGGGAGCTCATAGCGGGCATGGAGAGACCCGCCAAGGCTGATGAATGGATAAGCGGAGTAGGCTCATGAAAGAATATATGAAGAGACTCGCACTAACACTAGACGAAACCGATGTGTCAGGATTGAGTAAGTGGCCCGACGTACTGCTCATGTCGACCAGGGTGTTCGTCGCTGGAAACGGAGGGTCGGCAGCGATCGCCAGTCACTTCGTCGTCGACCTCCTCAAGACAATAAACAAGCCCATATCCGCCATCAGCCTAGTCGACAACGTGCCGGTGCTCACCGCCATCGGCAACGACGTCGGCTACGACGAGGTGTTCTCCCGCCAGCTCAGCTATCACTTCGCTAGCCCGATGGACGCCCTCATTCTCATTTCTTCATCGGGTAACTCCCCAAACGTGGCCAGGGCCGCGCTCTATGCCCAGGACTTCAAGATGAGTCTCCTGACGCTGTCGGGGTTCCAGCCTATGAACAAGATAAGAACGATCGGGGAGGTGGTCTCCCCGGCCCACCAGGTCTGGGTCAACTCCAACGACTACGGAATAGTAGAGGACGTACACCACGCCTGCATGCACGCAGTAGTGGACGCGATGAAGTAACATGGCAGACAAGGATGAAGAACTCGAACGGAACGATGAGTTCCTAGAAGGAGATCTAGTAGAAAAGATCGGAGGAGACTATGACTTCGTTGGATACGTCGTCAGCAAGTTCACCAAGCGCTCAGGACAAGTTAGATACGTCGTCGAGGACGACAGGGGTGTCCTCCACATCTATAACAACAAGCACCTTCAGCATAAGATACCAGAGCCCGAACCAACTGAGCCGATGGTCATGGGTAGCAGAATTTCCGCCCACATCCTCGACGAGATGATGACGATGATCAGGAGCATAGATGATAGGGTCAGGCGCATCGAACCACCAAAGCACAGACACGTCGGCGGCGGTGACGGCGAGTGATCCTCATCGACCTCAACCAGGTAATGATAGCCAACCTCATGGCCGGAACCAAGGGAGGTAGCCAGGGTATAGAGCTCAGCGAACCCCTCCTCAGACACATGGTCCTGAACACGCTGAGGGCTATCAACGTCAAGTTCAAGAACGAGTACGGCGCCACGGTCATCTGCTGCGACGGCAGAAAGGTCTGGCGTCGGGAGGTGTTTCCCTACTACAAGGCATCCAGGAAGATCGCCAGGGACAAGAGCCCGCTCGACTGGGGCCTGATATTCGCCACCCTCACTAAGATCAAGGAGGAACTAAAGGAGTTCATGCCGTATCGTGTGGTGGACGTTGACACGGCCGAGGCCGACGACGTTATAGGCGTCATAATCGCAAACAACCCGGTGGATGGGTTCGGTCGTGGCGCCAAGATGCTCATCGTGTCCGGTGACTTCGACTTCATCCAGCTTCATAAGTATCCGGGCGTGTCCCAGTGGGATAACTCTAGGAAGCGCTGGCTCAAGGGAGATCCGATAGTCCTTCTCAAGAAGAAGATCATTCGCGGAGACGTCGGCGACGGCGTCCCGAATTTCCTCTCCCAGGACGATTCCTTCGTGTCCAAGATACGCCAGAAAGCGATCATGACAGTGAAGGAGGAGGTGTGGCTGACCCAGGACCCGAGTGAGTTCTGCGATACGCCGGAGAAGAAGGCGAACTGGAAGAGAAACGAGACGATGGTGGACCTGTCGAAGACGCCGGCCGACATCGCCGGTGAGATATTGGATAAATACAATATCAAGCCGACCAAGACGCGCGAGGATGTCATGGCATACTTCGTCAAGTTTGGCCTGAGAAAAATGATGCAGGACGTACAGGACTTTTAAACATGCAGTCAATATCTGATGTTCTTATCGGGATCGAGCAATTCGAATCTGAGAAAGATCGCATACGATTCCTCCAGTCACTCCCCCAGAGATACCAACCCGCGACCCGAACCATCCTCAAGCACATGTTCGACCCAGACATCAAGTTTGCGCTGCCGGAAGGGGCGCCGCCCTACGAGTCAAAAGATGAAGAAGCGGTGGCGCTTTTTTCTGAGATCCGCCGGTTCTACCTCTACGTAGAGGGTGGGCACCCGACGCTCGGCCAGGGCAAGCGCGAGAAATTGTTCCAGGAGCTCCTGGAAGCCATTCCCAAGTCGGACGCCGAGCTCGTCATCGCGATGAAGGAAAAGCGTTCCCCGTACAAGGGACTGAATCGGCAGGTGGTCCGCAAGGCCTACCCTGGCCTGTTCTGATGCCGAACTACACCTTCAAGAACGAGAGGGGCGAGGTGTTCACTGAGTTCCTCACCCTGTCGGAGCACGATTCCTACGTCGCCGCTCACCCAGAACATGAACAGGTGTTCGGCGACGTCCCGATTCTCGATCCGTGGAGGATGGGAAGGAAAAAGGTCGATTCCGGATTCAGCGAGGTACTGGGTAAGATGAAGCGCTTCTACAAGAACAACACCATCTAATGGTCGGCAACTGGACAAAGATACCTTCCCCAGATGAGCCTGAGAGGCCTTCGACCTGGCGCGACACCTTGGCGAGTGTGTTGGCCATCCTCTGTATCGTCGTCATCCTCGGGGCCGGCGCCTTCTTCTTCCTCTGGTACTCGTTCTTCATGACACCCTAGAAGCAACCACGGAGAAGTAGTTGAAGAAGAGCAAGCCTCCCGCAGCGACAAAGGCGGGGCTCGTGATGGTCAAGGTATTTCCAAAGACGGAGAATCAGAAACGAGTCTTGGTGAACTACGCCAAGGGCAAGCACCTAGTGATACACGGCCTGGCCGGGACGGGAAAGACATTCCTGGCGTGTTATCTAGGGATGACGAGCCTCCTGGCCAAGGAACAGGAGCGCATCATCATCTACCGGTCCGCGGTCCCAACGAGGGACATGGGCTTCATGCCGGGGTCGGCGGCGGAGAAGTCTGCCCCTTACGAGGTCCCCTACAAGTACGTCTTCGCCGAGCTCTTCGAGAGAGCCGACGCCTACGAGATCCTCAAGGCCAGGTTCACCGTAGAGTTCTCCACATCGTCCTACCTGAGAGGCCTGACACTGAGGGACAGCGTCGTCATCGTGGATGAGATGCAGAACTGGAGCTGGCACGAGCTGGACTCCATGATCACCAGGGCCGGAGAGGACACCCGATTCATATTTTGCGGCGACTTCCGGCAGTCAGACCTGAAGTCAGACCACGAGCGGGAAGGCCTCGAAAAATTTATGCGCGTCATCAGTGACATTTCCAGCTTTGCTATGGTAGAGATGAAGAGTGATGACATCGTTCGGTCCGCACTTGTTCGGGACTACATACTCGCTAAAGACAAGCAGGGAACCACGTAGCTTTCGGCACGAGCCCTACGACTTCGGACCGCCCGCGATACGAAAAGACGGCCCGCGCGGTCGCGTGTACGTGACGCCAGGCGGTGCCATATATCCTTCCGTCACTACCGTCCTAGGTGCACTCTGGAGGCCCGGGTTGATCACCTGGCGGGCAGCCGTGGGGGACGACTCAGCAGACGAGGCGTCCAGGAAGGGAATGGCGCGAGGTAACAGACTCCACGGGCTGATGGAGGCCTACGTCAGAGGCGAGGCACCGGACTCCGTGGCGTCCAAGAGGGAGCAGGTCGCGTTCCTCGCCGCGAGGCGGGAGGTCGACAGGCACCTCACCAAGGTCAACGCGGTCGAGGTCATACTCTACTCCAAGGCACTCCTCCTCGCCGGAACGTGCGACCTCGTCGGTTGCTGGGATCGAGAGCCTGCGATTATCGACTACAAGACGAGTTCGAGCCCAAAAGGGATTCACGAGATAGAAGATTACTTCATCCAGGAGACGGCGTATTCCGTCATGGTAGAGGAGCTAACTGGGGAACGACACGAGCAACTGGTGGTCGTGATGGCCAACGTGGACGACCCGATAGCTACGGTCCACGTTCGCCGTCGCAGCCAAGAATTAATAGATAGACTATGCGACGCCAGAGACCTGTACGCCGCCTCCAGAGGTGAACAATGAAATACATCTTAGCACTAGGCATGTTCTTGATGCTCGCACCCGCGGCAACAGCCGCGGATCCGACAGAGACCATCATCGTCCCGATAACCATGAAGACACAGTGCCGCAACGAGACCGCCGAGCAACTCAGGGCCCGGGGCTGGTCCCCGGTATTCCAGGCCACGACCATTGACGGCAGCGGCATAAATATGATATGGCTACTTCCAAATGAGTCATACGTACTCATGTACAGGATCGCCAATTTCCCACAGACGTGCATCGTGCAACTCAAGAACGTGATCTTCTATCCTCCCCCGGAAGATCGCCACGCCTCCTTCACGCAATAAGATCGGAGTTCATCATGAAGATACAAGGAAGTGAAGTCTCAGTAGACTTCGAGTCGAGAGACACTGGGATAGTGTGGGCCGTGGACCCGCGATGGAACTCCGTCACCGAGTATCCGTCGGTCCACTCCCTGGTCGCGACGTCGTCGTGGCAGCAACTCAAGACGATGTTCATCCCAGCCAAGCACCGCCACGTCATAGCGCCAGGCGTAGATCCAGTCAAGGTCACCGGGAAGGCCGACGAGGTGAGGGTGTGCTGGGCTGGGGATCCGACCGACGGTACCCTGTCCATGCTGCTTGGGATCACCAACGCCCTCATCAAGAACAGCGGAAAAAAATTCAAGCTCTTCGCCGCGGCGTCCAAGGAACCCAATGCCGTGGCGATGCAGATGCTCGACAAGGAGACGTGCACCCTGCTGATCAAGCCAGACCGAGAGCAGGTCGTGGAGATGTTCACCCAGTCGAGGATCTTCGCCCACCCGAGCATGTCTTGGGAGTCATACAACCCAGAACTCGTGACCGCCATGAGTGCGGGCTGCGTGGTCGTCGCCCCGAAGCACTCGGGGTTCCCAGAGATGTGTGGGGCGTCTGGGTTCCTCACCCCGCACTCGCTGGACACGTCTGCCTACGGGACCGCGTTTGCCTCGGTGCTCATGGAGGTTATTGATCTCGCAACGAGCGAGGTCTACGACCAGCTGTGGAGGAGACAGAAGCTCCACGTCGACTGGGTCTGCGGGCGGGAGAAGGAAGACTTCGCCTGGAAGGAATTCCTCGGATTCACTGAGTTCATGGACAACATGATGAAACCTGGCGACGTCAGGGTACACTAAGGAGAAAGAATGAAGTACGCACTCGTTATCATAGCAGTGGTTGTCAGTTTTGGGCTCGGATGGATGTTCGGGTGGATGGACGCCGGAGGAATTCAGCAAGCTGTCGACCGAGCCACTGATCCAAGCTCGCCATACATCGAGGAAGAACAAAATCCTTAGACGAGCCTGTCGGCTCTCAAGCACGGGTCACCCTGAGGATGAGCGTGTTCTCATCGACCAGATTCTTCGCCTTGTTCCAGAGCTTGCCGTTTGCCAGTTCCAGGGCCCGTGAGATGGACACCTTCCCTCCGGCCGAGATGGTGGAGACAATCTCCGCAGACTTCCGACCACACGTCTTGGAGAAGGAGTTCTTCTCGTCGTGCTTCACCACCGACTTTCCCTTGACGTCGAGTGACTCGCCGCGGAGGACCGTGATGGAGCGATACTTTACGTTGAAGAGATAGACCTCGGTCGCCCCGATGATCATGACTGGGTCGACGCTCGCCGCCTTGTACTCGATGTCCTCCTTGCGGTAGGCGAAGTGCTTGAGTTTCTTCTCCGGCGCCTTCTCCTTCTTCTTCCGGACGATCTTTCTCATTTTCCGCTCGTTGCTACCGTAACCAGAACAGTCGGCCAGGAGCTTCTCGAGCCACGTCTGCTCGTCCTTCAGGTCCGTCTTCTTTATTCCCTTGTAGCCCTCGAACACCTGGGTGTCGGTATTGGCCAAGGCCACCTTGATCTCAGAGAGGAGTGGCTCATAGTAGTCGATGATGATGTTCACCGACCCGGTGGGAAATTCCGCGGCCTTGAGGGATTCGTAGACGTTGTAGGTCCACTCCTTCCGGTCGATGACGTTCTCCAGGTTGCCGATGAACGTGAAGGCCGACGGAGGCCTCTTCACCTTGGGTACTGACTGTTCGTCTGTGCTCTCTTCATCACCGACCTTCCGGGCGTAGCGATTGACCGCGTTGTTGACGCTGTTCATGATAAAGTCGTCGTGGCCGGCCACGTCCGCACCGAGCTCCTCGATCCTGGCGAGCCAGGCCGCGGTGAGTGGAAACGAGGTGTTGGGAACCTCGGCCAATCTGGTCTCGAGCTCCGTCATGTTCTTGCGGGCGAGATATGCGCCCAGGTACTCCTTGGCCTCCTCGACGTCCGCCATGTAGGCGTACCAGTTAAAGGCCTTGGCCAGCTTGATGTTCGTGAGTTTCTCACCGGGTTCGTAGGTGTACTCCTCTCCGAGGTGGGTGAGGTTCATGATATAGACCTCGGAACGAGTCTTCTTGGGTTTCTTCTTCTTCAAGTGCATCCGCAACATGATGATTCTCCTGATGTCAACTTAACACCACCATTATATCACACCCAACGGGAAAGTACACCGGCCCTCTTTGTCATGCAAACGAAACCGTGTCGTTTGACAATCTCTCCCGACAAGTATATATGACTACACAGTGACTCTCCCTGAGAGTCCCTCCCTAGACTTGGCCGGCCCCTACGCAATCAGGCGCCGGCCTTTTTTTAATTTGACTCCTCCGACACCGTGTGTTAGGATGAAAACTTCTGGTCGGGTCGATTCTCCTATCCCCCGATCACCAACGGGGCCCGCAGGTTTTTGGGGTTTATTTTCCTGCGGGCCCTTCACGTATGGCCAGTTGACATTTGAGTCAGACTAGGGTAGAATGACAAAATGGCAGAAATGCCTGTGTTGCACTCATAGGAGGATTCCATGAATATCGACAAAGCCTACATGAACTGGCACAAGAGAAGGCGTGAACACCAAATCCGCCAACGGCCGAGCAGGCGCCGCGGGCCTTACGTCAGGTATCTCCAGAACGACCCTGACGAGGCGCGGGTTTCTTACGAGAACGCGGTTGAGTCACTAACCACGGAGGAGCGGACCGCCAACCGGATCGACGGCTATGACCGCGACGACCTGGGCGAGAGCCCGGATTATTGACATGAACAGATCACTCGCACTCACGTATCTACGCGAAATTCGTCGGAATCGAGATGACTTCGCGTACCTCACGTCGTCCTATGGAAAACAGAAGACACAAGCTGAGAAGGACGTCTACACTTACCTCTGGCACCAGCTCCAAATCGAGCACAAGAAGTTGCAGGACGAAGTTGAAGCCGAGGTTCACGACATCCTTCTGAAAAGGCAAGAGACCGCATTGAAACCCGGCATCGATCCACAGACCTTCGAAGTTAGGAGAGAATGATGAGGAACTTCGAAGTCATCGGGGTCCTCGCGACGCTAACGGCCCTGTTCTTTCTCGGACAACTGATTATGATAGCAGGAGGATAAAATGAAGTATTTCCCCAACGCCGGCGGCCTGGCCCTCTTGGCCAGTGCCATCGTGGCAATCACCGTGATCGTGTTAATCGTGGGGTTGGTAACATGAAGGACTACACCGTGTACCTCTACAGCTCTGGCTGCGCCCTACCGAACTCCTACGAGTCCGAGACCGCGGCCAGGCAGGCCGGCGACGCCGTCGGTATCGCCCAGTACGCGGTGTTCCGGCGCGGCGTGCAAGTCGGCTACAAGAACGGGGCCGGCCGGTGGGTGGAAGGAAAGCACAATGCCGAAGTTTAACTCGTCCATGATGGGTTCACTTAGGAACACGGCCACCAAGGCCCTGGAGGAGAAGCACCCGGCCCTGCACTTCAAGGTCGACAGCATCTACTTCACGGACGATTTTGCAGAGTTCACCCTCAAGATGCAGTTCCGCAAGCCCGCGCTCGAACAAGTTGCCATCGAGAAGAACCTCGACGTCGACCGGGTGGTGCACGGACACGAGCTCGCCGACTACAAGCCGGGCACCAAGAAGCCCTATCGCATTCGCAACACCAGGACTGGTCGGACCTCTCCCGCTGGGAAGGCGCTGGCCGAGATGGTATTCATGAAGAGGACACCGAAATAGATGCCAAAGTTTGACAAGGAATACATGGTCGGAAGCCTCAAGATGGGCGTCCGCAAGGTGAAGTTCACCAAGGTCGACGGGACAGAGCGCGTCATGCGGTGCACCCTCTCTCAGGACTACCTCCCGCCGAGATCCACCAAGGTTAAGGCGGACGACGGACGAGCCAAGGATCCGAACATCATCAGCGCCTGGGACGTCGAGAAGAAGGCCTGGCGGTCGTTCTTCGCCGAGAGCGTCTCAGAATTCGATATAGAAATAATTGGCCCCAGGCCGCGGTCGCCATAACGGGCATCATCGGATTTACGGTGTGTGCTTTCATTTTCTTCTATTACGTGGACAAGATGTAGATGAAGAAGCCAATGTCAGATAAGACACCGGAAATGAGGGATGCCATAGAGGCAGTCTTCCCTGGGACCATGAAGGCTATCGAGGAACACAAGTGTCCGATGTGTCGAAACCCAGTCGGTGAGTTCCGTGATTCGCTCTCTCGCAAGGAATATGAAATCAGCGGCATGTGTCAGAAGTGCCAAGACGGCGTGTTCGGAGGCAGCTGATGTGGACATACATGGTCATCGACGGTAGGTTAATCGGGAACTACTTCCCCGACATGAAACCCGTCGACAAATCTCTCTACATCCTCTGCCGAGATGGCAGGGCGATCAACTCCGTGGCGTCCAGGGAGGACGCCAACAACAAGTGTAACTGGTTGAACGGGGTGTCGAAGAGATGAGGAACACGGCTGAGTATCCGGTGACCAAGGAAGAGGTAGAGAAGGCCATGCTCGAGGCAATGCAGCTCATCGACAAGGCCCATAAGGGTGAGTTTGGCAGCATCCAACCCTACGCGATGCGGCTCGCCTTCGAGTTCCTGATGGATCACTCCAACTTTCCTACGTGGCTGGAGATGAAGGGATGAATCTGGTAAGAGAAAACTGGCACTGCCACAGCGTTGACCTAGGCCAGTTGGTGAGTCCTCAAGCATTCCTGGCCTATTACTCTAGGAGCGATGAACACTTTCTCATATTCAAGGTTGACTGCGTATATTCTCTTTTTCGCCATGAAGACAAAATCTTGGTGCAAGCTGCTTTACCGTGTGAAGAGTTTCCGCTATGATCAAGGGAATCATACTCGCCGGGATGTTGATGTGCGACGCCGAGGTCGCCCCATACGATACCTACTGGAAGTGCTCTAACTACGATCCCCAGATCCTGGTGGTCATCCTCTCGAACGATGAGCACGAGAGTCGATACAACTACTCACACCACACAATCGCCGGGTGTGAAGAAGCCGCCATGCAAGTCAAGAAACACCACGCCCATCACCAGGTCGTCGACCCCGGCGGAATGAAATTGATGAGCGCCCTGTGCTACGACGTAGATACCTTTCAGATAGAACAGCCCCAGCCACACTAGAGATGACGAAGGCCCCCTAATCGGGGGCCTTTGCCTTGCTTTGTGTTGTCTAGGCGACTGGGGTTTCAGCCGGTGCCTCGGCTGGGGCTTCCTCTACAGGGGCCTCAACGACTGGGGCTTCCTCTACGGGAGCCTCGACGACCGGAGGCTCTTCAACCACCGGAGGAGCCTCTACGACTGGGTCGCCGTCGAAGGTGTCGACCGCGATCGCAAGGGCGTCGGCCGATGCGGTCAGGTCCGCGGCAAGGGCCGCGATCGCCGCCGGGTCATCCTTGATGGCCTCGAGCTGGGCTGCGATTCCCTGGATGAGAACGATTGCGCTCTCCTCGATGGACTCAACCCTGGCGACGACCATCTTAAGGGCGTCAAGTTCTGCTGTCATTTCTTCAAACCTTTCTTCTGCTATTGATTGTGATTCGACTATGAAGTCGAGCATTTCCATGATCTCGCGATGACGACAAGCACTGCACGTATCGTGTTCGATATGGCAATGATGATTGCTTTTCATTGACAGTCTCTCCTGCTGTCGTGGGATAACTGTTCCCATTGGTATATATACGGATGCCTCCCCGGGTGTAGTTGACGCGAACTTTTATTTTGTATATAGATAGTATGTAGGTCGTTGAAGCCCTCAGCGATCGCCGTAGGACTCGGGGGCAGTACCCGACGCCTCCACCATGAATACACCGTGACCACTCGTTGTGTCCACGCAGTTGCAACTGCGATGATAAAAAGGATGAACTCGGTGTGTTCTTGATGGGGGCGAAACAGGATTCGACTCGGTGTGAAGAGAGGGTGGAGGTCTATCGGATGACTCCGTCACAGGTCACAATTACAAACGCAGCGAATGATAACGCTCCGTTTAGGGCAATGGCGCTAGCCGCTTAGTCTTATTGGGTATGGGCTCCACCTCGAAACAGAACGGGCCTACTTTGAGGCGACTTAAAAGTCTATTCTTTATGTGTTCAGGAGACTGTTTTCTTCCTCTCAAGGCGAGAGCAATCTTCTTCTTTTGTTCTTCTGACATTGGATGATCCTTATTTCGACCACCTATGTTAGAATTTCCTTTATTGGCCGAACCATTGCCTCCAGTGGAAAGTTTCTTTACGTTGTAGTATCTGGTTGTTTTGTTCTTAACATTTTCTGAGGTGAAGAGTTCATTATCGTTGATTTTATCAAGCCAACGCTGTTCGGCTTCTCTCAGATGTCTAATATCGCCAACAACATATTCTAAGACTTTGAATCTAAAAGTATGAGGTCTCAATTTATAAGCGTGTTTCAATATCTTACTAGAACAAATGTACGAATCTCCAGTTCTTCCTTTATGTCCCCCGACATAGAAGAATTTAGCTTTCGTATCATACCAAATATAAACATAACCAGTGTAATGCACTAAGTATTTATGGTGATCATGTTCGAATTTCTCAAATACCTCAAGCCCTATGAATCCCCGAGAAGCTCGGGAGCCCTCATCTTTGGGATGCCGGTGTACGGCCACCGCAATAAGAATCTTGGGAAGTTTCTCATGTGGGTCAACCGCGGCCCTACCTTCATCGCCGAGTTCATGAGCAACGTCAGGCTCCACACGACCCAGAGATCAGCCTGGACCGTGAAAATGCCCTACGCGGCATGGTGGGACGAAGACCAGATGATCCTTCATTCCTGCTTCATCATCCTTGAGAGATACATCAGTTTCCACGGCGAGCTCGACAAATTCGAGGAGTGGTCGAAGGAACTCATCGTCAAGCCGGACGGCAACGCCCCAGAGGGGGTACACAAGAGCCAGGGCGACAATCAGATGACAGCCATCGAACTGTATCGCTGGTGGAAGATAGATCGCCCGGCGAGGCACGCCGCCCACAGTAAGGAGATGATGTGGCTCTTCGGACACACGCCGAAGGCCCACCGAGTGGAGAACCTGGCAGAGCGCCGGAACGCGTACTACAAGGAAGAAGAGGCAATAGACGAAGAGGACCAGCGGATGCTGCACAAGCTCATCGACATAAGGCATAGCATATGGATATGATCTACCTCAAGAGGCCGGACTGTACCATACCCAGTGAGTATGCCGTCGACGCGGTGGCCATAACCAGAGCTCTTGAGACCAAGGGCTATCAGGTTTCACCACAAGACGCGTACGAGGCGTGGAAGGAGCACAGCGACTCTTACTGCGCTTCCTGGCTTATTCTTCCGGAAGGGCAAGACGAGATCCTTCGGTCCGTCCTACCCTATCTGAAAGAATACTAGCCCGTACTGTTTACACGCGCCCACTTTAGATATATAAGTCGTCTCTGGAGATGGCACCGCCATCGCAACAGAGGAACTTACACATCATGATCGCAACACTCGCCTTCGTCGTGGGTCTCGCCATCGGTTGGTTCGCGTACCCGCTGATGAACGACAAGGCCCCGACACCACCTACGACACCCACGAAATAAGGAGCGACACCCTGATAATCGACCCGAAATCATTTCACATCATCATTGAGACGATGGTGCTGGATCTCGGGTGCGACTACATGGAAGCCGTGCTGCTGTACCGAGACGAGGCGAACGTCGAGATAGAGACGATCGCCTCCCTCATAAAGCAAAACCTAGTGCTCAAGGCCAAGGTCCAAGGAGAGGCTGAGACCCTCAAGTTGGTCAGGCCCTCACCTAAACTTAAATTCTAAGGAGAACACCATGAAATACTTTCTAATAGCACTCATCTTGGCAGGAGCAGCTTTTGCCATGAACCAGATGGGTTTCCTAGGTACGCCCCTCGATCTCAAGACGATGGAAATCACAGTTCCTTCGGAAACGATGACGCCGACTCCTGAGGCCAATCCCTCGGTTGATCCTGAAGCACCGATCGAGCCGGAAGCCC